>Ga0183098_10228_pt1 | contig 171279 bp, 145 predicted proteins | sample BioMet9_FD_128884 | JGI IMG/M metagenome (GOLD analysis project Ga0183098, IMG submission 128884) | Microbial communities from bioreactor (seeded with sewage sludge) at Lawrence Berkeley National Lab, California, USA - Biofuel... | ecosystem: Engineered > Bioreactor > Anaerobic > Unclassified ...
AAAAGAGATATAACGGGACGGCGAAGACATGTCTGAACTTTAAAAGCCCTGACCAGATAGTAGCGGAGTACTTTTCAAAATGTAACATATGTGTTGACAGCTAAGACGACCATTTATGCGAAGCTGTGAATTTCCTTTGATTTTTTAACATTCACAGAGTATAATAAATTGGTATGCTTTTTGTGAGTATAATGCCTGTACATCATGCTCCTGCATATCGATGCAATAATCCATAATTAATAAAACATGTTGTAAAGGAGAGATACTAATGGATCCAATCAGTGTGGGCTTTCTTTCACTACTTCCGCCCATAATCGCAATTGCGCTGGCATTGATAACCAAAGAAGTTTATTCATCGCTTCTCATTGGTGTGCTGGTAGGTACATTCACTTATTCTTTCGCCGGAGGCCACGGTATAATGAAGGGCTTCACGACGACATTCGATCTGATGTCGACAAAGATCGGCGACAATGCAATGATGATACTGTTTCTTGCCTTCCTGGGAGTAATGGTCGTGCTTGTCACGTCCGCCGGAGGCGCCTATGCATATGGTCAGTGGGCCAGCACCAAAATCAAATCTAAGACTGCTGCGCAGCTGGCAACAGCAATACTGGGTATCATCATCTTCATAGATGATTATTTCAACTGCCTTACAGTCGGCACAGTAATGAGACCGGTAACCGACAGATACCGCGTTTCCCGTGCCAAGCTGGCTTATTTCATAGATTCAACCGCTGCTCCGGTCTGCATAATTGCCCCGGTATCCAGCTGGGCTGCTGCTGTCGGCGCCACACTGGCAGGCGCACATCTTTTCAAAAGTGATATGATGGCCTTCATCGCCACCATACCTTTCAACCTTTATGCTCTGCTGACGATCCTTATGGTAGTCATAGTATCATGCACCAAAATCAGCTACGGTCCCATGCGCAAGCATGAGATGGATGCGTTGGAAGGCAATCTGGGATCCGCCAATAATGCCATAGACGCAGACAAGACCGACAAAGCCGGCCAGGGACAGGTCAAAGACTTGCTGATACCCATCATCGGCCTCATCATCATGTCTGTTCTGGCCATGCTTTATACAGGCGGCTTTTTCAGCGGCAAGGGCATAGGCTTTGCGGCTGCATTCGGCGGCTGCAGCTCTTCGCTGTCGTTGGCACTCGGCGGCTTCGGAGCAATCATACTGACATTCATACTTTATATACCGCGCAAGGTCCTGGATTTCAAAACCTTCATGGAAAGCATAATCGAGGGCATCAAACTGATGGTACCTGCGATAACTATACTGGTACTGGCATGGACGCTCAGCGGCGTCTGCAGAGACCTGCTGTCCACCGGTCAGTATGTCGGTGGAGTAGTGAGCCACAGTCACTTCCCGCTCGTGCTCCTGCCGGTCATCATCTTTATAGTCGCAGCCTTCCTGTCATTTGCTACAGGAACTTCATGGGGCACATTCGGCATCCTGATACCAATAGTTATCAGCATCTGCGAATCATCGATCACAACGATGCCTTCTCTGATGACCGTAACACTGGCAGCCACTTTGGGCGGCAGCGTTTTCGGAGACCACTGTTCGCCTATATCGGATACCACGATCCTTTCTTCGACCGGGGCTGACTGTCCGCATATCAACCATGTAACTACGCAGATCCCTTACGCGCTGACCGTTGCCGTGGCCTGCACCATAGGATATCTTGTATCTGCAATAACAGGCTTTAACGTATTTGCCACCTTGGGAGCCGGCGTCGTATCTCTGGTAGTTATGCTGCTCGTCATCAACCGCATATCCATAAAAAGATACGGTCAGGTGCCTCATCATCAGCCGGAAGATGCTGCCTGATGAGACTTACATAGCTGAATATCACATAATTCAAAACTGAAAATCGTCCCAACCTGGGACGATTTTTGCTTTGCCGCGATAATGCGCACCCGGCACATCCATTATTTATTATACTGTCCGGATCCCTATACCATTTCTATAGTTACATCCTGTCCGCCTTCCCACAGGACCTTCTGTCCGAATTCTCCGAGTCTTTCCAGTCCCCCGGTCACTGTCATAAAATGATTGCCTGCGAGCTGACCGTACTGACTCGCGAAACAGCACCTGCCGTATGACATCATCATTTCCATTTCGCTGATGCCGCCGGGATAAAACAGGAATTCACCCTTTGCGGGATGTGATGTATGATTCTCATATCCTATGCCGGTCCTCATCTCGCCGTAAGGTATCCATATTCCTTCTCCGCTCCATCTCACATGTATGAACTTGCTCTTTATGGGAAGCATCTCCCTGAATACCCGGCATGTCTGCGGTGCTTCTTTCTCCAGCAGTTCACCGGTGAAAACATATTCTCCTGATGTTATTCTGATCTTACTCATGACATTCCCTCCTCTTATGCTGAGATTATAACATCATACGTCATCGTCCGCTACTGCTGCATCAAAGATACTGCAGCAGACATCAGCCTTCTTTTTCCCTGCCCCGCCAAAACAGCGAGATGCCCAGCAGGAGCAGAGATGCTGCTATCGCCGTACAGTAGGAAAGATGATCGATACCGGTATTCCCGAAAGCCTTCCTTACTGCAGACAGTATCATCGGCGTCGTGAACTGAGCAAGGTAAAGAGCTGCCGAAATCAGCGGCATGACCGTAGTAGCTGCCGCCTTTCCCGCTTTTCTGGAAGCCGATGATATTATGTATGGTATGCCGGCGCCGTTGGCAAACCCCACCAGGCAGGATCCGACGATCGTGCCTGCCCATCCTCCTGCAAACTCAAGTGTCAGATACCCTGCCAGAAAAAGCAGCGGCGCAGCCAGCCTGGTCGTCTCGCCTATGGTGTTTTTTATATGCACGAATGCCAGTCCTCCCAGCAGTGCGACCAGATCCATCATCGTCATTATTATCGTTATCCAGTGCTGTGAGATGATGCCGTCCTTTACTGTTTCCATGGCAAAATCAGCCGGATAAATGAAAAATGTGAACATCAGCACGAACATGGATACAACAAAAAACATATTATCCTTAAGTACGCCTTTCGTTTTCCGGGCTTCCTCGGTCCGTATACTGTCGTCGGGCATGAACATGAGACATGGCACCAGACTGATCAGTCCTGCCAGATATACCAGAAAGCTGGCTCTCCAGCTGATCCCTGCCAAAAATCCCGACATCAGCGTGGCCGCAGCACCTCCCATCTGATTCATGGCTGAGGAATACCCCATGAGTTTTTCCTGCCTGTCCCTGGCAAAATAAAAGGCAAGCAATCCTGTAGACAACGGCATCAGTATTCCCACCGCAATACCGACGAAGGCCCGCGCCGCCAGCACAAGAAAAATATTGCTGAATGCCCCGGCCGAGCAGCCGCCTGCGATATACATCAGCAGTCCGGCTTTGAGAAGTGTCCGCGATCTGAATCTGCTGCACAATGCCGGGAATATCAGGCTTGTTATTACGATAAACAGTGCCGGCACGCTGATGATCATCTGCACCAGCATCTGATCAGTACCTCTGAAGTGCTCTCTAATTATGTCCAGTGCCGGTGCGACGGCGGCCCCTGCCATAACTGTAAGCAGCGACAGCGACAGTATCGATATCATTATTTTCTTTTCAGTGAAATTGTCTTTTATCATTTTTTTCTTCCTTTATGTCATCACATCTGCTATTGTCTCATTCTCCGCAAAAAAAAAGCGCAGGTCCGTCTGGACTTACGCTTTCGCAACTCAACTTATAACAGTGTAACATATTTATTTTAAAAAAATCAATGCTTTTTTCATCTTCAGGCCCGGCCATCCGGCCGCGGCTGACCTGAACCAGCCGGTTCACAGCGCATGCACCTGCATACGCATCAGTATCTGTAATCGAAGATCCTCGTGGTCTTTTTTTCACTGCGCGGCAGATCGCCGAGATTCACCGCCTTGGGGATGACGCCTACATTGATCATATTCTTGATCTTGTCCTTTATTTCCTTCTCCAGCTCTTTTCTGTAGTGCCCTTCCAGGATGGTCTCCACGAACAGCGTTATCTTGTCTTTGCCGTCTTCATGATCTATGAATATCTGATACTCGCTGCTTGCGCCTTCGATGTCTTTGAGGATGTCTTCGATCTGTCCCGGAAAGATATTGACACCCTTGACTTTAACCATATCATCGGTCCTGCCGAGTATCACATCTATCCTCGGATATTTTCTGCCGCACGGACAGGGTACATCGTCAGGTATTATCCTCGTCAGATCATGAGTCCTGTATCTTATCAGAGGCGCACCCTCTTTTTTCAGCGTCGTGATGACCAGCTCTCCCAGCTCGCCGTCAGGCAGGACCTCACCTGTCTTGGAATCTATTATTTCAAAATACAGATAGTCATCGAAATAATGCATCCCGGTATCATATTCGCAGTTGATGGCGATGCCCGGTCCGTATACCTCGGTGAGTCCATAGATATCGAAGAGTTCTACTCCCAGTTCGCCGGCTATCCTGACTCTCATCTTCTCGCCCCAGCGTTCAGATCCTATGACCGCCTTTTTCAGACAGATCTTGTCGCGCACCCCGCGTTTTTCTATTTCCTCAGCCAGCAGGAGCGCATACGATGATGTCGCGCACAGCACCGTAGAATGCATGTCCTGCATAAACTTTATCTGTTTTTCTGTGTTGCCGGGTCCCATAGGAACTGCCATGGCGCCTAGTTTTTCAGCGCCGGCCTGGAAGCCTATACCTGCTGTCCACAGTCCGTATCCCGGTGTTATCTGTATCCTGTCATTTTTAGTTATACCGGCGATCTCATAGCAGCGTTTGAACAGTTCCGCCCAGTCTTCGACATCCCTGCGCGTATACGGTATTATGCACGGTGTGCCCGTGGTGCCGCTCGACGAATGTATCCTGACGATCTCTTCCTCGGGCACAGCTGAAAGTCCCAGAGGGTATGCCTCCCTCAGGTCCGCCTTTTCGGAAAACGGCAGCTGTTCAAAGTCTTCTTTGCTGCTGATGCAGTCGATGTCGACATCCTTCAGGCGCTTCGCATAAAACCCGCCGGCAGACTTCACTCTGCGCATCTGATACTTTATCTGTTCAAGTGTTTCATTTGACATATTCATGTTTCTATTTCTCCTGTATGCATTCTGCTCCCAGTTTGAGGGCCTTCCTGTTCATCTCTATCAGCTGCGGCTTCATTCTTGCCGCGAGGGCTTTTTCCATATCTTCGACTGTCAGATCCATGGCGCCGCTGGCAGCCAGCGCTCCCGTCAGCACGACATTGAGAACCTTCGGCGAGCCGCATTCGGCGCAGATCTTTTTGCCGTCAATAATGAAGCATTTATCGACATTCTTTTTCAGATATGCCACGGCAGCCTCTCCCCGGTATCCGCTCTTCCCCAGAGAAGCCGTCACCGGTCTGACCTCATTGCTGCACACTATCACCGTACCGCCCTGTTTGAGGAACGGCAGGTTCCTGGCCGCTTCGCCCGGTTCGAATCCCAGTATGACATCAGCCTGACCCTCCGGTATCATCGGCGAAGGCACCTCGCTGCCGACCCTGACATGACTGACTACGCATCCGCCTCTCTGAGCCATGCCTATGGTCTCTGCAGTCCTGGCAAAAAGGCCTTTGTCCATGGAAGCCGAAGCTATTATTCTGGAAGCCAGCACAGTTCCCTGACCGCCGACTCCGCATAAAAGGCAATTCTTCATTTATCAGCTTCCTCCTTTATCATGCATTTGACCGGACATATCTGCGCGCACAGACCGCAGCCTGTACATAGGCCCCTGTCTATGACGGCCTTGCCGTTCTTCGTGATTATCGCCGGACATCCCAGCTGATCTATGCAGTTCATACAGCCTATGCATGAATTTCCATCTACTCTGACCTTGTCCGTCGTCTTTACTATCGCGATACAGGGCGACTTGAATATTATCGCTCTTACGCCCTGCTCATCGGCGGCAGCCCTGACTGCGTCGACTGAGGCGCTGTAGTCGAGAGGATCGACTGTCCTGACAGATCTCACTCCTGTGCCTTCCAGGACCCCGGCGATATCTACAGGCTCTGATCTCCCTCCCATCATGGTTATTCCCATGCCGGGATGAGGCTGATGGCCTGTCATCGCCGTCGTGGAATTGTCCAGCACGATGAGTATCATCTCCGCCTGATTATAGACAGCATTGACTACGCCGGTTATGCCGCTGGCAAAGAAAGTCGAATCACCGACAAAGGCAAAATTCAAAGTGCTTTTATCTGCATGGCTCAGCCCCTGCGCCATAGTTATTCCGGCGCCCATGCAAAGGCATGTATCCACCATGTTCAGAGGAGCGGCATTGCCGAGAGTGTAGCAGCCGATGTCTCCGCAGAAGATCGCCTTTCTGCCCTTTACTGCCTGCTTCACAGCGTAGAAGGCGCCTCTGTGCGGACAGCCTGCACACAGCACCGGCGGTCTCACCGGCATATCCGGAGCATCGCCGTCTGTACGGCTTTCCGCCGCCGTTTTTATGCCGGTAACTTTTTCTATTATCTCTGCTGCCTTCACCGCGGAAAGTTCTCCTGCCGCCGGGACCGTGCCCGTACGTTTACCCAGTATCACGGCATCATCTGCGGTCCTGAAATTATATATCAGCTCGTCCTCTATATACGGATCGAGTTCTTCGAAGACGATCACCTTTTCCGTATCCCTCATGAACCGTGCCGCCAGTTTCGTCGGGAACGGGAACGGGGTCGCTGCCTTGAATACTGTAAACTCCTCTTCGTGTCCTCTGATCGCATCCATTACATATGCATGACTGATGCCGCCGCAGGCGATACCTATCTTCCCTGTACCTTCGATCGTGTTCTCCTTATAGTCAGAAAAGATGTCAGCGAATTCCTTTTCGCGCGCTGCCAGCTTCAGTTTGTTTTTATATGACAATCCCGGGAAAATGACCCATCTGCTGTCTTTTTCAAATTCTGCCGCCCTGTCCGGAGCTTTGATCTCCGGCACATCTATGCTGGCGCACGAATGACATACCCTTGTCGTCGCCCTCAGTATCACCGGCGTACCATGCTCCTCGGAAAATTCAAAGGCATCCTGCACTGCACGAAACGCCTGTTCAGGTGAATCGCAGTCAAAGACAGGTATCCTGGCATATTTGCCGAAATGTCTGGTATCCTGTTCCGTCTGTGAAGATATGGGGCCGGGATCGTCAGCAACATATATGACCATGCCGCCCTTGACACCCAGATAATTGACGCACATAACCGGATCAGATGCCACATTGAGTCCCATCTGCTTCATTGTTACCATCGCTCTGGCGCCTGCAAAAGCAGCGCCGACCGCAACTTCGGCTCCCGCCTTCTCATTGACAGACCACTCCACATGGACTCCGCCGGGATTCCGTTTTGCTATAGTCTCCAGCACCTCTGTCGACGGCGTTCCCGGATATCCGGAAACCACCTGCACTCCGGCAGCAAGTGCACCGACCGCTATAGCTTCATTTCCCATCAGTAATTCTTTCATCAGTTCTTCGTCTTTCTATTTTGATTGTTTGATTTCTTCCATAAGTCCCCTGAATGCGGGAAGCGAATTCATTATAGTGTCATACGAAACGCAGTATGCGATCCTTGCATATCCCGGACACGCGAATGATTTCCCCGGCACGATAAGTATATGATGTTTTTTGGCCAGCTGGCAGAACTCGGCATCATCCGCAAGCGGCGATTTAACGAACAGGTAGAATGCGCCCTGCGGTTTGATACATTCGAATCCCGCCTCGGACAGACCGTTGTACAGCGCCGTCCTGTTCTTGTCATATGCATCGATATCTGTCGTGCACTCTATGCATCTTGCCGCGGTCCTCTGTATCAGTGTCGGCGCATTGACATATCCGAGCACTCTGTTTGCTATGTTGGCAGCCGTGACCGCATTTTCAAAATCATCTATTTCCGAAGGGATGACCAGATATCCTATTCTCTCTCCGGGAAGCGAAAGCGATTTGCTCCACGAATATCCCACGATCGTATTTTTATAGTATTTTGTGACATAGGGAACAGTCACGCCGTCATACACAAGTTCCCGGTACGGTTCATCCGAGATAATGAAGATCTCGTGCCCGTATTCCTTCTCTTTTCTTTCCAGTGCCGCAGCGAGTTCCCTTATCGTCTCCTCTGAATATACGACTCCCGTCGGATTGTTCGGCGAATTGATTATCACCGCATGAGTCTTGGGGTTTATCATCTCTTCCATTTTACCGATGTCAGGCTGGAATGATGCAGTATCTGCCGGAACAGCCCTGAGTACCCCGCCGTGGTTCGCTGCATAATTGCCGTATTCAACAAAATACGGTGCAAATGCCAGCACCTCGTCACCGGGATCAATGAAGGTCTTCAGAGCGACATTCAGTCCGCTGGCCGCTCCCACAGTCATTATTATGTTCTTTGCTGTAAAGTCCGTACCATGCAGTCTGTTCAGATGTACGGCAACAGTTTCTCTGACATCTTCGTAGCCGCTGTTGCTCTGATTATATCCGTGGATGAACAGCGGATCCTCTTCATCCAGTATATCTCTGATCGCCTGCCCGACTTCCTTTGGCGCCGGCACGCTGGGATTGCCCAGACTGAAATCATATACATTTTCCCTGCCTATTTCCTTTGCCATCCTGGCGCCTTCTTCAAACATGGCCCGGATAGCCGAATTGCCCTGTACATACGGCATCATACTTTTTGCTGTCATAGAAATTTCCTCTTTTCCCGCTCATTGAATTTATATCATACGATTATATATTTTTTTGCATCAAATTACAATGCAGCATCGACAATCGATGCTGCATACAAATTTCAATATCCGTCTGTCTGCCCTGCGGCAGATACCTGAACAGGGACGAGCCGCCCCGGCCGCTTCCTGAATAAGGCATGTCGCCTCAGCCGGCATCTGCACAAAGACATTTTGCCTCAGCCGATATCAGAAATTCTTTGCCTCTTTGATCATTTCACAGGCGGCCTTCTCTACCGCCGCTGCCGGGTCTGCTCCTGCGATATCCAGTCCCTCGGCCCTTACTGTCTGCAGATCATCTATACCCATCATTCCCAGCAGCACCTTCGTGTACTCTTCTCCATGATGGAATTCACCGGCATATCCTCCGCAGGTACTGATATATGCCGCTTTTGCCGCTCTGCACATGCCCACCGAATCGGCGCCTTCATAACGGAAGGTGATGCCGCATACCGATACGGCTTCATAATATATCCTGAGGATCGACGGAAAAGAAAGATCCCAGAACGGCGCCGCCACGACTATGCGGTCAGCGGCCGCGAACTGTTTTGCATAATTGAACATGCCGTCGGAATAGTCTCCGCTTTCCTCTGCATTTTCGATCATCTCCAGATCGGTGCGCTCATGCGGCCGCAGCTGCGGGAATTCTCCATACGGCTCACACGAATATCCTGCCGCCGCCGCTTTCATGATATCTATTTCTGTAATGTCACAGTTCTCTGCTGTCTGCTCGAGGAATTTCTTTGCCAGCATCAGTGTTCTCGATGCCTCGCTTCTCGGACAGCTGTTGACGAACAGCAGTTTTCCCTTGTTTTTCATATTTCTCCCATCCTGTTTCAACTCGTATTATCTGATCATATCGTTATGACATGTCTGCCGCTCTGCAGCAGTTCGGTAAGCGGTTCTCCCCAGCGTTTTACTTCGACGCCCATATCCTCCATCGCCTGTCTGGTACCGAGATTGAGAGCGCATGTAAGACAGGCCGTGAACTCCACCCCGGCATCTTGGGCCAGACCCATCTTCAGTTTCACTGCTTCGTCTTCGCATACCAGCTTCTGCGGAGCGCCCCATATGATCACTGTCACCTCGTCCCACCATCCGTTGAGCATCGCGTTAGTCGCATACATCATCACCATATGCTCTGCAGTCAGCGGATCTCCATTGGTCCACAGTATATACAGATGTCTGTCTTCCATAATATTCACTCCTTTTATACATGGCCGGCCGCCCTTCATATATGATCAGCCGCGGCTTCCTGCCGGCGGTCGCTATTTCACAACAGACTTCGGCACGCTGTAACTTTTGAGAATAACGGCCCGCGAACCCAGAGAAGCAAAAGTGACCTTTGTCATCCCGGTATTGAAAAAACCGCTGGTGCCGCGGTAGGGCCATTTGTATCCATGGCTGCTGCACCGGTACGGCCTGGATATATGCTTTTTCGATATACGGAAATACATGATCTTTCTGGATAATGCCGGATAACAGAGCACCGCGTATTTTGTCTTTCCTGTGCAGACGGCGGGCGCAGTCTCTCTTGTAAAGCCCGGCGTCACCGTCCGCTTCGAAACTATCCTGCCGCTGTCGCTGACGAGCAGCAGCACGCCTTTGCCGTTATTGAGCGCTATATTGACAGCGTATCTGTCTATATCCTTAAGGTATACTGCATTGAATGAATAATAACGTGCCTTGTATTTCAGCAGACGCTTTTTTATGATCCTGTTTTTCACAGGATCATAGACTGCGAAGCATATATGTGAATACTTGTGCTTTTTGACATATCTCTGCCATACCAGAAGGCTCCTGTCCGATGATGAAGCAGTCACAGGCCACCAGTCGCGTGTCCTGCTGCCGACGGCCACCTTATGCTTCATGACTCCGGTGCCGTCGGTTTTCATCGATGTCACCCATACATCATCGCCGCTGCCCAGTCCGCCGACTCCGCCGCCGTCTACCCAGCCCTCGTTCCAGAATACAACATGTCTGGTTTTCGTGCTGGAGCAGTGTCCCGAATGACCTCCCCAGCCGATCACTGTTTTTTCCGGATCGTATTTTACCACAGCTGCAAGCGCCGCTGCGGGAGCCGCCGCTTTATCTTTTTCTGATTTATATATGCCGTACCTCTGTGCAAGAGTATAACTGTGCGGATCGTTTCCGTCTTCGAATGTCACCATGAGACTGCCGTCCGCTGCGAATGACGCGCTCGCCGGCTCCTGTGCCTCTTCAGCGCGCACCAGAGTCTTCTTCGCCGTGATCTGCGGATGATCCGGATCTATCGGCTGATAAAAAACATCGTGGGTCCAGTTGCCGTTTTTTGTCGAACCGCTCCGATACTCATCCGACCATATCAGAAACGATGCCCCGGTGACCGGATCGCATACATAATTCATGCCGTGCGCCTGTTCACGCTGATCTGCTGCGGCTGATGCGCTTCCTCCTGCATAACATACGAAGGCAAGACCGGCTGCCGTTGCCGCCGCCAGCACCACTATAAAGATCATTATTTTTTTCACATTGCACATGCTGCACCTCTCACTATAAGTATTTTAATACACCTTCAATAAAATACAAGTATCTGTGGCAGGCCTGCAGCCGGATACTGCCGAAAACCGCTATTTTTCCGCTGCAAAGTATGCCGCTATCTCCTTCATCCTGCTTTCCTGCTTTACATGAAAGGGGCATCTATCTTCGCAGTGTCCGCAGCGGATACATGCTTCCGCTCCGACTGCCAGATGAAGGTAATGATCTGCCGCCATATCATCTCCCGTCCTGGCCAGATCGTAATATTTATTTACCGTGCCTACATCTATCCCGGCCGGACACGGCTGACAGTGATTGCAGTAAACACATATGCCTTCCGCAGCGCGGGGCGTGAACCTGCCGATCAGCGAGTAATCTTTTTCTTCCTGCGGTGCATCTGTAAATGCCAGCAGTTCACCGAGATCACTGCTGCCGCGTACGCCAGGAAGGACCGTCATGACCGCAGGTCTGTCCAGCGCATACTGGATGCACTGGAATTTTGTCAGCGCCCTGCGGAAAGGCGACAGCTTTGCATCCAGCAGCTGGCCACCTCCGAAAGGCTTCATGACTGATATCCCTATGCCTTCTTTCAGGCATCTCTGATACAGCTCCATCCGCTCTGACACTTCACCTATGGCGTATTTCCCCTGAGTATAATCGTATGCCGGATTGATGCTGAACATGGCCATATCTATTTTACCGGTGTCGATGAATCTGCGCAGGATATCAGGACTGTGTGTAGACACACCCAGATGTCTTATCGTGCCGTCCGCCTTCAGAGCCAGCATATTGTCCCAGACTCCGTTGGTCATCACCTTCTCAAGATCGCTTTCTTCATCAAGGCAGTGGATGAAACCCATATCAGTGTGATCCGTCCTCAGTGCCCTCAGCAGGTTTTCAAAATTTCTGTTTATTTTGCCGGGGTCTGTTGTCCAGCCGTATTTTCCGTCATCATATACTGCCCCGAAATGCATCTGCAGATACACCTCGTCCCTGCATTCGGAAAATACTCTGCCGTAGCATTCATAAGGCTTTATTTCCGCGGCAGCCATGTCGAAATAATTGATGCCGGCATCAACTGCCATGCGGACCGTCTTTTCTATCTCCGCTTTGTCGCCTTCATGGATATATCCCATGCCGAGTCCGATAACACTGATTTTCTCGCCTCCATGAGGCAGTCTGCGATATTCCATTTTATCTTTTCTCCCATCTGAATCTTATAAGATGATGGTATACCCTGGAGCTGACTCCAGGTCAAGCCTCATTATTTTTCCGCATATCTGACGCTGCCCCGACAGAACAGTGAAATTGAAAAATCCGCCGCAGCGGATTATAATCATGTCATGACAGTCAAGGGAGGAAAAAAATCATGAAAATACTGATTGTAAAATATAACTGCCGGCCCGGACAGCGCGACACTTTCCTTGAAGCGATCCGCAGCGAAAAACTCGATCAGGCCAGCCGTGACGAAGATGGGAATCTGCGCTATGCATACTCCCGGCCGGTCGATGACGAAGACAGTCTGCTTCTCCTCGAGACCTGGAAAGATGAAGAGGCCTTTAAAAAGCACTGCGCCTCGCCGCACTTCAAAAGGCTCGGTGAAGTCAAAGAGTTGTATGTCACTGACACCGTCCTGGAGAAGTACGACATCGACGAAGAGCGGTGAGTGAGTCAGTTATTATCGTCCATCTTTCTTATCCTTATCAGCTTTGAAACAACAAAGGCTATCGCTGCAGAAACTATGCTCAGCAGGGCCCCCATTTTTGCTGCGCCCTGGATACTCAGATCCGTATATGCCGACTGCGCAACGAACAGCGCCACAGTAAGGCCTGCGCCTCCGACGATGCCGGCGACAGGGATCTCCTTTGCCTTCATCCCTCTGGGGAGGCCGAACTTCAGCAGCTTCGCAGAAATAAACGCGAATAGAGATATGCCTATGGTTTTGCCCAGTATCAAAGATACCATTATTATCAATGTCAATACAGAAACAGAAGAGACAGTCACGCCTGCATTGGCAAAGCCGAAAAGAAACAGGCCGTAATCCACGATGGGAGACACTCCGTTTTCGAATTTCTGCAGAGTCGTTTTATCCTGCTGCTCGTTCTTTTCTGATCCTTCCGTGTCATCTTTCTTTCTGTTCACACGCGGCAGGAACGGTATGATCACGACCAGCGCCAGGGCCGGACTCACACCGGTGAGGAACAGTCCTGCCCAGCTGATGCCTCCGCATAAAAGGATATACGGCCAGAATGATTCCGTCCCTTTTTTATTCATCATAAATGCCAGTGCGACTGCACCGGCTGTCATCAGCAGATACAGCGGTTTCACCGATTCACCGGGAGTCGGATAGAAAACAGCTATTATTATCAGACCGATCGCATCGTCAGCTACTGCCAGCAGAAGAAGGAAACTGACTGCCGGATGTCTCTTGCCGAAAACGATCTTCGCTGCCAGCCAGGCCAGTGCGATATCTGTAGCTGTGCATATTCCCCAGCCATTGCTCCATTCAGGCCTGCCTATCAGCGTATTGAGCACAAAGAAAACCCCGATCGGACCTAAGACTCCTCCAAAAGTAGCCATCAGCGGCGTTACTGCCTTTTTAATCGGATTCAGCACACCTCCGGGCGACATACTGGTCACGATCTCTATCGTAGCGCTTGCAAAAAAAAGAACCATGAAACACTCGTTCACGATCCAGTTGAAATTTATCCTGCTGCCGATAAGCGGCGTATAAGCGAAACTCTCATATGCTGCCGGCCAGAGATTCCCCACTATCAATGAGGTGACCACGCCTGCGATAAGAGGTATGGAATACTCCCTGATAAAAGCAGTATTGATTCTGAAGCCTGATGCGGATCGTTCCGATACAGCATACTGCTCCTTTTCGTTCATATCTTTAAGTAATGCGGAATAATTCATATCATAAGTTTCCTTTCACTGGATGCCCCCTGCAATGATCGGAGCCGGCAGCCTCTACCCTGATGCATACTGTATACATAAAACCGTCCAAGCTCGTTAACTTTATGTCAATATCATACCACGTTTGCTCTTTCTTGTATACTGTATACTCTATGTATCCTTGTATTTATTTTCCTGACTGTATTCTTGCATGCAATATCATCTTCTTCTGTTTCACAGCAGCGGTATATAATTCTGCAGGACAATTATCCACAGGAATATGGTAAGCAGAGAAAATGCCGATGCGTAAGCGACCAGCTGTGCACCCAGAGCGTCATCCCCTCCCATCTGCTGCGAGATAGTATATGTGATTATTGCCGTCGGTGCACACATCGTCGCAAAGACGACTATTATTTCGTAATTATTGAAGCCCATCAGTATGGCCAGCGGTACCAGGAGTGCAGGGATCAATACCAGCCTGAACAGGCAGGTCAGGGCAATCTGTTTTTTGTAAACACCTGTCGCTGCAAACGAGAATCCCGCACCCAGGAGCACAAGCGCGACCGGTGTAGCCACCTGGCTCATCGATTTTACGACATCCATCACCATCCCTGGCACAGGGATATGCAGCATCGTGAATATAACTCCGACTACCGCCCCGTGTATGAGAGGATTGACAGCGATGCCGCGCATCATCTCTTTATAATCGGGCCTTCCCTTTCTCAGGGCTTCGAACACGACTACTGAAGCGATATTGTATACTATGATCGTTATCGTTATCGCCAGCGCCATGAGGCCGAGGTATTTGCTTCCCGCCACAGCTTCCATTACCGGCATCCCTACGAAAATGAGATTTCCTCTGAACAGTGCCTGTATTATTACCGGCTGCTGCTTTCTTTCTTTGACTATCCTGGGAACGATCAGAAACGATATCACAATAACGGCGATCACTGACGCCGGTATGAATATTATCAGTTTTATATCCATGAATTTTGAAAAGTCGTTTTCGTAAAGATTATAGAAAATCAGAGGCGGCATGAACACACGAAATATGATCCGGTTTGTCTTATTGACCGCATCGCCTGAAATAAACCCTGCCCGTTTGCATATATATCCTATCGCCATCAATACCAGAATAGGAAAGACTGCGTTGAATGCCAGCTTGAAAACTGCTCCCATATTTTGCTTCTCCAATCATTGAACCTGTTTATCATTATACTGCATCACCTGCTTTTTACAATGACCGGGATGCCTGCAGCAGCAGTACGGAACTGTGCGTGCCGTCTGCGCAGAGCCGAGATATCAGCAGCGCACGCTTCAGCCGGATACTCGGATCATAATAACGGGTCCCGTTGCAAATGCAACATATTTTTCCGCGCAGCGATGCTATCATGTTCACATAAACGATAACATGAAAGGAAATAGATAATATGAGCAGACCAAAGATAATGATCACACTGATCGGCCGTAAAGGCGAACATTGCTGTCATCACGGCCACAAGACGGGAGACACTTTTGATTTTGATACAGAACGCGGCAGACTTTGTCCGATGGCTGCCCATGCCGCCTTCCCCTACATAGATATCCTCCGCTATGGCGGAGAAATACCCGGGCAGCCGAAAGGGACCGCATTCTTCTGCTGTCCGGATGTCGACACCATAAATGTGTTTAAGGCTGAAATAATATTTCCTGCCGACTCGAAAACCCGTTCTTTTTGAAATCAGAATTCGTATAGTTTATCCTGAGCGGATCTATTTTGATGAGATGCAGAGTACCCGGCAGCTTTTTCAGAGCTTCGGCCGGTATCTTTTTGTACTCGGCGGCTCTGACGTATTCCTCCGAAAACGGCTCTATTATCCCGGCAGTGCCCATTATCTGCATGCCTTTCAATTCCCCGGGGCCGTCATATTTGTCATAGATGGCCAGACATACATTGCAGTTTTTTTCCAGTGCCGCAAACTTTTCTCCGCCTTCAGAAAAGATCCAGAATAATCCATCGCGGTATGCATATTCAAGCGGCGTACATCTTACGAATGTATCTGCGCCCGTTGCCAGCGCACAGGTGTTGTTTGCGCGGATATAATCTTCTGCCGCGGCCAGCAGCTGCCGGCGGTCCATCGCCCTGTTGTCTGTATCCTTTTCTTTCCAGTAGACTGCCGCCTGCCGATATTCTTCGTGTGTCATTTATATCCCTTTCGTCAGATAGTAAGGATCTATATATTTGTTTATTATACTATTTACCCCGGCATCATTATTATAACTTCTGATGATCCTCAGAAAATCCGCTGTCTTCGCTTCCTTCAAAGTATACCTGGAATAATAATCCCTGACCGCAGCGTAAAAATCCGCATCAGACATGGCCTTTTTCAGTTCCCATAAAAACGCCATGCCGCCTGAATACACATGCTCTGCATAATCGGCAAAGGAATATCTGTTCACAGGCCGATTGATATAAAAATGTCTGCGGCTGCCGATCATCTCTCTGACGCTGCTGTCGATCCTGCTGTTGAATTTATCAGGATCTGCAGGCTTCTCTCCGGCAAGCCTTTCAGCGAGCCTGACGCTCGGGCTTCCGCTTCCCATATACATTACATCGGCAGCATAAGTTGCAAAGCCCTCATCGAGCCAGGCCTCTCTGTATTCATCGTTGCCTGCGCTCACACAGAACCACTCATGCGCGACTTCATGTGAGACCAGCGAACACAGGTCTGTCGTGTCCTCCAGTATCGGATTGAATCCTTTCGAATATTCATCTCCGGCTATCATTACCAGACCGGGATATTCCATGCCGTTGCTGGTACCCATCCTTGTCTGCACTACATCGATTTCCCTGTATGGATATCTGCCGATCTTTTCGGTAAAAAGCCGCACTGAATCCGCTGCTGCTCCCCTGGCTATCCTCCTGTAATGGCTGTTCCTGTTTATTGTGAGATAATAATTGTTGATCCTGATCCCGTCCGCATGCAATGTCTCTTTTTTCATGTAATTGCATGCCACCAGTGCAAAATCCCGCACCTTAGGCGCTTTTATATATGTATAGCTGCCTTTTTTTCTCTCTGTGCCTGTAGCAGTTACACGATACTTCTCAGGCGCTTTGAATCTTACATTATAATCGGCACAGCTTCTGTATCTGTTTTCCCCGCTGTCAAAATACGGGCTCTCGTCCCACTTTCCGTTCTGGTACATAGCTATATACGGGAAGCAGAACGAGAGTTCAAACATTTTCCCCGCTTTTGACACATTATATCCGAAACGGTCATCCTGTTTGGGGATGTCGGTCCTGCATCTGATTTTGAGAACCATTTTCTGTCCCGCATCCAGCGGATGGCTTTTCAGATCGCCGTATATGACTGAACGGTCTTTTCTGTATCTCAGGGGGATGCTTCTGCCGGTCCTGCTGTCGGTCACACTGATGATCCTGCTGGATTTTTTCCTGTTTATGCGTCTGTTCGAATTATTTTTTGCACTCTGCTTCAGAACAGAAACGGCCATATTCCTTATGCATATCCGCTTCAATGCTTTACTGCCCTTGTTTGCAACATGTATTTTCAATGTTTCATAGAGCCGTTTCTGGCTTACATCCAGCCGTACCTTCATATCATATCTGTACGCATTGACACTGCTGCCTGAAGATGTCTCCGCAGCTGCGGTCTGCGGGTAGGCTGCAACAGCAGTAAGCACTGCTGCAAGCGCGATTATCAGCATCCTTGATGATCTGTGCTTAGCTGTCTTCATTTTCTTTCTCCTCCTGTATTCATGACATGGATCGGTTCAAGCAGAGCGGCATGGTATTTTGATCTCGAACACTGTTTCGCCGCCCGTGATCACCCTGATAGACCCGTGGTGCATTTCAATATACTCCTTTGACAGGGCCATGCCGATGCCGCTCTGACCGTTTTCGCCTTTATAAAAGCGGTCGAAAATATGCTTCCTGTCATCCTCGGATATTTCGCGGCCGTCGTTCGCGATCCTGATAACTATTTCTTTGCCTTCCGTATCTGCGCAGACTCTGATAAACGACTCTGCATATCTGATCCCGTTAGTCATTATATTTGACAATGCCGACAGCATCATACGCTCATCGCATTCAGTGATCAGCATATGAGGCATCTCTGTGCGTACCTCCAGACCTCTGTGCTGCGCCTGCATCTCTACCATTCTTATGCCGTCATATATGATCTCCCTGATATCATTCAGCTGCATGTCCATCTTCATATTCCCGCTGTCGAATTTGCTCATTTCCAGTATGTCGCTGACAAGTTTTCCCATCCGCTCTGTTTCCCGGCTTATCGTCACGCACCCGTCATCTTTTTCCACGATCCCTTTTTTCATCCCGTCAGCATATCCCTCTATGATCATCAGCGGAGTCTTGAGCTCGTGTGAAGCGTTTTCAAAGAAAGTCTTGGCCGTTCTCTCTTCTTTTTCAATAGTTTTTCTGGTGAAAATTCCGGCCGCGTATAACAGGACTGCAATGAAAAACATCACTATCGACAATATCATCGTGGTGCTTTTTACCAGTTTTTCATCAAAAGTCACATCGACATAGATAATAGGAGTCCCTTTCCCGGAAAGGTTTTTCCAGAGATGCTCCCTGCTCATCGCCATATAATAATAACTGAAATCTTTAGTATCCAGTTTCCTGACTTCGTTGTTTTTTATGCGGGTTTTGTTTTTATTGTAATATTTCAGCAGTTTTTTCTCTCCCGATGACAGGATCTGCTCATCGTCACCGGAATATAAAACAAAAAAAACAGGCAGATCCTCTGTTGTAAAACTTTCCGACGAAGTCCTGGTTTTATTCAGAGTCTCTGCCGCACTTTCTTCTATGGCATTCATTTCCACAGCATAAAAAGTGATTATCAGAACGACTCCGCATAATATTGCAGCTGCAGTAAGAAAAATCAGCGCTTTTCTGCCGGAAGTCCTCATACTTCTTCTCCTCTGCGCACCATCTTGAATCCGTACCCCCATACAGTCTGGATGTATACGTCCGATCCTGCCTCAAGCAGTTTCTTTCTTACCCTTCTGTTGGTTTCATCCGCTACTCTTGTTTCGACATCACAGTCTATGCCCCAGACGCCATCGAGTATCTCGCTCCTGCTTACCGCTTCTCCGCTTCTCTTCATCATATAGCAGATGTACTGCATCTCTGTCGGAGTCATGGGTATCTTTCTGCCATCCACTGTCACCTCGTGTTTTTTGACAGAATATGTGCAGTTGCCGTATGACAGATCCTGCCTGTCATCGTTGCCCTGCACTTCCTTCTGAAAATCCACGCGCCGCAGCAGCGCTTTGATTTTCGCAGAAAGCAGCATGGGCTTGAAGGGCTTGGTTATATAGTCATCGCTTCCCATCGACAGCCCGCTGTAATGATCACTGTCCGAATCCTTCGCTGTCAGCATTATTATCGGCACATTGGATCTTTCTCTCAGTTTTGCCAGGACACTCATGCCGTCCGTGCCGGGCATCATTATATCCAGCAGTATCAGATCGCAGGGAGTCTTTTTAAATTCCGCAAGCAGTGCGTCCCCTGTTTCAAAGGCTGTTACTGCATATCCTTCATTTATCAGAAAATCCGACAGGATATTCCTGATTTTTATTTCATCATCTGCAAGATAAATATGTGCCATGGTTTTCCTTTCATCGATTATCTGCTGAAATAAGTCTTTTCAATCATACTGATATGGTCTCAGCATATGACATTGTTCGATCAACTGCAAACATCGCTTTCGATCCATATTGATTATATCTGATATACACAATACAATCCACTTTGATTTGCAGGCAAAAAGCCACAAAACTGCCATATATGCTGCAGGCTCCTGTCCGGCAGCAGCAAGTTTTCCTTTCAATAAAACGCATCATCCGCACGATGCTGTTTCCAAGTATACAGTATAGTTGCTGCCGCTGCCTTGCAATATTGTACTGAAAATGATACAAGATTAGAAATGCCTTTATGGTATCTGGCATGACATATGTCGAATTTTTCGTTAACGCACAGTTAGAGAGAAGGAGACACTGCAAATGATAATGCAAACTATAGCAAAATTCTCAGAAAGCATGGGCTTTACCAATCTGGACATAAGGTCGGTTATAATGATCGGCGTATCGCTGCTGTTCATATGGCTGGCAATAAAAAAGAATTTCGAACCCCTGCTGCTCATCCCGATCGGCTTCGGGATGCTTATGAGCAATCTTCCTCTTTCAGGAGTTTACTCTCATGACCCTTCTGGTGCATTTACCGAATGGGGAATACTGACTATATTTTTCAAGTTGAAACCGATACTGCCTTCGCTCATATTTTTAGGTGTAGGCGTTATGACAGATTTCGGATCGCTTATCGCCAATCCAAGATCGCTTGTAATAGGAGCCGCTGCACAATTCGGAGTATTTGCAGCCTTTTTCATATCTGTGACCCTCGGTTTCAATGCTCAGGAAGCTGCTTCCATAGGTATAATAGGCGGCGCCGACGGCCCCACCTGCATTTTTCTGACTACCAGGCTCGCACCGCAGCTTCTTGGTTCCGTCGCAGTCGCAGCATATTCATATATGGCCCTCGTGCCCGTGATACAGCCTCCCTTCATGAAGCTGCTGACGACCAGGCGCGAAAGGAATATCGTGATGGAACAGCTTCGTCCTGTTTCGCAGCGCGAAAAGATCATTTTTCCCATTATGGTCACAGTGATCGTATGTCTGTTCCTGCCTCCGGCAACACCGCTGATCGGCTGTCTTATGCTCGGCAACCTTCTCAAAGAATCCGGCAGGACCAGAAGGCTCGCTGACACGGCATCCAATTCGCTGTGCAACATCGTGACGATACTGCTGGGTCTGTCTGTCGGAGGAACTGCGCAGGGCACAACATTCCTCACCTTTTCGACGATAAAGATAATAATCATAGGAGTGCTTGCTTTTTCCGTCGGAACTGTCGGCGGTGTGATCATTGCAAAAATAATGAATCTCATTTCCGGAGGGAATTCAATAAATCCCCTTATCGGTTCAGCCGGAGTATCTGCAGTCCCTATGGCCGCGCGCGTATCTCAAAAAGTGGGACAGCAATACAATTCTTCCAATTACCTGCTGATGCATGCCATGGGCCCGAATGTCTCAGGCGTCATCGGATCATCTGTAGCAGCGGGCGTGTTCCTGTCCATGTTCAGCTGACAGCCTTCATCGTGCTGTATTTTGCTGAAGTTCAGCAGCTTTTATCAAGCTGTATATTGTTTACGATTGGATTCGGACGCTTGGTGCCGTCTTTGTCATATATATAGAAACCGATGCCGGATTTTCTTCCCAGATATCCGGCATCCACCATTCTTCTGAGTGAAACTGCCGGCCTGTATTTTGGATCGCCGATCTCCGCATAAAGGATCTCCATGACAGACAGCTCGACATCTATCCCTATCATATCCACCAGTTCGAGCGGACCCATAGGATGATGCAGTCCGAGCTTCATGCCGAGGTCTATGCCTTCGATAGTTCCGACTTTCCTTTCCACCAATATGATAGCTTCATTTATCATGGGTATCAGCATCCTGTTGATCAGAAAACCGGTTTCGTCTTTGGCATGGATGCAGTTCTTGCCCAGTTTTTCCCCGAACTCATCGGCGATCCTGGTGGTGCTGTCTGAAGTTTTATAACCCAGAACCACTTCCAGCAGCGGCATGGCCGTTACCGGACTGAAAAAATGCATTCCTATGAATCTCGCAGGATCCTTTAAGGCACTGCCGAGTTTGGTTATGGATATCGAAGATGTATTGCTGGCGATCACAGCATCTTCCCTGGCATACTTATCTACCTCCCGCATAATGTCCATTTTTATGCTGCTTTTTTCTGCGACAGCCTCGATTATGATATCCGCATCTCTGCATTCGGATATATCGGCAGTGTATTTTATTTTATTTATTATCGCTTTTTTTTCATCTTCAGACATTTTCTCCGCCTTTACTTTTTTATCAAGCTTGGCGGCAAGCGATCTGCGGCTCTTGTCGAGCTGTTCCGCAAAGAGGTCATATACGATGACATCCACCCCTTTCTGCGCCGCATTTTCAACAATACCTGATCCCATGAATCCTGCGCCTACAACAAACAGATCGTTATTATTCATATTGCACCTCCGCATCTGAAATGAAATAATTGATTTTCTGATTTATACACTATCATACCTGCATGCAAACAACAAATAACTCATCCGTCACTATTTCCGGCACTGTATAAAACCGTCTGCTGTTCAATGCATATTCTACGATTTCATCGATCTGCTTCTGCATACTGCACTTCCTTTGTCTGGCACGCCGATATCAAGCTTTCAAAGATATCCTCTGTAACGGCAACAAGTTTGCATTTATAAAATATCACCTGCTCCTCAGCTATGTTTGTGTTCATCCACAATTGGTGCATCATAGGGTATGAATGATTACGATTATTTTAATTGATATCATTCAGACGCCGTGATAGACTCAAAGACAGCGTACGCAGATCGTATGCTGCACTCAGACCTGCAGGGAAGGACAGCCGCTTGAAGAGATACTCACTGATCGAAAATAAAAACAGACGCGAAATAGTGCTGCTCCGCGGCACGGGATGCCGCTGGAAAAAATGCAGTTTCTGCGATTACCACAAAGACTGCAGTACAGACGAGAACGCAAATTTCACATTGAACAGCAGTGTGCTCGACCTTGTTACAGGCAGGTATCACCGCCTGGAAGTGATCGACTCCGGCAGTTTCCCGGAACTGGATGATAAAACCGTCAGACGCATTATCGATGTCTGCATCGAAAAGCGCATAGATACCCTGTATTTCGAATGCCATTATATTTACCGTGACCGCATCGCAGAGATAAAGAAACTTTTTGCCGGCTCCGGCATCACGGCCAAAGCCAAACTGGGCATCGAGACTTTCGATGCCGGCTTCAGAGAAAACATTCTTATGAAGGGCATCTCCGAATCCGATCCGTCCCGCATTGCCGAACATTTCGATCAGGCATGTCTGCTGTTCGGGATCTCCGGACAGACTGAAGCTTCCATGAGGCTGGATATAAAGACAGGCCTTGATTATTTTGAACGCCTATGCATAAACATCATGACGCCGAACACCACACCGGTGCGTCCAGATCCCCATGTCATCGAGACTTTTACCGATAAGATCTTTCCGCACATTGCCGAAGATCAGCGCATAGACATACTTTTTGACAATAAAGATTTTGGAGTTGGCTGAAAATGAACAACGAAACGATACTGATATTATCACTGCTCGTGATATATGCCGCTGTCGTGCTTTTTTACAGATTTCTCGGCAAAGAAGGGCTGTACTGCTTCACCGTCATAGCCACGATATCGGCTAATATAGAAGTACTCATACTGGTGAAGGCCTTCGGCATGGAACAGACGCTCGGCAACATCCTGTTTGCTTCCACCTTCCTGATAACTGACATTCTTAGTGAGATGTACGGAAAAAGGGCCGCCGACAAGGCGGTCATCATAGGGGTGGCCAGTTCTGCGATGTTCCTTGTCATTTCGCAATCCTGGCTGCTCTATACGCCCAGCGGCAGCGACTGGGTCAGCGGCTCGATACGCAACGTGTTCTCGAATGTGCCGCGTCTGATGATCGCCAGCATCGCCGTCTACGCCTTCGTGCAGGCCTTCGATGTATTCGCTTATCATTTTATATGGAAAAGGACCAGCAGAGTGTGCGGAGACAGCAGCCGCTTTTTATGGCTGCGGAACAACGGTGCGACTCTTATATCACAGTTCCTCAATACGTTCCTGTTCACCTTTGCAGCTTTTTACGGGACATATGATATAACGACTCTGATGCACATAGTCTGGTCCAGTTATATAATATTCATCGTTACAAGTCTTCTGGATACTCCGGCTGTCTATCTCGCGCGGCGCATGGGAACGCGCAGCGAATAATAAGGAGAGGTTCACCGCTGTACCTTCTGTTTCCATTTAGAACCAGTGTCGTTTTTTGTAATTTTTTTGTTGCAACAGGCCGGCCCTTCATCTCCATTTGAGTTTGATCCTGTTCTCAGGACAGACCTCCATGCACAGTCCGCATCCCGTACAGCGGTCCTGATCTATCATTATGCCCTTTCCGGTATGCGAAACCGCTTCATATAAGCAGCAGTCCGTACACTTGCGGCATTCTTCATCATCACATTCTTCTGCAGCAACTGCGTATTTCGGCTCGACACGGATCTCTTCAAAGGATCTCAGCTCCTTCAGGCTCATGCCCTTTATATCCTCAAAAGAATCTATGCCTTTCCTCGTCAGCCATTTTTCCAGATCGTTTATCATTCTGGTTATACAGGAATATCCGTTCAGCAGTATAGATGTACCGACACCGCCTGCAGATGCTCCCAGCATAATGTACTCGAGAAGGTTTTCATATGTTTCTATGCCGCCGATACCTATTATCGGCAGTTCTGTGCTCTGCGCCACTCCGGCAACCGTAGCCAGGCCCATAGGCCTTATCGGCGCGCCCGAGTATCCGCCGTATGTCGGCAGCACCGGCTTACCTGTGTTTATATCTACATCAAGGATGCATCTCATAGTGTCTATCGCGCTTATTCCTGCTGCTCCGGCCTTTTCGATAGCCCTCACTATTCCCGTAAGATTGTTCATGCTCTGTGTCAGCTTTACCATTACCGGTATGCTTACCGCACTGACTGCGGCCTTGGTAAATTCAAAGGTCTTCTTTTCATTGCCGCCTATTATCTCTGTGCCTTCCCCCATGGGACTGGCAAGTCCCAGCTCAATGGCATCGACGCCGCTCTTTTCCATTTTTCTGGCGAGATATCCCAGCTCCGATGGAGATGAAGCCATGATATTGGCTATCACCAGGCCCTTCCGGCCGAACTTGTTGCTCTCTTTTACGATAGCCAGTTCCTCCAGCCACCTGTCCATGTTCATAGCGCTGTAGATCCTTATGTTCTGAACACCTCCGTTTGCATAGGCATACCTGGGGCACACATCAGGATACGGCTCGCTGACTATGCTTTCAGTCACTACCGCTCCTGCTCCGGATTCCAGTGCTTTTCTCATAAGCTCGTGTCCCCTTGCCCAGGGTCCTGCAGATACTATCACAGGATTGATCATTTCAAGTCCCATCATTTTTACGGATAACATAAGTTCCTCCTTGCACATGCCTTGCTCTGTCAGATCATCAGTTATATCACATCTACCATATCTCTATCAGCCTGTCTTTGTTGCCGCATGATTTTCTTATTTTCAGCTTTGATCTCAGTACCACCTGCTGTGTTTCATTTATCTCTCCGTCATCTTCGATTATATCGAAAAGAAGTCTTGCCGCCATCAGTCCCATTCTGTACATCGGGCGGGTGACAGTCGTCAGCTTGGGTTCGACTACCGCGCCTACTTCCAGATCGTCATAGCCGATCACTGCGACATCCTCCGGCACCTTCATATCCATCTGCTTCAGTTTTTCCATTGCCCCCAGCGCCATAGCATCGCTGGTCGCAAAAATAGCAGTCATTTTCTTTTTTTCATCGAGCAGCTTGCCTGTTGCAGCAAATCCGCCTTCGATGTTGTTCAGCCCTTCTGCTACCAGCTCAGGGCAATATGGTATCCCGGCCTCACGCAGGGCATTCCTGTATCCCTTCAGTTTTTCGCTGTTTTCAACCTCAGGGTTTTTGCCTGTGAGGACAGCTATGTTTTTATGTCCGAGTTTTATCAGGTAGCTCACTGCTTCCTGAGAAGCGCTCTCGTAATCTGTATATACAATATTATCATCCGAAGTGCTTTTTGTCTTCCCCACCAGGACATAGGGCATCTTCTTCTCGCGCAGCGTGTCCAGCTGCTGCTTGGAAAGCAGCGATGACATGAGTATCAGGCCGTCGGCCTGGCGTCCCTGCATTTTTTCAATACATTCCCATTCATTTTTGACATTATATTCCGTATCGAAAAGCATCATGTCGCAGTTTTTCTGATGCGCCACCTCTTCGATGCCTTTCGCGATCTGCATATTGGCAGTATCCTGTATGTCAGGAAGTATGAGCCCTATGATGTCTGTTTTGTTCGACTGTATATTCCTGGCAAACCAGTTAGGCGTATAATTCATCGCTTCCATGACTGAAAGCACCTGTTGCCTGGTCTTCTCTGAAACCGATTCGGGATGATTGAGGACCCTCGACACTGTCGTTATTGAGACTCCCGCCTTTTCGGCCACCGCTTTGATATTCAATATCACTTCCTCCTGGAACTGTTTTCTTCTATTTTATATCAACGCCTTCGATTTGTATATATCAAAAGGGCTGTCGTATTTCAGACAGCCCCTCTGACGGGGAATCTATAATTTAAATGTCACGTTTTCTGCTTCCGATCCCATTGTCACCATGCGTACCGCCGGTTTGGTCTCCGAAATAATGTCTCCTTTTCTTATGACATAAAGGCATTCGCTTCCCAGTCTTATGATCTCAGCCTCGTCTCTTCCGTCGAATATGACCAGATCTGCCTGATTGCCCTCCTCTATGCCGTAATCGTCAAGATGCATAGTCTTGGCCGAATTGACAGTGATCATATCGAACAGCTGAGGTATCTGCGCCGCCCCATTCATATGTGCTGTATGCATCAGCAGATTGGCTGCCGCGATCATTGATCCCTTGCCCATCGAATACCACGGATCCATTATGGAATCATGCCCGATCGATACATTGATGCCGTTTTCCAGCATCTGATCGACCCTTGTATGACCTCTGCGTCTGGGGTATCCGTCAAGCCGGTTCTGCAGCACGCTGTTGTCAAACGGATTGGTTATCATATTGAGATCTGCTTTAGCTATATTTCCTATGAGCTTGAAGGCATAATCATTGTTGTAATTATGCATTGCTGTCGTGTGGCTCGCGGTAGCCCTGTCTCCGAAGCCGCGGTTTATGCTTTCCTTGGCCATCACTTCCACGAAGCGGGAATGATCATCGCCGGTCTCGTCTATGTGTATGTCGATCAGCCTGTCATTTTTTTCAGCAGCCTCGTAAACTGTTTCTACATCTCTGACTCCGTCTTCTCTTGTCAGTTCCAGATGCGGAGCTCCGCCGATGACATCGACTCCCATCTCTATCGCTTTATTGAACAGGCCTATGTAGGATGGATCTGTATATATGCCGTTCTGCGGGAAGGCTACTACCTGCACATCTATATAGTCTTTTACTTCCTCTTTCAGCTCGAGCAGACATTCGACAGTCCGCAGCGTCGGATCCGTGCAGTCCGCATGTGTCCTGACTCTCAGAACACCGTTTGCCGCATACCATTTCATGACCTCTCTGGCGTTATCCATTATTATGTCTTTCGTAAGGCCGGCCTTCCACTCGCTCCAGATGTCTATGGCTTCTATCAGCGTACCGGATTCGTTTCCTCTTTCCAGTTTGCCTGCGGAAAGCACTGCATCCAGATGTACGTGCGGATCTATCAGAGGCGGGGTCACCAGATTGCCTGCAGCATCGATCACCTGTGCATTCGGTGCATCTATGCTGTCAGCTATCTTTTTGAATTTCCCGTCATCTATAAGTATCTGCCTGAGGCCTTCTGTGTTTCTCAATTTTGCGTTTTTTATAAGCATGCTTTTCATATTTTACCTCCAGGTCTATACATATTCTGCGTTTTCAGCGACTTCATGGCTGTCTTTTTTTCCGGCCTTCTCAAACAGTATGTGCATCAGCGGTGTGAGCAGCATAGCTGCCACTATGCCTTCCAGTGAAGGTATCCCTATATTGTACAGGCCGCAGAAATAAGCGATGGCGCAGCCTATCGCATATGCGACCAGAGGTGCGACTCTTACTGTTTTGAATTTGACGTATTCCAGTTTCGGAAGCTTTCTCTTGTATACGAAGAGATAATCGCCTATGATAGCTCCCCCGAGAGGCGGGATGAATGTGCCGAAAACTCCCAGCATCGGAATAAAGATGTTCGTCACGCCGAAGCACGCCATTACCAGAGCTATAATTATTCCTCCGAGCACAAACGGCCTTTTGTCATTTTTGCCGAACATTTCAGAACCTGCCATACCGAAAGCATATGCTGTCGCGCTGTTCGTAGTCCAGATATTCAATGTGAGTATTACCATTGCCCATATTGTAAGTCCCATGGTGAACATCATTTCGATAAGGTCTCCGGTGTTGAATACCAGTCCTCCCAGCATGCCCGAGAACACCATGATGCCGTTGCCGATCAGGAATCCTACCAGGCCGGCAATGAATCCGACCTTTGCGTTCTTGGCAAATCTCGACCAGTTGGCCACCTGCGTGCCTCCTGATGCGAAGGTCCCTACAACTACAGTTATCGCAGCGGAGACCGACATGCCGCCGGCCGGCTGAATAGCTCTGATCGCATCAAAGCTGCCCGCATGACGTACTGCAAGTACAATAACTATTACCATCAAAGCTGCCATAAGAGGTATGGCGACATATGAAACTATTTCCATAGCCCTTACACCGTAAAAAGCGGTGAATCCCATGATGAGGCCCCAGACGAGGATGAAGACTATCGTCATGCCTCTGGAATCGAATCCGAGTCCCTTGGCGAAAAGGTCTCCCATGTATTCAGCTGTGATAGCATACCAGAACACCTGCGTGCCGCCGAGTATGACATCGGCCCATTTGGAACCGCCTTTGCCCAAAGTGTACCTTGACAGCATTACTGATGTCAAACCTGTCTTCGCACCTATTGCGGCTATGCAGGCCACATAGATGCCGAGCACCAGGCTGCCGACCAGGATGATCCATACCAGGTCATCAAAGGGGAACATCGCTCCTATCTCCGATCCTGATGCCATTGTAGGAGTAAAAAATGTGAATCCCAGAAGTACTGCGCTGACAGACAGCAGGCTCCTCCTGGCATTTAGAGGCACGTGCGACAGCGGATAATCCTTGTCCACAGTCTTGTTCTCCGTATTCACGGTCTCGTTTTTCTGACTCATAACGGTCTCCTTTCATCTTTTTAGTTTCATCTTCTCAACAGCCCTTGAAATACTGTCCTGATTTTGATATTATTTAGAAAATGTTTTCATTAATTCGTCCAGGATATAGCTTAAAATGTTGAAACTTCAAGGTTTTTCTTTATGAAACTATTTTCATAAATCGATGATAACATGTACATGCCTATTTTGCAACATTTTTATCCTGAACAATCATATATTTCTCATAAGGAGTTCAAAATGAAAGAAGAAGAGAAAATTTTTTCCGGAAACATATTCGACTGCACAGACCCCGCACTTATATCTATCAAGCACAAGGCCCACTCTGCATGCCGGCAATTCAACATAATGGATGAAGACGATCCTGACCGGAACGATCTGATACGCGGCATCTTCGGTTCGATAGGCGAGAATTTCTATTTTCAGGGCCCCGTACAATTCAATTACGGTACGCATACTTTCATAGGCGATGATTTCTTTGCGAATTTCGGTCTTACTGTCCTTGATGACAACCGCGTTTTCATAGGCGATAATGTACTGCTCGGTCCCAATGTATCTATAATGGCTGCCGGGCATCCGCTCATCGCCGATGAACGATCCGGGCGCACTAAAGACGGCAGATACGCATTTGCAGAATATGCACAGGAAATCCATATAGGCAGCAATGTCTGGATCGGCGCCGGTGTATTGATCCTCGGCGGAGTTTCTATAGGCAGCGGATCTGTAATAGGCGGGGGAAGCGTAGTCACAAAAAATGTTCCTGCAGACTGTCTGGCTTACGGCAGTCCCTGCCGCACGATCAGGCCCATAACTTCAGCTGACAGCAAAAAAGATTTGATACTGCCTGAAGACAGGAAACATTTCGACTTCATTTGATCATATCGGGAACTATCTGTTCTTTAATTCCCTGAGGGCCTCTTTCAAACGGTCACCGGCTTTGAACTCATGCCGCTCCGGCAGCGCAGGACGGAACCGGCTTATTCTGTTCACAACAGATCTCTGCCTTGCACTCAATTCCCCGGCAAGGGCACAGGCCCGTTCATGCATCTCGATCTCGAAATTGTTTTTCCTGATCTCCATCTGCTGAGGCGTACTGCTGATAGCTTCATACACCGTCTCGCCGCGCTCCGTAAATTCCCTGTCCAGCGCTTCGATCCTCTCCAGCAGTGTCGACAGGCTGGCCTGCGTCAGCGCAAAGTCCGCACCGAAGGCTCCCATGAGCACGAGCGCTGCTGCTTCATAGACGAGCGGTTCCACCGTCACCTGCATAGTACCGAGTACAGGTATGACAAAATGCACGAGCAGCGTTCCCGCGATGCCGAAGCAGATCGTGACAGGAAGACAGATGCGGCCGTGAAGGTTCAGCGGCATACTGCTGTAATCCCACCATCTGGCGTGGAATCTTTTTTCGAGACAGTACGAAGTCACGTATTCGGCAAACGCACTTCCGACAGCGCATATGATAAACACCTCCCAGAGCGGCATAGATCCTGACGCGGCATAGATCTGTCTGAAAATCATCATGCCGACGACGACGCTGCATCCGTATATCGGACATACCGGCCCGAAAAGGAAGCCCCTGCTGGAAAAATGTCTTTCCCTTGCCGTGCAATATATCGTCTCCCAGACCCACCCCAGGAAACTGAAGATAATAAAGAATACGAAATACTGTGAAATGATCATATGCCTGTCTTCCTTTGTTATATTCCCCCGCGTCGATAGTACTATAGCAGTGCTGCAGCCTTTTGGCAAATCATCACAGATCAGCAGCCGTCTGTCGATATCAGCGTTTCAGCTGAAAAGTCTGTCAATTCTGGCACGGCTATAATATAATAGCACTGGAAAGCGAGGTGACACCATGTCTGAAATGGAAAAACTGTATGAACTGAATCAGCTCAGAGCCGACAATTTTGACGCCGAGATATGTCCCGAGCAGAAAAAATATTACTTAGAGCTCAATGAATTCTACAAAGGACACAACTGCTCCGGCATCGAGGAAGCGACTGAGATCATCAGGGACACGCCGTATTATGACGGCGCTGCCCGGGCCAAGCTGCTCGATGAGATCAATTACCGGGAAAAGGCCATGCGTGAAGCAGGCTATGACGACGTCGCCGATATGCATATCAGACGCCGCGAGAAACTGCTGGCGCAAGGGCTTCCTTATGCATACTCGCAGGAATGGATCGATGATTACCATGAGACAGAATCAGCGACAGCCGCGTACACAGAGCGCAAAGAGATCTTCGGAAAGATCTTCACCGCATATTTCAATATTTTCGGGAATCCGCAGCAGGAACACCGCAGCGCTGCAGTCCGCGATCTGCAGGACGGACTAGACAGGCTCGACAGCCTCGGCGCTTCTTTCGATGAACTGGCACAGAACAGAGCCTTTAAAAACCTCACCATGCTCACCGACGCCGGCATGGAAAGATTCATCGATTATGTCCGCCGCTTCCGTGAAACAGGCGAAGCAAAAGGTGCCGTCGATCATGATATGGAAGACGAGCAGAAGCAGGCCGGCAGATGGATCAGTGAGCATCTGCAGGAACTTGTCGATGTCGGCAAAGATGAAAAATGGCACCGGGCCAACTGCATCGCTGTTCCTTCCGACGACCCGGGAGGTTATGATTTTATCTCCATGAAGGAGGTGGATGACTGATGGACGCGATCTGGAAAAGCACGATAGAAGCATATATGAGCCAGCTGTACAGCGGCGGACCGGAAGGGCCGCTTCTTGAAAGTATAAAAAAATTCGAGGAAAGATTTACTTCTCTCGCCGATGAGCACGAAGGCGAAATGGACATCGCCGGTATCCTCGGCACAAGCGGTCTGCAGGATGAATACAATCAGCTGTATATGGCCGTCAGGAGCGGCAGCCGTGACTACACCCTGCCGCAGGGCGATGACAAACCCCGTGCCTTTGATCACTCGCAGCAGCAGAGACTGCCGTCTGTGCATGAGTTTATCGACACCTACAGAGTCGTTTATGAAGCGGTCCGTCCTGACTGCAGTGAGGAAGTCAGCAAGGCCTACGAGGCCCTGTTCGCTGTGGAAGACAGGACCGATGACCTCGTGGAAGCGCAGATGATCATTGAAAGAGAGCATCTGGTACTGGATACCGTGACCGCTTCCTGCAAAAGCGTAATAAAGGAATTCATGGAAGCATCTGATCCGAATTATGAGATAACTTCTTCTACAGTAAACGCAACGCTCGGACGCTATGTCACCGGGAAAAGTCTTGACGATATCGTCTACATAAGTGAAAAGGCGCGTTCGATAACCGCAGACCTCGCAGTACAGGCTCAGGTAAAGACTGTGATGCTGACGAACTTCTATGCTCTGATTTACGGCTGGGAGTACAGTAAGAAGAAGATACGCGAAGGCTCTGCCCGGGCAGGCTCTTACGGAGAATCTATGATCCTCACCAGATACAAGACCAGGGATTACTACAGATTCATGTCAGAGGATATGGGCATCACCTTCGATGTCATAGAAAACAGACCGTTTTACAGGATAATGATGCTGTCCCCCTCTCCCCTCGATGCTCTCTGCAGGGTCAAAAAAATCATGCACCCTGACAATATCGCCGCCATCAAGTACGTATTGTTTGAAGAGATACTATCCGACAGGCCGCTCGAAGAAATCCTGCTGGCGCCGCAGAAGGTGCCGTTCTATGAACAGATAGACACGATAAGATATCCTGATATGGACAGTGAATTCGCAGCCGCAGCGGCCGATTTCAATAAAGACATCCCCTATTATCAGAAAAACCGCAGAGCGGAAATGATGGAAGCCGGCTCCAGTGATGCAGCTGCGGCCGGTGCCGCCGGCAGCGATACGTATGACAGAAACGGAACTGTGACCGCAGGCGGCAGAGGTGATGTCGAACTGATACGCAAAATCAAAAAGCTGAACGGTCTGGTAGCTGCAGCGCCCGGGCAGGGACTCCCCGGTACATCCGGCGTCCCGGGCATGGCATCCGGCGTCTCCGGCATTTCCGGGAACATCGCCAAGGGCCTCGGCGGCATGAAAAACATGCCCTCCGATACAAAGAAAGAAACGGCAAAAAGCGCCGCCGCCGGCGTCGCTGCCGAAGTCGGAAAAGGTCTGCTCAGAGGATTGTTCAGGAATTAGCCTCCCTGCCTGTTTTGAGCAGAGTCGTCCATGGTCCGGCGGTATTTATATCACGTACCAGCTTTACTATATCTTCTGCTTCGATCGGAAAGTTCTGTGAAAACCAGTATGCGGCCAGACCGAGCTGCCCAGATGCCACATATTCCAGTATGCATCTCTGCCTGCTCGTAAGATCGTCGAAGTCGAAGCCCAGAAAGGTGCATACCGTCTTCTGCGACTGCGTCTTTATCTTGGCCTGAAAACGGGAGCTGAGCCTTTTTACCAGAAATATATCGATCATCTGCCTGTGTTCCTCATAAAAGGGACCGAAGAAATCAACGGTGTCCGCGATGTCGCCGCTGACAAAGCACTTTACGACTTCCCCTACCATTCCCTCCACGCTTTTCATGAATTCATTTTCCAGCCTGTCCCGCAGATCATATATGTCAAGATAATGATCATAAAAAGTGCCCCGGTTGATACCGGCCTTTTCGCTTACAGACTTGATGCTTATCTTCTCTATGGGTTTTTCGCTGTAGAGAGACAGGAACGCCTGCGAAATTTTTTCTTCTGTACTGTTCATAAATACCTCGCCCGACATTAATCGAATAATTGTCGGTTTTCATTAAATCATAAAAACTGTAATATTAGGGTATACCAACACTGTGTCGGTTTCAAGGAGAATCACTATGTACAGTATCGAATTAACAAACATCAATAAATCATATAAGAAGAATCAGGTATTGCATAATGTGGACCTGAAAGTGGAACGCGGAGAGATATTCGGGCTGCTGGGGCCGTCCGGCTGCGGAAAGACTACCACAGTAAAAATAATCGCCGGGATACTCGATCCCGACAGCGGCGCTGTAAATGTCCTGGGCAGCCCGATGCCCGACCTTCAGACCATGGCCAGACTGGGCTACATGGCTCAGGCTGCTGCCCTGTATCCGACCCTGACGGCACGCGAGAATCTGAAGTTTTTCGGCAAATTATACGGCCTGAGCAAGACAGAGCTGGCCCGGAGAACAGAGCGGGTCACTTCTCTTGTCGGCCTGGAAGCGGAGCTGTCCAAAACCGTATCCGCCTATTCGGGAGGCATGATGCAGAGGCTGTCGCTTGCCATCGCCCTGCTGCCTGATCCTGAGGTGCTGATACTCGATGAGCCCACAGTAGGCATCGATCCGCTTCTCCGCTTGGACATCTGGAATGAACTGCGCAAGCTGTCAGCTGAAGGGACGACTATTCTGATCACTACGCATGTCATGGACGAAGCGGCTAAATGCGGCAGGCTCGCCATGATGAGAGAAGGAAATGTTATCGCTCAGGGAACTCCTGAGGAATTGATAAAGGCTTCCGGACAGAATACCGTTGAAGAAGCATTCATTTATTACGGAGGAGGCAGCAATGAGAATTAGTGCGATATCATCGAGGATACTTGCTCAGCTGCGGCACGATAAAAGGACTATGGCGCTGGTACTCGTGGCCCCGCTGCTGGTCCTGACTCTGGTATACTTTATTCTCGATACAGGAAACACCTCGTATACGATCTCTGTTATCAGCGCACCTGCGGATGTCGTTCACGAAATCAAAACCAACGAAGATTACGATGTTACTGTCAGGAAAGACGGCAGCCGCAGCAAAGCCATAAAAACCGTCAGGGCTCAGGATGCCGCGGCCGCAGTAAAGGTGAGCAGCGACTGCAGCAGGGTCAGAATATATCTTGACGGCAGCAATGCGGCAGATGCGAAAAAAGTAAAGGCTATAATCGAGCAGAGTGTGGCGCAGGTCGTCAAGGACGATGCCAGAACATCCATTGAGAAGATCAGGGATACTATGGCCGCCAGCCCGATGGCAGCCGACACCAATATCAGCTATGTCGAACCCAAGGTAACGACGGATTATATTTACGGCTCCGAAGACGGCACCCTCTTCGATGATTACGGCGCCCCTTTGATAGGCGTTATCATATTCTTTTTCGTTTTCCTTATCGCCGGGATAAACTTTCTCAATGAAAGAAAGGGCGGGACACTGGAAAGGATCCTTTCCACACCGGTGCGCAGAGGCGAGATCATATCAGGTTATGTGCTCGGCTTTGGTATCCTGGCCATACTGCAGACAGTTATCGTCAGCCTCTTTGTTATTTATGTGCTCGGGATGCCGATGGAAGGGAATATCGGTCTCGTGCTGTTGATAAATCTGCTGACTGCTCTGTGCGCCCTGACACTCGGAATGCTGCTTTCCACTCTGGCATCAAGCGAATTCCAGATGATGCAGTTCATACCGTTGGTGATCCTGCCGCAGATATTCCTCTGCGGGCTGTTCAGACTGTCAGGCGGCTGGGACATCGCCGGGCATTTCATCCCGCTGTATTACACTACAGATTCACTCGTCAATGTGATGATGCGCGGCCGGGGAGCAGCGGACATCATCCCTGATATAGCTGTACTTGCCGGATTCGCACTGCTGTTCATGACTATGAACATAGCTTTCTTAAAGAGACAGAGAAAAGTATGAGCACTGCAGCTCATGGCTTTTCTGTCTTCTTGGCGACTATTACATATGCGATATAGAACACCAGTCCGAAGATGATGAGCATCAGGGCCGCTGATTCCTGCTTATAAAAGATATCATACAAGACGAAGCATCCGGCTGTCACCGCATAGCCTGCTATGGCAGTATATTTGGTCCCGTTCCCGGAGGGGAGCCAGATGGCGATGATCATCCCGACGAGAAGCGGAGCCATCGCTGCACCGAACAGCATCGGCAGCGGAACTTCCTTTACCGCCCCTATGACAGCCACACTTATGATCAGCATAAGTATGGTCATTGTTATCTTATCGTTTCTCTTCATTACACACACTCCTTTTTCGCTGTATCCTCGGTTTTCGGCCGGCTCAGACGCCGCTCTGCGATATCATTTAATATCAGTCATGCGGATACGCAGCACTTCATCTAAATAATAATTATACCCGCTTTAAAAGTCAAATTGTATCATTAGTCAAAAAACGAAGCCGGTGCGCGGCGCTGCTCCGGACGATTCACATCAGAATTGAAAAGCTGCTCTTTTAAGATTATAATTTTCATATGATATCTAAACAGCAGACATATCTGAAAAACGGGGGCATCAACATATGAACAAGAAATCGATCATGGCGGCACTGGGCAGGGAACCTGCAGATCTCGTGCTGAAGCACGGGAAAACGATCAATGTATTCACAGAGGAGATCATAGAATCCGATGTGGCTGTTTCCGGCGGCAAAATAGTCGGCCTGGGAGATTACGAGGGCATCAGAGAGATCGACTGCAGCGGAAAATTTATTTCGCCCGGATTGATCGATGCTCATATTCACCTCGAATCCAGTCTGCTGATCCCCGAAGAATTTTCAAAGGTCCTCATCGGTGCGGGGACCACTTCTGTTATCGCCGACCCGCATGAAGCAGTGAATGTCTCCGGTACATATGCTCTGGACTGGCTGCTCAAAGCTGCCGATAACAGTCTGACCGATATTTACTACATGCTCCCGTCTTCAGTCCCCGCCGCAGATACGGAAACGAACGGCGGCGGAAATTTTTCGGCAGAGGATATGAAAAAATATACAGACTGCAGCCGTATCATCGGCCTCGGCGAAGCGATGCGCTTTCCTGATGTCATATGCGGAGAACAGCGCATGGCAGAAAAAATAGATCTCTTTTCCGGGAGAAAAATCGACGGCCACGCACCGGGAATGACCGGCAGGGATCTGCAGGCCTACCGGTATGCAGGCGTCGACAGCGATCACGAATGCACTGAAGCGCAGGAAGCTGTTGAAAAGCTCAGAGCCGGCTTTGCTCTTCTTGTACGCGAAGGCAGCGGGGCAAAAAATCTTGATCCTCTCATCAGGGGCCTTCTGGCCGCAGAAGTGCCGCTCGACCGCGTCCTTTTCTGCACTGACGACAAGCATACAGCTGATATACAGAGCGAAGGCCATATCAATGCCTGTATCCGGAAAGCCATCCGGCTCGGCGTCCCGGCCGCACAGGCCTACCGTATGGGCACACTCAACACCGCTGCCCATTACAGACTGAACGGCAAAGGCGCACTGGCACCCGGTTATGATGCTGATCTGCTGATAATAGACGACCTTGAGCAGGTCCTGCCCGCTGCCGTGATCAAAAGCGGCAGGATCATCACTCCCGAGCTGCTGTTCCGCTCAGCCGCTGAACCCGTACCTGACAGCCTGAAAGATACTGTTGTCTTTGAAGATAAAATAGCGGATGATATTGCCGTGAAAGCAGATGCCTTGAATGATGTGATCGTTATGACAGGTGATTCGCTGACTACGCTCCACAGTAAAGAAAGCGTATCGTCGGCAAACGGCTGCTTTCGGCCTGACAGCACCTGCAACAAACTGTGCGTCATCGAAAGATACGGCAAGACCGGTGAAGCGTCCGCCGCTCCGATAAGGGGCTTCGGGATACACTGCGGAGCGGTCGCAACAACAGTCGCCCATGATTCACATAATGTGATAGCTGCGGGAGATAATGACAACGATATCCTGCTCGCGGTGAACACCGTCAAAAAAATACACGGCGGCTATGTGATAGCATCCGGCGGACAGGTAAAAGCCTGCCTTCCGCTTCCCGTATGCGGACTCATGTCTGACAGGCCCTGCCGGGAAGTCACCGAGAAGGCTGCGGCGATGCAGGAAACCGCACATTCCATGGGTATCCCTGATGACATAGATCCCTTTACGACCCTCTCTTTCATGGCGCTGACTGTTATACCCGAACTCCGGCTGACAGAGCGGGGCCTGTTCGATGTCGATGCTATGGCATACATATAAAAATGGCACGACACCTGCCGTGCCGGCTTTCTTCCCCCGTAACGCCCTCATTTCAGATGCCCTTTTGACAAAGAAATCCATTCAGCATATTCATGCATACGGTTTTGCGGTATTCCGCCGAAGCCTCCGCCATCATCCTCTGAATCCCCGGATATGCCTGTTCCTGATCGCCTGTTTCAAACCGCTCTTTGAACACTTGATCCGTCCAGTCCCTGTCTTGATCAGCGGTCGGAATCCGTATCGGCTTTGTTCAATATGTGCTGGATCGTACTGTACATAAGTTCAGCTTCGATCGGCTTCGAAAGATGAGCATTCATCCCCGCGGCGCGACTCTTTTCGATATCTTCATCAAATGCATTGGCAGTCATCGCAATTATCGGTATCGTTTTGGCATCCGGACGATCCCAGTGTCTGATATTGATAGTGGTCTGAATTCCATCCATCATAGGCATTCTCACATCCATCAATATAGCGTCATATGTGCCCTGCGGACTTTGAACGAACTTTTCAAGAGTCTTCTGTCCGTTGGACGCCCGTTCCACAGTAAAATTTTTATGTTCCAGAAGTGTTGCCGCGATCTCAGCATTGATATCATTATCTTCTGCGAGAAGTATCTTTTTCCCCGTAAAATCAAAATCGATTTCCATATCTTCTGCTTTTTCCTCTTCACCAAGGGACCGCTCAAAAGCAGAAACAAGCGTCGAGCGCAGCAACGGCTTGGAGATCATCAGGTTTGCACCTGCCGCACGCGCCTCGGCTTCAATCGACTGCCAGTCATATGCGGAAATAATAATGATGGTCACATCAGGCCCTGCAATTTTACGAATCTGCTGCGTTGTTTCTATTCCATCCATATCCGGCATCTTCCAGTCGACCAGAATAAAATCATAGTATTCTCGGTGCTGTGATTTCGCACGTACAAGTTCGACTGCTTCTCGTCCGGAGGTCACCCACTCGCCGATCATCCCGATATCCTTCAGTATGCTTTGTGTCTGTTCGCATATCAGCAGATCGTCATCGACGATCAGTGTATTCAGATCCTTGAGGTCATCCGGAAGTTTCACCGCATGAACGACATCCGGATCTGCTGCGAGCGGCAGATCCAAAGTGAATTCACTGCCTACACCTACGATACTGCGCGCTGAAATACTTCCGCTCATTAAATCGATAAGATTCTTCGTGATCGCCAGTCCGAGCCCCGTGCCCCCGAATACTGTAGTGGTAGATGTATCGCTCTGTTCGAATGCTCCAAAGACTCTCTCAAGATCATCCTCTGCTATCCCGCATCCTGTATCATTGATGACGAACCTGATCTTTTCCCGATCAGATTCATGTTTCAATACACTTACGTTAAGTGAAATTTTTCCCTTTTCCGTGAACTTCACTGCATTCCCGAGCACATTCACCAGCGCCTGCTGCAGCTTCATCTCGTCACCGATGTAATAATCTCTGATTTCACTGGAAACCGTACATTCATAATCTATACCTTTTGAACGTACCTGCGGATATATGATGTTATTTATTCCGGAAATAAATTCTGCAAATGCGAATTTTTCGTTTTTAATAAGCATCTTTCCGCTTTCAATACGTGACATATCCAGAATATCATTGATCAATGATAGAAGATATCTGGCAGACATGCCGATCTTTGCGATACAATCCGCAATTTTTTCCTGGCTTTCCATGGACTGTGCAGCAATCGTATCCATACCTATAATGGCATTAAGCGGCGTACGTATTTCATGGCTCATACGTGAAAGGAAATTGGTTTTCGCAACACTTGCCTGCTCAGCAGCTGCCAGCGCAGTCTCCAGTCGTTCCCGATTTTCGCGTTCCTGCTCAAAAATCGATGTCACATCCGACAAGAGAAAAACAATCACATCCTGATGCTCATCTAAATAGAAAATGTCGTTTTTCATGCATATGCGCGGGTTTCCCGGAAGATGATCTGCAGTCTGCCTCCTGTGATTATATACTGTATAGAAGTGTTTCTCTGCCAGGGCGGCTTTTATCTTCTCGATTTCTAATGCTCTTAAATATTTCTCCTTATCATCATCTGCAACATATTCAGCAGCCGCTTCGTTCAATGCCTTGGCATACTTCATGCCATCAAGCAGAAAAATGCTGTCATCCGTACCTGAGATCACAGTAAATACTTCTGATTGAAGATCAAGGCATGAAACGCAGGCATAATTCTTTTCTGTGATTTCAGTGCTTACAAGATCTCTTATCACCTCGTCATTTATATCTTTCGTATAGTAAAAAGCTACGAGATGTCCGCTGCTTGGATCCGTAAGAACCTCGGCAGCAGTCGATACCCAATGTATAATGTTTCCTACATACCTCCTGTAACGTATCTCTGCCCTGAACTGACCTTCTTTAGCACCCTCACGCATTGCATCACCGCTGCATGTGGTAATGAATAACCTGCGGTCTTCGATGTCTGGTATACGCATCGCTGCCTTGATGAGTATCTCCCTGGAATTTGGATTTGCCCAGGCAAGCGGCGGGCACATTCTGACAGCTTCGTCCAGTACTTTCTCATTGATACTGACATCAAGCATATCTTTATCGTATGTTTCGATTTCCATTTCAGATGGCCTTGTAAGATCAAATGAAAACGATTCGAAAATACCATCCTCCATGCTTTTCAGGCGCAGACGCTCTTTGCTGAAATGTTCTTCGGCCTGGATCTTCTCCGTAACATCGATGGAATGGCCCTGCGCGCGAATAATGCGTCCACTTTCATCACGGACAGCTTTCATGCTTATTTTTTCCCAGATATACTTGCCGTTATACAAGAAACGTACAGTACATTCAGCCTTGTCCGCATTATTATCTATTGCCGAGACCATATTGCGATATGTTTCGGCATCTTCTTCCGGCGTCTTGGTATATTCAATAAAGTCATACGGGTAATTTTCCCATACTGTAGGAAGCGTGGAAAAACGATTATTCAGCACAAGGTTTTCACAACGCGATGTTTCCGGATAATATGTAAAAAACTGAAGATCCGTATTTCGTATGGATTCTTCCAGTTTCTCCTCTATCGTTTTTTCTTTATCCAGATTGTTATATGACGCATAATAATATTTAATATCATCTATAGCGTAGGCATAACGCAAATGTATATTTATCCAGTGCAGAATACCGTCATTTCCCGTTACTCGGTAATCCACATTGCCTATAGCATCAGCATCTTCACTGATGCGGTCATACTCGTTTTTCACCGCCTGCCGGTCGAACTGATATATATGCTTTATTACTCTGGTCCCGATATAGTCATTGATATTTTTATCTTCATTGTGATGGACATCCAGAAACCCGTCATTGGCAAAATCAAGGGAAAAATCACCTTTCTCCTCGTGAACGATCGCGATCCCGCAAGGGATCTTTCCAATGAGCCGAAAATACTCTTCTGCCTTTTTTGCACGTTCTTCAAGCATTGTCTCTCTGGAGACGTCCCTGCCCACGCCGTAAAGTCCGATGATCTCTCCGTTAAGATCATGAAGCGCATGTTTTGATGTTTTTACCCATTGCTGCTTCCCGTCAACGTCCGGCCGCTGTTCCAGTATATCCAGTATCGGTTCCCCGCTTTGTAAGACCTTTTTATCATCGCGGCGGTATTTTTCAGCTATATCCTGCGGGAACATATCGAAATCCGTTATTCCCACGATCTCTGTAGCATCGCCGAAGTTTGCCATTTGCGCAAATGTGTCGGAGCCGCCATGATAAATAAGGTTAGTATCCTTTACAAACATATAGTCCTTGCTGTTACGCATCATCTCGCAAAGAGTAACATCTACCAGCCTGTTTCCCGTTGTCGGATTAGATCTTTCCATTATCGTTCTCCTTCATTACCATTAACTTTGTATACCTTGCACGATATGAGCCCGATGCGGATCTCATTAAACCATACGTTTATGTCTATTATTCTTTTAGCGGTCGCTATCCAAATGCCCGGCAAAGGCAAAAAAATCAGGCTCACTCAACCGTACAGCCATTCTCAGTAAAATAACCGCCTTCACTGTTCTGTCAAGTGACATCTTGCAGCCGCTGTATTCCGGTTTTTTAGACGGTTTTTTTCAATGCATCAAAGGCCTCTTCAAATATCTTCCCGGCAATCTGCCCAGCCTTTTCCCCATTCAAAACTCTGAACATCTCTCTTTTAAATCTCTTCTTCAAGTCCGATTATTATTATACCATATCCCCTCGAATATGACAGCAAATACATATATGCTGCCGCCTTTATCCAGCATTTTTTTGAGCAATGCACCGCATCGGCTGTCATCGATGATCCTTTGCCCAGTAACGCTGCCTCTGCTTCTCTGAAAGCGATGTGATGAACTGCTCCTTCGAATCCACCATTTTTCCCAGACTCTCCCTGATAAAATACAGCAGTGCGATATCGTTCAGGCCGCTCCTTGCAGCAGGGAGCTCCGATTCATCAAGAGCCTTCCCTGCGATTTCGGCTTTTTCAAATATCTCATCCATCGAATGCTCAAAAGCTATGCCGACCAGTACCCGTATAACTTCATTTAATATCAGGCCTCCTGTAAACGGCTCCTGCCGAATGAAAAGATGAACTTGCACGACAACATTGATCGACAGAGTACTTTTTTTCTTATGCCTGTCCTGCCTTCAGTTTCTTTTCTTTTTACCACATTGCTGTCCATAGCGACTCCTTATCATATCCTCCAGCGTTTTATTATCATTTAAAAAACGACCCCACTATTTTACCTGCTCCGTTATGCATATAATCATAGTTCATCGTCTGTCTGACCATGACCCGATCATCAGTCAACATAACATCGACGCGGTCTTCCTCCATCACTGTCAGGATGGCTTTCGTTTTCGGCTTCATCCCTGATCTTGCGAATTCCACAGGTTCTTCAAGCGCCTGCCTTTTTTCCTCAATGAGATCCATTATGAATCCCGGTATCTTCACACTTGATACAAGGCCGGAGACCGCTGCAGCATTTGTCAGCGGGATAATGAGCATGACGAATATTATCATGGGCCAGTTTCTGGCTCTGCATACATACTTTGCTCCGGACAGGCCTCCCCTGAACAGCTGCGAGACAACTACATCCCTGTCGAAGGCCGCAGCATGCATGCCTTCGATCACAGCGACTATATCAAACAGCGATACAAAGGTCAGCAGCAGAATGGCAAAAATCAGAAGCCATGATTTCTTCGTCTCCTGCAGATCAAAATCATGCAGCGCACATACTGACTGACTCCTGCAGATCTGACTCTCCTCCTGTATATTGATAACAGAAACTAAATCAGATGGAATTTCGTCCAGGCCTTTTTTCTGAAACGCATGTAGAATACGACACCGCGTAAAACCAGATCGATGCTCATACCGAAGGCGACCCCTACTGCACCCATGTCCAGCCAGATGCCCAGAAGTATCGAAAAGAAAAGTCTCGCGGCGATGGTCAGAGACACGGATATGATCATGGTGAATTTTACATCTCCCGCCGCGCGCAGCCCGCTGCCGAGAGGACCCGCATAAGGATAGGCCAGACCGTTGAAAATATTGTTTATCAGCACGAGCACCAAAACCAGATGCGCAGTCTGATCCGACAGAGAATAAAAATGCAGAAGGACGGGTGTCACAGCAAAAATCAAGGCATTCCAGATCACCGACAGAATAAAGCTTATCTTCATCAGCTTCCTGAAGTACATGTCGGCCGACTCTATGTCGCGGGCACCCATGCACTGGCCGATGACCGTTGTGAACACCGGTGCCATGGCCAGACCCAGCAGGGACGCCAGAGACCATATGCTCTGGGCCACTCCGTTGGCAGCGATCTGATAAGTCCCGAAAAGGGATATCACACTGCTGAGCGCCACCTTTACCAGCTGATGGACTCCGTTTTCTATCCCGTTAGGCACAGCAATACCCAGTATCCTTTTAAGCAGCCCGCGGTCCCAGGCGAAAACGTCTTCTGCACAGAACCCGACCTCGTTCTTTTTATTCACACAGTAAACAGTGACTGCTGCCGCCGAGACGATCCTTGAAAGCAGGGACGGATATGCGACTCCTGCTACCCCTGCATGAAGAACAAAGACGCCGATGATATCTCCGATAATATTGACTATGTTGGCTGCAGCCGAGATGTACATGGTCACATCAGCTCTGCCTATGCTGCGGCAAAGAGCTGCACCGGCGTTGTACACGGCCAGTGCCGGGAACCACAATGCTGAAATGACAAGATATGTGGTACAGGCAGTCATGACATCATGCTCCACCCTGCCAAACAAAAACGACAGAAGCGGCTTATCAAATATAAGCACCAGGACGGTAAAGGCTATGGAACTTACGATAGAAAATGTCAGCAGCTGCCCCGATGATCTGCAGGCCATTTTATTGTCTCTGTGGCCAATGTACTGGCTGATGATCACGGCGCCGCCGGAAGCGAGCGCCGTAGAGAGAAATATGAATATCGTGTTGAAGCTGTTGACCAGCGAGACACCCGAAACTGCAGCCTCGCCTGCATAGCTGACTACAAATGTATCGACTATGCCGACCAGCACCAGAAGAAACTGCTCCACGAACAACGGCACTATCAGTGCTTTAAGATCCTTGTCGGTAAAAACTATTTTATCACGCCTTTTTACATCCATATATTGCTCCTGGGCAGTGCCTGCTGTATAATATATATTACGATTGTTATTTACATCAATAAATTATATATTATGTTCGTTAATTATATTAGTCAACAGCTTTGGAGAATAAATATGGAAATTTCTTTGACAATAGGCGAAAATCTGAAAAGACTGCGTCTCGAAAGGAACCTCAGCCTGGGCCAGCTGTCCGGTCAGTGCGGCGTCAGCAAAGTCATGCTTTCGCAGATAGAAAAAGGCATCAGCAATCCTTCCATCAATACGATCTGGAAGATAGCCGATGCCCTGCAGGTGCCTTATACGGCCCTTCTTGATCAGAAAATGGAGCGCGGAACCGTCATCTCCCTGACCGATCTAGCGGTCCAGGAACTCGATAACGGCAAAGGCTCACTGTGCTGTTACTATCACAATACCGAGCGCAGAAATTTTGAACTGTTCTCAATGACTATAAAACCCGGAGCGTCTCATGTCTCAGAAGGCCATGACGAGCGCACCGATGAGTATCTGGTAGTCACAGCAGGCAGTCTTGAAATCTCCCTTGCGGACGGAGTTTACTCTCTGAAAAGCGGAGACAGCATCAGCTTCCACTCCGACAAGAGCCACACCTACCGCAACCCCGGCAGGGGACTATCAAAACTGATGATCATCAATTATTACAGGTGATCATCTGCTGATAGGTCATGCTCGATTTCTGCCCTGTTTAATGCGACAGCGCATCATTATAAAAATCTATGATACCGCTGTAGAATTTTTTATCCGTTGCAAAGCCTCTTCTTCTGTCAAAGCTGTGGCTTTTTCCGTATTTTGTAAGCGCGCCGTTGGACCCCGAGATATATTTTTCATCATAAGCTCTCGCGGCATCCGTATAGAAAATCAACAGATGGCCTCTGTCCTTATATAATTTGAATCTGAACCTGCTGTTGTTCTTAAACTTCGAATAATAGATATCAAAGCCGGAAGACAGTGACACATTCTGATCATCGGAACTCTGGACGATCATGATATCCGCCCTGGTCCCGGCAAACCCTTCCGACGCTGAATATTCTTTGGCTCCTTTGGAATCCCGCCATTCCTCGAACTTAACAGCCGGTACGAAATACCAGCTCAGCAGTCCCAAATGATCCTTCTGCAATATCCCGCGCATATAATCCATGGGAGTATCAAATCCGGAAACAGCAGCCACAGCCTTCACCTCCGGATGATAATGCAGCACAGCCCCCGCGCAGTATGCTCCCCAGCTGTGTCCGAATAATACTATCGGGTATTTTTTCATTGTCTTATTCTGCTCGACAAAATCGATGGCATGACTGAGATCCTTTACTCCCTGCTGTGTACCGACCATGGAATCGCCTTCGCTCCCGTCTACGCCGGTGCAGTCGAATCCAAAAACCATAAAACCATGCTGCGTAAGACAGCTGGCAGTATCCATGTAGGCCCTCTGCCCGCCGATGCCGAGGCCATGGGCCAGTATCACTACAGCCTTCGGCTTCAGACCTTTTCTGTAATACCTGTATCCGGCCAGCTTTTGTCCGTCGTCAGACCCGAAGCTGTACTTTTCTGCTTTCAGTCCCCTGAATTCGCTTATGCTGCGGTCCCACGGCCGGATAGTCTCCACACGCATATAATTATTGTGATATATATATTTTACTATGCCGAAAGGAAGCGCCGCCACAACGATAACTATCAGCACCAGAAGTATTTTCAGCCGCTTTTTATTGATTGATTTGATCATTCTTCTCCACTATTGCATTTAGTTCCGCTTCCATTCAAGGCCGGACATCGCCAGCAGTTATTTTCATTCCTGTCTGCAATTGCTGACTTTGCAGCGTGTATCTGCTGTCATGCTGCTGCCGGTGATAATGTGACCCGTACTCATCATGCCTGTGATAATAGTATACCATATATATCATCCCCGGTATGCAGTAATCAGATATACCTGCTGTGTGTATTGCGCCCGCGGCATTATTGAAGGCCGGCATCGTGTGCCTTCAGATAAAGAAAAACCGCATATCACAGTTGTGGAATGCGGCTGTTCTCTGATATTATATATCACTCACACTTTTATAAATAAGACAGTCATTGTATCTACCGTCTTACTATAATCAATCAAATATATCCAAGCTGTTTCAGATATGTTCTGGTATATCTATCAGACGGATGTATGTTTAAACTGATATATGATGCGCCATCCGATTCATTTACACCGCTGCAGTGTATCTCCATTGAAAAATCGGATGTCTTCATTTCCTGTCTGTATGAACGGGGAGTGAAATCCTTATCATACATTTTTACGAAACCCGAGAATTCTTTCGGTTTCAAAGAACCCAGTTCTGTGATTCCCCCATTGCTGTCCGTTCTGCTTATACTGATTTCTTTGATTTTGTATGCCAGATTGGATAGTCTGAAATAATCTTTAAACTCTTTCGATGAGAAAAGCTGTGACCTGTATGATTGAATTTTTTTTATTGTATTAGAATTTGCAGTTCCATTATATTCATAGAATCTTTTTAATGTTTTACCGGACTTCAATTTGAAGTAATCAAATATCCGTTCACAATCACCCGCGGCAGTATCATAATCTTCGGCAAAATGTTTTGTTTTAATGAGCTCCTTATGCATGCCGCATACGAGATCTATATTGGCGGGCTCGGAAAAGGTGAAGCACGAAACATCTGCGTCTGATGAATTGTCATATCCTTTAAAAAGCGAAGCGTCGTAATAATCCATCTTGTCATTCCAACCCAACTCATTGGGAGCCATATTGGTAAGATTGACAGCAGCCGTTTTTACATCTGACGGTTTCGGAGTCCTGCTGGAAAATCCGAATATGTCAAACGACATGGACGCAATGAACACTATCATTGCCGCAGCAAATACAGCGAAGACCTTCAGGTTGCGTCTGTTGAAAATATGGACAGTTTTATGTATGAACATGCTCATCAGCAGATATGTGATAATGAAGCCTGTTATCATTCCGAACAGTCCGGGTGCAGTCAATCCGAAATTAGCTGAACCCTGCATATGCGCAAGCAGTTCGCCAAGTCCGGTCATGCCTCCAAAGGTTATACCGTAGCACAGCACTACTTCGATCCACTTATGTACTAAAGAGTTTCCCGTATTTTCAACAGGGCGTTTCGTGTACATGAAATATGCGAACCATGAAATAAAGAAGAACATGATGATATAGATCATTATGATAAGCACATTGCGGTATCCAATGAAAGCAGAGAACACATTAAGTTTCATTCCCCTGTCGTTCATATTATAAACATCGTATCCATACAGATATCGCATGAGATACATTTTGATGGCTTCATACGCAAATGTCGCGATAAAATTTAGCAGCAGCGCATTGAAAATGTGCATCAGCACCGTTCCGCTTATCGTGGCTGCCAGCGCTGTGACGGCAAAGGCAAAAGCGCAGATCAGAAAAGCTATGCCCATCCATTCCAAAGCGAAGGCCGTCAGCTGGAATCCTGTCAAAAATATTATTACCAAAGTGTTTGCCAGGATCGGGATCCCCATCAGCAGCAGGCCTGATAAGAAATTTGTCAGATACAGAGCCTTCCTGCTGAAGGGAAGAGCATGCATGTATATCGACGACCTTTCTGTCATCAGATAATGAAAAACCGCTATGCCTGTTACCACAGCCATGCCGAAAAGAATAGCCGGCGTAGTGTTTTCAAGATTCAGAGAGTCTCTAATAAAAGAGTAACTGTAAGCGCCGGTCTTGACAGAATCGTTCAGTATCTCCTGCACTATGCCTGCCAGTGTCAGCAGTACGAAAGATATCAGCGGGATCGGCCAGAACCGTTTGAAATTCGTTTTTATGATCATGCCCGAAATCAGCGGAGCCTTATATGATGATGTCTCTGTACTCATCTTCAACACCTCCCAATTCGTAAATAAATATCTCTTCCAGTGTCAGGGGCAATATGTCAAATACTGACGGCCCGCTTTGTCTGATGATATTTTCTATCTTTTCTCTGCTGTTGCGTATGATCATAATGTCCACTGAACCGCGTGATTCTTTGTGAAGGATATCCAGTCCGGTATACATGTCTGATGTATGAGGACCCGGGTAAGCCACCTGCACTTTATGAATATTGGACCTGAGATCTTCAAGATCCCTTTCTATGAACATTTTGCCTTTGGAAATTATACCTATATGATCACAGTAGCCTTCCATCTCTCTGAGATTATGTGAAGATACCATCACAGTAATTTCGCGCTCTGCTACATCCTTGATTATGTACCTCCATACTGTCTTGCGGACGATGGGATCGAGACCGTCTATGGGCTCGTCAAGTATGAGGCATTCCGGCATCGCACACATAGTAAGAATGAAGTCTGCCTGTTTTTTCATGCCTTTTGAAAATGAAGACAATCTCATCCGGCTGTCCAGTTTGAAATTGGAAACCATATTGATAAATCTTTCATCGTTCCATACAGGATAAATCCCTTTAAGGTAAGACGCCATTTTATCAAGACTGTATGACGGAAAGAAATACAGCTCATCCGGAACATATCCGTTTTTCACTTTCGCTTTCGGATTTTCATAAACAGGCTCGCCGTCGATCAGCACACGGCCGCTGTCAGGTTTCAGTATGCCCGTTATATGCTTTATAACTGTGGTTTTCCCGGCGCCGTTGGCACCTACCAGTCCGTAGATGGATCCTTTCTCTACATTGATATTAAGTCCGTCGAGAGCTTTGACGCGGTCAAATGTTTTTGTAAGATCCTGAACATTGATCATTTCCAGTCACTCCTTTCATCCATTATCCCGGAGACGAGATCAGCTGCTTTCTTTTTGCTGATGCCGAGATAGTAAAGTTTGTTGAGACATTCGCGCAGACATGTCTGCGCTTCTGCAATGTCTGCAGGGTTTGCCGGGATGTCTTTCACATCGCAGGCAAATGTGCCTCTTCCGGGCGAGATGAATATATACTTCTGCGATTCAAGGATACGGTAGGCTTTCTGTACCGTGTTCGGGTTAACAGTAAGCTCGCCTGCCATCTCTCTGACAGAAGGTATTTTTTCATCGGCCCCGATGATTCCGGAAACGATAAGTTCTTTGATGTTGTCGACGATCTGATCGCAAATAGATTTGCGGCTTTTTAGATCAATTTGAAACATTACTACTTATCTCCTTCTTTTATAATCCTGTACGTGACAGGACATACACATTGCTTTATGCTCCAAGTGTACTACTTGTAATAGTACGCTGTCAACAGTATACGTAAAAAAATATCCTCTCTGCCAGGCAGTATGATCGTTTCATCTTAAACGGCTATTGATCGGCATCGATCTTTGCCTGCCGGCTTCTTCTCACCGCAGGGCGAATAAGCTTATACCTGTAACGGAACATCCGCAAAAGACAAATAAGAATCCTATGGGAAGCAAAAAGAAATTCTCATGTAAAATACCATCCTGATCCGTATACTCAACGGATAAAGACTCAATACTAAAACATACAAATCCTGTATGCATTATTTCATTACATGCTTTCGCTGTCCGGTCTGTATTCCAGAATATCTCCCGGCTGACACTCCAGCGCTTTACATATCTTGTCCATGGTTTCTATTTTTATCGCCTTTGCCTTGCCGTTTTTCAATATGGAAATATTCGCCATAGTGATCCCTACCCTGCCGGCAAGCTCGGTCACGCTCATTTTTCTTTTTGCCAGCATAACATCTATATTTATTATTATCATATTATCACCGCCTATACCGTCAAATTGTTTTCTTCCTTGATCTCATCTGCATTTTCAATAAGCTTTGACAGGCAGAAAGTCAAAACAGCTATGACAGCAGCAACAATTATCAAGGCCAGTATGAATATCCATATACCGCTCATCAGTTTTTCCATAATAAAAACCACACTCCAGATGACCATTACGGCAGCGCTGATCAAAGCATAAAGGCTGATCTTTTTAAATGATCCTGCGTTCCGCCGGCTGAACGAATCACCGGTTCTGATTGCACCGCACACTTTCCAGAATTGAAACAATGCCATGTACACAAGTGCCGTAATGATCCAGACTCCTGTTATCCCTGCCCAGAACAAAGCCTTTGCAGACGGTATATCTGTATATGCAAACTGATATGCATTGTACGGGATGAACCAGAAGACGATCGGTGCGATCACTACTGCACCTGTAATGGTCGTTGCTTTTAGTATTGCCGATATTTTGATACTGTTCATTATGATCCCCCTCGATCCTGTACATCGTGTCGTTCTGTATTATTCTTCCTGATTCGGATTATACACAAGCATTATGCTTATGTCAATAATTATTTATTGTATTACGATAAATAATTATTGGAATCATGATACGAGGCGGGGATAAAATTCGCGTGTTTAACAGCCGCAGATCGTTTCCTGGTCACTGTAGTTTTTTCGTCAAAGGGTTTCGCGTACGCATGATAATATGCTATAATTCACTGGTTACATTTTCCAGACAAAACAAAAGGAGAAATTTGAATGCCGGACCTGACCAGTAATGACAAAATGGCAACAAAACCCATGCTGCCGCTTATTATCTCTATGGCAGTACCGCCGCTGTGTTCGATGTTCATGCAGTATTCATATAATTTTGTTGACTGCATGTTCGTATCCTGGCTCAGTGAAGATGCACTGACAGCTGTATCTCTGTCATTCCCCATAACAACTCTTATGGTCGCCCTTTCCATATGGATCGGAGTCGGCATCAATGTGCTCATTGCCAGATATCTCGGCAAAAGGGATCAGGATATGGCAAATAACATCGTGACCCAGGGCATCGTTTTATCATCTGTCTTCGGTGCGATACTGGTGATCATTCTCCTCATAATAATAAAACCGTACTTCATGGCTTTCGTAGACGATCCGAAAATATATGACCTTTGCCTGCAGTATATGTACATATGCGCGTTTTTCCAGCTTCCCAGCATGGTGCACATCGCGATACAGAAAATCATACAGGGGACAGGAAACATGCTGGCGCCCATGTGGTTCCAGATCGCGGGCGTCGTCTTGAATCTCATCCTTGATCCCGTACTCATATTCGGTCTCGGACCCTTCCCGAAAATGGGGGTAAGAGGCGCGGCACTGTCTACGCTTCTCGGATATACCTTTTCAATGGTACTGGCATTCTACGTGCTGCTCTGCACAAAGCAGAAGGTAAAGATGAAGACAAAGGGCTTCCGCATAGATCTCAGGATCTTCAGAGAAATATATGTGATCGGGTTCCCTTCATTCATCATGAATGCGCTTGGTGCCTTTATGGTGACCTTCGCCAACATATTCCTTATCGTTTATTCGACTACGGCCGTTGCGTTTTTCGGAGCCTATTTCAAGGCCCAGCAGATGATAGTAATGACAGTTAACGGCCTCATACAGGGATGCATCCCCATTATGAGCTTCAATTTCGGGGCGAAAAACGGCCAGAGACTCCAGCAGGCCTTCAGATACGGGACCATCGTCGCCGTAGTCATGATGGGCGCAGGAGCTCTAATACTCAGTCTTTTCCCGTCCGGAGTCCTTCATATTTTCAATGCATCAGATGAAATGCTCAGCTTCGGGATCCCGGCTCTGAGGATCATGGCACTGAGTTATGTATTCAACGGCATCGCGACCATGTTCGCATCATATATGCAGTCTACCGGCAGGGTCCGCTACAGCATAGTGACCAACCTGCTGAGACAGCTCGTGATACTGCTGCCGACAATGTGGGTACTCACATCACTCATCGGGATGAGCGGCGTATGGTTTTCCTTCATTATCGCAGAAGTCCTCACATGCCTGTACTGTCTCTTCATTTACAGACGGCATCCTCTTGATCTGCTTTCTGTACAGTAAATACATATTCACATTATCCACATATACAAAGATCCATGTGATCGCAGCGACCACATGGATCTTCTTTTATATATCTGATTTATATGATCAGCCGAGAACAGATATGTAAACAGCTGTAAGTATTGCCGTGGTTATTACTCCGCATATGTTCGCACCCAGTGCATAGTCAAGTATAAACGCGCTGCGGTTGATCTTTGCCACTTCTCTCTGGGCGACCTTCGCTGTCGAAGGCACGCATGATACTCCGGCTATCCCGATCGTGGGATTGAAGTTCCTGTGCTTGATGAAGTAAACGAAATATCCGCCGAGCAGTCCGCCGATCCCTGAAAGCAGCAGAGCCAGCATGCCGAGTACAAGGAGCTTCAGTACTATGGGATTCATCAGTGTTTTTGCATCACACAGAACACCAAGCATCAGACCAAGGAAGAATGTTGCCCCATACAGGAATACTTCCTGTATCAGATTTACATATTTCACTATGCCCGACTCTCTTATGGCGATCCCAAGGAAGAAGCTCAGGAACAGAGGCGCACCTACCGGGAACAGCAGGCACAGAACAGCGCATATTGCGACTGCGAAAAAGAGTTTCTGTCCTGATGATACATCATGTCTGGTCTTCCTGTGAGTAACATTGTTTCCCCTTATGCTCTTGGGCACAAGGAATTTTATAAGGAAGGGATAACCTCCATATGTAAGACTCAGATACAGATACGCCACGATCGAAATCGGTACGAAATACGCCGGAGCCAGTTTCAGCGATGCGAACAGGACCATAGGCCCGTCCGCTCCTCCTATTATGGAAGTTGCAGCAGCTGCGCCGCTGGATAATCCCATAAGCCTGGCTATAGGATAAGTAAGAATCGTTCCCATTTCTCCAAAAAGAGCTATGGTTATGCTTACAAACGGATTGGCGATCACATATCCTATATCACACATCACGCCTACGCCCATGAATACGAGACAGGCAATAAGGCCGTTGCTGAAGGTCAGCGTGTATACAGGCTGCAGGAAGTTGATCTGCATATACTTCATCAAATCATCTGTGCTCGAAAGAAGCGGATCTATGATGAGGTTTCCGATATGCCCGCCGCTGAGAAAAAGCATGCCTGCATTTACCGCGATCATGCCGATCCCCATAGGTATCATTATGAGAGGTTCCAATGTCCCTTTTTTACCAAGATAGACCAGGAGTCCGCCGAAAAAGATCAAAACGATCCTTAAAATAACGATACTCGGCTCCTGATGAAACATCGTGCCGATGCCTTGAAATAAATTTAAAAAATTCATGTAAATATACCTTTTCTAATTTTCGCAGTGTGATATAATCTGTGCCGTGGTGTTAGATCTGCTATGGTTATTGTTCATCGGCTTTGCTGAAACGTCTAACGCAAACATCAAGACCCTTGATCAGCGATGCTATGCCGTAAGAAACAACGATTCCGATTCCGATAACCTGAAGCGGTACTAATAATGTCATCATGATAATATCTCCTTTGAACTGGTTTTAACTGTTTTAACGAACAAAACCTATGCTACTAAATCAGTGACAAATAATCAAATATATGTTATTTATCCCAAAGATAAATAACGGTTATCAAGATTTACATGTTATTGCATTTATTGATTTTTTCTTAAAAGGAGAATGAAATGGATCTGCATTATTTAAGACTTTTTAACGCCATAGCAAAATATGAAAGCTATAAGAAGGCTTCAGCTGTTCTTCACATCAGCCAGCCTGCTCTTTCCATACAGATCAAAAAACTGGAAGACCAGATAGGCATGAAGCTGTTCAATAAATCCGGGAATAAAATTTCTCTGAGCGAAAACGGCATCATGCTTAAGCAGTACAGCACACGCATCTTTGAGCTGGAGGATGAACTTGACGCGACTATCGCAGGCGCGGGCAATCGCATAGGCGGAACACTCAACCTGGGCGGCAGCAATACTCCCGGAATTTATATCTTTCCTAAGATAATGGGAGAGTTCGGGAGACTGTATCCAAATACAAGATTCAATCTCAGAATAGGCAACACCACTGATATAAGCGACCTCATGAGTAAGAAAGAAGTCGATATCGCCATCAGCGGCGGTATGCTTTCCTGTCCCAGCGATATAAATATCGACGTGCTGTTCTACGACAGGCTCGTGCTCGTAGCATCTGCTTCGAGTGAATACTGCAGCAGAAAAGATATAAACGCAGAGGATCTGAAAAAGATAAGTTTCATAATACACAAAACAGAATCTCAGCTGTATACATACTATAAAAGATTCATTTCCTTCATGAACATACCTGAACAGATCAGTATGTCTCTGGGCGACATCGGCGCGATCAAGCAGGCTGTCATCCTTGGCTACGGGATCGCTCTCATACCTTATATAACAGTCAGGAGCGAACTGGAACAAAATCAGCTTGCAATACTCAACTGTTCCGCACTCGATATTGCTTATCCCTACAACCTTCTTTATAACAAGAACCGCTCCCTTTCTGCCACCTCGCAGAAATTCATCGAATACCTGAAGGAGTATATCAGCAGCAGCGAAGATTACAAAGCCTTTAAAAGGCTCTGACAGGATATTTCCCTGCCGGCGCAGAACTGATAACGTAGTTCTGTCGTCAGCAAGGAAAGTGCCATAAATGTACTTTTATTTAATACTGCTTAAAGCCCATTTTGATACCCTGGGCTCAGACTGTGCGGCTTCTGATCCATGAACGGACAATCCCCTTGCAACCTCAGCGCCCGCGCATATCCTCTTCAAGTCACCTTCGCTGGAGCCCATGCCGCTGCCTTCATTTGTACAGAATGGGATGATTTTCTTACCTGTCAGATCATAGTGTTCCAAAAACGTATACATTACCATCGGCATAGTGCCCCACCAGTTTGGATATCCCACGAAGATAATATCGTAATCTTCAAGATCGTCTTTGTACTTCCTGACTTCTACTTTCTCTTTGTTTTTCAGTTCAGCCTTTGCTTCATCGATACACTCATAATAATCCAGGGAATAAGTTTTTACTGTTTCAACTTCAAATAAATCCCCGCCGACTGCGTGCCGGATCATCTCGGCCACTCTCTCCGTATTTCCTTTTTCCAAATTGCGAATGCCGCCGTTCCAGTAGTTCTCGCCTTTTCTTGAATAATATATGATCGCTGTTTTTGCCATTGCTCTTCCTCCTTTTTTATGTGATCACATTACACCCTGGAGTCGACTTTAAGTCAAGTCTCCTAACTCTCCCTGTCATAAATAATGAACAATGCTTGGATACTATAGCAGGGTTGTCGTTTAAAATGCAAAAGCCGCTGAGAGTTCAACGGCTTCCTGACCTGATCGATGAGTTGTTTTTGCTGTTTGAATCCGGATTTAAACCTGCGGCCGATCCTTGCTCTCTCCCTTATATATCATCTCGCAGATTTTGCTGCAAAGTGCTTCAGGGTCGACAGGCTTTGCCATGTGTCCATTCATTCCTGCATCCATGCATTCCTGGATATCATCCATAAATGCATCTGCAGTCATCGCAATAACAGGAACACTCTTTGCATCCGGCCGCTTCAGTGTACGTATTTTCTTTGTTGCCGCATATCCATCCATCACAGGCATGTGTATGTCCATAAGAATACAGTCAAAATATCCTATGGCAGAATCAATAAATATCCTGACTCCCGCTTCTCCATCATCAGCGACAGTAACTAAAGCGTGCTGCTCCTGAAGTATGGCTGTTGCAATTTCCTGATTGAGAGGATGATCCTCACACAACAGTATATGCCTGCCGGCAAGGCTTTTCAGCAAATCTCCGTCTGAGTCCTTATGGCCTTCCTTTGTGTATACTGGAACGCATTCAAGATAAAAATCTAAATGGAATGTCGTTCCCCTGCCGATTTTACTGTCAACAGTGATATTTCCGTTCATTGCGTCTACCATGCGTTTAGTTATGGCCAGTCCAAGGCCTGAGCCCCGCAATTCATCTATATCTTCACGATGTTCCTGAGTGAACGCATCAAAGAGCACTTTTTGAAATTCTTCACTGATACCGATGCCATTATCAATGACATCTATATGCATATTCATATGGCTGTCGTTCGTTTTTTCCTCAGTGACACGATACTTTATCGTCCCGCCTTCTGGAGTATATTTAACAGCATTGGACAAGAGATTGAAAATGATCTGATTGATGCGAAGCTTATCCATAAGAGGTACTGCATCGGTCAGTATATTCACCGGTTCAAATATAAATGTCTGGCTGCGTTCTTCACAGAGAGGTGCGATTATAGAATCCATGTACCCGGAGAATTCATCTGCCGGGTAAGGCTCCAGATGCAGTTCTATTTTTCCGCTTTCAGCTTTCGACATATCCAGTACATCGTTGATAAGCGATAAAAGGAATTTTGATGACATATCGATTTTATCCAGATTTTCCTTTGCCTTATCAGGCAGATCCATCTCCTGCGTCAAATATGTCATGCCTATTATGCCGTTCAGCGGCGTACGAATATCATGACTCATTCTTGAAAGGAAATTCGACTTTGCCGTATTCGCTGCGTTTGCCTGGATACGCAGTAGTTTTTCCTTCTCCAGCTGCTGCTCGAGCATGCCCTGAAGTTCGACCTCACGATCAACGACACGATACGTTGCATAGAACACACGGCAGTCCGGCCTGATCTCACGCAGCACTGCATTTTGATTTACCCAGACAGCACTTCCATCTTTTTTCAATAAGCGATAATTCCCTGCGCTGAAATGTTTTTGTTCATATCCGTCGTGAAAACTCCTGCGTACCTTTTCCTGATCTTCGGGGTGAACGGCAGTAAAAGCATCTTTCACATATGCAGAAACCATAGGGTCTTTCATCATACGCTGCCTTGCGTCAGAACTGTCCGGCGGCGTAAGGCCTATGATACGAAACATTTGAAGATTGACGAATTCGCCTTCAAGATGATCGGCATCCGGCATGCGGAAAACACATATTCCGCCTCCCACTGAATCTATTATGTCTTCGACATGTTTGGCCTCGGCTTTGACTCTGGCTGTTTCGGCCTGCTGCTGAAGATAAGTAGCCGTCACATCGCTTTGGATAATAAGAATCGTATCCTTTTGCTCATCCAGATAATAATGCTGTATCTTCCTGCACATATATTCATCAGGATGACCGGTATAATGTCCGCGTACGCTTATTTCGCAGTTGCCTGTCCTGTCAAGTTCCTTCTTAACAGCATCTATACTGCTGGACCTGAAGTAATCCTCTTTATCTTCTTTACTGATCCAGTTGCTGACCGCAAAACTGCGAGTAGTGTCAAAATCGTACAGCATTCCCGGTTTGCCGAATTCGTTATGGTATTTTTCCAAAAGTTTTGGATTCAGGCTGAAAAATTCTATCTTGCTTATTTCAGGATACAGCAGGGCCACATAATCGTATTCCTTGTTCGTGACAATATTTAATATCTCATGTCTGCGCTTTTCGTCGGTTACATCAAGTGAATAGAATATGCCTATGATATCCTCGGTTTCTGGATTCTTCAGCATATTCACAAAAGTACGCACCCATGTGACTGCCCCGCCTTCATTTGTTCGCTGATAGTCGAGATGCATCGTGTTGATACCTGTCTTATATCCGTTTAACAGTGATTTACGATTAAAAAATATTCTGGCTTTTTCACGCTGGTCTTCAGTAGGTATGATAGACATCAGGTTTTCAAACAGCCTGTCAGCCGTATCTGCCTTGAGCATATTGAGAATATATCCCGAAGTCCCATGTTCTTCATTGCAGAGATTCTTTGACAGATTCAGCTTATATGAACAAAGTGCATTTGGATTTGCCGATAAAAGATTCTGTATAGTTACATTGAACTCTTCTTCTGCTCTCTTTTGCATAGTAATATCTTCAACAACTGCATAAGCTTTTAATGGCGTGCTGTCCTTCTCAAAAATAGTCGTAAATATATAATGCAGATATGGCGCATACCCGTTCGCCTCGACCATATGAAATGTTGCTTCCACTGTCTTTTCACCGCGATCCACTCTCGCAAAAAAATCTCTGACCCGCTGATGGTCTTCCTCATGAAATTCAGGCAGAAGCGCATCAGGCACATTATCAATTATATTTGAAGATTGGCCAAATAACTTTCTTGCATGCTCCGGCAAAATGATAGTATGACTTCTGATATCATATTCATACACACGCAGATTCGCGCTTTCTGTTGCGGCGCGGTATTTTTCCTGCTCCTGGCGAAGTTGTTCTTCAAGATCTATGTGCTCTGTCAGATCATCGATAAAAAAAGCATACGCTGATTTATCAAAGAATTGCATGGGAACCGCCTTGACATCGTAAGACTTTTTCCTGGAGGTGTCGTTCCATATAGTTTCCATCGGCTCTTCCCCGCAGATCTGATGCACGACGCAGTTTTGGCAGGGAGAGTCTGTATGCCTGATATACTGATAACAAGTCTGCCCCAGTTTTGGAATATCTGATTTATCAGCTTGCGCAGCAGAATTTGCATACAAAAGATCGTATGTGTCCCGTTCGATCACATAGATCTTTTGATTCGAATTATCCAGCAGTGAAATCGGTGTTGTCGATGCAGCCGAAGCATCTGCAAAATTTCCCAGTATTATTTTGTTCCCGTCATAAGACCCCAGCAGTTTAAAGAATACATGTGTCCATACAAATCCTTTAGTCTTATGATATGTACGGTATACTGCCTCCTGATCACCCTTGCCGGCAATAAGCCTTTCCAACTTGACTGCAAGTCCCTGCATGTCTGAAGGCAGCACAACAGCAGCAGCATCCTCCTCATAAAGGGCAAGATACTCCTCTTCCGTCAATCCTGAAAAAGATGGGACATTTTCTGTATAGAGAAGCGGCAGAATTCTGTCATCACATATTTCATATATAACAACGTATCCTGCAATCTTACTAATAATACCTTTAAGCTGATCTAATGTGTATCCCATACCGTTAGTCCCCTTCCAGAACGGCCGCCGAAACATCATTCAATCTGCAGTATCAGTTAATGCTCATGCCACAAATATATTTCATAATTAAATGTTATGATTTAATTTTTAATTATGACTTAATGGGATTATACCATATATTATTATAAATATCACAGTAGTATGATATTTGATTACCGTGCCATGAATGGTTATTTCAGTATTTTTTTCATATAGACAACATCATCCATCGGATTGTTATAATATGCTTTGCATTCTTCAAATCCCATTTTCTTATACAAATGTATCGCTGCCTGCAGCGGCTCGATCGTGTCTAAGACCATCTCTTTGAACCCCGCGTCCCTTGCATGTTTGATTATCTCGGAAACAAGCTTGTCCCCCAGCTCCATTCCGCGGCATTCAGGCGAAACATACAGCCGTTTCATTTCACACCTTTCATCTGAATGTTTATGGTAGGCAACCATGCCGAGCACATTTTCATCTTCATCTATGGCAACGAGCAGCTCTCCTTCCGGCGCCGTATACTTCTGCGCAGGATCGCTGAATTCTGATTTTATATTTTGAAAAGACAGATCCCGTCCTAAACGTTTTGTGTATTCTATGATCATATCTTTCACTTGATCGATATAATCAGTACCCTCGACTATTCTCATTTTTCTTAGAGCCTCCCGATCCAATTTCTACTCGTATATTTAATTAGTATACCATACTATAAATTTTGTGATATTACATTCCCTTCTCTGTTCATACGCTGATCCATACAGGCCTGATTTCATTGATTTATAGAAAAACATTGAATTAAAAGCAAAACCCGAAGGTGACTTAACGAGTTTAGTGCTTTTTCACTTGAAAATTATATAGGACTATTTACGTTTGTGTTGCTTCACCTTGATTATCAAATATTTATCACCGCAATATAATACCTCATCACTTTTTAAGGCCGCGTCCTTTTCATTCATCAAACCATTCATCGCTGATATTATCCATTATTACTTTATCGGTCATTTCAAACCGTAATGCTTCAAGTGCTTCATATAACTCATCTTTATCCAGGCTGCACAATTCCGCATAAAACAATGCTGCGGCCCTGCCTGTGATCGGATTCCCGCGGCCATCATATACTGCCTCAGCGATTTTCAGTCTTTGTCTCACATCCAGCTTATTGCAAGCTTGTTCCATTCTCTTTGTCTTGAATACTATCACGGTTACTCGCTCCTCTTAGCGCTTGTGAATCAGTTTATCTATACCAAAGTTATTGTTTTTATTTCATCAATGAGAGCATTAATAAAAGCTTCGCCCATATATAATCCCTCTTCATCTTTTACGGTATGTGTATCATCCCCCGGAACTGTGGATACAAGTTATCCATTAAGACTTTGCCTATTAAAAAATTCAATAACAATCATTTTTCTGTATTATTTAATGCCTTTGTCTCTATATAAAATGCCGTAAGTTTTAATCTACGGCTTGCCCTACACATATCCGCAGCACAGTCACACTTCCTGCCAACAATAAATATGATTGCTATTATGTGATCTGTAAAGATTATATACCAGCATAACTCCTTATTAGTTCCTTTTCTGGTACATAAAACACGTATGAATTCATGATATGCTCCACCTAAAAATGATTCGTCATTTATTAATAGAAAACAAGACCCATACATCGCACGGGGGATGAATCTTGGCAATGTCAATGATACAACATTGTGCGAGCTTTTATCCTAATCTGATTTTACTGATGTCGCCCTTTGCTCACTGAATGAAATTTATGCAAATAACGATCAGTGTGCCTTGTGTAAATATCATATTACATGCCGTAGAGGATGCCGGGCCCCGGCATATGCATTAATATAGGATTTTTGTGGCGCAGATCCGCTCAAATGCGGATGTTTAAATAAACTGTCACTGATGCCTCCAGAAAAGGGCCGGGATTTGATCGAAAGGCTCGGGGAAATCCAATTTCGACAATGCGTCTGCACAACGCCGGCTGTGTTCACAAATCTCCTCTGACGAAAATAAATGACAGGCAAAATGTGCTGCGTGAAGGTTTTTACTCTTCAATGATTGGAACAACCATGTTTTCAATAGCACTTCTCATCTTCGGGTGAAAGATCATAAAGTGTATGCAGGGAGACTTGCCCTTGGATACGGCGGCCCATTTGCCCTCATGAAGGGTGATTTGAATATTGGTAAATACGGTTTTGGGTAAAAGTCTGAGTTCGTAGTTTTCATGTGCATCTGCATAGGCTCTGGAAAAATCAAGGTGCCTCAGGTATTCATCATATGTATAATATATATCCTTTTCATAAAAAGCCGCTGACAGTGACAATGAAACAGGAGTTTTACAAAAATCGTTTTCATCGAGAAAAGAGATTTCTTCGGTGAACTTGTCGTGACTCATTACCTGCTCGATTCGGGAACGCTCTTCGGATACATGGCTTAATATGATTTCCTGCTCATCTTCAGGCAGCTGATTATGTTCCATTATCTGAGAAATGAGTTCATCCGGCGCTGTAAAAAGGGATAATGCCGAACCCAGTCTGCGACGGTTGCCAGCAGTTCCGGCGTCATCCTTAATGAAAGCTCTGTATGCCGATGCTGATTTTCTATCATATATAGTCATCAAAGGCAAAGCTTTTGAAAGGAGCCTCTCTGCCCGTCTTTTGTAATATGCTATCTCGCTTTCTTTTTTTGTCAGATAATATCTGCCCTCTTTTTGATATCCTGATATGGCCTCACCTGTAAGCGCAGCCGCTCCGGACACCTTCAGGAAGTGCATGAATACACTGTTCTGTGCGGTGTTTATATAGTAAGGGGAGATCTGCCCGGTCATGTATAATGGTATCCAGGATTCCAGGCCCAACATCATTTCGGAAAATGGCCTGTTGATGTTGTGTATCATATTTATATGAAAGCCTTTTTTCAGCATCACCGCCATGCCATACATCCATTTCTTCGAAAATTCTTTATCCCTGCTCATTTCTTCAATGGGCATATCGCTGTAGTTTATTACATCTTCTGTAGAACTGGACAAGACGGTAGCTTTAATGAAATCAAGCTCAATATCCATCATTTGTTTTAAATCACAGGCGTATTTGAATGAGGGGAATTGAAAATGCGCTGCAGGAATTTTTAAAGTATCAAAATGGATAGCTTTGATGTATTCATTCAAATCGAATTCATCCAGCTTTTTCAGATAATCCGCTATTTCGTTTTTCGGATCGGAACTCCCGTTTGTCAGCCAGTTGAACAGCAGGTCGGTATAAGCGCCGCCTTCGCTTAAAGTTTTGGAATCGCACCCGATTATATCTGCTATGACAGCATGATCCTGTGACCTCCTATGCGTTCTTACTATATATCGCACAGTTTCTGATGCAAATTTCTGCGGATCTGAAGGACGACGATGACCGTTCCTGATCCTTGAAATATATGAAGGATCATAGTTCATGGATCTGGCAAAGTCCGAAATGCTGATAGACAGAACATCGCACAGCAGATTGAATTTGGTACGGAAACTTTCGCCATCAATGGATTGGATGTCTGCAGCCTCAAAAAATCTTTCTGCAACGGAAGATGATGTAATGCCTGAAATACTTTTCTGTGCGGCTATATCAGCGATGCCCCTGGTAAGATCCGATAGATTTTTACTTCCTGCTTCGGGCATACGCTCACCTGAGCGGTAACGGCTTACTGCTGCAGGCGAAAGCCCCGAGGCCTCAGAAACCTCTTTGGCTGAACATCCCAGTTCCTCAATATATTGGTTTAATATATCTTTGAATTTCATGATCATGAAGCCTCCGTACTAGCATTCCATGTACATATTATAGCAATCCTGAGAGTAGTATAACCGGTTTTCCCGAGAAGGCAATGACTTATTGGAAACTCTGATGTATTTTCTGACCGCCTATTGTAAAGTATGATTACATAAACATGCGAATCATATGAGAGCCGGTTTTGTATTTCAAAATAAGAGTGCAGCTACTCACAGCGGCAGCAATGCTGCCGGTTTGATGTGCAGTTAGGGAAGTGAGGTACATTATGTTAAGAATCAAAAAGGACAATCGTTCATCGTTTGCATTGGCAGCAGCTTTGGTGCTGATATTGTCAGCTGCACTGCTCTTTGTTCCCGCAGATGCTTATGCTGCAAATGTTGCGCAGGTCAGGGGCGTCAGTGCTTCCGCATGCAATAAAACTGTTACAGTTTCCTGGAAGGCAGCTCGCGGAGCATCAAAGTATCAGGTCTATCGTTCTAAATCTTTGCACGGCACTTACAAAAGGATCAAGACCACTGCATCTCTGAAATGCAAAGATACGGGCAGGGTCGGGAGATGTTATTATAAAATTCGCGGCATCAGAGGCAGCAAAGCTGGAACTTTCAGTTCAAAGAAGAGGGCCTTCGGAGGGATCGAAGCATATATTGCAGGGTCTATCGATCATACTACTATGGCTGCGGGACCTGTGACTACTATCCAGTACAGGATCAGAAACAATACCGGCAAACCGATCTATATGCTTGGAAGCTGCAAGGATGGAAAAATCGGTAATTTCTTCGGCTGGTCTCTATATTCATGGGATTCTTCAGCCAGGAAGCTAACCTATAAAATCGCTCAAAACACCTACGCATATCTCAGCACAGCCGACGGCGGCATTGATGTGTACTACGCGGCGATCCCTGCGAAGAAATCCAGATATGTCTATATTTCAATTATGTTTGCGGGCGGCTATGCCGGGTATATCAACCAGCCTGACAATTATTACTGCGCAGTTTTTCCTGTTTTTTCACCTAATAAGCCGACTAAAAACAACCCTCTCAAGACTTCAAACAAGATGTTCATTGGCGGTTCAAATCAGGGTTATTGGGACTGTATTGCAGGCGCACGGTAACTCGATATCTAATGACTGTTTTTAAGTTCGGATAAGTTTGTCGGCAGTATGCCGTCATATTTCTTGCAGTGTCGGCAGCAATGCCATTATAAACTTTAAGGAAGCCTTGACATTGCATGCTCGTATCTGTATTATAGTTAGTATACTAATCATTTGTATAGCAGTTATATGGCCCGCTATATTCATCTGCAGTACAAGAGGAGAACAGCATGCAGGATTCTTTACACTACAAGCTTAGGCAAGCTCATGCCCTATGTCAGAAAAATATCATGCAATTGATAAAAAAAACTTCCGACCTCAGGCCCGGAGAGCCTAAGATTCTCGAATTTCTCTTTGAACATGAGCTCTGTGAGCAGAAGATGATCGCTGAAGGATGCGAACTTGACCCCGCTTCCATTACCGGCATTTTAGGCAGAATGGAAGAACGAGGTCTGATCTCGCGCGACCATCTGCCTGGAAACAGACGCTCGCTTTTCGTATCGATGACAGATAAAGGCCGCAAAATGCACGAAATTACGGAAAACGCTTTCAATGCCATAGATAAAAAAGCCTGTATTGGTTTGTCTGCACAGCAGACGGCCGAAATCCGGCTGCTTCTGGATATTGTCTGCACCAATCTGAAAACACCCGGCGACCTGTAATAAAACACCTTAAAAAAAGAAAGCTGAATATGATCGACGATAAAATTAAAGGGCCCAAATCAAAAACAAGAGAATTGATCAGAAGATATATGGTCTTGACTGCCGCACTATTCATAATCGCCTTCGGCGTAAGCCTTTCTGTCAGAGCAGATCTCGGAACGTCGCCCATTTCCTGCGTCCCCTACGTAATAAGTCTTTTCTCTCCGCTTACCATCGGACAGCTGACTATAATAATGCATATCATTTTTATAGCTGTACAAATCATCCTTCTGCGCAGGAATTATCAGCCGCTGCAGCTTCTTCAGCTGCCGGTCGCCTTTGTCTTCGGCTATTTTACAGATTTTACTATGTGGCTTTTGTCCGATCTGCGTCCGACGACATATTTTCTGCAGTGGATTTTTGCAATACTCAGTTTTGCAGTGATAGGCTTCGGCGTCTACCTTGAAGTCCATGCCCGCGTTATCACACTGGCCGGCGAGGGCATGATGCTGGCGATATATGAAGTGACGCACATAGATTTCGACAAAATCAAAATCACCGTCGATGTGCTTCAGGTCATCCTGGGAATTGCTTTATCCCTTATTTTCCTGCACGGACTGCACGGCATACGTGAGGGCACCGTAGCTGCCTCTCTCATGGTCGGTACCCTTGTACGCTTCTTTTCACGCCATATAGACTTTATAGACACATTTCTTAATAATGAAGACACTCTCAAGAAATTCCGCAGGGCTTCCCGTAAAAATAAGCGCTGAAAATTCGATTTATGTGAACAGTGTGATCATTTATCACTTATACGTTCAATGGATGTGCATAATGCATAACGGCCGCATAGCATTTATCATCGAACAGGGTCTAACAGTTGCAAACAATCATCTCACATCATCGCGCGGGCTCAAATATGAGACTATGTGGGTCTGCATTGTCACGATCATTATAACTGAGTATTTATGAAGCTGAACAAACTGAGGCACTGCTCGATGATATTACTAAATGACAGCATTTGAAATCATTGAATTGCTGCTATACAGATCGAAGATCGATAATGCGCTGATTTGATGACCCCCGGAATTTAAGAGATACATCATGTAAACGTTCAACATATTCACCATCTACCAATACATCAAAATACGATAAGAGCTCAGCTGTGATTTCACAGAAAGCGCAGCCTTTTTCTGTAAAGTCTTTTTTATATGTATATCCTGTATAGCACCATATGGTTTTATCTGCATATATCTGTTTAATCTTTCTCACGAGACCAATAACGCCTCTCTGATTTTTCGGCTCCATGGGTTCGCCGCCCAGCAGTGTGAAGCCGGAGACGTATCGCGGGGCAAGACTGAGAATGATATCATTCTCAGTTTCCTCTGTGAACTCCGCGCCGTTATTGAAATCCCAGGTTTCAGGATTGAAGCATCCGTGACAGTGATGTGTGCATCCGGATACGAACAGACTTGTCCGCACTCCCGGCCCGTCTGCTATATCATAATATTTAATATCAGAGTATTTCACTTTTATCTCCTTGACTGCAGTGACTGCTTTCTGTTTTCAATGGTCGAATACTTTTCTATAAGTGCATTACCCTGTCACGTATCTCCTGTGTTCTTCCCTGATTCCAGAATTGAGTGCCGATGTACCCGCATGTTCTTCTGGCAACATTCAATTTGTTCTGGTTGCGATTGCCGCATTTCGGGCATTCCCAGATAAGTTTCCCGTCATCCTCTATGATTTGTATTTCGCCATCGAATCCGCATTCCTGGCAGTAATCAGATTTGGTGTTGAGTTCGGCATACATGATATTGTCATATATATACTGCTGCAGACTTACTACAGCCTCAATATTGTTCTGCATATCCGGTACCTCCACATAACTTATTGCTCCGCCCGGAGAAAGCTTCTGAAAGCGACTTTCAAATTTCAGTTTTGCGAAAGCATTGATTTTCTCAGTGACATGGATGTGATAGCTGTTGGTAACGTAATTTTTATCTGTAACACCCTTTATGATCCCGAATCTTTTCTGAAGGCATTTTGCGAATTTATATGTAGTTGATTCCAAAGGCGTACCATAAAGACTGAAATCTATGTTATGTTCTTTTCTCCATTGCGCACATTTTTCATTCATATATTCCATAACTGACAGCGCAAAGGGAGTGGCTGCAGGATCAGTATGCGATTTTCCTGTCATGTACCGGGTGCATTCATACAGGCCGGCATATCCAAGACTGATAGTCGAATACCCTCCATACAAAAGATCATCGATTTTCTCTCCCTTTTCCAATCTGGCAAGAGCTCCATCCTGCCAAAGTATCGGAGCGGCATCAGACAAAGTGCCTTTTAATCTATTGTGTCGGCACATAAGAGCTTTATGGCAAAGCTCAAGTCTTTCGTCGAATATTTTGAAGAACTTATCCCTGTCGCCTCCGCTTGATAATGCCGCATCCACAAGATTAACAGTCACCACGCCTTGATTGAATCTCCCGTAATATTTCGGCTTTCCCGTCTGGGGATCTATATAAGGCGTAAGAAAACTCCTGCATCCCATGCATGTATAACAGTGACCCTGTCCGCTGCTGTCAACTTTATCTCTGAGCATTATTTTTTCACTTATGTAATCAGGCACCATTCTTTTTGCTGTACATTCTGCTGCCATCTCAGTGAGATAAAAATATCTGGAACCTTCTTTTATATTATCTTCTTCAAGCACATATACCAGCTTGGGGAATGCCGGAGTTATCCATACTCCTTCTTTGTTTTTTACACCGCGGATCCTCTGTCTCAGCATTTCTTCTATTATCATTGCCAGGTCTTCTCTCTCCTGTTTTGAACCTGCTTCTCCAAGATACATAAAGACTGTGACAAAAGGAGCCTGTCCATTCGTAGTCATAAGAGTGACTACCTGATACTGTATAGTTTGTACCCCTCGTTCAATTTCCTTTTTCAGCCGTTCTTCAACGATCTTATGGATTTTTTCTTCAGAGGCTTTCAGACCCAGAAAATCCATTTCCCTGGTGACGTCTCTGTAAATCTTCCGGCGGCTTGTCTCGACAAAGGGAGCCAGATGCGCAAGGCTGATACTTTGCCCGCCATACTGATTGCTTGCTACCTGCGCGATTATCTGCGTGGCTATGTTGCATGCAGTGGAAAAACTATGCGGACTATCGATTTTTGTACCGCTGATCACTGTCCCGTTTTGAAGCATATCTTCCAGATTCACAAGATCGCAGTTGTGCATATGCTGAGCAAAATAATCGGAATCGTGGAAATGTATCAATCCTTCGTTATGCGCCTTTACGATGTCTTCCGGAAGCATCAGTCTCATAGTAAGGTCTCTGCTTACTTCTCCGGCCATGTAATCACGCTGAACACTGTTTACTGCAGGATCCTTATTTGAATTTTCCTGTTTTACACTTTCATTGTCATAGTCTATAAGACTCAGTATCCTGTCATCTGTAGTATTGCCGTTACGCATGAGCGTATGTACATAGCGATAGGTGATATATTTTCTTGCGACCTCGAAAGCTTTCTGTTCCATGATTCCGTTTTCCACCAGATCCTGTATCTGCTCGACATTTACTGCATGAGGCATCTCTGCGCAGGCATTTTTGACTTTTTCCGCAATTTTTTCGATTTGCATGTCACTCAGTTTTTTGTCGTCGCTGACAGTAGAATTCGCTTTCCGTACAGCCTCTATTATTTTCGAAATATCAAAAGGCTTTTCTGTACCGTTTCTTTTAATGATCTTCATTGCTTCTCCTTTATTCCTCTCTGCAGATACCCCTGACATTGAAAAACGAGATGCCCTCACAGAACATCTCGTTAATGATTTCATTCTCAATGATGCACAGACAATGCAGGCATCATGAATTGAAAACGGCTTTTCCAGGGAGCTTTTTTCAGTTTCCAGGCAGGTTTTCTGACTCCACTTCATCGCGGCCCGCCTGCCTTCTCACGCTATTTGCGCAATGGCTCTTCGGCGGGACACTCTGTGATCACAGCGACCTGTTCGTGCAGGGTTCTAACCTGACTTCCCTCTTATTTGCCATCAAATTATATAATAGCAAACCACCTGAAAACATATTTACTTTTCGTTCAGTATATCTTCAGACTGTTTTGTTGTCAAGGAAAAAACACCATATATCATGCTTTTATGCTGCATTGACATCAATATCTTGTTATTTGCTGTTTCCCCTTATCTTCAGCAAAAACGCTTTCCCTTATACGCCCGCCCCTTTTCCCGTACGGCAAAGCAGACAGTATGCATATTCGCTTCCGGTCACATATGCTTTTTCCTCTTCCCTGATCTATTGATAAAGACCTCAAGTAAAGCTCCGGCTCCCATTACAAGAGTCAATGCCCCCAGTCCATATACCAGAGACAGCATCGCTTCACTATACATCTCTGTCATCCCTGGAAAAATCATTTCCGTAGAACACCACTGCTATCATTCTTGCCAGCTTTCTGGTTTCATCATCTGTGAATCGAATTTCCATAAAGGGTATCCTTTCTTCCAGCGTTTTTATGTTCCTTTCAAGTTTCATTGCTATCGCGTACCCGTCATCCGTAAGATAGACCTTGCCATAGCGTTCCTTTACCAGCAGATGTCTGGACATCAGGGCAGAAAGCATAGCTGACACTGACGGCTTTGATACTCCAAGTTTTCTGGCGATACTGCACGAGGAAATATCTACAGTATTTTTTGATATCTCATAGATCGATAATATGTAGTTCAGATGAGCTTCTGTCAGATTTGATATACCTTCTGCGTTATTTTCTCTCATGGCATTTCCCCTCTAGCGGACACGTACCGCAGCCGCAGCCGCAGGATGACCTGCCTGATTTTCTTTGTTTGATCATGTGTATGATCACCGCAGCAGACAGCATCGCAATCACCATGCTGATTATTATTGTTGCCATTTTTACCTCCTTTTAACAACGCTCTTTTTTTTCTTATCCCTGAAAAAACCTGTTACTGTTCTCACCGCAATAATCATAAGAACGGCAAGCGCGACAAGGATCAGTATATCTGCCGCCCGAAGCTCTATATCCGTCTTCATTATGCGGCAGCTCCTTCGTGGGTCTTAAGCTTCACAGTCTTATTCCTGTCTGGTCTGAAGAGAAGATATATCAATCCGGCCATCAGTATGAATGCCGCAACTGTGACAGGTCCAAATGCTACAACTCCTGTTGCCAGTCCTCCTATCTGATAGACCATCAGAGCTATGCAATATGACATCACGTTCTGGAACAGTATCGCGAACCAGAAAAATTTCCTGGATCCCATTTCCTTTGCCATAGTTGATATGGCAGCCAGGCAAGGCGAGTCAAACAGATTGAAGAACAGAAACGATACAGCGGCGATGCCGGTCGGGAAGAAAGCAGCAAAGGCAGCATGCATGGAGCTTGTATAACCGCCTACGTCGCCCAGTCCTGCAAGTACTCCCATGGTCGATACGATGCCTTCCTTGGCGACAAAGCCGCTCAATGATGACGCTACTGCCTGCCATGTTCCAAATCCCAGCGGAACGAATATCCACGCGATAGCGTTTCCTATATCAGACAGGAAACAATTCTCCGCATCAACAAGCCCGAATGTCCCATTATGGATCCCAAAGCTTCCCAGAAACCACATGACCACGCAGCATAGGAACAGGATAGTGCCTGCTTTTTTCAGGAAGGCCCATACCCTTTCCCATACATGTATCATAACGCCTCTTACTGAAGGTATGTGATACTGAGGAAGCTCCATGACGAACGGCGCGGGCTTTCCGGCAAACATCTTTGTCTTTTTCAGTATTATGCAGGATATGATCACCAGTATTATCCCTGCGAAATACATCATCGGTGCCGCCCACCATGCGCCGCCCATTATGAATCCGGCTATGACGGCTATCACCGGCAGCTTGGCTCCGCACGGAATGAATGTAGTGGTCATCATCGTCATCCTGCGGTCCTTTTCATTTTCGATCGTACGGCTGGCCATGATTGCAGGCACTCCGCATCCTGAGGATATCAGGAACGGGATGAAGCTCTTCCCCGAAAGTCCGAACCTGCGAAAGATACGGTCCATTATGAACGCGACCCTTGCCATATATCCGCAGTCTTCCAATATCGACAGAAAGAAGAATACCAGCGCCATCTGCGGAGCAAATCCGATAGGCGCCGCCAGTCCTCCAATGATCCCATTTACTATCAGTGATATCAGCCAGCCCGAAGCACCGATGGCTTCAAGTCCATGCTGAACTGCCGGCTGTATCCAGGCTCCAAAGAGAGTGTCATTTGTCCAGTCTGTAACTACTGTGCCCAGAGTCGTCACTGATATATAGTAAACAAGGAACATGATCACTGCAAAGACAGGCAATGCCAGTATCCTGTTGGTAACTACCTTATCTATCTTGTCCGAAACAGACAGCGCACTTCTTGCTTTCTTCTTCACTACTGACATATCGACCACACTCTTGATGAATTCATACCTCTGGTTTGTGATGATGCTTTCAGAATCATCATCCATTTCCTTCTCGCAGTCTTTTATATGCATTTCGATATGCCTCATCAGAGAACCGTCGAATGCCAGGCTTTCGATAACCTTTTCGTCCCGCTCGAAGAGCTTTACCGCATACCATCGCAGATTGTCTCTGCTTACTTCATGCTCTACGGCTTCCTCTATATGAGCGATCGCGTGTTCTACACTGCCCTTGAATACATGCGGCGGTTCAGCAGGCCTGTTCTTTCTTGCAGCATCTATGGCCTCGGCTGCCAGATCCTGTCCGCCTTCTCCTTTCAGCGCACTTATCGGAACTATCCTGCATCCAAGCTGATCGCTCAATTTTTTTATATCTATACCATCTCCATTCTTTCTGACCAGATCCATCATGTTCAGTGCGATCACCACAGGAATATTGAGCTCCAGTATCTGAGTCGTCAGGTAAAGGTTCCTCTCGATATTGGTTCCGTCTATGATGTTGATTATTGCATCAGGTTTTTCATTGACCAGATAATTTCTCGTTACAACTTCTTCCAGCGTGTATGGTGAAAGCGAATATATCCCTGGCAGATCCTGTATAACGACATCCTTATGGTCCTTCATCCTGCCATCCTTTTTTTCAACTGTTACGCCCGGCCAGTTTCCTACATACTGCGTACTTCCAGTCAGGTCATTGAACAGGGTAGTCTTGCCGCAGTTCGGATTACCTGCCAGTGCTATTTTGATTTTCATCAGTTGACTGCTCCTTTCTATATTAAGTTAGTCATGACTAACTTATGGCAAAAAAAATTTGAATATCTCTATTCAATTTCAATCAGCTCTGCATCCGCTTTTCTTACAGACAGCTCGTATCCTCTTACATTCAGTTCTATCGGATCACCCAGCGGTGCTACTTTCCTTATGATCACTTCGACACCCTTTGTCATACCCATATCCATTATCCTTCTTTTGACGGGTCCGTTCCCCGTTATCTTTTTTACCGTTACGGTCTCGCCTACTTTTGCATCTTTTAACGTACTCATTCACTGCCTCCTTATATCATTATCCTGTTTGCCATACTCTTGTCCAGCGCTATCCTGCTGTCTTTGACCTGCAGTATCAGATTGCCTGCGATCTCATTTACGACAGTCACTCTGCCGTCTGTCACGAATCCCAGTTCAGCCAGATGCTGCCTGATCTTATCGCTGCCTGTTATCTTTCTGATCACTACATTGTCTCCGGATTTTGCCATTGTTATCGGCCTCATCAGATCCTCCTTTCATAAGTTAGTTGCATCTAACTATGTGCCATTAATTTTGGTTAGACTTCTCTAACCGTAGATAGTTTAATGCCGCTAACCACTTTTGTCAACCCCTATTTAGAAAATCTTGTAAATCTAGTTAGTGTGTGTTAACCTGTAAATATATTGCCGGCAGGAGATGGATATTATGGAAATTTATAAATCAACTGAAGACTATCTGGAGGCCATGCTGATATTAAAAGAGACGCACGGCTACATCAGATCTATAGACATAGCAGGACAACTTGGCGTTACCAAGCCGAGCGTTTCATATGCGACAAAAAGACTGCGTGAGAACGGCTATATAACCATGGAAAGTGATGGACTCATCACCCTGACTGATTCCGGAATGAAGATCGCTGCTGCGATCTATGAACGACACAGACTGCTGACTGAATTCTTTATCCGCATCGGCGTTGATCCTGAAACTGCCAGAACCGATGCCTGCAAAGTAGAGCACGATATCAGCGAGGAAACTTTTGACGCTCTGTGCAGACATGCAGGCACAAAAAGAACACGTGACTGACCTGAAAATCCGATCAGAATTCTGCTTATTATGAGTTATTATAAATACAATGCTTTAACGAAGCTATCATAATACTCTTTACAGACTTTATGCTGATGTCCGGCGCTCTGGTCTGAGTCTGCATCCTTCCGATAAATGCACACGAGCATATATTAAACAACTCGGATATATCTGATAAATTGTCTGCATTCATAAAAATCTAATAATATTATATACTTGAGAACGGCCGCGTATCATCTGATAATGATGCGTGGCCGCTCTATATATAATATCCACTTTTTTCTTGCTTGCTTTGAATGGCATATCATAAATTATCCGGATATTGATGATACAGGATGCTCCGGTATCATCTCAGACCTCCAAAAATTATGTTCGAACTGCTTCCTTTTGTGTTTACTAAATTTTTCACTGCACCCTCGTTCGCAGATGATAACGAACCATATATTTTGAGTTCGCTGCCGTCGGAAGCCGCTCCGTCGAAACAGTAATCATAGCTGTCCGGATCCGCATATATGATCATTGTCCCTGCGAGCTTACTGCAGCCGGCAAAAGTATTATACATGTGTTTCACGGAAGCGGGTATATCCGGAGCTTTAGTCAGAGATAAGCAGAAGTAAAACGCGCTGTCCATATTCTCCATTTTCTCCGGAATCACAGGGGCATTTAAAAGTGCGGTGCATCCCCAGTACATAGATGACATGTTCGTTACCGATGACGGTATCGCCGATGCTTTGGTCAGTGACGAGCAGGAGTTAAAAGCAGATTTTGTGTTTGTCACTGACGATGGTATCAGCGGTGCCGATTTAAGCGAGGTGCAGTCGACGAATGCCCCCTCCATGGTTGTCAGTCTGTCCGGCAGCTCCGGTGCCGTCAGCAGAGATGTGCAGCGGGAAAATGTTGCCTTCATGCTAGTAACGCTGTTTGGTATATCCGGCGCTTTTTGAAGTGCTTCGCATCCTAAAAATGTGCCGTACATGTTACTTACACTATCTGCACCGGTCATATCGGGTGCCCCGGTCAATGCTGTGCAGTTATAAAACGTCCCCTCCATATCGGTCACAGCGGATGGTATCTTCGGTGATTCTGTCAATGATGTACAGTCGTAAAATGTATAATTCATTTTTTTAACTGAAGAAGGTATTTCGGAAGAATATATAAGCACTTTGCATTCATAGTACCAGAAGGTCATATCTGTGACTTTCACAGAATTCTCTATGGTGCTGTATCTTACACTGTCTTTGGCTGTTCCCGTACACCAGGGGGCTGTCCACGCGCCGGATCCTGATGATGCAGACCCGAACGTCAATGTATCTCCAGTCCCTGTGACCGCAAGTTCTCCATCGGAATATAATGTGGCGACAACGCTGCCGCTGCCGTTCGAGCCGTTGTAGTTGACAGGCAAGCCGGCGGTATTTCCTATACTCCAGCTGCCGGTCACAGAAACACCTGTTATCATCAATGTTCCTGCATCTTCAGCGAAACCTGCAGCATTGCCGGCTATGCATTTATATTGTGTGCCGTTATTATGCATTGTCACCTTGCCTGTTGAACCGGTCTGCGGCGAATACGAAGGCGCGTTTGCACCCGTAATCTTTATAAACCCGGCGTTTTCCGGCGTCTTTTTATACCATTGATATGCGTATGGCGACGTTCCTCCTTTTACCTCAGCATTGAACGTCGCTGTGCTTCCGGAAGCAGCTGTTCTGTCTGCCACAGTCACCGAAGAAATCGGCACTGCTTTTGTCCTGACTGTCTTGATGACAGACCTTTTTCCGTAAAGCCGTCTTCCGTATGCTGTCTTATATGCTTTTACATAGAATTTATAGCTTGTATAGGCCTTCAGATTTATTACCCTGCATGATATTTTGCCGGTATTCCTGATTTTTATATACTTGCCGCCTTTTCTCTGATACACAGAATAGCCTCGTGCTTTCGAGACTTTTTTCCATTTTAATGTTATCGTTGAAGATGTTTTGACAGCAGAACTCCATTTGACCTGACCCGGTGCAGACAGCGCAGCTACATCCTGTGGAACGGCAAATGCAAAGATACTCGCTGCCGACATCAGCACGGCAAAAATCAGCAGACTTTTCCTGATCGAAGGTGTTTTTCTGCCAAACATATCCATAGCGACCTCTCCTTTATAAACGGGAAAACTTTTAAAATATTGTTGCTCAGTAACTACATTTCCCTGCGTCACGATCACCTGTCCCTATTATGTGATTTCAGCATAGCACACTAAAAAAACAGGACAAAACGTTATCCCGTTTTCTTTAGACGCATTTATGCTGATTTTTATTTTCTGGCCAGTTTGCGGTATTCAGAGGGAGAAAATCCGGTCTTTCTCCTAAACAGTCCTGCGAAATACCCATGATAATTGACCCCGCATTCAAAAAATGCTTCTTCTATGGATAAATCGAAATCCAATAACTTATCCTTGATTTTCTCGATTTTGATGTTGAGATAATATTCATGCGGCGTGAACCCTGTCTCTGTTTTGAAAATACGTGAAAAATAACTGGTGCTTAAATGCACCTCTTTTGCTGCATCTTCGATTTTGAACTGTTCAGACCAGTGAGTTTCTATGTATGCCTTGGCAATATCGATTTCCTTCCTTCTGCATACGCGCCTTTTGATAACCAGTAAATTCAACACATAGATCAAAATACCCTGATCATTTACAACAGGTATGGTCGATATATCCGCTGCAACTGACTCGTCTGCATCGGTCTGGATATTGTTTGTCTCTTTTATGATATGTACCGGAATAATGATATCAGATGACTGAGTAGTGCTTCCGGAAAATGAATCGATTATTTTCTGATAGAAAGGTTCTTTCATCGCTACGGGGTCTTTCAGGAGATTGTACTTCCTTATCACCAGTCCTGCATCCTTTATATTGAACTCGTCCAGAAAAGCCTGATTGACCATTATTAAATCGCCATTCGGCTCATAAAGCTGCAGCGGATACGGGAAATGCTCCATGATATCAAATATCAGTTTATCTCCTGCCTCGGTTTCATTAAACATAATTACTTCCTCCAACATACGTTTTCGATTTGCCGATAATATTTTTTGATCCAACTGCAGCAGTCGCCTAATGTTTTTTCAACAGAAAAATCTATCAAGATAATCTCTTTATGTAATTAATCAGTATATCATAATTGTTTGTAGATTTGTTTTTTATATAAATTCAGCTTATCATCGCAAGATAAACCACCGGGATTTCAACGGTTCAGGATTTATGTGACAGATGATTCTATTAATCAGAATTTGACGTTTTAAAACTCTCGCTTCATTTGCTGCAGATAAAAGGATCTATTATCAACAGCCCTCATCGTTGCCAGTATCCCATCCAGGTGATCGTACTCATGCTGCAAAAGCTCAGAATGACCGCCCACCAGATGCATTTCCTGCGGTTGGAGATCCGCATCAAGATATCGGATATCTGCTCGTCTGTATCTTGATACGCGAACCGTGAGACCGGGGAAAGACATGCAATCATCCATCAGTTCGTATTTTTCCGCATCTGGAAATGACAGTATCGGGTTGATGAACACATACGGTTTGTTATCATACATATAAAGCAGGCGTTTCTGCACGCCGATCTGCGGCGCTGCGACGGCGCGTCCTGCCCCATAGACCTTTCTGTATTCCATCAAAGTGTCGTGCAGGTCTGTTATCCATCCGGCGATTTGGGATGCATCTGCCTCTGTGACGTCCGTACTGATTTCATATAACTTTGGATTACCGAGTATCAAAAGCTCTTTTTTCATAATCATGCTTCCTTCTTAATAAATAGATCACAGCTTGTCTTTGTTTATTTATCAAGTATACCATACTTATGAACGCCATAATATTCACACATTCATTTTCCGTTCATATGACCGCCCGAAAAAAATATATATCTTGATCTTATAGCAATAATTTCGTATATAAAAGTAAAAGCCACTGAAATTTCAACGGCTTTTGGCTCTGTTTACGTGATAGATCCGTCCTTCGAATTCTATTATCAGACTAATGCCGCTGATTTTTTTCCATGCATTGCTGCAGCACAGCGTACATGTGCAATGGTTCGATAGGCTTTGTGATATAAGCATTCATACCGACTTCCTTAGCCACATGTATGCTTTCCTCAAAAGCATCCGCCGTCATGGCAATTATGGGTATTATCTGAGAATCCTGCCTCTTCAGCGCGCGGATTTGTCTTGTTGATTCATATCCGTCCATCTCAGGCATACGGATGTCCATCAAAATCACATCGTAATACCCATCAGCGGAAGCAGAGAATTTTTCCAGCCCAAGGGCACCATTTTCGGCGGTTTCAACCAGCATTCCCTTTTCCTGCAGCAGCATGGATGCGATCTCGGTATTCATGTGATTATCTTCGCACAGCAGTACACGCTTTCCGCTCAACACTTCTGTTACCACAGATTTCGGCTTTTCCTTCATACCATTCCCTAGTAATGTTACAGGGAGGTTCACCTCCCAACGGGTTCCGGCATGTAAACGACTTTTTACACTGATACTGCCGTCCAAAAGGTCTACATAACGTTTGACAATAGATAGTCCAAGGCCCGTACCGGGCATCTGCACGTGTTCAGAACGCTTTTCCTGTGCAAATGGTTCATACATGTGTTTTATGAATTCTTCACTCATACCGATTCCGGTATCCTCAATAATAAAACCGCATTTATTTTTTTCATCACATCCCAAAGTGCAATATGGCGTCACAGTAACAGTACCTCCGGATGGTGTGAACTTGATCGCATTTGAGATCAGATTCAATGCGATCTTATTAACTTTAAGCCGATCTATCCACACGAGCTGATTGTGATAATCGCTGAGTTTTTCAGTCAAACAGACACCCTTTAACTCTGCAAAAGGCTTGAGTGCAGTCACTATCGCCGGAATCAAATCGTCTGACATAACAGCTTCCGGTTCAGGTACTGCTTTTCCGCTCTCGATGCGTGACAGATCCAGCGTATCATTGATCAGATCCAGCAGGATCTGTCCGGATGATTCGATTTTTTTGAGATATTCCTGCTTCTTCTGCGGATCATCCTCCTTAAGTGCAAAAGCTGTAAAGCCAAGGACTCCATTGAGCGGAGTACGCAAATCATGGCTCATGCTGGAAAGGAAATCTGACTTAGCCGCATTTGCCGTTTCTGCTGTATCAAGTGCTGTACGCAGCTTTTCCTCCTGTTCCAGCTGATACTGCTGCGCTTCTGTTATATCCGTCTTCACCAAAGCAAGGAGATCGTTTTCTCTATCCAGGTAAGAAAATTCCAGCTGCTTGACTCGTACGCCGCCTTCCTCTCTGCTGTGGAACCATTCCGAAACGCTTTCTTTATCGGCCAGTGATGCCAAAACATTGGAGAGCTTCGTAAACTCACGATACTTCTCCTGCTCCTCCGGCAGCACATATTTGACAAAAACAGAATTCAAAGTATCCTCATAATCTGAGCCTATACTAATATCTTCTTTGTCCTGCCACCGCTTGTTGGCAAGGAAAAACTCAAACTGCTGCTTTTTTGTATTGATGCAGCATACATAGTCACATTGTTCAGCAACGATTTTATGGATGATTGCTTCAGAAAGTTTCTTTTCCAGAATGTCGCTGAGCGCGAAAAATGAAATTACATCGCCGCTTTCCGGATGTTTGGAAAGTGTCGTAACACCTTGCATCCAAAGCACATCATATCCTGCAGGATGAGACCGGAATTCTCTGGTCACTGTACGGATCCCTTTTTCGAAGTTTTTTAACAGGTATGACCGGTCCAGCAATTCCGTGCAGTTTTTGCGGTCTGCGTCACCCTTTACCTCCTGTAGAAGTCTTTCGGCAAGCTCATCGTATTTTTCTCCCTCCCAGCTAGCATCAGGCGCGGCTTTACCGCGAAGCGCTTCAACTTTATTCTGCGTCAGATTCGAGCGCTGCGTCATCAAATAAGTGTCGGTGACCGAATCAAGAAAAGCCTGGGCGTCGTCGTACTGTTTCTTAAGCATCCCCTCCTGTTTTTTCAGATCATCTATATCAGTGAATACGACATAGAGATATCGTTCCTCTAAAAATGAAAAACGTGTAACATTTACGCTGACCCATTTGAAACTGTCTTTTTTAATGCGGATGCGAAAAATCGCTTGCTGCAGCGAACCATATTCCTGCTGCGAATACAGTACTTTTGCCGCTTCTTTTCTATCATCGGGATGAATGAAAAATAAAAGATTATCTTTTTCGGTATCTGTTCCCTCATCAAGTTCATACCCCATTAAGCTCAGAAATTCTTCTGAATAACGCTCAGGAACAAGCATCCCGTCTTCTTTTTCGCGGTATAAAACTGAACATGCCGGAAGATGTCCAATGGTGTCCAGAAGCGTCTTCTCCGCATTTTGCTGCCGCTGGATGTCCAGTTCCTGCCTGAGTTGAATTTCCCGGGAGATGTCACGATAGGCAGCATAATAAATTCTGCCTTCAGGTGATGATTTGCGAAGCGATACATCCATAGCGATCCATTTATAATTTCCATCATCTATCCTGAGGCGGATCGGAGGGACCTTAAATTGTTCCTGATTAAAGCCTTCCTTAAAGGCTTTGATCGCCTGCTGCATATCGTCCGGATGTACACCGCTGAATGCATTTTTATAATAACCGGAGCGAAGTTTACTGAACTTTGGAGACACTGTCTCAGGCGCGGTCGTATGGGGACTAATGAGCCGCATCTGCTGCTTGTTCGCAAACCAGATTTCCTGATGAGTATCATCAGGCATAAACAGTACACATAATCCGACAGGAACATTATTCAAAATATCAGATACGTTGTCTGCCTGACTTTCTAAATTTCTCAATAATTCGCCGGAACTATCCTGTATCTTCTTATATGCTTCAGACACCGTTGGCATTGGCAAAAGTTTCTGGTAACCATCAATCAGTCTGACGGTGATATCCGCCATTTGTTCAGGTTGTTCACGATACCCGGTTTCTGCCCATTTTCTCAGCAATGACACAACCGTCGCAGACAGGTATTCAGGCATATATTCACGTTGAAATCCCACGAGGTTCTGACCTGTCTGGGTGTTCATATAACGAAAATAGCCGTCTCTGATCTGCTCTTCAAAAATATACAACAAATTGTTTTTGACAAAAAGCAAATCAAAATCTCTGCTTTTCCGGATCAGGGTATAGAGGTCAACGAAGTGCACACGAATATCATCGTCTGCGGAATACTGCTTATTGTAGTCTTTTTCTATCAAAGTCAGTTTATAGAGAACCACCGCATCCAGAGAATCAAAATTCTTATAAAACGTAGTTCTGGATATACCGGCACAACTGCATATCTGGGAAACAGAAATCTTGCGATATGGTTTCGTTTTCAGTAATCGCATAAGCGCAGAACAAATCTGAGTCTTGGATTTCTTCGTGGCACTTTCATTATTGATCGTATTCATATGCAGTTTCCTTTCGCTCAGACTGGCAACAAAATGAACACTATTTCTTATCGTAGCCATATGATAGCACGTTTATGATATAGTTGCAATTGAAAGAACATTGCTTTGAAGAAGTTGATCTGCGGGCACGCAGAGCTTATAAAAACTGCCGGAAAATGGCTGTCAGAGCCAAATAAAAGAAGTGATCGTTCACGATAAATTTTCAGTTCATGGTCTTGACAAGGAGACTACTATAAAGGATATAATACATATGATATAAACAAGATAAAGTAATATAAACGAAAGGAAGGCGGCCGATGGATAAAGGTGACAGCGTACAGTCGATAAACAGAGCACTGGATATTATCGAAGCTCTGGCAGTCGAACCCGAAGGGCTGGGCGTCACTGAAGTCGCACGGAAAACCGGCCTCCACAAGAGCACGGCATACCGGCTGATCTCAACTCTTTCAGACAGAGGATATCTGGAGAAAACAGAGAACGGGGAGTATAAGATCGGGCTGAAACTCATCGGCGCGGTCAGCTGCTATATAAACAGTCTGGAACTGCAGACGGAGACCAGACCTTATCTTGCTCAGATAACCGCCGACCTGGGACTTACCGCCTATCTTGGAGTGCTGGATGGTGATCAGATAGTATATGTAGAAAAAATGGATGTCATATCTTCAGTAAAACTCTACTCGCAGATAGGTCTCCATGTGCCGGCTTTCTGTTCGTCTCTGGGCAAATGTATACTTGCAAAATATTCAAAGGATGAACTTGAAAAAGTCATGGTCGGCTGCCGATTCGTGAATTATACAAAGAATACGATCACCGATCTGGATGCCCTGCATGAGGAACTCATGAAGGTGCGTGCCAGGGGATGGGGCATGGACAATGAGGAATATGAAGAAGGTCACAGATGCATCGGTGCTCCTATATATGATTACCGGGGAGATATAATCGCTGCGGTATGCGCCAGCGGTTCAACGAAGTTGCTGGCAGAAGACAGGTTTCAGGAAGTGGCGGATTATGTGATGAAGACCGCTGCCGAAATATCGCGGAATATGGGCTACGACGGCTGAAAAATATCAAAAAACGGAGCGGAAATTCTCCGCCCCGTTTTTTGGTGCATATATGTTCCGTATTATTTGCCGAATGCTGTGAATGAGAGCATCAGTCCGCCGCAGGTGTTGCGCCCGTCATCTTCATATCCGTATTCTCCGAAGGTAAATTCAGTTATGAAAGGGATGTCTCCGACCTGTGATTTTATTTCCTTTGTCACTTCGTCTATGCGGGAATCTATTCCCGCTCTTCTGCCTCCGCAGTGTACGAGATGAAGAGCTCCGATCTCCTTGCCGTTCATTTTTTCCTTGAGCTCTGCGAGTGTCTTTCCCACAGAAGCTATAAGTTCGTCGACACCGGCTTCCAGCTGTATCACTGCCGTGCCTTCTGCCATGTCGTTTCCTACTGCCATGGAATAATCATCGTTCCCGTTCATAGGATGTCTTACTGCGGTCAGTTCGCCGAGCCTGTCCTTGACCCCAAGAGGAGCCGTGACGCATGTTGCAAGAAGATTGCCGCCCATGCAGGCTTCTTCAGGCTGACCTGTCCATTCCATGTATTTTTTTACTGCCGGCACACCGTCTATCTCCATCAGTGTCCTTTTGCCGTCGAGCTTTGTAATAATGCCCATGTTGCCCGTCTCCTTGTAGGCTCCTGTGAATTTGTTGGCGAAAGGTTTGTCTGTATAGAAGAAGGCAACTGATACGCCGTCAGGCGTGACCATCTTGTCGGTATAGAGCAGCCATTCTCCGGCAATGGTGTTGTCTGCTGCAGAGCCTCCGAAGAAAGGTACTCTGCCAATCACATCGGAGATGCCTTTCAGATATGTTTCTTCTTCTCCCGGAGGAGCCGACATATAGAAGTAGTCAGGCGCGGTATTCCTGCCTGCATTTTTGAGGGCTGCTTCCGCGACTGCTTTGCCGGTTGCTCTGGCGTCTCCTGTCTTAGGCATGCCTGCGACTCCGACTTTCATATACGGATCTTCCATGGCCATAATGCCGACGAAACAGTCTTCGCCGCCCTTGAATCCGTCAGGTGTGATGACGCCGGTGAAAGATGTATTGCCGATGAGAGGAACGCCCGGCAGTTCCCCGCTGATACTGTTCATAAGTTCTTTCTGGTCATACTGGACTCCGCTGTATACGAATGCCATGTTCGGAGCCTTGAGGTCTTTTTTGATCATTGCAGCCGCTTCTCTGCCTGCTGCTGCGCTGTCTGCTGCGGTGCTGTATCCTGTTATTGCTTTCAACATCATAGATCCCTCCTTACTTAACGGTCTGATGTTATTTGTGCGGGTCTTTAATATCTATATACGGATTAATCAGAGTATATTTTTAAGGACGATAGTTTTAATCTTTGTCATCTCATTGAATGTAGCGGATACACCTTCGTTGCCGATGCCGCTTTGCTTCCAGCCGCCAAACGGCTGCTCGAAAGCTCTGAAGAAGCTTGCACCGTTGATAACGGCTCCGCCTGCTTCCATTGCCTTTGCGACCTTCATTGCGCGTTTCGCATCTCTGGAAAATACGCAGCTGGAAAGTCCGAACTTTGATGAGTTGGCGATTTCGATGGCTTCCTCGTCAGTTGAAAATCCTATGACCGGCACTACAGGTCCGAATATCTCCATGTCGGAAGCTACGGCAGCGGTCTTCGGCACATCGACTATGACTGTCGGGTCGTAGAATGCGCCTTTTCTCCGGCCTCCAAGTATGACCCTGCCGCCCTCCTTTACAGTCTGTTCTACTTCTTTTTCAACTTTGATCGCTGCATTCTCGCTTATAAGGCAGGAAATCTGAGTGTCGTCTTTTTTAGGATCTCCGTAATGGAGTTTTTTGATGCGGGCAACGGCTTTCTCTGCAAATTCGTCTTTCAGTGAATCATGTATGATGAAGCGTTTGCTTGCACAGCATACCTGGCCTGTGTTGTACATTCTGCCCCAGATCATTTCTTCAACTGCCAGGTCCACATCGCCGTCCTCCAGCACGATGAAGGCATCATTACCGCCCAGTTCCAGTGCGGAAGGTGTCAGATTCAAAGCGCAGATCTCTGCTGTCCTTATGCCGATTTCAGTGCTGCCTGTGAGCGTTACAAAGTGTACTCTTGGATCCCTTGTAGCTGCTTCCTTGACTGCTCCTGGTGCAGTCAGACACTGGATCGCTCCGTCAGGAACACCTGCTTCTGTCAGCAGCTCTGTGAGCTTCATCAGGGTCATTGGATTGTCGGAACTAGGAAGCACTATAGCGGCATTGCCCATCATCAGAGCCGGAGCCACTTTCTGATCGTAAAGGTCGCAGGGGAAGTTGAAGGGGATAACACAGGCGATGACTCCTATAGGTTCACGGGTCACCATCTGATAATGCTTTTCCTGACCTGCCTCTGCGCCGGGAGTCAGCAGTTCTCCGTGATAATGTTTTGCAGCTTCGATGAATCCGGAGAAGCCGATCTTTATATTACCTATCTCGGCTCTTGCCTCGGTTATTGGTTTGCCGTTTTCCAGCATGAGAGTCTGTGCCAGATCTTCTTTGTTTTCATCTACCAGATGAAGGAAGCGGTACAGTACTTCTGCTCTTTCATGTATAGGTACGGAAGCCCATACCTTCTGTCCTTTTACCGCGGCCGTTACAGCGGCATCCACATCGGCTTCTGTCGCTTTTGGCATGCTGTCGATGACCTTCCCTGTTGCCGGGTCGATCACATCGAAAGTCTTTCCGTCAGAACTGTCAACTTTTTTTCCGTTGATTATCATGTGCATAGCGTTTACCTCCTATATGTCATGACGTTAATGCTGTATTGATATTTCATCATCTTTTATGATGACAGAATAATTCAGACGATTCAGACGGTCAATACAGAGCGCACCGGTATACGACCCTGCGTTTCATAATGCGGGACGCAGCCTTAGAAGCATTGAAAACATCGGATCTTCAGTCAGTGCCCTGCGCAGAAAAATCACAGAGCAGAGATGGAATGTAACGCGCGCAATGATCCGGATGTATAGAAGTACCTTTATATTATTACCAATTTCAAAAGGGCGCCGAAGCGCCCAATGTATTGCGAATTTATTCTGTTACAGCATTTTCAATGGCACAAATCATGTCCGGAAAGCAATATCGATGTTGTGCTATTCAGCCAGTTTTATCAAAGCATGAATGATCCTTTTTTCTGATTTGCTTTTTTATCATTTAATACTCAATTGGATTTTACGCGTGTCATGAATTCCCTGCGCATCCATCATTCCGGTTTCCTCTGACAGTTCGGGCAGAAGCAGCTTGTCCTGCCGCCGACGGTCACTTTTTCCATGGTACTTCCGCATACCGTGCAGGGCTGTCCGGCGCGGCCGTATGCGCGCAGGCCGGAAATGTTGCGGTAATCCTGTCCTTTGCCCGCCAGGTATTCCTCAGGTGTCATCTCATTGGCGTCGATGCCCCAGGAAATGATCTCCGGGATCTTTTCGGCCAGCATTTCCCAGTCCTGCTCAGTGAGCGCAGCGCACTTTGTCCCGGGATAGATCCCCGCGGTGAATAATATCTCATCGGCATAGATGTTGCCGATGCCCGCGACTACAGTCTGGTCTAGCAGCGCTTCCTTGACCGCTTTCTTCCTGCTGCCGAGTTTTTCCTGCAGGTACGCGGCCGTTACTGCGGGGTCGGATGGTTCCGGTCCGAGTTTCGCCTGGCCGGTAATGCTGTCAACTTCTCCCTGGCGGAAATACCAGAAACGGCCGAAGCGTCTTACATCGATATAGCGCAGCTGACTGCCGTCGGATAACGACATAAGCAAATGCGTATGCTTTTCCACAGGGGCGTCTGCCGCCATGACCAGAAGCTGCCCGGTCATTCTCAGATGCAGGCAGAGCCGGTCGCCGCCGGCGAAATGGATCGTCAGGAATTTTCCTCTGCGGCTCATTTCGGCGATCGTCTGATTTCGCAGACATTCCGCAAACTGTTCCGCATCGGGATAGGCAATGATCTGCGGGTTGCGGATCTCCACTGTCTCTACACGCCTTCCCGCGAGCTGCGGCTCCAGGATACGACGCACTGTTTCAACCTCCGGCAATTCAGGCATTATTACTGCCTCCTTTCTTAAATGGTTCGTGAGTATATTTCCGCTTTCTGTTACTTCCTGATGCTTCTTCTTTTATTGACTATCTCATAAAATTTCTTATTGATCTTCTTCCTTCACAGTTTTTTAAGATTTTGAGTAAAACGCCCGGACAGGGCTATGAGCTGCTCCTGTTCCTCACGGGTATGCTTCGACTGGAATGTCTTCCCGCAGATTTCTTTCCGGGTCATTCCCTCTTCAGCATAAAACAGTACGAGAAAGGTATTCATCAGGAGTCCGCGGCTTTTGACATATTCGTCATATAGCGCAAACTGTTCGTCGTGTAATTTGCAGTAATAGTCAATTGCTTGACCATGATTGTATTCGTACTATGCGCCAGTGTCAAGCGGGGCGTGCCCTGCTGCCAGTTGTTTATCCATTATCCTTTTCACCGCCTGTTTAGCTTTTGCATATCAAATCATTTCAAAAGACAGCTTGACATTATGGATTTGCCGTATTATAGTTGGTATACTAATTGTTTGTATAAAAACTATACGCTTTTATACAATGGTCTGCAGCACAGAAGGAGTATTATATGCAGGATTCTTTACATTACAGACTTAGAAAAGCTCATGCACTATGTCAAAAAAACATTATGCAGGAAATCAGGAAAAAGTCCGACCTTAGGTCCGGAGAGCCCAAGATCCTTGAATTTCTTCTTGAAAATGAGCCTTGTGAACAAAAGATGATTGCGGAAGGATGCGAGCTGGACCCCGCTTCTATTACCGGCATTCTGGGCAGAATGGAAGAACGCGGTTTAATTACACGCGATCATCTGCCCAGCAACAGGCGCTCGCTCTTCGTATCCATGACAGATAAAGGCCGCGAAATGTGCAGCATTACTGAGAACGCTTTCAACATCATTGATAAAAAAGCCTGCAGCGGACTGTCTGCAAAGCAAACAGCGGAAATCCAGCAACTGCTGGAAATTATCTTCACAAATTTAAAAACACCTAATGACCTGAAATAAAACACTTGAAACGAAAGAAAGCAAAATATGATTGACAACAAAGTAAAAGGACCCAAATCAAAAATAAACGAGTTAATTAGACGATATATGGTTTTGACCATCGCGCTGTTCATAATGGCCTTCGGCGTAAGCCTTTCGGTCAAAGCAAATCTCGGAACATCACCTATTTCCTGTGTTCCCTATATCATAAGTCTTTTCTCCCCGCTGACCATCGGACAAGCAACCATAATAATGCACGTCGTTTTTATCTCTATCCAGATTATACTTCTGCGCAGAAATTACAAGCCTCTGCAGCTTCTGCAGCTGCCTGTTGCCTTTATCTTTGGATATTTTACCGATTTTACAATGTGGCTCTTATCTGATCTGCATCCATCAACATATCTTCTGCAATGGTTTTTTACAATGCTCAGTTTAGTAGTAATAGCTTTCGGCGTCTTCCTGGAAGTGCATGCTCATGTTATCATGCTGGCCGGTGAAGGTCTGGTCCTCGCATTATATGAAGTGACTCACATTGAATTCGGCAAAATCAAAGTTGCTGCCGATGTGTTACAAGTCATCATAGGGATCACATTATCCTTCATTTTCCTGCACGGCTTGTATGGTATTCGCGAGGGCACTTTAGCTGCTTCTCTCGTAGTCGGTACTCTTGTACGTCTCTTTTCACGTCATTTCCACTTTATCGATACGTTCCTTAGCAATGATAACCCTGAGAAACAATACCACAAAGACTTTCCAGAGGAAGAGGAGGTACTAAAACAGGATTGCTAGAAATATTTATCAAATCCTCAATATCTTGCAGCCAAAGAAACTCTGCGTTCATTTCCCCCAGATTCTATGTGTTTCATTGTGCGTCGCCTCTGCTGCAAAACAAAACACCCGCCGTTTCGGGCAGGTGCAGTGCTCTTATCAACTAGAACGGGAGTGTTACTTCTCCAAAATCATCATCCAATACATACTCTTTGGAACTCCCTTTAACTTTAACATACCATCTTGTAGCATTATATGACCCGCTGACGGAAGTATCATAGTAATACTTTTGACCAGTTTTAAATGAATACCATTTTCCTTTCTTCGGATACTGATGTGTTGCGGATTGATTTGAAAAACTGCGCATTTTATGTGATTTCCCGTTTGAATCATATCTAAGCCCCGTAGCCTTGTTTTTCATTCTTAGGCTGGAGCATGGTTTTTTCGAATTGCTTGTTTTTACATATCTGCCTTTCACTTCAGTGACTTTGTACGCATCATATTTTTTATCTATTACTTTTTTATAATAGATAATTTTGATTTCCATTACGACGCTTCCACATTGTTTTTGACCGCCATCAAATAGAGCAGGCGTTATTTTCGACGGCTCTCTGGCCGTGATGCTGTCACAATAACGTTGACCCTCATTATCTTTCCCCAGTTTTGTCACATGATGCTCGGTACAAAGTGTGCTTGCATTAGTAACAGCAAACACAGGAGCGGCAAAACTCATTGACAATAATGTCATGAAAGCCACTATCACAATAATTACTTTATTTTTCATTTCTTTTCTCCCCTCTTATATCTATTGAGTATACTCTCACTTTGCTGCACTCACAAGGAAGAAAAGCCATAAATGCTTAGAAATCAATATGATCAGGAGTGTGTAAACTATTGCCGGTGTTCACATTATTATCAATAATAGTATCATACAAGCCCTACATATATCATATCGGTTTCTCATATCGTAAAAGTCATAGTATCAACGCATTATGACTTCAACTTGTTATTTTCATTTGTCAAATATTACAAAGCTCGGTGATTATCAGCAAATTAAGCTCTTTGTTTTTCGACATACTTCTTACCCGTAATCCGCTTCCAGTCTTCAATTTGGTTATCTAAAGATCTGTCTTTTTTCTTGTTTCGATTTAATGTTCCCATTGTTCCGCAATGAGCAAATCCATATTAAATATCAGCTAATTTCAATACTGTATTCAGCAACACATTTGCGCCTTTTTCTAAATCATTGTCAGAAGTATATTCCTGCGGTGCATGACTAATACCATTTTTACTTGGCACAAAAATCATTCCAGCATCTGAAATCAACGACATTAATTGTGCATCATGACCCGCTCCACTATACATACGCATTGAAGAATATCCACACTTACCCGCAGACTCTTCAACAATATCAACAACTCTGTTTGACAAAGACACTGGTGCAGCGTTTGCTAATTCTTCATACTTATAAGTCAAATCCCTCGCATTGCATATTTTTTTTGCGCTAATGTTTATCATTTCAACAAATCTGTCAATATTATCTGAAGAAATATCCCTTATGTCAAAATACACTTCTGCTTCGCCTGGCACTATATTTATACTATTTGGTTTAAGCATTATTTTGCCTACTGTTGCAACTAGCGGATTTCCAATTTCATTCGCAATTCTTTCTGTCTCTGTAGCAATGATACCAGCTGCTATCATTGTATCTTCACGCATTCCCATTGGTGTTGCGCCAGCATGATCGGCGCGTCCAGAAATAATCATTTTTGCCCATTTGAATCCCACAATACCTTGAACAACTCCTATGGATTTATTTGATGACTCAAGTATGCGGCCCTGCTCAATATGTAATTCAACATAATTCTTAATAGAGCCTCTTTCACGCATTGCCATTTTATAAGTGTTCGGGTCGCAGCCGACCTTTTTCATCGCATCACCCAAACTTAAGCCTTCATCATTTCGCTTTTTTATATAAAAATCAGCAGCAACTCCAGCCATTGCCTTGCTTCCAAACAAGCTAGCACCAAACCCCGAACCTTCTTCTTCTGCAAATGCAATTATTTCAATAGGCGACTTTGGAACGTAATTGTTTTCTTTCAATACATTGATTACCTCTAACGCAGACATCACTCCATAAACGCCATCATATTTCCCACCGTTTTTAACGGTATCTAAGTGTGATCCCATTGCCACCGGTGGCAAATCATTGTTAATACCATTCAAGTGCGCTATCCAATTCCCTGCTTGATCTGTCCGCACAAACATTCCAAGTTCTTTTGCCCATTCCGAAACAATTCGTTTTACTTCTATATCAGCATCTGAAAAACTGTATCGAGACCAACCACCAGTTTCATCTATTCCATATTCAGCTATCTTATTAATCCGCTTTATTATTCTTGTAATATTTACTTTCATATCATTCACCCTTGTACCGGGTATCTTGCTACAAGTAAAGCAAGATACCCGATTTCAATATCTAGATAACTATTATTAGTGATTATACGATTGGATGATTTAATACTTCAGGATTTAGCTTAAGCTTTAGGTACTTCCCATCCCCTGATGAGCCTAAGTACTTTCCGTTATCAACAATTATTTTTCCTCTGGCAATAGTCATGACCGGCCATCCTTTTACTTTCATTCCTTCATACGGATTATAATCAACATCTATTTGTATATCTTCCAATTTCACAATTTTTTCTTTATCGGGGTCCATAATGGTAATATCTGCATCACTGCCTACTGCTATGATTCCCTTCTGTGGGTACATTCCAAATATCTTTGCAGCATTTGTACTTGTAACCTCTACAAATCTATTAAGCGTTATTTTCCCTTTATTCACGCCTTCACTAAATACTACAGGCATACGGAATTCCAATCCACACATCCCGTTAGGTACATCTACGAAACAATCTCCATTACAATTTTTCTGAGCAGTATCATATGCACACTGATCCGAACCGATTGTTGATATTGTTCCATCAGCTAACCCTTGCCACATTGCATCAAGATGTTCCTGACTTCTGATAGGCGGGCTGCAGATAAATCTCTCCCCATGTGGCTCTTTAAGTTTATCTTCCGTTAGCGTAAGATAATGTGTCAGTGTTTCTGCGTATACTGGACGACCTTCTTGTCTAGCTTCCTTAATCATCTCATACCCTTCTTTGCATGACATATGGAAGTTATAATAGCCAGATCCTGCAACTTTTGATAAGAACAACGCTCTATTGATGCCTTCCGCTTCAACAGTAGAATTCTTTGTTATAGCATGCCAGATTGGTTCTCTGTGCCCTTCTTTCAACGCTTTTGCAACATTATAATCTGTCAGTTCACAACTTTCTGCATGTGCGCCGAACATTGCACCTTGTCTTTTAGCCTCTTCCATAGCCGCTAACATATCTCCAGCTTCTGCCATAAGATTTTCACGTTTGTAAAGCATGTAGCATTTAAAGGATGGAATGCCGAAATCCACAACTTCTTTCATTTGCGCAATAGCTTCTTCACTCGCTTCTGTAATAATACAGTGCATTGCAACATCAATAGCAGCTTTCTTTGTCAATTCATATCTAGCTTCTACTGCTTCCATCAGGCCATGTCCCTTCTGCTGAGTAACAAAATCTATTATTGTTGTCGTTCCACCGATTGCTTCAGCACGAGTCCCAGTAAAGAAATCTCCTTTTGACGTTGCTCCTTGGAACGGTAATTCCATATGGCAATGAGAATCAATGCCTCCAGGCAATAGATAATTACCGCCAGCATCTACCACTTTTTTAGCTTCAGGCATGTCTGCCTTATCGCCTATCATTACAATCTTATCGTCTTTTATTCCTATTGCTGCCTCTATGACATTATCAGGTGACACAATTTTTCCATTTTCAATAATTAAATCTAACATTTTTACCTCCATTCATTTGCGTAGTTGAATATTATCAACTAACTTATATATAATTGTTTTATGGCTGTATTTCATGAAACCCTAAATATTGTTTTTGCTCAGGTTTCTTAAAGAATAGACGTTTACTGGTTTTTTTACCTAGCCTCACTATACCTTCAGCCATTTTCACAGCAGCAGTAACACCATCAAACACTGGAACACCAAGTTCTTTCTGTAATTCTTCCGTAAATGTTACCATCCCTGCACAACCTAAACAGATTGCCTCTGCGCCATCTTCTTCTATTGCCTTAACTGACGCGTCTTTTAACCGTTGCATACCAAGTTGTGGATCTTTTTCAAATCCAAGAACACTCATGTCGCTAGCTCGAATTGAAACGCATTTTTCATTCATTGAATATCGTTTTACAACTTCTTCAAGCATTAATGTTGTGCGAGGAATTACAGCAACTATCGAAAATCTAGCTGCTACCACTGATGCCATATACATTGATGCTTCAGCTATTCCAATAACTGGGACATCTGCTATTTCTCGCGCCGCATATAATCCAGGATCTCCATAGCAAGCTATTATGAACGCATCAATATTTTCATTCAGCCCTTTGTGGACTTCTTCCATTACGCCAATTGTTGACGTAAATTCGTCATGGAAATTTTCAATTGATTCAGGACCGCAATGCGGTGTGACAGCAACGATTTCTGTTTCATTATTTTTAACACGCATTGCAGCATCATATATACCATTTGTCATTGACTGTGTTGTATTTGGATTAATAATTTTTATACGCATTTTTGCCTCCATAATGTTCAACTAATCTTCATCCGGGTTGTACTCGACATATGTGTAACTATCGACAGTAAAGTTTGGATCCGTTATTTCAGGCTGCGGACATTTCTTTACTATCCAGCATTTCATAAGTACATAGTATACAACCATTGAAATTCCGAAAGTTAAAGGTATAGCCCAGTCGGGATATAATACAGCAGGTACAGCTGCTAATACTAATGCAATAATAGCTGCAGGGTTGAAGTTTTTGAAATATTTATACTGACCTTCGGCATTGTATAAATCTTTGACATTTAATTTCTTTTTTCTCAAAAGATAATAGTCACATATCATTATTCCGCATATTGGCCCGAGCAGTGCAGATGATACTACCAATATTCCTGTAGTATTATCTGCAAAAATCCACGGCCTTGCCAAGATGCCCAGTATTCCACCGATGCAAGCCGCAACTTTAACATTGATTTTTGTTGGATAAAAATTCACTATGATATATGTCGGCGGCAACAAGTTGGCAGCAGTATTAGTTGACCACTGTGCAAATAAAACAAACAGTAAACAAAGTATTAAAAGTGCAACACTTTTAGTAGCTATAAGATCAACCAATACATCAATAGGATTCCAAGTGCCTGTGAGAACACCCGAACAAACTCCGATAAAGGTGAATGCAGCTAATGAAGTTACAAGACCTATCGTCTGTGACCACCAACTGCCAAAATTAGTTTTCCACCATGAAGTCTTGTATGGGTCCGGTGTTTTTAAAAATCTGGTAAACTCTGAAATGTTGAGAGTCATAGTCATAAAATGTCCCATCATAGCACATATAGCATATCCAAACGAAATACCTCCAACTCCGGAAATTGACAAAACCTCGCCGGGTGTCGAATGATATGTGCTCAGTACTAGATATAAAATATATATTCCAACTACCATTAAACATGGTGCTGCATATTTTTCCAACAATGCTACAGCTTTTGTTCCATGCATCATATTCCAGATTTGTAATATAGCGAATATAATAATTAGTAAGTTTTCATTACTGTATCCGGTTAACACATATAAGATCTTATTCATTGCATATGCGCAGAACCAAGTTTGATAACCAAACCAGAACAATGCAAATCCCGCCCTAAATACTCCTGGAATATGCGCTCCCAAATATCCAAAAGCTGAACGTATGTAAACACTGAAAGTAATTCCATATCTGATTCCAATATCACCTGTCAAAGTCAATAGAAATGCAACGATTAGATTTCCCACAATAGCTGCTGTTAATATCAATGCAGGGGATACTGCAGGATATAATTGCGCACCAGCAATAAAAAGCACAAGTTGTATTGCCATGCCCCACCAAGTACACATTAGAACAAATGGCGTAATAGTTCGTTCTTCAATATGCGTCGGCATAATGTCCTTTCCCTTAAGCACTATACGTGATTTTTTATTTCTTTTTTCCATATAATTACCTCCCTTGAATAATATCTGAAAACAGAAACATAACTAATGCAAAGTGTCATTCAAATCAATTTGCTTTTTGACCTTGCTCACAATCAGGCTTTAACGATAAGATGTCAATTTTTCATCCATTAACTTTAAACACAGTACACATTGTTTTGTAATGTTACACTTATGATATATTATGTTCTGAATTCAGTACATGGATTATTGAACGATTATCCTACATTCATTTTGTACATTTCGAAAGTTTATATTTTTTTTCTCATCAAATTACTATATGCATATGCCTTTTCAAACCGACAGACTACAGAGAATGGATTTTATATAAGAACGTTATACATTTAGATGGAAGCTTAGGCTTTCTTTAAAAGTATTTTGATCAAAAGCATATATGAAGGCAGAACTGTTGAGGTGACATTGTCCCCGATCATATGAAACACAGACTAGACTCACCTGTGTTTCATTTACATTTGATTGTCAGCCCAGTATACTTATATTAATTGGGCATCAAAAGCGTAGATTTGAATATGATTCTCTATTCTTGCCAAAACTTATGGCAGTTTATTTGCAAATACTTGCAGTATCATGGCTTCAGTTCTTGACCTTTTGTATGTTGGGCTTTAATATTTGAAGTGTATACAACCAAAGCACAATCAAATCCGCAAATAAGGTGAGATGATAGAATGTTTGAAGACAAATCAAAAAATAATGAAATGATTCTTGGAGCATACAAAAAGTTGAAGTCTTATTTTTACTATGACAAAACTATTTTATATAACAAGATGCGGTTATCCACGTGGGAATCCGATGAGAATGAGATGAACCTTCGTATTGATGAACTATCAAACTTTTTGTCATCTATTGAAACATCTCGTAATCAAGATTATTTGCGTTTGTTAATATCAGGTGTTGGCTTTATTCCCATGCCTAAAGCTTTTAAGAATGTATCCACAGAGAACAATTTGCTCCAAAATAAGGTTTCTACAAATAACGAACTTGATAAGGTAAATTTCTTTATTAAAGCTCCTGTTGAATTAATGATACTAGATACAATTTGGATGCTTATGATAAGCAAAATTGCATCAGAGCAAGGAGTACTATTGCCTGAATCCTATGCAAATAAAGTTAAAAAACAGATTTTGCTTCCAGATTATGATCTTTTTAAAGGAATTGATTTTAAATCAAATCGACTCTTTATTCCATACTTTAAGCAATATACTGCGTGGCGAGATAATGCTTTCAGCATGGTTAAGAATCATTATGAAAATAGCAAAGATTGCGTTCTGATATCACTCGACTTAAAAGGATATTACTATTCTGTAGCTTTTCAGTTTGATTCTTTACCAGAATTACTTAATCATGACGCAAGATTGACTGCACTCGCACCATTGACTGAAATTATCGAAATGGTGTACATGATTTATACATCAGAGATGAAAAAATATCGCAGCGCCATTAGGGCAGATGTTTTTGTAAAACAATGTATTTTTCCGATTGGATTGCTGAGTAGTATGTTACTTTCAAACCTATACTTAATACCGTTTGATAAAGCAATTATGGATAAAGTAAAACCAAGTTATTACGGGAGATATGTTGACGATATTATGGTCGTCATGGAACGATCTACGGATATGACTATTTCGGTTGATAGTTTTATATATGAGAGCCTTGTGAAGGGCAATATTATCAAAACGATTGGAAATGATGAATACCAGACAATTGCTCCTGCTAAGTTAATATTGCAAAAGGAAAAAATGCGGTGTGTTTATTTTGACCACACGGAACCGGATGCGATGATAAAGTTACTGTGCGACACAACCAGTAGCGCTCCAAGTGGTATTGATTTAATGCCTGATGTAAACATATCTCAAAAGTCGTTTGATGAAAGTGCATATAGCCTTGGTCAACAGGCAGGAGCACTGAAGGTGCGTAACTTTTTGTTTACAACAAATAATTACGCAGCAACTCTATTTGTGAATGACTTAATTAGGACAAGCAAGAATGTCAACACAATGGAACATGAGCATCAAGAATACTTCGAAGCACAAATTAACCAGATTATCAAATTCTATAGCGGATCTCAGGCAATTGAATATCGCAGTGCATGGGTGAATGTTTTTACACTTATTTTAATCAACGAACGGTATGATTTATTTTGTAAGTTTTATAGCCAAATTAAATCCTCAATTGAAAAAATTACTGCCATTTCGATTGATTCGATTGTACAAGGGAAAACAAAAGAAATATGTGAGCGAGTGCTATATGCAATGCTTGAGCAATTAAACCTTTCAATGTCAATAGCATTAGCACCAACGTCACTCTCTAATGTTTCGAAATTCATTGTGAAAGAATTTGCTCAAAATGGTACAGATGTAGATTTTAGTAGTGTTTTCCAAGATGCTCAAGACATACGGAATGCGAACATGTTTAATAACCATGTTCTTTCTTTTCCTTTGATAAACTATGTCGCTAATAATGATATTGGAGAAATATCATTAATTCAGGCGCAACCAAAAGATGTAGTGAATCTTGCGAGAAATTGTAATACGTTACCGTTTAATACAAAAAAGGTCATGCTGTCTCCGCGGTTCATTCATCTAGATGAAATTTGCATGTTGGATTTTTTGACTAGTTTCGCATCCGAATGCTTACCTACTTCCGGAAACCTAAGTGGGTTAATTGAAAATTTCTATGAAATGAATAATATTCAATCTTCATCGGAAAACTTCGCTACTGAAAGCTATATAACATCAAAGAAAAACGAATTGAATTTTCAAGAGATAACGATTAATTCGGTAAAAGGGAGAAACTTTGAAAAACTACACATTGCAATAGCAAGTATCTGTATGGATGATGAAACGGATATTGTTCCAACTATTGAACACCCCCAATATGGCCTAACACCAAATAAAAAGACTGAGTTATATGCTCTACTTAATGAAGCCGCCCGCAACGGAGCTAATATGGTCGTATTTCCGGAATTTTTCTTGCCCATCGAATGGCTTGAGGAAGTCTATACCTTCTCTAGAAAAAACTCGATCGCGATAATCAGTGGCCTACGCTATATAATCCATGAAAATCGAGCATACAATTATCTAGCAGTGATTCAACCAGCATCATCCATATTTGGTTATAAATACGCATTGCCTTTAATTCGAGAAAAGAATCACTATGCTCCGTCTGAGTATAAAATTCTAAGTAACCATGGGTTGAAATGTGTAGATCCCATCATTCCCTATACGCACTTAGTATCGTGGAATAAGATTCGGTATAGTGACATGATGTGTTATGAATTAACAGACATAGGATACCGCTGTAAGCTCCGAATGAAAATCGAAGTACTATTAGTTCCAGAGTTGAACCCTGATACAGAGTATTTTTCCAACATTGTTGAAGCAACCTCCCGTGATCTACACTGCTTTGTTGTTCAGGTGAATTCTTCGAAATATGGAGACTCTCGAATTACTGGGCCGTTTAATTCGATGTTTAAAGATGTTGTGAAAATAAAAGGCGGCGAAAACAATGTCTTGCTTATGGGAACTGTGGATGTTAAAGAACTATTGGAAAATCGTGTCGAAGAAAAAAATGAAACCGAGGAAAAGCCCCAGCCTCTAAAACGCAGATTAAAGAACCCACCAGCGGGATTCGAGAATAGAAAGGAGACCGACAGATGAATTTCAAACATGAATATATGGCCGACACAATAAAAGAATTGCTTAAATGTTCAAAGAGTGATTGTGTTGTTTTTTTTAACAAGCCTCTTAATTGTGATGAAGTTGGCATATATATTAGTGCTCTAGCAAATCAAGCCGTGCTCTGTTCGAGTCCTTATGCATATGCACTATGGGGATTTAATCCGGAAACGCAAGAAGCTATTGGAACAGATTACTCTTTTAACCAAGAAACGATTGTTCCCTTCTTATCAACAAATGCTGTTTTTACATCGCAATCAATAGAGTATGATGGAAAAAATGTCGTCATTTTAGAAGTGCAGAGGGCAGCCGATACCACAATTCAATACAGGGGTGATGAATATATACTTTATAAAGGGAGGCCAGTAAGACTCAGCAGTTTTCAAAACATGGAAAAAACGATATGGGATCATTTGAACACTTATGACAAATTTGAAGATAAACCAGCAATGGAAAATGTGTCTTTGGAAAATGTCATCAAGTATTTGGATTGCAATAAGTTGTTTGAACTTATAAATACTCCATATCCTAAAAGCACGATGGGAGTGATTAACACGCTCCTAAATTTACGGTTTGTTAAAGAGCTAAACACAGGCAAATACACAATTACAAATCTCGGGGCACTATTGTTGGCAAGGCGATTATCCCTTTTTGATACCGTCCGTTTTAAAGCTGTCCGTGTGCTAAAGTATGACAGATTAGATATCACTCAACCTGCTCACGAACAAGTTGGTGGTAAAGGATATCTAGTCGGCTTTGAAGGACTAATAGATTACATTATGAACTCACTGCCAAAATACGAAGTTATGGATGGGGCCCTAAGAAAATCTGTTTGTGATTTCCCGATACTTTCAATTAGAGAGCTTGTTGCAAACGCAATCATACATCAAGACTTAACAATGTCAGGCTGCCCTATCGTTTCGATTTTTCCAAATCGAATTGAAATAACAAATCCAGGAGTTCCAATAATTCCAGTGGATCGGTTTATCGATAATCCACCATGTTCAAGAAATGAGTTGTTGGCATCGGCAATGCGGAAATGTGGTATATGTGAAGAACGCGGGAGCGGCTATGATAAAGTGGTTTCTTTTATTGAGCAATATAACTTGCCAGCACCTCAAATAACCGTATATGAGAATCATACTAAAGTTGTTTTAAATGCAAAAAAAGAATTTGATAAACTCACAAAGGATGAGAGGATCTTAGCTTGCTATAATCATACATGTTTAAACTATGTGCAGAACAAAATTACTAACAACACATCCCTCAGATTACGATTCCATTTAGATGAAAAAGATCGTTATAAGGTGTCAAGAGTCTTTGCAGATTCAAATGATCTTGTTAAACCGAAAATGGGAACCGGTCCAAAGAACAGGGAGTACCTTCCGTTTTGGGTAATATGAATATTTTTACTTGCAGTCATTTGCGAAAGCTATTAGTGCAGTCCTAGATAAACTATATATATTGTCTCGCACTTGGGAATACACTATATACAACACATTTTGAGCCACTTTTACTTGCAGATATATTGAGAGGTGTCAACGCCGACTTCGTTTTGACCGAAAACGCCGACGAAAATTGACCTACTCCCGCCGACTTCCAAGCGCCGGATCCAAATCGCCGACGCGAAGCCTGTCTTTTAATCTGTATGTGCTTCCCTTGATGTTGACCACAAAAGAATGATGCAGCAACCTGTCAAGAGTCGCGGTAGCAATAACGTTATCGGACATCATCTCTCCCCATTCGCTGAAATGCTTGTTGCTGGTGAGGATGATGCTTCCTGTTTCATAACGGCGGCATACTATCTGAAAGAACAGTTCTGCAGCCTCCCGGTCCATTGTAGTGTATCCGACTTCATCAATGATCAGTATGGCAGGTCTGGTATATATTCTCCAGCGCCTGTCCAGTCTGTTCTGGCTTTTGGCCTTCAACAGATCCCGAATCATATGGGACAGGTTCGTGAAGTACACCGTTCTGCCGTTTTCTATGGCTTTTAGCGCAAGCCCGATAGCAAGGTGCGTCTTGCCGACTCCGGGAGGCCCAAGAAAAAGAACATTTTCATTTCTCTCAACGAACACAAGCGTAGAAAGATCGTTGATCATTTCTCTGTCGATGCTCGGCTGGAAATCGAAATCGAATTCATCGAGAGTCTTGCGTGACGGCAGTTTCGAAAGTTTTAGTCTTGTCTGCTCGCTTCTTCTGCGGCGTGCCTGCTCTTCTTCCAGAAGCAGGCCGTGAAGAAAATCGAGATATGTTATCTCATCATCACGTGCGGCTTCATCCAGCTTTGCATCCAGGAGCTGTTCTGCGGTAGTGAGCCCCATGTCGTCAAGAAGCTTAAGCGTGTGTTCGTATTCAACCATTTGACACCTCCAGGAGCTCTTCGTATACAGCCAGAGAACGTTTTTCCACATTCCCTGCTGTCTGTCTTGCACTCGGCATAAACGCCATTCCATGTTTTTCGGCAAGTCCGCGGTACTGTCCTTCCAGATAGACGATACGTCCCGATCTCGGTTCTACAGCATGCTCTGATATCCGCTGCAGCCCGTCGAAGATTTCGATCCGGTCCTTTCCGGCACGCACTGTTACCTGTCTGCTGCTGTATTCCCAAGGGACTCCGTAACGTACTCCGTCGTAGCTTATGAATCCGTCTCGGCTGACGCGCCTGCTCTCATATCGGTAACGGTCACGGATGACCGGATCAGGGAGCGATGACAGATGCTCTGATGACAGCATATGATATGCTGTCTCTCCGGTCGTGCCGGAAATTTTGGCATTGGCTTTTTCACACCAGGACATGGCCTGCAGATTAAGATCGGCAATAGCGGTGAACTCGCGTCCCGGTATGAAATTGTTCTTTACATAATTCACCAGACGCTCGACTTTGCCTTTTGTCTCCGGTCTTCTGACTCGGCATACCTTCGGCACGAATCCGATATCGCAGCAGAAATCGAGGAACGCCCCGTTCCATATCGGCTTCCCGGATTCTCTTCCGTCGATCACGGTTTTCATGTTATCCGTGAGGACTGTATCCGGGACACCGCCGAAATATTCAAAGGCATCGATGATGCAGCGTTCAAGACTGAAAAGATCGCATCGCTTAGTGAATTCCACGTATCTCATCCTGCTGAAGCCGAGTATCATTATGAATGCCGGTACCTTATGCGTTATGCCCGCGGTATCTATATACCGGCATATACCCCAGTCCATCTGCGCCTGCTGCCCCGGCTTCGTTTCATATCGTCTTACTGCAGGAACATGTTTTGGCGGACGGAACGGTCTGACATAGTCTTTGAGCACACTTATCTTTCCCTCGTATCCGAGATCTTCTATGCGGTCCATTATGACGACACAGTTGAATATGCCTGATTCCATAAGCCTGTTTATCTCCGGCTTGAACGGATCGAGTTTTGAACCGCGCATTGGGTACTTTGATCTGACGCACGGGCTGGGATCCATATATTTTTTGACCGTATTTTTGGAAATACCGAGTTCTTTGCCTATTGCATAAGCGCTCTTGCCTTCTAAAGCTTTCTCTCGTATCATAGTAATTGACTCACTCCTTATCATTTTGACCTCCATAGCTTGTGTTTGGTTAAAAGCTATGGTATCAGCTGGTAGGCGGGTGGGTCAATTTTTCATCGGCGATATGGGTCAATTATATCCCGGCGTTAACAGATGAGTTAAAAGAAAAAATAAAACGAAGAAGTAATATATAAAATAGATTTTAGTTAAAAGCATACATATTAGCGAGAACAACGCAGTATTTATTTATCTGATTTTAAGAAAAAATGATAAGAAAACTCACTAAAACAGCTTTTCTTGTTTGATTCAGGCAAAATCAAACAAGAAAACCGGGGAAATCGATGTTTATTTGCACAATTTGACATTTTTTATCAAGCAGGGAGGTCTGAATGGCTAAAGTACAAACGATAACAAACCAGTTCATCGAGATGGATGAAATAACTTCCTTCAGCATCATGGGGGATCCAGGCTGCGACGGGCTGGGCGCGGAGATACTTTCGGTATACGAAAAGGCGCTGGACGGATCGCAGGGGCAGTTCTCTGTGGTCATCGGCGATCTGGTGCCGAAAGGAGAGGAACGCTTTTATGCGCAGACGAACAAGCTGATCGAGCAGACGGCGAAGGCACCGGTGTATATGATGCGCGGCAACCATGATACCGGCGAGTACGAAAAGAAATACGGACCTGCTGATTATGCCATATTCGACAGCAGGCTGCTGCTGGTGATGCTGGATGATTCCAAAAGATGCTTCGCAGAGAAGGGCCTGGAGGTGCTGCGCAGAGCGCTGAACGAATATGCCAGAGACCATGTGGTGATCATGATGCACATACCGCCTCCAAACGACAGATGCGGCAACCATGTGAGCCCGGAAGAATGGAAGAAAGTCAAAGAGATCATCGACGCTTCCCCCTGCGCGGGCAGGGTGGATTGTCTGATCGCAGGTCATGTCCATTCATATTTCGAGACTGAAACTGACGGTATGTCGCTGGTAGTCACCGGCGGAGCGGGCGCGAGACCTGAAGAGGTGGAGACGGTCGCAGTGATGCCGCCCAACCATTATGTCGAGTTCCGTTTCGACGGCAGCGTACTGACGCATGAGCGGGTCGATATATCGGCCGCCGTCCGTCCCATGGAGAACGGCAGACTGCGCGGCATGATCAGCGGAGCTTTCGCGGGCGAGTGCATGACTTATGTGCGCTACCTCATTTACAGCCGGGAAGCGGCTGAAAAAGGCATGAAGAATCTGGCGGAAATGTTTGCGGCTTTCGCGGAAGCGGAATTCATCCATGCCGAAAACCTGTATGCTGTCAGCGGCAGGATGGGCAGCCTTGAAGAAGCTGTGTCTGAGAGTCTGGAAAACGAACTGGCGGAATCCAGGGAGATATATCCGGCCAGTGCGGCCTATGCGGCCGAGTCCGGAGAGGGCCTGGCTGAGGCGGCCTTCGATGATGCCGCCAAGGCCGAAGAAAAACATGCTGAGATCCTGGCGGCGGCCAAAGTCGCTCTGCAGGAAGGCAGCGCTGATATCGCAGCAGAGACCTATTACACCTGCGTTTCCTGCGGCAAGACTATGACCGGACCGGACAAGCCGAAAAGATGCCCCGTATGCGGAGCACCTGCAGACAGGATCATTCCCCTGTCATTCTGACATCGACTATCTCGCACGGCGAGCCTACGCGCACCGGCATGGTCCAGGTGCCGTAGCCGCTGGTGACGATGATGCGGTAGTTTCCGTAAGTCTTCATGCCGTATTCGACGGCGTTCACATGAAAAATATATTTGTCGAGCAGTCCGGCCGGTGTCAGCTGGCCCGCATGGGTGTGGCCCGACAGCTGCAGATCGACGCCGGCCGCCCGGGCCTGTTTTATCTGATCTGCAAGCGGCCTGTGATCGAGAAGGATCACGGGATATTTTTTATTGATGCCCCTGGTCAGCTGCGCGATGGTCCTGCGCGGCTGTGCTCTTTCGGGCACGGCTGTTTCTGACCAGTCTTTGCGGCCGACGATGTAGAATCTGTGGTCGATGAGGACGGTTTTGTCTTCGAGAATATGGACGCCGGCGCCTCTGAGTGTCGCTTCCACCTCGGTCCGTCCCCAGGGATGATCCATATTGTATTTGCCGAGATCATGATTGCCGTATACGAAATATGTGCCGTAGCGGCTCTTTATTTTTGACAGCGAGGCCCTGAGGACTTTCATGTCCGAGCGGGTAGTCCTTTCGTCGAAGATATCTCCTGCCATGCAGACGACATCGGGATGCAGTTTATTGATTTTCTGAGGCATCTCGCGCAGTTCTTTTTTATTGATGCCGGTGCCGATATGCATGTCGGCGATCATCACTATGTTGAGCGGTTCCTGTGCAGTGGTCTTATCGACTCTTGCGACGGTCTTATCGACTTTGACGCTGTAGTCGGTGACCTGGATATGCTCGGCGTTGATGGCGCCGCAGCCGGTGATGACGGCGGCAATGACCAGCATGGCCAGTCCGTTCCATATATACTTGTCCCAGAATCTGCGCAGGGCGCTTCCCTTATGCTTGTCCGAACGGATGAACAGCCAGATGAAATCGGTGATCAGGTAAAGCCCGAACAGGTAGCCGGCGAAGGCCATGAGCAGGGTGAAGTGGACAGCAGAAAAGAACCACAGCGGCAGGCAGATGATGCCCGCGATCGTCCACGGCAGCCATTTTTTCTTTTTGCCGAAGCGGGCGATGAACGGCAGCCTCTTGAAATGTATGGAAATGTAGAAAGCGGCGACGGCTCCCACGACCGCCAGTACCCACAGCAGTGGTCTCATTGTCAGGTGTTCCTTTTCTCTGTATATCTGCGTATTTCGCGTAGTTGCATATTTGTCAGCGGCAGCCGGCCTTCTGCAGATGCCGTATGAATATGATTATAACACAGCGGTCAAAAAGAACGCTTTCTTTTCCGATATACGTCGCGATATCAGCCGCTGCATGGAAGCGGGCATGAACGACCATGTATCAAAACCGATCGTTCCCGGCAAGCTGCTCGCGGCGCTGGAAGGGGTCAATGTATGCGGCAGAGCCAGAATAAGCGGGCGGAACAAAATAACAGTTGACAATACTGTATATGAGATGATATATTAATATGGCTGTCGATAAGGACAGCAATAAGCAGAGAGAATGCGTCTCTCATGCAGAAAGAGGTGAACAGCATGAAGGAAGGAATCCATCCTAAATACCAGGAATGTAAAGTTACTTGCGCATGCGGCAACACATTTATGACAAGATCGACTGAAAAGGAAATCAGGTTAGACGTTTGCTCAGCGTGTCACCCCTTCTTCACCGGTCAGCAGAAATTCATGAACAGAGGCGGCCGTGTAGAGAAGTTCAAGAACAAGTACAATCTGGATTAACAGCGAAAGCACCCTTTGAGGGTGCTTTTTTACAGGCGAAATATTTATTTAGCATTATTGATGTGATATAATATTTAGTCAAAGAATAAACTTGGAAAAGACTCGGAACAGGAGAAAAAATGTTCGATAAATTAGACTTCATTTCTGATAAATACGCTGAACTTTCGGGGAAGGTATCCGACCCCGCTATTATCGCGGATCAGAATCTGTGGCAGAAGTATGCCAAGGAAATGGGAGAGATGGAGCCCATAGTAAAAAAATACAAGGAATACAAGAAGGTCAAGACCGATCTCAATGAAGCCAGAGAGCTGCTCGATGAGGGCGGCAGCGATGAAGAGATGAAAGAACTGGCCAAGGCCGAGGTCTCGGAGCTGGAGGCGAAGATAGATCCTCTGGAAGAGGATCTGCGTGTCCTGCTGCTTCCCAAGGACCCCAATGACGAAAAGAACGTCATCCTTGAGATACGCGCCGGCACCGGCGGCGACGAGGCGGCCCTCTTCGGCGCGGACCTGATGCGCATGTACACCATGTATGCCGAAAACAAAGGCTGGAAGGTGGAGCTGATGGACCTCAACGATACTTCGATAGGCGGCGTCAAGGAAGCGGTGATGCTCATCAAGGGCAGAGGCGCTTACTCGAGACTGAAATACGAGAGCGGAGCGCATCGTGTGCAGCGTGTGCCGGAGACGGAATCCAGCGGCCGCATCCATACATCGGCGGCGACGGTGGCAGTGCTGCCGGAGGTGGACGATGTCGAGGTCGATCTCGATCCCAATGATGTGCGGGTGGATGTCTACAGAGCTTCCGGAAACGGCGGCCAGTGCGTCAACACGACCGACTCGGCGGTAAGACTGACGCATGAGCCTACCGGACTGGTGGTCACCTGTCAGGACGAGAAATCGCAGATAAAGAACAAGGATAAAGCCTTCAAGGTGCTCAGATCGAGATTGTACGATCTGAAGCTGCAGGAGCAGAACAAAGAGATCGCGGACCAGCGCAAGAGCATGGTCGGCACCGGTGACAGATCCGAGAGGATCAGGACATACAACTTCCCGCAGGGCAGAGTTTCCGATCACCGGAGCGGTGCCACCCTCTACAAGCTGGAAGCGTTCATGAACGGCAGCATGGATGAGATCATCGACGGCCTCATCACACAGGATCAGGCCGAAAAGATGAAGAACTTCTGATGATCCGCGGCTGAAGAGGCGCGGACGAAAGAAATACAAAAGAAAGAAAACCGGAAGAGAGCAGACAGATAATGAAGACCAGTGTACTGGAACCGACAACTGAAAACATTAAGCAGGCGGCAGAGATGATCAAAAAGGGCGGCCTCGTGGCCTTCCCTACGGAGACGGTCTACGGCCTGGGCGCCGATGCGCTGAATGAAGATGCTGTCGGCAGGGTGTACGAAGCGAAGGGCAGACCGTCGGACAATCCCATGATCGTGCATATCGCGCGCGCTTCCGATATCGGCCAGCTGACGCCGATGCTCAGTCCGGACATCGTGACGCTGATAGATAATTTCTGGCCGGGCCCGCTGACGCTGGTCGTGAAACGCAAGGAAGGCGTGCCCAGAAGGACGACCGGCGGACTTGATACAGTGGCGGTGAGGATGCCTGACAACAAGGCGGCTCTGGAGCTGATAAACTGGTCGGGAGTACCGATCGCGGCACCCAGCGCCAATATTTCCGGCAGACCCAGCCCCACCAGATACGAGGACGTGGTCGCCGATCTTGACGGACGCATCGATGCGGTCATCAAGGGCGAGCCCTGCAGAGTGGGCATCGAATCGACGGTCCTGGATGTTACGGGCGAGACCCCTACTGTGCTGAGACCTGGGATCGTGACGCCGGCCAATATCGAAGCGGCCATCGGCAAGAAAGTGGCCATCGATCCGGCGCTGAAGATAAGACCGGACGAAAACGGGAATATGCCGGGACAGGCCGAGGATTACAAACCCAAAGCACCGGGTATGAAATATAAACATTATGCGCCCAAGGCTGATATGCTCATCGTCGAGGGACGGCGCGACAGGGTCAGGACGGAGATCGAAAGACTCAGGGGCCTCAATGAAAAGATGGGCAACAAGGTCGGAGTCATCCTCTTTGAGGAAAAGGCTTTCATCGAAGCGGCTCATGATTTCTTTGCCGATCTGCGCGATATGGATAGAGAAGGCGTGGACATCATTCTGGCTGGAGCGCTGTCGGATATTGACGGCGTAGGCTTTGCGGTCATGAACCGCATGCTCAAGAGCGCCGGATACAATATAGTCAAAGTCTGAGGCGATCCTGACAGCGATCAGAAACGAAGGTCTTGCCTGCAGGGCACGCCGGACAATGATCAGAAACCAGAGCCGAGTCGGCGTACGGACCGGGAACGGGCAGCGCGCTGCAGGGCAAAGACAGTTAACATGCGAACACAGAAAGGAAAGACAAATGAAGATAGCAGTTGCGTCGGATCACGGCGGTTATGAACTGAAGGAAATGATAATCGGATATCTGGAGTCCATGGAAACAGCTGTCCTGGATCTGGGCACCGACTCTGAAGAATCAGTGGACTATCCTGTCTTCGGCGACAAATGCGCCAAAGCTGTCGCTTCCGGGGAAGCGGATAAGGGCATCGTCGTCTGCGGCACGGGCATCGGCATATCGATAGCGGCCAACAAGACGAAAGGCATCAGATGCGCGCTCTGCACCAGCCCTCAGATGGCGGAGATGGCGGCAAAGCACAATAATGCCAATATGATCGCTCTTGGAGGCAGGACGACTGAGGCGCCCCTGGCATTCGAAATAATCGACACCTGGCTTTCCACACCGTTCGAGGGCGGGCGCCACAAGAGGCGCACGGATATGCTCGACAGTCTTTAATAAATATGTAAGTTATAATAAAGATATATGGAGGTAACAAATGGGCAAAGTATATGTATTCGACCATCCGCTGATCCAGCACAAGACAGCAATAATCAGAGAAAAAAGTACCAGCGTAAAGGATTTTCGCGAACTGGTGAAAGAGATCGGCATGCTGATGGGATATGAAGCGACAAGAGATCTTCCTCTGAAGGAAGTGGAAATCGAAACACCTATCTGCAAAACCAAAGTAAATATGCTCGACGGCGAGGATGTTGCCATTGTACCGATACTCAGAGCGGGCCTCGGACTCGTTGACGGCATGCTGGCACTGATGCCCAATGCCAAGGTTGGACATGTAGGACTTTACAGAGATCCGGACACGCACAAGCCGGTTGAGTATTACTGCAAGATGCCGAATGATATAGATAAGAGAAAGGTATTTGTAGTGGATCCCATGCTGGCAACAGGCGGCAGCGCTGTTGCGGCTATCGACTTCCTCAAGCAGAGAGGGGCAAAGAATATCACATTCATGTGCCTGATAGCTGCTCCTGAAGGCATCGATGTCCTGCAGAAAGCGCACCCTGAGGTAGACATATATATAGCCGCCAAGGATGAAAAACTCAACAGCGACGCTTACATCGTACCAGGACTGGGAGATGCAGGCGACAGACTGTACGGAACAAAATAAATCAGGAGAAAATAAAAATGGACTTCATTAGAGACGACGTAAGCGAACATGACAATGTCTTCGATGTGCTCAAAGAAAGAGGCTTCATCGAACAGTGCACTCACGAGGAAGAGATACGTGAGCTGCTCGGCAGGGAAAAAATAAAATTCTATATAGGTTTCGACCCGACGGCGGACTGCCTCCACGTGGGACATTTCATGCAGGTCATCATCATGATGTATATGCAGAAATACGGACATACGCCTGTAGTCCTCATCGGCGGCGGCACCGGCATGGTCGGCGATCCCTCCGGCAGGACCGACATGCGTCAGATGATGACTCCGGAGACTATAGACGAGAACTGCAGATCATTCAAAAAGCTGTTCGACAAGTTTATCGATTTCGATGAAGATTATGTATATACGGGAGTGGAGCCCGGCAGGGGGCCCACGGAAAAGGGCTATGCCAACAAAGAGCCCGAAGCCGGGAAAGCCATCTGTCTCAACAATGCCAGCTGGCTGCTTCCCATGAACTACGTAACATTCATACGCGACATCGGCAGGCATTTTTCGGTCAATAGCATGCTCAGGGCTGAGTGTTTCAAGCAGAGACTGGAGAAGGGACTGTCGTTCCTGGAGTTCAATTATATGCTCATGCAGTCGTACGACTTCATGGTACTGGCCAGAGATATCGGCTGCAAGATGGAGTTCGGCGGCAACGATCAGTGGTCGAACATCCTCTTCGGTGTCGATCTGTGCAGGCGCGAGCTGGACAAGCAGGTCTACGGCATGACGTTCTCGCTGCTGACGAACAGCGAGGGCAAGAAGATGGGCAAGACTCAGAAGGGCGCTCTGTGGCTGGATGCCGACAAGACATCGCCGTACGAGTTCTACCAGTACTGGCGCAATGTAGAGGATGCGGACGTCAACAAATGTCTGCGCATGCTGACCTTTCTGCCTATGTCAGAAGTCGAGAGACTGTCGTCGCTTCCCGGCGAGGAGATCAACAAGGCCAAGGAGGTCCTCGCATACGAAGTGACCAGACTCGTTCATGGCGAGGAGGAAGCGAAGAAGGCTCAGGAGGGCGCGCGTGCTGCTTTCGGAGGAGGCGGCGGCAGTGCCGACAACATCCCGTCGACAAAGATGGATGCAGCGGAATTCGCCGGCGAAGGCAAGGGCCTGGTGAATCTCATCCGTGAGATCGGGCTGGTGTCCAGCAACGGCGAAGGGTTCAGGACCATCAAGCAGGGCGGACTCAAAGTCGCCGGCGAAAAGGTCTCCGATCCGAAGATGAACATCACTGCTGATATGTTCGAGGACGGCAGGCTGCTGATCCAGAAGGGCAAGAAAGTATTCCATACGGTTGAGATATGAGACCGGCACATCGAGTGCGGCAGACGGTCAGGTATCCGAATACAGCATAAGAATAAATTGAAAACACCTTCTCAGATGCATATGCATCCGGGAAGGTGTTTTGAATTTCTGATATCAGAAACGACTGTAATCGAGTACTTTGACTCTGTCGCCCATATCGCTGCTTTTCAGCAGATCTGCTAATGCTTCGCTCAGTTATGATTATATGCGGATAAAAAAATAAGTCGGCTGCAAAAGCAACCGACCGTAATTGCCGCAGCACTGCAGCAGGCAGCGCATGCGGCCGGGATCAGTCTGTTTCTTTCGAAGGCAGGATCTTGTACCACAGGCATAATCCGCATGAAAGTACTGCTGCCATGATCAACAGTCCTGCAATAAATTTTTTCATATCAACGGCCCTCCGTTCAGTTCTCAATAAGTTATTACTATTGTACCACATCTCTATCCGTGTTGAACAAAGTTTCGAAAAAGGAGGAGATCCGGCTGCTGCGGCATAAAGACAGAGATTGCGGAGCCGGCGGCAAAAAAATGTGACGATTCTGAAAATTTCATGGATTATAGAAATAAAGATGGACAAAATGTTTTGTTGCGGTTATACTTAAGCCGTACTTAAAAAACAATAAGGTTAGTTTCTACATGGCCCGCCATCTGGAAATAATCCGGGAGTTTAGTAAGTCGAGTGGTTATAACAAGTCATGATGGAGGAAAACATGGACGATAATAACACAACATTTGAAGACAAAACATTAGTATGCTGCGACTGCGGACAGGAATTCACATTCACAGCCGGCGAACAGGAATTCTACAAAGAGAAGGGATTCGAGAACGAGCCTAAGAGATGCAAGGCTTGCAGAGACAAGAAGAAAGCTGCAAGAAGAGAGCAGAGAGAGAACAGATACTAATATCTGAAAAGAAGGACAGACAGTATCGAAAGGTGCTGTCTGTTTTTTTATTGTCGTATAGAACATCCGGTTTGTATTGTTATTTGGACAGCCGTGACATATAATCGATTTGTAAGTGTATTCATACCATGTGCGGCTGTACGGCCCTGCATGGCCGGATAATAATGTGTAGATGAAAGGACAGGAAAGATGAAACTCTTAAAAAGAATCACAATGATCATGGCATTCGCCATGATATTCACCCTGCTGCCGGCGGGAGCAGAGGCTGCTTCCCATAATATCGGCAGACCTTCAGTAAAAACGGCAACGCTGAACTACAGCACAGTCAGGATATCATGGTCCGGAGTGAAAGGCGCTAAGGGATATGCAGTTTACCGCAGCGCCAAGGCTCACAGCCATTTCAAAAAGATAAAAACAACGAAGAAGAGAGTATTTGTAAACCGGAAGCTCAGGAGCAACAGTGCCTACTATTATAAAGTCAGGGCTTTCAAAAAAGTATACGGCAGAAAAATATATGGAGAATATTCAAAGACCAGGACAGGCGTTGCAGGAGTTGAAAATGTAACGGGTTTTCGTGTGATGCCGGGAGGCACCAGTGAATTCGTGCTCCAGAGGTGGAATGGCAAAAGTTCGCAGAACAGGTATGAGATATGGAGAGCGCAGGGTGTTTCGGCCAGCTTTAAAAAGATAAAAACAGTAAAAAGGATCGATCTGGGCAGTCAGACCTGTCAGGATGGAACAGTTGCAGGAAATACTCAGTACAGTTATAAGATAAGAGCCGTCAGGACGGTGAACGGAAAGACATATTACAGCGGTTTTTCAGCAGTGAAAAAAGCGACTGCCAAAAACGGCGTCGGCCTGATAAGAGATGTGTCAGTGACGTCATTCCCGACGGGAAGCGGTGATAAGGTCTCGGAAATAGAAGTGACGATGACCTCGGATCAGTACAACTATTCACTGGAGCTGACCCCTTCAAAGACGATACATCAGAGGACAATAAACGAAGAACTGGATAAGGGACCCGCCGATATCCTTTACTTTAACAGGATAGGCTCCACGGGAAGACAGCTGAGGATAACTCAGTATAAGATCGATGGCGGAAACTACATGAGCTATGCCGGAAAAATCGCCGTGAAAAGCGGCAGCACAGTGACAATGAAACTTGTGAGCGACTCAGAAAGTTTTGATTACTGGGACAGCGGCATCATAGTGATGCCGTGCGTTTACGACGGAGGCACCACATATGGAATACTGAGGCTGGAGAAGAAAAGAGGTCTGGTTGTCGATTTTAAAAAACTCGTGGATACAGTGAGCGATATGGCGGGAGATTTCGGCATTTAACACACGAAAATCAGGGAAAATAAGCCATAAATCGTTGACATTACAGAGGTTTCAGAGTAAAATCTTAATGTTCGCGATTCAGGATGGGTATTCCGTCCGCGATGAGCGAAGCTATAGTTATAGTCGTTGCCGACCAAGATCTGTGATGCGGATCCCAGTAGGCATAACCGAAACAGATCGGGAGATCCCAGTAGGCGGAAAGGAAGAAAAATGAAATCATTCATCCAGAAGCCTCTTGAAGTTGAGCGCAAATGGTACATCGTCGATGCCGAAGGTCAGAACCTCGGCAGGATGGCGAGCCAGGTCGCAGCTGTACTCAGGGGCAAGAACAAGACAACTTACACACCGCATGTAGACTGCGGCGACTATGTGATCATAGTCAATGCGGAAAAGGTAGCGGTAACAGGCAAGAAGAGACACGACAAGATCTACAGAAGACACAGCGATTATCCGGGCGGACTCAGGGAACTGAACTTCGAACAGATGATGGACAAGCATCCTACAGAAGTAGTAAGACATGCTGTCAAAGGCATGATGCCCACCGGAAAACTCGGCAGACAGATGTATAAAAAGCTCAAGGTATATGCGGGACCTGAGCACAATCATGCAGCACAGAAACCCGAGCCGCTTGAAATCATAGGAGGGAGGAACTGATCATGGCAAAAATGCAATACACAGGTACAGGCAGAAGAAAATCTTCAGTAGCCAGAGTCAGGCTCATCCCCGGCAAAGGCGAGATAACTGTAAATAAAAAACCGCTCGACGACTACATCGCACTGGAGATCGTCAAGAGAGAAGTAAAGAGACCTTTTGAGGTAGCAGACTGCGAAGGCAAGTTCGATGTCATCGCCACAGTACACGGCGGCGGCTACACAGGACAGGCAGGAGCACTCAGACACGGTATCGCAAGAGCACTGTGTCAGGCAGATACGGATGCTTACAGAGCACCGCTGAAGGCGGCAGGTTTCCTTACCAGAGATCCGAGAATGAAAGAAAGAAAGAAATACGGACTCAAGAAGGCCAGAAGAGCCAGCCAGTTCTCAAAGAGATAAGAGAATTGCCGACATCCAGAACATCAGACACCGGAGAGTATCTCTCCGGTGTTTTTGTGTCCGTTATGCGGAGTCTGCAGGTGTAAAGTATGCAAAGTTTGTAAAATCCGTTTTTTTTGTATAAGTACTCATATTTTTGCACTTGAATTCACATTTATGATATAATTCCTATAGCCGGCGTATCTGAATAGTCGTGTGGTGCGGGAGAGTGAAGATGGTAGCAAAACATTTAAGATTATTCTCGATTTTATTATTCGTGATAATATGCGTACTGATAATCCCTTCGCCTGATGTTTCAGCAGCACAGAAAAGCTATCCGAAAACAATCAAAGTCGGAGTCCTCAACAATACTTCTTATGCTTACAAAGACAAAAATGGAGTGTGGCGCGGCACCGATATCGAATGCATGATCGATATAGCTCAGAGGGCCGGATTCAAAGTCAAATTCATAGATTCGAATACTGACCCTGATTTCATGGGGAGTCTGGATAAAGGTAAATATGATATAGTTGCCGATGTGGTGAAAACCTCGGACCGTAAGAACAAATACCTGTTTACCGACGAAGCGCTCGGCATCATCAATTCTTCGCTTGCAGTACGAGCGGATGACAACAGGTGGAACTACGGAAATGTCGATCAGATCAGCCGTATGAAGATCGGCGTTCTTTCGTCATATGCAAACAACGGCGATTTCCGGAAATGGTGCACCAGGCATGGAGTGAATCCGAAAATAATCGAATACGCGGATATCGAAAAAATGACCGCTGCCCTGAAGAAGGGCAGGATCGACGGAGAGGTGTACAGCGCAGGCATCGGAGAGGAATACACGCAGCAGTTCCATACCATAATGAAGCTGCTTCCTGAATCATATTATTTTGCATTCAGAAAGGGAGATGTCGAACTGAAGAACGATGTCGATGAAGCGATAGCGCAGATACTCGCCGGGAACGTCAACTATTTCACCAATCTGCAGGACAGATACGCGACGCAGTTCAAGAGCAATGTCCTGCCGTTTTCAGCGGCGGAAAAGAATTTTATTTCCAGAAACCCGACGATACATGTCGGTGTGCTCAAAAATGATGCGCCGTTTTATAATAAGGAAAGCAGACAGGGGATAATCCCGGATTATTATAAACTGATACAAAAATATTCGGGCCTGAAGTTTGATTATAAGGTTTTCGATACGCAGAAAGAAATGTCAAAAGCCGTCAGAGACGGCAAGATAGATGTGATCGGCATCTTCAAGGGCGGAACGATCGACGGCTTCCAGGACGGTCTGATGCTGACAGACAGCATATACAATATGAGCACTATTATGCTGACGAAGCAGGACACTAATGTTTCTGATGTCAGAATCATTGCGGTGCCGGAATCGATAGCTGAGACTATGAGTGAAAGTGTGGATGAGGTCTTCCCGAAAGCGAAACTCGTAGTGGAGAAAGATATCAAACATTGTTTTGATTCTATGGAAAACGGCAAAACGGACGCAGCCCTCTGCGGTCTCCCCGGCGCTACATGGCTGATGAACCAGAAAAATTCGACTTCATACAATGTGATACCGGTCCCGGTGGTTATGACGGATCTGTGTGCGGCCGTGAAGTCGGGAAACGGGGTGCTGTGTTCGATACTGAATAAAAGCATAGAAGCGACAAAAGATAATTTCTCGGGCATCGTCACAAAAGACACATTACCGCAGAACGACTGGAAAGCAGTCATATCAAGGATACCGCCGCTCATTATTGTCCTGGTCACGCTGGCTCTTGTTATGCTGATCATTGGACTGGGATGGACGCTGTTCATTCTCAAACGCAGACAGAACGAGCATGCGGAAGCGGTTGCGGCCAAGTCCGAAGCAAAGCTGCAGAGGATGAAGGCTGAAGAAAACAAGAAGTCGGCAGATGAGAAGAATGCATTTTTCTCCAACATCAGCCACGATATGCGTACGCCGCTGAACGCGATCATCGGCTTTGCACATATGGCACGCAGCGGGAACAAAACGGACATACAAAAAGACGAGTATCTCGAAAAGATCGAAAGCTCGGGGAATCTGCTGCTGGAGCTCATCAATGATACACTGATCATTTCCAAAATGAACAGCGACAAGCTGGAACTGGATCTCAGGCCGGCCGTCCTCGATAAAGTCATAGAAGAGGTAATACTGCCTGTCAGAGAAGTGGCTGCATATAAAAACATAGCCATAACCTTTGCCTGCAGTGAACGATCTCATCAGGAAGTGCTGATGGATAAACTGAATGTAAAGAAGGTACTGCTGAATCTTCTCAATAATGCTGTGAAATACACGCCGGAAAACGGGCATATCCGGATCATTGTCAGAGATGCGGCGAATGTGGATCTGACTGACTGTACAGATGCCGCAGCAGGCGCCGGTACGGCAGCATGCGGTGACCAGCGGGAAGTGGACGGCGGCCGCTATGAGGATGCGGCAGCGGCCGGTGCGCAGAATGAAGCTGCGGATGCAGTGACAGAAATAATGGTTAAAGACGACGGTATAGGTATATCGGAAGAGTTCCTGCCGCATATTTTTGAACCGTTTTCTCAGGAACGCCGTCACGGATATGAATCAGTGGGGACAGGTCTGGGCCTTTCTATCGTGAAGAGGCTCGTGAATCTCATGGGCGGCACGATCGATGTACAGAGTGAAAAAGACAGGGGAACTACATTTATTGTACGCATACATTTCAAGAGAACGGACGAAATTGAAGAAGCTGTGCCCGAAGTTCAGGGCGATCAGGATTTCGATTTTGAGGGTATGAAGATGCTGGTGTGCGAAGACAATGAACTGAATCGCGAAATAGCAGTGGCGATGCTTGAAGAGAAAGGTATAACAGCAGATACGGCATATGACGGGAGATCCGGAGTCGAACGGTTTGCAGCCAGCAGAGAAGGTGAATATGATGCTATACTTATGGATATACGGATGCCGTATATGGATGGGTATGAGGCAACTGCGGCTATACGTGCTCTTGACCGCCGCGACGCGGCCGTTCCGATCATCGCTATGACGGCAGATGCTTTTTCAGATGACATCAAAAAGAGTCTGGAAAATAGCATGGATGCTCACATCGCAAAACCGCTGGATGCAGATACGATGTTCAGGACCATCGCTGCGGCTTTGATAAAGGTCGGACGCTGATGAACGGAGACGCAGACAGATTACAGATGCAGAGGAATAACAGCAGACTTATTATGCAGGAAGACGACAGATATCTGCAGGAGCAGATAATCACTTACATAGGAAATAAACGAGGCCTGCTGACAAATATCAGCGCCTGCCTCGAAGAAATCAGACACGATCTCGGCAGAGAAAAGATCGTATCTCTTGACATGTTTTCGGGTTCCGGCATTGTGGCAAGACTGCTGAAACAGTATTCCTCGCTGGTGCTGGCCAATGACCTGGAGCACTACAGCCAGATAATCAATGAATGCTATCTTTCTGATCGCGAGGATCTCGCGGGAAGCGAATACAAAAAATATAAAAAAGAAGTCGACGATTTCTTTGAATGCCGCTGCAGTGACGCGGCGGCGCAGGAGCGCAGTGATTTTTCGGAATGCCGCACGGCCGCAGGCGAAACAGACGGTTCCACGGAACGCCGCACGGCCGCAGGCGGAGGCCTGATCAGAGGGATCATATCCAGAGAATATGCGCCGCATGACGATGATGACATACGGAAAGGCGAACGCGTATTTTATACTGCGGAAAACGCCGCCGCGATCGATACATACAGAGCCGCGATAGATCAGGTGCCGCAGCCGCTGCAGAAATATTTTCTGGCTCCGCTTCTCTATGAAGCCTCGGTGCATACCAATACCAGCGGAGTGTTCAAGGGATTCTATAAAAACTCGCGCACCGGCAGAGGTCAGTTCGGCGGCGACGGCGAGAATGCGCTGTCGCGTATAAAGGGCAGGATCAGACTGCCGGAGCCGGTGCTGAGCAGCTTCTCGTGTGAACACATGGTCTACAGAGAAGATGCCAACGAGCTCGCCCGCAGGCTTGCAGAGGAGGCAGGCCGGATCGATGTTGCTTACATAGATCCGCCGTATAACCAGCATCCCTACGGCTCGAATTACTTTATGCTCAATGTGATCGCCGACAATAAAATAAGCGGCCGTCAGAGCGCGGTATCCGGCATACCGGACAACTGGAACAGGTCGCGCTATAATAAGGCGCCGCAGGTGAAGGCTGCTTTTGAGGAACTGATCAGTGAAATCAGGAGCAGATATCTGCTCATCTCATATAATTCCGAGGGCTATATATCTTTAGATGAAATGAAAACCATACTGGAACGGTATGGAGATGTCCATTATCAGGAGATAAGATACAACACTTTCAGAGGCAGCCGCAATCTGCGCGGACGCAGCATATATGTCAATGAATATCTGATAACCGTTCGTAAAAAGTGAAAGCCGCCGCCGCAGAAGGTGCGGTGAGATGATGCTGCTGATCGGATCCGCGTCGAAGCAGGGTGCAGGTCGAAACCGTTCGGCTGTCGGCAGTGCCGGGCATCAGAGATGATCCGGATTGCCCTTCGTGCTGAAGACGATGACGCTGGCGATTATTATGATGCCGCCGATAAAGGTCCCCATGTCAGGGATCTCATGCAGCATAAGGAAGCCGAGCACTGCTGCGATGAGCGGGTTGATGAAAAGGTAGTTTGATACTTCGCTGGTCCTTTCTGCCCGCGATATTGCTGCGCTCCAGAAGAAGTAGGCGAGTGCGCTGGGCATGACGCCGAGGTAAAGAGCCGCCATGTTTGCGGTCATGCTGGCTGACGATATGTCTGAGATCGTCTGCGGCAGGAAGGCGAGCATCTGAACAGTGCCGGCTATGGCGCTGTATGTCGTGATCTCTATGGCGGTGTATCCCATTTCCGTGAATTTGCGGTTGAGGATATTGTAGACTGCAAACACAGCTGCGCAGAGGAACATCCATATCACGCCGACATTTATTGAAAGGACGCCGTTCCACAGCAGCAGCACAGCCACGCCTCCGAAGGCGCAGGCTATGGAGAGCCAGCCGATGAGGTTGATCTTTTCGTGGTAGAGTTTGAAAACGCCGATTGCCGTCAGGATCGGAGCAGCTGCCGTGATGATGCTTCCCGTAGCGGAATTGAGAGTAGTGAGTCCCAGATTGAAAAAGATGAAGTATACCGAGAAGCCGGCCATTCCGGAAAGAAAGAACCACAGAAGATCTTTCTTGCAGAAGGGTTTCCTGATGTGGACGATCCTGCCGATCACGAGCAGGATGATCGCTGCCAGTGCGCAGCGTATAAGGCCGAGAGAATATGATGAGATCTCGCTTCCGATAACACGGGTGAAGGGAAAGCCTGAGCCCCACAGCAGCACGGTCAGGAAAGCAAGAAGGTTCGTTTTGATTTTGTTGTTCATATACATCTCATCTCTTTTCTGGTTCTCTTCGCTTATTGTATCTTACCGGGTATTTTTCTGAGGCCGGGCGGTTTTCATTTTCATCCGCCCGATCGTTTTTCTGAGGCCGGGCGGTTTTCATTTTCATCCGTCCGATCGTTTTTATGAGACCGGGCGGTTTGCTATTCTATGTTCAATTGTTTTTTGTTTGCCTGGTCATTTGTTCGCACGGTCAGCGGTACTTCAGGTATTTGATGAATTCGCGCACTGCCAGCGGAGCAGTTCCCTGGGCGCGCATCGCCATGCACAGTCCGCGGCTGGCGGGAACATCGAGTTCTTTGATCACTATATGATAAGGAATCCGGCGCAGGATCAGTTCCGGAAGGATGCTGATGCCCATGCCGCTTTCCACCATCGACATAATAGCATAATCGTTCCATGTAGTAAAATGAACATCCGGCGTGATGCTGTTCTTTTCAAAGACCTCGGCGGCTTCGTCCTGACCTTCTTTTTTCAGGAGCAGGAAGGGCCAGTCGGGTATCTTTGCCACCGGGAAGCGGTCGCATCCGGCCAGCGGATGATCTTCGGGAAGGACCGCGAGCAGTCTGTCGTTTTCCAGAAATACGGTTTCGAGTCCCGGAGCTGCAGGCAGACGTGTAAAACCGCAGTCCACGCGGCCTTCAAGTATCCATTGTTCGATCTCGACATAATCTCCCATCAGCAGTTCATAATCGATGTCCGGATAATCTTTGCGGAATTCCCTGATGATGTTCGGCGCCCAGTGCGTGGCGGCGCTGGAAAATACGCCGATCCGGATCAGGCCTGACTTGAGGCCGTTCATATCGTCTATCTGCGTTTGAAGAGCCTGGTACTCGGCGCAGACCTTTCTTATGGCGGGAAGCAGCCTTGTGCCTTCAGAGGTGAGTCTGACGCCGCCGCGCCCGCGTTCCAGCAGAGAAACATTCCATTCTTTTTCGAGGTCGTTTATCATGCGGCTGATGCCTGACTGTGAGTAGGAAAGCATCTCGGCGGCTTTGGTAAAGCTGCCGTATTCTATTGTCTTTATGAAGGCCAGATATTTCTGGATGTTCATGTCCATAGCTGTTCCTCCGTATCGTGCCGCTGCGGGCAAAAATTAACGTCAGCGGCCCGCTGCTATGCTCGATGGTGCGGCGCAGGTGCCGGTGCCGTGGCGCCGGCATATAAGCACATCAGGGTGTCTGTCATATTTGAAATCGCATACATCTGTTTTTGTAATTAAAAGTATGATAATTATTCGCTTTTGTGATTTATAACATGATGTTACACTAAAAATGCAGATAAATCAAGAGTTTCAGAGGCCGAAATGAGTTCCGGAGGGGCATCTGCCGCAGCAGGCGCGGACAGGCATCAACGACGGAGGTCGCAGCCGCAGCGCATAAATCGGGGCCATACCGGAGGAGCCGGTGCATACCGGAAAAACCGGGGCCGACAGCAGAATGAAACAGAAAGACAGCAGGAGAAGGAAATGGAGATCGAGCGGAGCAGGATATCGTCAGGCACGGCAGCAGAAAACTCTGCCGGAGCAGCAAGGATATCGTCAGGGACATCAGTAAAAATATCATACTATAAGTACATAGCTTCACTGCTGATATTCGGATCATGCGGCATCATCGCCAGTTTCATATCGCTGAACAGCTATGAGATAGTGCTGCTGCGGAGCATGATAGGAACTATGGTGCTGATCGCACTGTTTTTTATCACCCGTCAGAAGCTCCATCTGCGCAGCCGCCCGAAGGATTTTTTCCTGGTCGCCGCTTCGGGAGCCGCGATGGGCGGAAACTGGATGTTTCTCTATGAAGGATATACGCAGGTCGGCGTCGGGACTTCCACACTGGAATGTTATTGCGGCCCGGTGATAGTGATGGCGCTGTCGCCGCTGCTGTTCAAAGAGAAAATCACCGGCACGAAGCTGGCGGGGATCGCGGCAGTCATGGTCGGGATGCTGCTCGTGAACATCCAGTCGCTCGGCGAAGGAAACAGTGTATGGGGAGTTTTCTGCGGAGCTATGTCTGCGCTTACTTATGCATTGATGGTAATATTCAATAAGAAATCCCACGGCATAGAAGGCCTGGAGAACGCTATGGTATCGCTCGGTTCCGCATTTCTTACGGTCGCAGTGTTTACTGTCGCGAAGCAGGGATTCATTATCGAGGTGCAGAGCAGCGACTGGCTGCCGATCCTGATAATAGGCTTTGTCAACGCAGGTCTGGGGTGTTTCCTGTACTTTTCGTCGATAGGGTCGCTTCCCGTACATTCAGTCTCGATACTGGGTTATCTTGAACCCTTGTCGGCAGTGGTATTTTCCATGATGTTTCTCGGCGAACCGATGGATATCGTCAAGGCAGCCGGTGCGGTACTGATACTCGGCGGCGCGGTTTTCGGCGAAAGCAGGATCGGCTGGCGTGCGCCGCAGCTGTCAGGAAGATAGGCGCATACTCCTGAAATAGTTTCTAATATAGTTATAAATCGCAGTCCTATGCTGTATAATATATGGCATAGGATATTTCTTTGGTGCGGATGCGATATTGATAAAGCAGCCGCAGAAAGAAAGGACGAGAGGATGCCGGAACTGCCGGAAGTTGAAACTATAAAACGTGTGCTGGAACCGCAGCTCCGCGGCTGTATGATACAGTCCGTGAAAGTGCCGAGGCCGGAAGTCATCGCTCATCCGGACGCTGCTGATTTCTGTGCTGCACTTGCCGGACAGAAAATACGCGGCATGGACAGGCGCGGAAAATTCCTGCAGATCATTATGGAGAGCGGTGACACAGTCATACTGCATCTGAGGATGACCGGCTGTCTGCTGGCGGCGCCGAAGGATCATCCGGCGGAGAAGCATACGCATGTGGTCTTCTGCCTGGATAATGATGTCGAAGTGCGCTTCTCGGATACCAGACGATTCGGCAGGTTATGGCTGCAGCACGCCGGTGAAGCGGACACTTTCAGCGGCAGGGAACTGCTGGGACCGGAACCTTTCGATGAAGGAATGACGGCGGAGTATCTGCAGTCGGCGCTCGGCAAAAGCCGCAGAACGATAAAGGCATGTCTGCTCGATCAGAAAAAGATCGCCGGGATAGGCAATATATATTCTGACGAGATACTGTTTTCAGCAAAGATCAGGCCGGACCGCGAAGCATGCTCTCTGAAGAAAAAAGAATGGGAAAGACTGGCGGAAACGATACCGGCAAGCCTGTCATTTTTCATTGAAAAAAATCGTATCACACCGGCAGCTTATCTGAAAAGCAAAGGGCAGGATTACCGGAACACGCCTTTCCTGAAGGTATACGGACATGAAGGCGAGCCCTGTCCGACCTGCGGCACGCCGCTCCGCAAAAACGTGATCGGCGGACGCAGCAGCGTCTTCTGTCCTAAATGCCAGAAATAGAAATGCCGGGAAAAGAGTTTGAGTATGGCTGATACATATAACGAAAAAAACAAATTGCTGATGAAAATGTTCATAAAGAACACGCGTTATAATATCAGTTTTGAGCTGATGATGAACGCGGCATTTACGATAGATTTTCTTATTGTCGCCATTTTCATTGACGATGTGCATTATGCGTCGATAGTGCTGGCGGAGGTCTTCTGGTGTCTTTCATATATCATTAACGCGCTGGTCTCATACGGAAGCATGACTGTCAGGGCAAAGTATCTGGGTGCTAATGACAAAGAGGGAAGCGACAGGGTGTTCACGGCCTCGCTGATGATCTCGGTGCTGAGCGGGGGAGCGATCGTTGCTTTCGGCCTGCTGTTTCCGGATGCAGCGGCGGCAATGTGCGGCATGAACAGTGAGATGATCGGCAGCGGTTCGAGATATATTATGGGGAGCTGTGCGGGGATAATCCCGTATATCGTATCGCGTATGATAATCAAGAACATAATTACTGACGGGGCCCACAGACTTTGTCTGGCAGCCTGTATGGTTTCCGGGGCAGTCAATGTGATTTTAGATTTTATCGTGCTGAAGATATTCCATCTCGGCACCGGAGCGGTAGGCCTTACGACTTCGTTCAGTTATCTGCTCCTGCTGCTGATAGTCTGTACATATTTCAGATCCGGTCACAGCGCTCTGAGACTGATAAGTCTGAAGAAAGCACTTCCGGCCTGTGCGGAGATCATCGGAGTCGGAGCTTCGAAGGGGTTTATCCAGCTCGGGACCATGCTGTGCATGATGCTGATAAACAACCTTGTCGTAGTCTCGCTGGGGATGGCAGGAGCCTCTGCGCTGGCTGTTAAGGATTCGCTGAACTGTCTGCTGCTGGCGGCCGTTGAGGGATCTACGGAGACCTTCGGTATGCTTACGTCTCTGATGTATGGGGAACGCAACAAAGTGGGCATCAAACAGACCATGCATGCTTCTCTTACCAGAGGATTTATCGATATTCTGGTCATTTCGGCAGTTGTATTTGCGGCGGCATCTCCCATCGCGGCAGCGTTCGGTGTGAGCGGGCAGGAATCCGCCGCCTGTGCTGTCGAGTGTCTGCGCTGTCTGGCGGCTTCGGTGCCTCTGACATATCTGTCCTATCTGATCGCTTCATATCTGGCCGTCAGCAGGGAAAGGATCGCAGCCGGATTCTTTTCCGCTCTGATCGTATTCATAGCGCCGGTGACGGTGATACTAACCTTGAAGTGGGCGTTCGGCATCGATGAACTGTGGAGATCGTATCCCATTGCAGCAGCGGCTGCGCCTGTCGTTTTCCTGATCTGGAGATATGCAAAGAGCAGATCCGGACGTTTGTTCATGGACAGGATAGCGGCGCTTCCGGAGGAGGAGTTTTCTTTTGATCACCGTTATTCGGCATCTATCAGGAACGACATTGACACTGTTAAAGGGACGGTGCTCGATATACGCGACTTCTGTGCAGAGCACGGCATAGATAAACGCCGCAGCAATATACTGCAGCTCTCCGTGGAGGAGATGGTCAACAATATCATTACGCACGGATTCAAAGACGGTACAGAGCATGTCATAGATATATCTGTCAAGGTCAGAAAAGACGACATCCTGCTCCGCATACGCGATGACGGCATCCGCTTCAATCCCCTGAATTACAAGGGCAATAACGATGATCCGATGGCCTGCATAGGCATTATGATGATAAAGAAGTGTTCTGTCAGGGTCGATTACTATCATGCGGCCAGTATGAACAATCTGGTCGTCGAGGTCTGAAGCGGCAGAGGCAACTCTTGCCCGGATCAGGAGGCTGGCTGCAGCCGGAGTGAACAGAACGGGTGCGCTGCTGCCAGGGCGAAGCGGCAGGTGTGCGCTGCTGTCAGGGTGAACAGAACGGGTGCGCTGCTGTCCGAAATTTGTTATATTGACATCTGAAAATCTTCGCGTTATTATTATATTGTGATCATATGACTGACGGAAGTGGAGTAAACCACATGGAGTATGATTGAATGATATTTGCCGACCGTCTGGGCATCAGGAAAGCCCATGATGTTCGGCTTTTCTGTTTTCCGTTTTCTTTTATAAGCGCGGGATGCCTCGGACTGATATGAATGGCCTCCGGCGCAGAGCAGCGGTCAGCCGGACCGCATGCAGTGAAAGGAGGAAACATGCAGACGGGAAGGATACATTCGATCGAGACCATGGGCCTCGTAGACGGGCCCGGCATCCGTACAGTCATTTTTTTGCAGGGCTGCGATCTGAGATGCGCTTACTGCCACAATCCCGACACCTGGTCCAAAGGCGGAAAGGCCGCGAATGATCAGGCAGCAGGCGGAAACGCGGCGGAGAAAAGCACACCGGTGCGAAGGCGGCGGAGAAAAGCACATCCGGTGCGAAGGCAGCAAAAGAAATGACATCTGCTGAACTGACTGCCAAAATCGTCAGGTTCAGGAGTTACTTTGATGCCAGCGGCGGCGGCGTCACATTTTCAGGCGGAGAGCCGCTGATGCAGGCTGAGTTTCTGGCCGAGGTCATGGAAAGCTGCAGATCTGAAGGCATCAGTATCTGTCTCGATACTGCGGGCTGCGGACACGGAGACTATGACAGGATATTAGCTTCCACAGACCTGATCCTTTATGATGTGAAGCACTACACGGACGACGGATACAGGAAGATCACCGGGAACGGATCAGGGAAGCCGTACGTATCCGAGGGACAAAACGCGTGCGGATCCGAAAGCGGGACAGGCGCGGGGCGGACGGCGCTGGCCAGGACAGAAGATTTTTTGAGGGCTGCGGAAAAAGCAGGTGTACCGATGTGGGTACGCCATGTTGTCGTGCCCGGGATCACGGACAGCACGGAACATATCAAAGGCCTGAAGGACTATATCAGCCGGATGCCCAATCACGGCAATGTCAAAAAAATAGAATTGTTACCATATCATCTTCTCGGGGTAAATAAATACCATGAGATGGGCATCGATTACAGGCTGGAGGGAGTTCCGGCCATGGATGAGGATAAAACAAGAGAACTGCAGCATCAGTTTTTCGAATGAGCTGCACAGAACGAAGAAATAATCAGAGGAGCCGCCTTCGGGGGCGAGATAAGGAGGAAGCAAAGATGGGAGATATAAGAAAAATGGTACCGGACATGAAGCCGCAGTGGGAGGGATTCAACAGCGGCAACTGGAGACATGTTATCGACGTGCGCAATTTCATCCAGAAAAATGTCACGCCGTACAGCGGCGACGAGAGCTTCCTGGAAGGACCGACTGAAAGGACGGAAAGGGTATGGGGCAGATGCAAGGAACTGCTCGATGAGGAGCTGAAAAACGGTATCCTCGATGTAGAGACGGATGTGGTCTCCGGCATTGATAATTTTGCACCCGGATATATAGACAAAGAAAACGAAGTGATCGTCGGTCTGCAGACGGACGCACCGCTGAAGAGGATAGTCAATCTTTACGGCGGCACCAGGATGGCCGAGCAGGCGCTGGAGCAGTACGGTTATGAAATGAATGACGAAGTGAAAAGACGCTTTCACGAATACAGGAAAACGCATAACGAAGGAGTCTTCGATGCTTACCCGGAGAGGACGAAGGTCGCCAGACACAACGGACTGCTGACCGGGCTGCCGGATGCTTACGGCCGCGGCAGGCTGATAGGCGATTACAGGCGGGTGGCGCTGTACGGGATCGATTATCTGGTCGAAGAAAAAGAAAAAGATATCAGGCTGATGGACGGACCGATGACTGACGAGATGATACGCGTCAGGGAAGAACTGAATGAGCAGGTGCGTGCGCTGAAGGAGATAAAATCGATGGCATCCAAGTACGGTGTGGACATCGCAGGACCGGCAGGCAACGCGCAGGAAGCTGTCCAGGCTGTGTATATGGGTTATCTGGCGGGCGTCAAGGAAAACAACGGCGCGGCGACTTCGTTCGGAAGAACATCGACATTCCTCGATATCTATATCCAGAGAGATATCGACCGCGGCATGATAACTGAGAAGGAAGCGCAGGAACTGATCGATCAGCTGGTAATCAAACTGAGGCTGGTGCGGCATCTGCGTACGCCGGAATACAATGAGCTGTTCGGCGGCGATCCGACATGGGTGACGGAGTCGATCGGCGGCATCAGCGTCAAAGGCATGCCTCTGGTGACGAAGAACTCCTTCCGCTATCTGCATACGCTGACTAATATGGGCACGGCTCCGGAGCCGAATCTGACAGTGCTGTGGAGCAAGGATCTGCCGGAGAATTTCAAAAGTTACTGCGCGAGAATGAGTATCGAGACGGATTCTATACAGTATGAGAACGACGATCTCATGCGTCCGATCTATGGCGATGATTATGCGATCTCCTGCTGCGTTTCGGCTATGACTGTCGGCAAGCAGATGCAGTTTTTCGGCGCCAGAGCAAACCTGGCCAAGTCGCTTCTCTATGCTATCAACGGAGGCATCGATGAGCTGACCGGGGACAAAGTGATCCCCGAGATCGAACCGCTGACGGATGAGGTCCTCAATTTCAACGATGTGATGCTCAGCTACAAAAAGGTCATGACTTACGTGGCCGGCCTGTATGTGGATACCATGAATGTGATACATTACATGCACGATAAATATGCTTATGAAGCCAGCCAGATGGCGCTTCATGACACGCATGTGGAAAGGCTGACAGCCTTCGGTATTGCCGGACTTTCTGTTGTGGCGGACTCGATGTCGGCTATCAAGTTCGGCAGGGTAAAGCCGATCAGGAACGAGCGCGGCGTGGCTGTCGATTTCGAGGTAGAAGGAGATTTCCCCAAATACGGCAACGATGACGACGAGGTCGACGACATCGCGATCGAGATCGTGAAATATTTTTCCGACGAACTGAAGAAGCATCCCATGTACAGGGACGCAAGGCATACATTGTCGGCTCTGACGATAACATCGAATGTTATGTACGGGAAGCTGACAGGCAATACGCCTGACGGACGCAAGCACGGCGAGCCTCTGGCTCCCGGCGCGAATCCGATGCACGGACGCGATGAGAACGGCGCCCTGGCTTCGCTCAATTCCGTGGCGAAGATCCCGTACAGAAATGTATGTCAGGACGGAGTTTCCAATACATTTTCTATCGTTCCCGGCGCTCTGGGCGGCGACATGGCGCAGCGGCAGACGAATCTGACGGCTCTGCTCGACGGATACTTCTGCCAGGGCGCTCACCACTTGAATGTGAATGTCCTTGACAGACAGAAACTGATCGACGCCATGGAACATCCGGAACAGTATCCGACGCTTACTATCAGAGTCTCCGGCTATGCGGTGAACTTTGTGAAGCTTTCCAGAGAGCATCAGGAGGAAGTCATCAAGCGCACCTTCCACGAAGCAATGTGACCCCGCATCTCTGAGGCTAAGCAGATCTGTACAGGCATCTCAGGAAGCAGCGGAAGAGCAATGTGGCCCCGCATCTGCATGGCTATGCAGACTTCGGCGCATGAAGATGGCGCCGCTGCAGGCCATTTCAGTCCATGCGCCGTGCCTGGGCAGAATCGGGATCCGGTGATGCGGATCAAGCAGCAGACATTTCAGAATCAGTATTCATAAGATAAGGAGACAGCCGCAGCCCGCAGGGCCGCGGCTGTCTTCATCTTTGATTCCCCAGCTTCAATCCCCAGGCTGCCGCGCCGCCTGCCGCCTGCCGCTCTGCACGCTTCCCATATGATCATCCCGCGCAGTCCGCTTCCCATATGGTCATCCCGCGAAGTCCGCTATTCCGTATGATCATCCCGCGCAGTCCGCTATTCCGTATGATCATCCCACGCAGTCTGCTATTCCGTATGATCATCCCGCGCAGAGTCAAAAAGTTGGCGTAAAAAGGGCAATAATTACTAAAAAGACGCGGAAAACAGGCATAGTGTCATGCTTTTAACGGGAATTTCCGAGAAAAGCTGATTAATTAAACGCTGTATTTGGTAAATAATGGTAATATTCCGCGTCAAATCTGTTAAAATGATAAAAAGACGCAAACTTTTAAGCGTGGAGATGCGTAAGACAGTGCGAAAGGAATGTAATGGCTCGTCAAAACAAGGTTGAGAGAGATAGGCTTTGGAACAGGGGTGTCTGAGATTAAAAGGAATGGCGTTAAGGTCAAGAGATGCTTGATGAGATAAGAAGGATGATGATAAGGTTAAGAGAGCGCTTGATGAGAAAGAAAGCGCTTGATGAGATAAGAGAGCTGTTGATAAGAAAAGAGAGCTTTGATTAGATAAAAAGGGATGTTGAAGTGAGCGAACTATATTACTTGATGCAGAAAGAATATGAGAGCCAGAGGGAATTGCAGGAATGGCTTCGCGCGGAGGCAGAGAGCCTTCCGGCAGGTACGCTGAGTTTTTCGGTTTCAAAAGGCAAGGAATATATCAATCTGAAAGTAAGAACAAAATCGGGGAAAATGGAGCGGAGACACCTTTCACAGCAGCGGCCGGAAGATGTGGAACTGGCGCACAAAATCAGTCATAAAAGGTATATAATTGAACTGCTGAAAATACTTGATAAAAATGTGTCAGCACTTGAAGAATGCATAAAAAAGTATAAACGGTTCGACCCAGTTGAAATTGCCGAAAATTTGCCGAAGGCATACCGGGAACGGTGGGGCCATTTCGGAATGAAATGTGGTCAAGCCGGGAAGCGGCAGGATCAGCCGGGCATTAAGAACGGTCAAACCGGGAAGCGGCAGGATCAGCCGGGCATGTGGAATGACCCATCGGGAATCAGGGAAGGCCAACAGGTCATGCGGCAGGACAGGTTGGATCGGTGGAAGGAAACAGCAGCTGCAAAAGGAATCAGGCAAGTATCGGTCGATGACATCAGTTTCAGATCAAAATCTGAGCAGATCATCGGTCTGGTCCTGGAAAAGCATGGTATTCTGTTTGAGTATGAAAGGTCTATAAAGGCAAACGGGATAGCATACCGGCCCGATTTCACCATAAGGCATCCGCAGACAGGGCAGTTGATATATTATGAACACATGGGGATGATGGATCAGCCGGGTTACACGGAAAGTGCAGTCAGAAAATTAATGGACTACTGGTGTGAAGGAATACAGATAGGTAAAAATCTGATTCTGACTTTTGAAACCAGGGACGAACCACTCAGCGTTTCGCAGATAGAGCAGCTGATAAAAGAACATCTGTCATGAGCAGAAAAACACTTAAGCATTGACCGAAAGCGTGATAGTGCGGCAGCCGGCGATCTCAGAGAAGAAGCAGTGCGGCAGCCGACGGCCGGGAAGAATAAGAAAGCCGGCGGCAGGCATGGAAATGACAGGAAAGAGAAGCAGACAGGGGTACAGCACGAGTGACTGACGCGATGAATATAAAAATATCTGAAGGCGGAAACGCAGAAAATAAAAAACAGAAAAAAGACAGGAGCAGTGATCGATGAAACTGATGTCATGGAATGTCAACGGCCTGCGGGCCGTAATGAAGAAAAACTTTTTTGAATTTCTGGAGGAATCTTCCCCGGATATTCTTTGTCTGCAGGAGACCAAGATGCAAGAGGGCCAGGAGGAAGTCAGCACATCTGGATATCATCAGTACTGGTGCAGCGCTGACAGAAAAGGATATTCAGGAACGCTAATACTGACGAAAGAGGAACCGGTAAGCGTTACGACCGGGATGGGCATCGATGAACATGATCACGAAGGCCGCATCGTTACCTGCGAGTTCGAAGATTTTTATCTGGTCAATGTTTATGTGCCGAATTCGAAGGACGGGCTGGCAAGGCTGGATTACCGCATGGATTGGGAAGACGCTTTTCGCGATTATGTGAAGCGGCTTGAAAATGACGGACTCAGTGCCGGGGCAGGCGCAAAGAGTGGATCCAGTGCGGAGAATGTCAGCGGCACGAAGATCGGATCCGGGGCAGGCGCGAAGATCGGATCCGGCGCAGAGAGTATCAGTGAATTGAAGAGCGGATCCGGTGGGAAGCCGGTCGTGATATGCGGTGATATGAATGTTGCTCATGAAGAAATAGATATAAAGAATCCCGGACCGAACCGGCGCAATGCCGGCTTTACCGATGAGGAACGCGGCAAGATGACGGAACTGCTGAACGCGGGATTCGTCGATACTTTCAGGTATCTGCATCCTGATGCGGAAGAGGAGTATTCATGGTGGAGCTACCGATTCAAGGCCAGAGAGCGAAATGCCGGATGGCGCATAGATTATTTTCTTATATCGGAGGATCTGGTGCCGAGGCTGAACGAGGCGGGTATCAGGCAGGATGTATTCGGCAGCGACCACTGTCCGATCGTGCTGGAATTGAAATGCTCGGGGCCGCGAGGACTGTGACAGGCGGATCGTCGGATGCTGTCTGGCATTATCGTATACCCGAAATGAAAAAGAGAATAACAGGAATAGAAAAGGGAGTCGGCTGAGGCTGTAAGAATGCTGCATAACTGTCGCATGACTGCTGATATTTCAGCAGTCATGCGGCTATTTGATTTTTTGTCGAATACATAAATCGTCCGCCTGATGCTCTGCAGAAAAATATGAAAAAAGTATTGACGGGCGTCACATGCTGTGTTATTGTACTAAGTAGTTAATACAGTAATACAAATTAAAGAGGCGAAGCATTGCTTCACAGAAACAGAGAAAAGTGTGTATGACTGCGGCAACTAAAGTCTGATCAGGCATGATCGATCCGGCATCAGCCGGTCAGAGAATAAACGATCGGTACATGGATGGAAAGAAAGGAATAAGAAAGAGATGGAAGGAGGAAGCGATGGAGTGGACATTCAGACAGGGGACTCCGATATATGCTCAGATAATTGAACAGATGCATATGAGTATAGCAAACGGCACATTCAAGCCGGGCCAGAGACTGGCATCGGTGCGCGATATAGCTACAGAGGCCGAGGTCAATCCGAATACGATGCAGAGGGCACTGTCCAGCCTTGAGCAGGAGGGCCTGCTGCATACGGAAAGGACCAGCGGACGCTTTATTACAGAGGAGGAAAGCAAATTGGACGACTTGAGAAAATCACTGGGTAACCGGTTCATCGATGAGCTGTTCAGCAATCTGGAAAAGCTCGGCATGAAAAAAGAGGAAATAATCGAGGCGGTTGAGAAATATGCCGCGGATAACAGGAATGGAGCGGAGGTGAAATAAATGAGCATACTGGAATGCAGAGGTTTGGTCAAATACTATGGCAGATCAAGAGGACTGGACGGCATGGATCTGCAGCTGGAAAAGGGACAGATCGTCGGACTGCTGGGACCGAACGGATCGGGCAAGACGACCATGATCAAACTGGCCAACGGCCTGCTGAGGCCGACTTCCGGAGAGATACTTATAGAAGGAGACAGGCCTTCACCCGTGACCAAGGCGAAAGTCGCTTATCTGCCCGACAGGGAGTTCCTGCCGAATTACATGACAGTAGATAAGCTGCTGGATTTCTACGGCGATTTCTTTGCGGACTTCAACAGAGAGAAAGCGGAAGCGATGCTGGAGAACCTCGACATCAGCAGAGAAGATCCGCTGAAAAAGTTTTCCAAGGGAAACAGAGAAAAGATCCAGCTGATCCTGGTAATGAGCAGAGATGCCAGTATATATTTTCTCGATGAACCGATCGCGGGAGTCGATCCGGCGGCCAGGGAATATATATTGAAGACGATAATTTCCAATTACTGTGAGAACGCACTGGTAGTCATATCGACGCACCTTATCACTGATATCGAACCGGTGCTGGATGACGTAGTGTTTATCAAGGAAGGCAAAGTCGTGCTCCACGATAACGCCGATAATATCAGGGAAGCAAAAGGAAAGAGTGTGGATGGATTGTTCAGGGAGGTATTCAGATGTTAGGTAAACTCATGAAATATGAATTCAGATCCGTCGGGCGCATCATGCTGCCGCTGTACGGCGCATGGCTGGTGATATCGCTGCTGTTCGGATTAGTCATCAATAAACTGCAGGAGCTGACGCTGATCAATGTGATCACAGGTCTCCTGTACGGAGCCGTGACAGCGGTGGCGCTGGTGCTGACACTGATCCTGATCATCCAGAGATTTTATAAAAATCTGCTGGGACAGGAAGGATATCTGATGTTCACTCTGCCGGTCACTACAGGGAGACATATATGGAACAAGACTATATCTGCTGCTGTCTGGTTCGTTCTTGCAGGTATTGTAGCGCTGGTTTCCGTAGGATTCATTTCAATATGGAGCGTAACTCCGTCCGCGATACTGAAAGGGATCGGCATGTTCTTCTCGGATGTGTCGCACAGCGTGGGCGCAGGCGGGACTGTACTGCTGACAATAGAAGTGATAGCCCTGGTACTGCTTATCGGCGGGGAAGCTGCTCTGAAAATATATGCAGCCATAGCGATAGGGCATCAGTGGAGCAGCCACAGGATCATAGGCGCTGTAGGCGCTTATATCGGGTTGTCGATCCTGGAAGTCATTGTCATAAATATAGTGTTCTGGATCAGAAATTTCACTCCGCCGTCGTTCAATGATTTCATGGACAGCCTCATACCTTCGCAACAGTTCGCAGCTGCACAGATCATGATCGGGATCCTGGCGCTGATCGCAGCCATACCGGCGGCGGTCTATTACATAGTAACATATAAGCTGCTGGATACCAGGCTGAATCTGGAGTAGAAGACAGAGAGTCCGGTGCGGATCGAGAAGAGTACGGAAGTAATCGAGAAAAGTCCGGTGCAGACCAGAAAAGATCCGGTACGAATATAGAAGAGTACGGGACAACTGAAAATAATCCGCAAAAGGCAGCGAAAGTGAGAAACAAATAATCGAAAGTGTGTGTTTAAGAAAGAAAAGACCGCATGGACCGCAGGGCCCGTGCGGTCTTTGTGTAACAGATCAAAGCAGTCTTTGCGGATCAGGTCCGTGCAGGCTTATCTGCAGCAGGAAGTGCCTGCCTTCAGCAGCAGGCCGGCAGGGCCCTTCCATAATAACAAACAGACAGCGTCATAAAAGAAAAACAGACAAAGCAGATGCATTGACTGGTGACTTTTTTCGATCGCGAGTCTATACTTGACATGTAAACAGCAATGAAACGGAAGGGGGAAAGATATGGATATATCAGAGACAGTAAAAAAGCAGCGGGATTATTATAAAAGCGGCATTACGCGGACGTATGACTTCAGGCTCGATGCACTGAAGAGATTCAGAAGGATGCTGATCGACAATGAGTATAAGATCAATGAGGCGCTGCACGCAGACCTCAACAGAAGCGCCTCGGAAACATATATGTGCGAGACAGGCATGGTGCTGGCAGAAGTAAATTACAGCATCAGTCATCTGGCTTCCTGGATGAGGGACAGGCATGTCCTGACGCCCCTGGCGCAGTTTCCGGCCAGGAGTTTCGTCTCGGCGGAGCCGTACGGCGTGACTCTGATAATGTCGCCGTGGAATTATCCCATACAGCTGTGTCTGGCGCCTCTGACGGCAGCTATGGCGGCAGGCAACTGTGCGATCCTCAAGCCCTCGGCTTATGCGCCGCAGAGCAGTCATGTCATAGCAGGGATGATACGCGAGACTTTTCCGCCAGGATACGTAACGGTGATCGAAGGGGGCAGAGATGAAAACAGCGCACTGCTCGATGAAAAATTCGACCATATATTTTTCACGGGAAGCGTAGCTGTGGGCAAAACTGTGATGGCAGCCGCTTCCAGGAACCTGACGCCGGTGACGCTGGAACTGGGCGGCAAGAGCCCGGTCATCGTCGACGAGACCGCCAACATAAAATTCGCAGCCCGCAGGATCGCCTTCGGCAAGGTCCTCAACGCCGGGCAGACCTGCGTGGAGCCGGATTATCTGCTCATCAATGAGGGCGTGCGCGAGCAGTTCATAGAAGAATACAAAGCGGCACTGGACGAGTTTTTCCCTGAAGGCGATATGTCGGAGATGCCGACCATCATCAACCAGAAGCATTATGACAGAGTGACGCGTTTGCTGAAGAGCGGCAGGATCGTTACAGGCGGAGGCTGCGACCCGGAGCGGAGATTCGTGGAGCCGACGCTGATGACTGATGTCGATCCCGACTCGCCGATAATGCAGGAAGAGATCTTCGGACCGATACTGCCGGTCCTCACTTATGGGGATATAGAAGAGTGCATAGAGTTCATACAGGCGCGGCCGAAGCCGCTGTCGCTGTATCTGTTCACACGCAGAAAAGAGACTGAACGCAGGATCCTGAGTTCCTGCTCGTTCGGAGGCGGCTGCATCAATGATACGATAATACATCTGGCCACCTCGCGCATGGGCTTCGGAGGCGTGGGAGATTCGGGCATGGGCAGCTATCACGGCAGGCACGGCTTCGAAACATTCAGCCATTACCGCAGCATAGTGAAGAAATCTAATCTGATAGACATCCCGCTGCGTTATCATCCTTATAATAAAATGAGCGACCGCATCATCAGAAAACTTATGAAGTGATTTTTCTGCTCCGAGCCCGTTCGCATGGAGAACGGTCTGAGATATCAAACAGGGATCCGATGGATGACATCAAAACAGTACTTTGAACAGGGCTATCAAAGCAGAACTTTGAAGATGGACACCGGACAGACCTTTGAAGAAAGGCAACCAAAAAACCGAAGCACGAGCATGCTTCGGTTTTTTATCTTCGTTATCTTCATATTTGTCTTATTTATCTTAGTTGCTCCCGGTTTTATCCTGGCTGTCTTCAGGATCATTATTTTCGATATCATTTCCCCTGTCCCCGGTTTTGTTCTGTTCGAGTATGGCGGTTATGCCGATATTGCCGATGGTAACTTCTCCGAGAAATTCCTGAGCGTCATCATAGGTGTGTATCGGTTTTTTGGCGTGAAAGGTCACTGTGGTATCGGCCCTGACGCATTTGCCGAGCTTGTCGCCCTTGCTGATATCGCCGGGCAGTCCGCTGGGTATATCGAGGGACAGCACGAAAGCGCCGTTGTCGTGAGCCGTATTGATGGCGTCGATAACGGTCTCTGCCTGCGTATTCAGCTCCCCGTGGAAGCCGGTGCCGTAGATGCCGTCGATGACAGCGGCAGCGTCTGCAAGATCGGGCAGGGCCCCGCCGCTGCTCATATCTATGATATCAAGATCGAGGCCGTTGAGCAGTTCGAAGTTTTTGGCTGCATCGGGCGTGACCGGCTCTCCTTCTGTAAGGATGACTGTTACCGGTGCTTCGTATTCCTCCAGCAGCCTGGCTACTACCAGTCCGTCACCGCCGTTGTTGCCTTTGCCGCAGAAGATATAGGCAGGTCCTTTCTGCAGCAGGGCCTGACAGTTTCCCATAGCCATGACTGTGGCGCACATGCCGGCATTCTCCATCATATCGTAATATGACAGTCCGGCGTCGTTGGCTTCCTTTTCCAGCTCTTTCATTTTGGCGCAGGAAACGATGGGGACATTTTTGATTTTATCTGTTTCTTTATCGTATGTTTTGAACATTGTCTACCTCACAGTTTTGAAATATCAAGATCTTTGTATTGTGACAAAAAGTTTTTCATGCGGCCGGCGATGATATCTACGCCGCCCGGCGAATTCGATTCCATGTTCAGCGGCATCAGCGGATCATGGAGCGACTGTCTCAGCAGACACCAGCCGCTGCCGCATCCCGGTGCGAAGTTGATGCGCACGCCCTCGTAATTGGGGCTTACCAGCGACATCCCCGACAGTGCTGCATCCGCTGCTCCTGCGCCGTCTGCATCCGCTGTGCCTGGCCCTGTACCGGCTGCCGCTGCTGCATCAGTTCCTGTGCCGGCTGACAGCGCAGCCCTGAGGTCGCTGAGGATGCGGGCCCCGTATTCTTTATAGTCGCTGTCTTTCAGATCCATGCGGACTTCTCTGGCTTCGGCCGGTTCCTTGAGGGAAGCAATCAGGCTGTCGATGCCTTTGCCTTCCTTTTTGAGCAGAGCCGCCCTGATGACGATCTTCGTCGCCAGATAAGCGCCGTCGTCAAGGAAATGGTTTTCGCGCATGGCGGCGTGGCCGGAAGTCTCGATGGCCAGCCAGCTCTCTTCGTCTTCATTGTTGAGCTCCTTGGACTTGTTGATGACATTTTTATATCCGCGTTTGAAGCGCAGATGTCTGAGGCCGAGGCCTTCGATGAATGCTGTCAGCTGGTCGCTGGTGACGCTGTCGGTAACGACAGTAGTACCGGGATGATCTTCGGCGACCAGGGCGGCGGCGAGGGCGACGATGCCGTTCCTGGCTATCTCGCGTCCTTTGCCGTCTACGGCTGCAGATCTGTCGACATCGGTGTCGAAGATGAGGCCGAGGTCGGCTCCGCTGGTGAGCACGGTACGGCTGATCGAATCCATGGCTTCTTTGTTCTCGGGATTGGGGATGTGATTGGGGAAGGTGCCGTCAGGTTCAAGGAACTGCGAGCTGCTGATGTCTGCGCCCAGAGGCTCCAGAACATCGCGGGCATAGAATCCGCCCGAACCGTTGCCGGCATCGACCGTTATCTTCATCCCTGTCAGAGGCTCCTCGCCGTCGCCGATGCCGTCTGTGATCATGCGCTTCAGGTGTTCGCAGTAGGCATCCATCAGATAGGCTTTCTCGGGGACGAAGCTCCTGGTCCCCATCACATAATCGAAATCGTTTTCGCATATCGCCGGACCGAGACGTGCGGCGACATCACCATCTTCTTCGCTGAAGGCCGCTGCGTAACGTATGATCGCGGTTATGTCGCTTTTCTCCAGGCCTCCTTCTCTGTCGAAAAATTTAAATCCGTTTCTAGTGTAGGGCAGGTGGGAAGCGGTGATCATGATGGCTCCGTCGCAGTTGAATCCCGGGAATACTGTGGACATGAACATCGCCGGCGTGCTGGCAAGACCGCAGTCGAGCAGAGAAGGACCGTAAGGGCCCAGTCCGCTGCACAGTCCGTGCAGAAGGCGTTTACCGGTCAGGCGCGGATCCCTCCCCAGCGAGATGGTCAGATCCTGCGGCTTTTTGCCGGTCTTTTCCGACAGCCACAGCAGATAGCCTTTTGCCAGCAGGCAGGCTTCGGTTTCAGTAAGATCCGCGGGAACATCTTTCTGTTCAGTAAGAGCCGTGCCGCGGATGTCGCTGCCGTTCTGGAGTTTTTTCATTTCTTCGAATTTCATTAAGGTCTCCTTATTCAAGTTCCTGCAGCCATGATGACGGATCTGCATCGGCAGGCATGCGCCAGTCGCCGCGCGGCGAGAGGCTGACTGAGCCGACCTTGGGACCGTCGGGTACGCAGTTGCGTTTGAACTGCTGTGAAAAGAATCTTCTGTAGAACACCTGCAGCCACTTCTTTATGAATTCATCATCATACTGTCCCGCGAAAGCCTGACGCGCCGCGAAGAGCAGCTTCTTCGGCCGCATGCCGTACCGGATCGTGTAGTAAATGAAGAAGTCATGCAGTTCATAGGGGCCGACATTGTCTTCGGTTATCTGAGCTATGTTTCCGTCCTTGTCGGGAGGGAGCAGTTCCGGAGAGATCGGCGTATCGAGTATGGCCTGCAGCGTTTTCGCCATAAGTGCGTTGTTGCTGCTGAAGGCTTTGTCTTCAGCAGGGCCGTTCAGTTTATGCTCCATGACCCAGCGCACTACGAATTTGACGAGCGTCTTGGGGACGCCGCAGTTGACGCCGTACATGGACATATGGTCGCCGTTGTAGGTGCACCATCCCAGTGCCATCTCCGAGAGATCGCCGGTGCCGACTACAAAGCCGCCTTCCATATTGGAGATATCCATGAGGATCTGCGTCCGCTCTCTGGCCTGCGCGTTCTCATAGGTGACATCATGGACGTTCTCATCCTGGCCTATATCTCTGAAGTGCATATTGACAGAATCGCCGATCGGTATTTCGCGCACATCCGCGCCGAGCAGCTTCATTATCGTAAGGGCATTGTCGTATGTCCTGCCGGTAGTGCCGAAGCCGGGCATGGTCACGGCGACTATGTCGTCAGCCGAACGTTTCAGCAGTTTGCAGGCAGCTGCGCAGACGAGCAGGGCCAGTGTGGAATCGAGGCCTCCGGAGATGCCGACGATGACCTTGCGGGCATGGGAATGCTCTATGCGTTTGGCCAGACCTGCGGCCTGGATATCGAATATTTCCGCACATCTGGCGTCTACTTCTGATGAAGCGGAGGGGACGAAAGGAGTCTTTTCATATTTTCTGGTCAGTTTTTCTGCGGCAGTGACCAGGCGCACCGGACTAATCGGCGCATGCTGGACGAACTGTCTGTCGCCGTATACATTGGCGCATTCGTTGAGATTGTGGGTGTGCGATCTTTCGAATCTCAGTCTGCCGAAATCGATCTCAGTCATTGTCAGATGATTCTCTCTGGAGAATCTTTCACCTTCCTCCAGCACGAGACCGTTTTCGCAGATGATGCTGTGTCCGCCGAAGACCAGATCGCTGGTGGATTCGGTCACGCCGGCAGAGGTGTACACATATCCGCAGATGCTGCGTCCGCTTTCGGAGATGATGAGGTTCTTTCTGTAGCCGGCCTTGCCGATGGTCTCGTTGCTGGCCGAGGCGTTGAAGATAATCTGAGCTCCGTTGAGGCAGAGTCTGGATCCCGGAGATACCGGCAGCCAGAGGTCCTCGCACAGCTCGATGCCGCATCTGAGACCGGAATCGCTGTCTTCAAAGACGATGTTGCCGAAGGGCACGGTCTGTCCCAGCACATTTATCGTCCTGATCTCCTTCGTTATATTTATCCCGGAAGCGAACCATCTCGCTTCATAGAACTCGTTGGAGTTGGGCATGAACATCTTCGGTGCGATGCCGCGTATCTCGCCTTTCTGGATGAAGGCGGCACAGTTGAAGAGGTTGTTTTCCTGACGCACATACAGGCCGATGATGACGCTGACCTCAAGGGTCTCAGTCGCGGTCAGGATCTTTTCGAGCGCTTTCATCTGTGATGTATATAACTGGTCCTGATAGAAGAGGTCGCCGCAGGTGTATCCGGTGATGCACAGCTCAGGGAACACGACGATGCCGGTCTCTGCCTTTTCGGCCTGCCTGATCAGAGAGATGATCTCTGCGGCATTGCCTTCGGGGTCGGCAACTTTGAGTACGGGAGCGGCTGCCGCCGTTCTTACCAGTCCAAGATTTTCGTTTATCATAGTTATTTCCTCCATGCCTGATATTATATACTAAGCGTCATGTTTTGCCAATAAAACAGGACCGGCCTGAAGACCGGCCCTGCACTGCTTTTTGGCGATCTGATATCCGCTGCGTTCAGATACTTTCTTCCAGGTGACTCTGGCCTTTCCTTTTCCGGACGCAAACTCTCCCTTCTCAATATAAGTAGTTTAATTGAACTATTATTTATTATAGAACAATAACTTTGAAAAAACAATCAGCAATAGCGGTAAATAAACAGCAGGAACCCTGTGCGGAGCTCCTGCTGCGGTATCATGTTTATATTATGTTTTTCGAAACTGCTGGTCTGATCCTGCTGTATCAGTCCTTGATATTTCCTTCGGAATCGAACAGAGGCAGTTTTTCAAGAGCGATGATGTCGGGACGATCCATAGAATCGCCTTCGGCGAGTATCGCCATCTTGCCGACTATATTGCCGCCCGCCTTTTTCGCCAGCGCTTCCAGGGAATCGATTGATTCTCCGGTGCTGATCACATCATCTATTATCAGGACCCTGCGCCCATTCATGAGATCGATTTCGTTCTGTCCGAGATAGAGCTGCTGAAGGTGCTTCGTGGTTATGGAGTGCACCTGGGTATTGATGATGTTTTCCATGTATACCTTCGGTCCCTTGCGGGCGATCACATACTCGTTCATGCCGGCCTGTTTGGCCATCTCATGAGCCAGGGGTATGCTTTTTGCCTCAGCGGTGAGCAGGATGTCGAAGTCAGGTGCCTTTTTTAGAAGCGCGCCTGCGGCATGCTCTGTCATTTCCACATCGCCGAAAAGTATGAATGCTGCGATATAAAGATCGTCATTGACGGGAAAAAGAGGAAGCTTCCTTTTCAGTCCCGCTATTTCCATTTCATAATACATAGTGGTTCCTTTGCTGTATGAAGGCTGCCTCTGTGAAGAAGCAGCCTTTCAGAGTCATTAAACGTGAAGTATAAGTGTTATTATCCTGAGTACGAAGAGACCGAATGATATCCATACTACCCAGTGAACATCTTTTGCTTTTCCCTGGAAGATCCTGACGATCGTGAAGGAAACTATTCCGAACATGATGCCGTTTGCTATCGAATATGTGAAGGGCATCATGATGATAGCCAGGTAGCCGCCGATGGTTCCTGCGGCATCCTCAGAAAAGTCCATGTCCTTTACAGCGCTGAGCATCAGCAGGCCTACGAACACCAGAGCCGGAGTCGTTGCAAATCCGGGTATGGCAAGGAACAGCGGGGAGAGGGGAAGCGCAACCAGGAAAAGCACACCTGTGGTGAGGGCTGTCAGACCTGAACGTCCGCCGACAGCAACACCAGCGCTTGATTCAACATAACTTGTTACAGTACTTGTGCCTACCAGTGCGCCGAATACGGTGCCGATGGCATCAGACATGAGGGCTTTTCCTGCACGGGGCAGGTTGCCGTCCTCATCGATGAGGTTGCCCTTGTTGGCGATGCCTATCAGTGTTCCTACTGTATCGAACAGGTCGACGAACAGGAAGGAGAACACGATCACTGCGAACTCCATGAAATGCGAACCGGCATATGAAAAATCAAATTTGAAAAATGCCGGTGCAGCCGGTGTTACGCCGTGCGAAAAATCCGGGAAAAGAGAGTAAACTCCATTGGCCGGGTCTACCTGGTACCAGCCTATGCCCTGAGCGAACATGCCCAGGAACCATGTGGCGAGTATGCCCCAGAGTATATATCCTGTAACATTGTAATGATAGAGTATGACTATCAGCAGCAGGCCTATCAGAGCCAGAGCCACCTGCGGTGTAGCGAGGTCGCCGAGGCTAACCAGTGTGTCCGGATTGGCGGCCACGATGCCTGCATCCTTGAGTCCGACTATGGCGATGAAAAGACCGATGCCGGATGTGATGCCGAGTTTGAGGTTCTTAGGTACATTGTTTACCAGCGCTTCTCTGAATTTGCACAATGTGAGAAGTATGAATATTATACCTTCTACCAGTACGGCGGTGAGCGCTATCTGCCAGGGATTGTCGATGCCGGCTTTTGCCATCGGCACACATACCGAAAAAGCAAAATATGCATTTAGTCCCATGCCGCTGGCGAGAGCCACCGGGTAATTGGCCAGAAACGCCATCAGAATGGAAGCGAAAGCCGCTGATATGGCTGTAGCAGTGAAAACACCTGCCGAATCCATTCCGGAAGCTGACAGGATCGAGGGGTTTACGGCCAGTATGTACACCATCGAAAGAAATGTGGTGACGCCGGCAGTGATCTCAGTCCTGACATTTGTGTTCAGTTCATTGAGCTTGAAAAGCTTTTCCATTTTATCCTCCCATAAAATAAAAAAATAAATAACATCGCATTACTGCAAGAATCATGTTTGAGGGCAGAGGAGATCTCTGTCTTCAGACAAAAAATAATACACGAGCAGTATAACATATATCGCGCGTATGTGTTGACAAAAAATATATGAAATTTATGGAAGATAATGGATGGTATTAACTGACAGACGATGAATGCAGCAGGGCTTATCCGGTCGTCAGGGCTTATCCGGGGAGTTCATATTTCCTTTTGAATACCCATCAAGATCGAGGGCGACATACCGGAAGCCTGCGCCCCTGATGCCGGCACTGACTTTGTCCATGACATCTTCGCTGAAAAATCTGCAGCGTTCTTCGGGAGGGACTTCGATCCGGGCAGTGTCTCCGTGGTGGCGGATGCGCATCTGCGTGAAGCCCATATCCCGCAGTACCTTTTCGGACTGGTATATCTGACGGAGTTTTTCGGCAGTCACTTTTTCGCCTGTCGGTATCCTTGTTGCCAGACAGGAGAATGCAGGCTTGTTCCAGATACCGATGCTGCTGGCCTTCAGCCCCTGGCGTATATCGCCTTTTGTCATGCCGGCGTCTTTGAGAGGACTGATGATGCCGTGTTCAAGCAGGGCCTGGTAGCCGGGACGGTAGTCGCTCATGTCATCGGCATTGGTGCCGTCCGCTATAGTCCATCCCGGCAGTTCGCGCTGGATGGCTGCGGCAATATTCGTCTTGCACAGGTAGCACCTGTTGTCGGGATTGTTCCTGAAGCAGTCCAGGTGTTCTTCACCGAGATCGATGACCAGATGTCTGACACCGAGTGCGCTGCACAATCCTTTTGCGTAACTGATTTCATCAGGATCGAAGTTCGGAGCGTTCACAGTCACTGCCTTCAGGTCGGAAATCTTATGCTTTTCGGCAAAAACTTTTTTTGCGCAGCAAATAAGAAAAGTGCTGTCCACACCTCCGGAGGCCATTATGGCCAGACGGTCGTTTTCGCCCAGTTGCTTTTCGAGAGTATCCAGTTTATTCTCCAGCATGGTCCCCATAAGTCAGGCCTCATATTCTGCCATAGCTTCATTGACAGCATCCTCGCAGCTGCGCATGGCCAGGATCGTCTCTTCGAAAAGTTCGTCGAGTTCCCAGCCGAGCATCTCGGCGCCCTTGGAGATGACGTCGCGGTCGCAGCCGGCTGCAAATTTTTTATCTTTGAATTTTTTGCGCACAGATTTTACTTCCATGTCTTTCGTGCTTCTGGAAGGACGCATAAGGGCGCAGGCGCCTATGAGGCCTGTCAGTTCATCGACAGCGAAGAGCACGCGTTCCATTTCATGATCGGGTCTGACATCGTTGACCAGACCGTATCCGTGTGATACGACGGCATGCTTGAAATCATCATCGGCATGTATTTTGTCGAGCAGAGAAGGCGCTTTTTCACAATGCTTCTCCGGCCACCGTTCGAAATCTATGTCGTGCAGGAGGCCGACCAGGCCCCAGTAATCCGCTTCCCCGGCAAAGCCCATGACCGAGGCGTAGTGACGCATGACTCCTTCAACAGTCAGAGCGTGTCTGATGTGGAATTCTTCTTTGTTATATTCTTTCAGCAGGTCCATAGCCTGCTCTCTGGTGAATTCGGTTTTCATTGTTGTCTCCTTCCGCGTTTTTCCGGCAGCTGGGCCAGAAGTATGGCTGTAAACATTATACCACATCCGAGCAATTCCCTGCCCGACAGCATTTCATGCAGCAGCAGTGCGCCGAAGACGGCGGAGAATACCGATTCAAGACACAGTATCAGGGAAGCTACGGCAGGTTCGGTCTTCTGCTGCCCGATTATCTGCAGAGTGAAAGCAACGCCGCAGGTAATGACACCGTTGTACAGCAGCGGCAGGACGCATTGAGAAACAGCGGCGAGATCTATGCCGTGCTCCGCAAAAACAGTAAAGGGGATAGATAAGATGCCGCAGACGAAGAACTGGATGCAGGACATCCTGACTCCGTCGACACGCGGAGAAAAGTGATCGATTATCAGCAGGTGGACAGCGTAGCCCAAGGCACAGAGAAGTGTCAGAAAGTCTCCTGTCTTCATGACGAAGCCGTTTTTCATCGTCAGCAGATAAAGACCGGCAGCGGCTATGACTATGCATAACCATATGAGCGGACGGGCTTTTTTGCCGATGAAGACAGCAAGTATCGGTACCATGACCATGTAGAGGGCAGTGATGAACCCTGATTTGGCAGCGGTCGTATATACGATGCCGACCTGCTGCAGAGTAGCCGCAGCAAAAAGGGCAATGCCGCAGGCCGCCCCGCCTTTGATCAGTGTCTTCTTATCCTGGTGCGTGTCTGCAGCAGGATATCCGTCGCCGGCGGAGCTGTCTGATCCCGATTTGATGCGAGCGGGACGGCCCGTGAAATAAACGACCGGCAGCAGGACAAGGGCGCCGATAAAAAAGCGTAATGTGTTCCAGGCGAAAGGCCCCATATGCTGCATGCCGATGCGCTGGGCGGAGAATGATGCTCCGTACAGTATCGCCGTCAGCAGCAGTATCAGTTCGCCTTGTGTCTTTTTACTCATAAATTATATTCTTTCGTCCTTAAGTATATCGTTTATTGTGTGCAGTCTTGCCAGTATGTACAGCTGTGTTTGTTTATCTGTTGAATTCGATATGCCAAGCACAGAATATATCTGGTTGAGCCGGTATCGTATCGTATTGGCATGCTGGAACATCGTTTCTGCAGTTTCGTTTATATTTGCTTTGCAGCGCACATAGGCCATCAGAGTCGCGACCAGGTCTGAACTGTGCATTTCGTCATAGCTGGCGAGCCTGTTCCACATTCTTTCGTAATAGGTTTTCATCCAGTAATTGCCTCGCAGCGGACATATTATCTGCAGGAGTCCGATTTCGGAAAAATATCTTATGCGTTCGCCGGAGATCAGCGAGTCTACGGAGGCATATACACTCTCTCTTATTGCAGTGCCGAGTTCGGTAAGGTGAGTATGTTTATTGCTCATGCCGATGGCATAGTCATCCAGCTCGAAATCAAGAGTTTTGCCTAACTCCAGGAGCTTGCTCTGCATATTTGATTCATTGTTATTTCTGTTGTCTGTATATATGATCAGCATCCCGTTGGGGAATCTGAAAATCGACCAGATCACGCCCTGCTCTGCGGGCAGGGTCTTTACCGATTTCTGCATATGGTTATTGTGTTTTTCCAGGATGGCCTCGCTGTTTTTTCTGTCGGCGGGCATCGCCCATCCGCAGATCAGTTCTTCATGGAAAAGCGGATTGATATCGGATATCAGCATTTCGCTGCTTATATCATCGGGATCATCGTACAGCAGCTGTCGTATCCTGAGTGTTCCGGCCCTGTTGATCTCTTCATAAGTTACGGCATTCTTTATAGTAAAAATGATGTCGTCGAAATATGTATCGGAAAAGAAAAAAACAGGTATGTGTTTTTTGTTCGCCCGCTTGATCATCTCCGGTGAAAGTTTGTCGAAATAAATGCGCTTGATGCAGAGCGCGGACAATTGACGGTCGAGCAGCAGTCCGATCATTTTCATGGCTTCGTCAGGATCGTCTTTGTACCCCATCAGTGTTGTAGCTACAAAGTCTCCTTTATGAAAAGAAGAAACGATCATCTTTTCATCTTCCCATTCGAATATTCCCGAATTTCTGACGCGGTTGTATATTCCGCTTTTGTCAGTGACCAGCTCGAAATCTCTGAAAACAGGATGAGAGAGCAGTTCCATTACAGTAACCATACGGTACCTCCCAGGCTGTGTCTGCCTGTGCTTATAAATCAAAAATACGAATGTATCATAACACAGGAATACAATGTTGTACAGTAATACACCTCTGTAATCGTTGAAAAATAAGCACAGCTGTAAAAGATACAATAAGGCTGGAAAGATATTGTAGGCAATATAGTTGAGTTATGCGCCAATAATGATAAGGTAAAACCGTAGATACAGATATTATCTATCCCCAATATAAGATACCCCCTAAATACAAAGAAGAGACCGCCTGGCGATCTCTTCTTTGTTTATATCAGCAGAAAAAAAGCTATGCGAAGACGATCTCGGTTTTTACCAGGGGGTACTTTTCGGTAAGCTCTTTGACAATGGCCCGTGCCTTGTCTCTGTTGTCGGGATCTTCGGCTACCAGACATATGGCTTCCGCCACTCTGTCCATGTCGTCTTCCCTGAGTCCGCGTGATGTCACTGCCGGCGTACCCAGACGGATGCCGCTGGTAACGAAGGGACTGGTCGGATCATTGGGTATGGTGTTTTTGTTGCAGGTGATATAGGCGTCGTCCAGTCTTGTTTCCAGTTCTTTTCCTGTCATGCCGGTATCGAGAAGATCGACTAGCATCATGTGGTTGTCGGTCCCGCCGGAAACAATTTTCATGCCGCGGTCCATGAGGCCTTTGCAGAGGGCCTTGGAGTTTTTGACGATATTTATCTGATATTCTTTGAACTCGGGCTGCAGAGCTTCGTAAAGGCATACGGCTTTGGCAGCAATGACATGCATCAGCGGCCCGCCCTGGATGCCGGGAAATACAGCCTTGTTCAGATTGAGTTTCTTGGCGATGTCGTTGCTGGACATTATCATGCCGCCGCGCGGACCTCTCAGTGTTTTGTGGGTCGTTGTAGTTGTCACATGTGCATATGGGATCGGGCTGGGATGTATCCCCGCTGCAATCAGTCCTGATATGTGAGCGATGTCTGCCATCAGATAGGCATCGACCTCATCGGCGATCTCTCTGAACTTTTTGAAGTCAATCGTCCGTGCGTAAGCGGACGCTCCGCAGACGATCAGTTTTGGTTTTGCTTCCAAGGCTATCCTGCGCACTTCATCGTAATCGATGAAGCCCTTTTCGTTGACTCCGTAGGGAACGATATTATAGTACTGTCCCGAGATATTGGCAGGACTGCCGTGAGTAAGATGCCCGCCGTGGTCGAGTCCCATGCCCATAACAGTGTCGCCGGGTTTCAGGATCGAAAAGAAGACTTCCATATTGGCCTGCGAACCTGAATGAGGCTGGACATTGACGTATTCGCATCCGAAGAGCAGCTTGGCTCTTTCGATAGCCAGATTCTCGGCCATATCTACGCACTGACAGCCGCCGTAATGCCTGTGGCCGCTGTAGCCTTCCGCGTATTTGTTGGTGAGGACGCTGCCGTTGGCGGCCATAACTGCTTTGCTGGCCCAGTTTTCGGAAGCGATGAGCTCGATGTGCGTGTTCTGTCTTTCGATTTCTTTTTCGATGACCCTGGCTATTTCCGGGTCGGCTTTCTGAATTTCCTGAAATGGATACATTTTTCTTTTCCTTTCTCGGGTCGTCATAAGCTGCGATCCGATCCTGCGGATATCTTACTTCAGCCGTATCGATATCTCGCCCGTATTGAGTGTTTTTGTTGTTCCGTCAGGGAGCTCGATGATGAGCCCGCCGTTCCGGTCTATGTCTTTAGCTCTGGCAGGAGAACCTTTGTCATCGCCTGCAGAGAAGTAGTTTATGTCTTTTCCCAGCACCATCGAATGTTCACGATAGTATTCCAGGAAGTCGCGTTTATCAAGGTCGGGCAGCATGTCCATGACATTGTCGATGACCTTTGCAGCCAGTTCGTTCCGTGAAAATCCGCCTCCCAGGGATCCGGCGACGCTGCCGGCAGTGTCGGGAAAGTCTTTGGTGGAACAGTTGATGCCGATGCCGGGGATGACATAACTGATAGTGCTGGTCTCCATGTCAGTGACAGCTTCCGTAAGTATACCGCATATTTTTTTGCCGCCGGAGTACAGGTCGTTGACCCATTTGATCTGGATATCCCTGCCGCTCACTTCTTCGGCTGCTCTGGCAACAGCGACTGAGACCGCTACGGTTATCAGTATGCCGCTGGTGATATCATGACGGGGCTTGAAAAGAAAGCTGATATATATTCCCGTGTCGGACGGCGAATAGAAAGTGCGGCCTCTGCGCCCGCGTCCCGCGGTCTGTCTGTTGGCGATGACGACAGCAGGTCTGTCAGGCTCATCAAGTGCCAGTATTTTGCAATCCTTATTGGTGGAGCCGGTCACATCGAGGACCTTGAGGTCGATATCGCTGTGTATCAGAGGAAGTATCGCTTCGCGGGAAATCAGATCGCTGTCTGAAGACAGGCAGTATCCCCGGTTGGAGCCGGCATCGATGTGGTAGCCGTCTTCCCGGAGAGAAGTTATGGCTTTCCAGATCGCATTTCTTGATACACCAAGTTCAGCAGCCAGGCTGCTGCCGGAAATAGTGCTTCCTTTATGTATTTCCAACTGTTCAAGAACTTTTTCTTTTGTAATCATGGGTACATTTTAAAAGCAGACCGGCCCCGTGTCAATAACACAAATGAAACAGGGTGACGAGTATGGGCAGGTAAATATTGGATATATGTCGATTGTGTGAAGATATTCCTGTTCTTTGAAGATTGCATGAAGGAATCGGCCGTTTTATTGACCGGGAGGTCTTCATACATTAAATTTGCATTGTCGGAAGGATAATGAGAAACGGCAAAGCGTGTAAAAAGGACGGAGAGGGACAATGAAAACCAGAAAAAGTTTAGCGATAGTAATGATTCTGGCAGTGGCCATGGTATTCACCATGATCCCGGCAACAGCCTCGGCGGCATCAGGGAAAACGGGTTTCTCAAAGAAACCGTCAACTGAAGCAGCGAAACTCATGCAAGTGGCAAGAAGCAAAACAGGGTGTCCGTATGTATCCGGCGCAGCAGGTCCCAACAGATTCGACTGCAGCGGCTATGTAGCTTACTGCATGCACAAGGCAGGCATTAAATTGAGAAGAGGCACAGCAGCTTCATATTATAAAGCAGGATATAATGTAGGCAGAAATATCAGCAGAGCACAGCAGGGAGACATAATCCTTTATTCATCCGGCGGCAGCATCATTCATTGCGGTATATATGCCGGCAATAAGAAAGTTTATCAGGCAACATGCTCAAGAGGAACAGCGCTTACAGATTACAGATGGACGCGTCAGAGCGTAGCAGCGATAATCAGGACATATACACCGGCAGGTGCAGCAAAGATCGTACAGAGACCGACAAAGAGCGGTACAGTTGTCAAGGGCTGGCAGTACAGTATAAAGGGCTGCGGGATCACCAGGACAGCAACGACTGATTCCAGAGGACAAATCGTCGTTAAGAAGCTGGGAGCCGGCAGATACACAGTGACGAATACAGCAGCACCGACGGGATACAAGAAGGTCGGCGTCAAAAAGATAATTATCAGAAGCGGAAGCATCAGGACAGTCAAATGCAGCAGCATACTGGCGGAGGCAGAATAAGCAGTCTTCTGAATCGACGGAAAATCCGATGAAGATATCTATAACAGCGCACAGCATCATGCTGAAGCGCTGTTTTTATGCAGACATCCTGCGGACGGCCGGATGCTGCCCTGCGGTGCTGAAAATACTGACTTTTACGGTATGATACGAATTTGTTGTATACATGTGTGTAATTTGCGTTTTGTATTGATAAAATTCCGGCGGCGTCATATAATAGCAATCGACGCGAGTCGAGAAATCAATTAATGTACATTATATAATAACCAGGAGGAACGATAATAATGGAAACTTTTGGCCTTGAGAAATTAGGCATCATCAATCCGAAAGCGGTTTACCGCAATATGGATCCTGCCGAACTGACTGAAGCCGCTTTGAGAAGAGAAGAAGGTGTATTGAGCGACACAGGTGCGCTGGTCGTTGAAACAGGCAAATACACAGGAAGGTCCCCTAACGACAAATTCATCGTCGATACAGCAGGTATCCATGACAAGATCGCATGGGGCAAGGTCAATGTGCCTATTACAAGAGAGAAGTATCAGGCTATCAGATCCAAACTGACAGCTTATCTGCAGGGAGAAGAAATATTTATTTTCGACGGTATGGTAGGAGCAGATCCGGCATGCACGAAGAAATTCCGCATCGTCAATGAACTGGCCAGCCAGAACCTGTTCATACGCAATCTGCTGATCCGTCCCACAAAGGATGAACTTGCAGAATACGGAGAACCTGATTTCACTATCCTCTGCGCTCCCGGATTCAAATGCATCCCCGAGTTGGATGGAGTCAATACAGAAGCTGCCATAATCATCGATTATGAAGCTAAAGAAGTTCTTATCGCCGGATCACAGTATGCCGGAGAAATCAAGAAGAGCGTATTTTCAGTAATGAACTTCCTGATGCCCGAAGAAGACGTACTGCCCATGCACTGCTCGGCAAACATGGATCCGGAGACAAAGGAAACTGCAGTATTCTTCGGACTGTCCGGCACAGGCAAAACCACACTGTCTGCTGACCCGAACAGAAAACTCATCGGAGACGACGAGCACGGCTGGTCCGATACAGGCATATTCAATTTCGAAGGCGGCTGCTATGCAAAATGCATCAACCTCGATCCCGAGAACGAGCCTGACATATACAACGCCATCAAATTCGGAAGTCTCGTAGAGAACGTTATACTCAACGAAGAAAGACATCCGGACTATGCTGACAATTCGATAACAGATAATACACGTGTAGGATACCCGATAGAGTATATCAATAATGCAGCTATACCCGGAGTAGGCGGGATCCCCAGCGTAGTTATATTCCTCACAGCTGACAGCTTCGGCGTACTGCCCCCGATCAGCAAGCTGAGCAAGGAAGCGGCAATGTATCATTTCGTTACAGGCTTCACTTCCAAGGTAGCAGGAACAGAGAGAGGCATCACAGAGCCTGTACCGACATTCTCGACATTGTTCGGACAGCCGTTCATGCCTATGGATCCCAATGTTTATGCTGACATGCTCGGAGAAAAGATCGATAAATACGATACAAAGGTTTACCTCGTAAATACAGGATGGACCGGCGGCCCTTATGGAACAGGTTCAAGAATGAAACTCAAATTTACACGTGCCATGATCACAGCAGCACTGAACGGAGACTTCAATAATGTTGAGTACAAGCATGATGATCTGTTCAATCTTGAGATCCCGCAGACATGTCCTAACGTTCCTTCGGAGATCATGAATCCGAGAGATACATGGGCAGACAAGAACGCTTATGATGCACAGGCTAAAAAACTGGCAGGACTGTTCTTCAACAACTTCGCTGAGAAGTATCCCAACATGGACAAGAAGATCGTCAATGCCGGCCCGAAAGGCAAATAAGCAGGCAGGTAAAAGGACAACTGAAACAATGTAATATGTGTTTGAAGAGGGCTGCACCCTGCGGTGCGGCTCTTTTTTTTTATGCGAGAAATTATCCGGCAGGAAGTAATTGACAAATAATGGAAATTATACTATTATAAAACTGTAAATAAATGGAAATCAAAGTCGGCTGCGGCAGGGTACGCCCCGGTGCGGAGCAGATAAAGGTAAATGAATGAAAAAAAGGATAATCGGCATATCAGTCATCTGTGTCCTTGCGGCGGCCTTCGCGGTCTGCTGTATGTGCGGACTGAGGATCCACTATGCAGGAGGCAGGAGCATGGAGCCTGCCATACCGATAGGTTCTGCAGTGATCAGCATAGAAGGAGTTCCTTCGGTCGGAGATATAAAGACAGGAGATGTCGTGATATTTGTCAAGGCAGGCATCAGGGAACCGATAATGCACCGGGTCACAGCCGTAGATAAAGACGTCGGACTGCTGACGACGAAGGGAGACAACAGCAGACTCACAGACGGGCAGACTCCGCTGGCAGATGTAAAGGGAAAAGTCCTCTTTCATGTCCCCTGCCTGGGTTATATCAGCTGGCTTTCAGATAATACTGCCATAAGATGCATCATGGCTGCCGCTGTCGCCGGTCTGCTGGTAACGTCTTTCACAGGGCCTTTGAAACTGCGGAAAAAAAGCAGTCGGGATAAATAAATCACTACGCACGGCATATATGCCAGAAAGGACAAACATGGAAAGGACACTGAAAAACAGAAAAAAACAGATCGCCGCTGCAGCGATCGCTGCCTCTATGCTTGCAGCAGGTGTGATCGCCTACATGACAGATTCAGTTACACTGACAAACATTTTCAATCTGGGCGGTCAGAAGACGGACATAACTGCAGACGAGCCCGGATGGAAGGATCCTGCTTCCATAGTTCCGGGAGACAATGTGGCAAAGGATCCGACAGTGAAGCTTGCCGCGGGATCGTCCGCTTCGTGGGTGCGGGCAAAAGTAACTGTCAGCAGTCCGTTGTCCTGGTCGATGGTGCAGGGATTCAACAATGCCGACTGGACAGTGAATACTGCCGAGACGGCAACAGCCAACGGTATAACGACGATGTATATATACAAGAATACAGGACTGGATACAGTCGGACAGGAATCCGTGCTTTTTACCAGCGTCCTCATACCGACAGATCTCGAAGTGACAGAGACGGTAAATGCTAAAAACCTGAATGTGGAATTCCAGGCCATACAGAAGGCAAATGTCACGCAGACGCTTGCCGGAGCTGATGATCCGGAATCGGGGCTTTCGCCCTGGGGCGATGCCGCCGGTGATTTTGTGACTCCGTAAGCGCACAGCAGATAGAATCAGCAGGGGCCGCGGCATCGGCGGCCCCTGAAAAGATGCAAAGGATATGAGCATGAGCAATAACAGAAAGCGTATGACCGCGCTGATCATCGCGCTGATTTTTGCGGTCGGGGGCGCTGCTGCTTACATGACAGATAATTATCTCCTGGAGAACACCTTCAATCTGGGCGGTCAGAAAGTCGAAGCGGTATTGAAGGAACCGGGATGGGAAGAACCCGGCAGTGTCGCTCCCGGAGACGAGATCGTCAAGAATCCGACGGTAGAACTGGCTGCCGGTTCTGCGGCGGCCTGGGTGAGGGCAAAGGTCACTGTGAACAGCCCTCTGGCCTGGTCGATGGTGCGTGGATTCAACAGCGCAGAATGGACGATAAATACCTCAGAAACAACGACAGCCGACGGCGTCACCACTATGTACATATACAAAAATACCGGACTGACAGAGGCGGGTCAGGCATCCGTTCTGTTCACCGGCGTATCTATACCTGATGATCTTGTTGTCACATCCACGGCAGTACCTGCGGATCTGATAATAGAGATCCAGGCCTTACAGATGGCAAATATAACGCAGGACCTTTCTGCGGCCGGTGATCCGGATTCGACGACGGTGCCGTGGGGAGATGCCGCTGATAATTTTACCGCGGGAGATAATACTATTTGAGCTGGTTGAGGAAGATGATATGTGCCGAAATAATAAAAGCCGAAAAAATAAAAGAAGGATACTGATACTGTTCTGCCTGGCGCTGCTCATTGCCGCAGGCAGACCTGCAGCCGTGAAGGCGATGTCTGAATCGAACTGGGCGGGAACTGCCGGATTCGGTACCTGCAGTTCCAGCAGCGATTTCACAAAGTATCCTTATGCAGCGGCAGGTTCGCTGACGGAAGCGCAGGTAAAGGCACTCGGTATTTCTTCTGATTATTATATAAAACGGACCGGATCATCGAGCAGGGTGCTGTCCGGCGTGCAAATCGATGCGGTCTCTCTGTACGGGGCAGGCAGCAGTAATTATTATTACAGGCTGGCAGCCAACAGCAAAGGCGGCATACGCGTCAGATATCCGGGCGTTTACAATTACAGGGGCCAGCAGCTGGATGTCGTTGAAACTGTCACTGACTGGTCTGTCTCTCATGCAGACAACAGCGGAGAGCTTCCCAACATCGTATCAGTAAGCAAGACTGTGCCGGGATGGATCGGAGCCACGAACCGCGGCATAAAATCACTTGATGTGAGACTTGAATTTTTCCGGGCCGGCACTTCTGTACCGGTAACTGTCAAATCTGTTTTTACAAATACAGACATCGACAACTGTCAGTTCGTCTGCTATGCCAGCGACGGCACGATAACAAAAAAATGGTCTAACGCGGCGATGTCGTCAGGAACGATATCAGCACATTCAACTTTGTATTATAAAAACGCAGAAAACGAAACCGTAGTCAAATCGCTGGATGAGAATGCATATCCGGACCGCATGCAGGAGAGGGCAAGCTTCGCATTTTCCGGGTCCGCCATAAACATGCAGTACGGACGCGACAATGCGCTGATTGCCAGTCAGAGAGGGCATAATGTCTCGACATATCTGCAGCATAATCCGGCTGCGTCCCGGGGATGGGCAGGATGGGGGATCGGTGCGACCATGGACATGGTGCGTTATGCAGATGACGGAAGCTGTGACAAGACGGTGACTCTGGGAACGGCGACCGGCAAAACTGTTTCGGCCGGGATAGGCGATACATGGACTTATAATATTTCGTATAATGTGCCGTACGGCGATGCCGGCCGGTATCGTTCTTTTGAAATAAACGATATGATCGATGAATGCATGCATATCGATGAAATAAAAATAAGGGATCAGGCAGGAGCCGATGTGACCGGCAGCTTCGCAGTAACAGCCGACAATAACAATATCCGCGCGGTTTCAAAGAAGACAGACAGCAGCGATTTTTACGGAAACCTTTACACTATGAAAGTCAGGGTGCATTTACAGAAAATAGATGACGAACATTATGATGCGGCAAGGACGACTGCAGTGTTCGGAAATACAGCCGCTTTCATCCATCAGACAGCTAATGGAGAGATGGTGACTGAAAATACGGAGGATACGGCTGTCTCACTCAGCATTCCCGATGACGGCAGCATAACGAAAACAGTCACGGACAGCGACGAGAGCGAGACGATGTCCAATACAGTCAGCGGCCCGGATGAGGAATGGACATACAATGTTTCCTATAACGTGCCGCAGGGAATAGCCGGCAGGTACAGCCGCTTCGAATTCATTGATCCGATAGATGAATGCCTGACTGTCAGAGATATCCGGGTGATGTACGGCAGTACCGATGTGTCGGGAGACTTCGATATTTCGACAGACGGCAGCAGAGTGACTGCGGCATCGAAATATGTGAACAGTGATTCATTCTACGGCAAGACATATAATCTGAAAGTGACGGTCAGTGCAGAGAACGCCGCTGCTGCGGAAAAGCATGGTCACTTTACTGACGAAAACCGCTGTGTAATGCGGTTCAGTAACACTGCGTCAGTAAGACACGCGCTCGCCGGAGGCAGCGACATCATTCAGGATTCTGAGACTGCTGCGACAGATGTATATGTCCCCAGATTATCGATAGTTAAAAAGAGCAGCAGATCAAGGGCCAGCAGAGGACAGATAGTCAGGTACAGACTGGCAGTATCGCAAAGTACGGAGAATGCCGTCGCGGACAATATCATCATCAGAGATACGGTATCGCTTCAGGGAGTCGATCTCGATGCATCTTCTATACGGGTCAGTGATACGGCGGCAGGAGACATAACAGGCGCATGCGATATCTCCGTATCCGGAAACGATTTTACTGTCAGGACGTACAGGAGTCTGGCCTCGGACAACAGCATCCTGGTACAGTATGATGTAAGGATCAGCGATGAGGGCCTGGAGGGCAGCTTCCTTGAAAATACAGCGGAGGCGGACAGCAGCAACGCCGGGACAGTCAGGGACACTGTATCTGTCGCGATCGGTCCGCAGGAGCTGTCGTCGACCACCCGTGCGGTAAATACTTTCAATTTCAGAATGGCTGCGCCCGTGATAACGGTGCAGCCGGAGGATGCAGCGGTCCTGACCGGAAATACGGCCTCATTTGAAACGGCTGCAGAAGGGGGAGGACTGAGATACCAGTGGTACAGATCGAGTGACAGCGGGCAGACATGGACTGCTGTGATAGGGGCGGTATCATTAAGGTATACTACTGATACACTGGATACATCGGCCAGCGGCGAGCAGTACAGGTGCATGGTCACAAACGGACTCGGCAGTGTCTTTTCCGACAGCGCCGTTCTGACAGTATCAGATACCGTTTCATGGGACCTGGGCGGAGACGGTCTGACGCCATATGGCAGCGGCATAGCAACATCTGCGGTTAAGGCTGTATATAATATCACGACGAAACATCTGTCGATAACAGGCGAAGGAGATATCGCACCCTTCAGACTTGGGACTCTGGTCCCGTGGTTCGAATACAGGGATGAGATACAAAGCATTTCTTTCGGGCCCGGCGTCAGGGCGACTGATCTGGGATCCATATTCAGCGATCATACAGCTCTTGTCGATCCGCCGGTGCTGCCCGAGAGCGTTACGTCGCTGGACGATACATTCAGAGGATGTACACGGCTGACCGCGATGCCCGTGATACCCGCCGGCGTCACTGCCATGAAAAATGCGTTTTACGGCTGCACGGCAATGAGCACTGTAACGGATATGGGAAATGTGAGCGGCCTCAGGGACTTGAACAAAGCTTTTTATAATTGCAGTTCGATCACATCCGCACCGGTACTGCCTGCCGGTGTCACCGATATGCAGAGTGCATTTTACGGCTGCAGCAATCTGACCGCTATGCCGGAAATACCTGACAGTGTCGTCTCGATAGCTTCCGCCTTCCGTTCGTGCACAAATATGACATCTGCGTCCAGTCTGGCAGACGTGACAGGCATCACTGATATGACAGAGATCTTTTACGGCTGTGTCAAGCTGACCGCGATGCCGCAGCTGCCGCCGGCCGTGGAGATCATGAAGAGCACATTTTACAACTGCGTAAAAATGTCGGAGCCGGCTGCGCTTCCTGCTGCTGTCACAAGTCTGGATTCTACCTTCTTCAACTGCAGGGCACTGACGTCGTTCCCGGCGATACCTGCTTCGGTCAGGACGATGTACAGCTGTTTCAGAAACTGCAGCGAACTGACAGCGGCGCCGGTGTTCACGGGCGGAGAAAGCCAGAACAGCAAGCTCACGGATATGCGTTATGCCTTCTACGGCTGCAGCAAAATGTCGTCCTGCAGCATGATACCCTACAGTGTGACGAACGTCTCATATACTTTCTACGGCTGCAGGGCGCTGAAGGGAACGATAGTTGCCAGAGGCACATGCGGCACATATGCAAAATGTTTTACGGATGCAGCGACTGACGCCGGCTGCGCCCTGATAATCAATTACACAAGAAGGTGCACATCCGCGACGGCGGCTGCCATGGCAGCGACAAAAAGCAGCACCGGCAATATCACAGTGGGCATACAGGTCAACTGAAGGGCCGTTACGCGCCTGAAAAGAGGAAGACATGTTGAAATATATTATGATCATGCTTATGACAGCGGCAGCTGTTCTGATCCAGACAGTGTGTGCGGTCCCGGTACAGGCCGGTACAGACAGATATGACACAGGGGTTTTTTATAATAAGGGAAGCAATCTTGTGTTTACAGACCGGAATGAGTTCATCAGAGATATAGATCCCGGCGATGTGATCGTCCAGCGGATAGAACTGGCTACCGACAGTAAAACAGAGGTATCATACCTGGGCAGTATAATAACAGGTCATGCCGATGATCCGTTCTGGGACAATATCCTGATAACGCTGTCGAGCGGCGGCAGGGTACTGGCCAGTGATACGGCAGCAGAGCTGGAAGGAAAAAGAATCTATTACGGGAGGCACAGCAGCGGCAGGCCGGGTACGGTCACCTGCAGGATGGAGTTCGCTTCTGATGAAAATATCACGGAGAAAACAGCACGGTCGCACTCTTTTCAGTATCAGATCATTGTCAGAGATGACGGAAAAGAATTCACTGCTGCTGCCGGCGGTACGGCTGCGCGGACAGGAGAAGAGTTCCCATATGCGGTACCGGCGGCGGTGATGGTGCTGTCATTTATATGTGCAGGTCTTATATGCATAAAAAAGAAAGAGCGGAAAACTCTTCGGCAGTAGCCGGGAATTTTTCGCTCTTATGGCAGCTGTCTCCGGGCTGCGGATCTGAAGTATTATTGTCCGGCAAACTGGCTGTTATAAAGTCCGGCATAGAAGCCGTCCCTGGCCAGCAGTTCGTCATGAGTGCCCTGCTCGACAATGTCGCCGTGGTCCATGACCAGTATGTGATCGGCGTCCTTTATCGTAGAAAGACGATGGGCGATAACGAACGAAGTACGCCCTTTCATCAGCTGTGTCATTGCGGACTGTATCAGCCTCTCCGTCCTGGTGTCGACAGAACTGGTGGCTTCATCGAGAATGAGAATAGGATTGTCGGCCAGCATGGCACGGGCTATCGTCAGCAGCTGCTTCTGCCCCTGCGATATATTGGAGGCTTCTTCGTTGATCTCCATATCATAGCCCCTGGGCTGTGTCCTGATGAAATGATCGATGTGCGCGGCCTTTGCCGCTGCCTGTATCTCTTCGTCGGAAGCACCCATTTTTCCATAGCGGATGTTGTCGCGGATCGTTCCGGAGAACAGCCAGGAATCCTGAAGCACCATGCCGAACATGCCGCGCAGATCTTTTCTGGAATAATCCCTGATATCGTGTCCGTCGACAAAGATGCTGCCGGAGTCCAGTTCGTAATATCTGAGCAGGAGTTTTACGATCGTGGTTTTGCCTGCGCCGGTCGGACCGACGATGGCTACCCGCGAACCGGGACTAGCTTTATAGCTGAAGTCATTGATGACGGGTTCATCATGTTTGTATCCGAAAGTGATGTTTCTGAATTCCACACTGCCTCTGCCTGACGCATTCGCAGCGGCAAGCGCGGCTTCGTCAGAGAGATCTGGTATGTCGACAGTGATCTTGTCTGCTGTATCTGAGCCGAAGGCATCCGCTTCCTCATCTTCATCGATGAAGTTGAAGATCCTCTCTGCTGCTGCGCATGTCGACTGGAGCAGGTTCGCCACATTGGCCACCTGCTGCAGAGGCTGATTGAACTGACGTACATACTGGATGAAGGACTGTATATTGCCTATTGAGATCCTGCCGTGGATGGCCAGGTATCCGCCGAGTATGCAGATGGCGACATATCCGAGATTGCCGATGAACTGCGTCGCCGGCATCATGATGCCCGAAAGGAACTGTGATTTCCATGCGGATGCCCGCAGCTTTTCATTGATCTCATCGAATTTTTCGATGGATTCCTCTTCGCGGTTGAATGCCTTTATTATGGTATGTCCGTTGTACATCTCCTCGACATGCCCGTTGACTTCGCCGAGCGAATTCTGCTGAGTCTTGAAATGTCCCTGCGATCTGCCGACGACCAGTTTGATGATGCCGAACGACAGCGGCAGCACGCACAGGGCAACGATGGTCATGATAAGACTGATCCTGATCATCATCACCAGGATGCCGATTATGGTCGCGATGCTGGCGATGGTCTGAGTGATGCTCTGCGAGAGCGACTGGTTGATGGTCTCGATATCGTTGATGAAGCGGCTCTGCACTTCGCCGTGCGTCGTCATATCAAAATATTTGAGAGGCAGTCTGTCGATTTTTTCCGACATCTGCTTTCTCATCCGGTAAGTCACCAGCTGGGATACCCGGGCCATGATGAAGCCCTGGCAGAAATTGAAAAGCCAGCTGATGCCGTACAGACCAATTAGAAAGAACATGTAATGGAGCAGCTTCGTGAAATCTATGCCGGTCCCCTTCATCAGTCCGCTGGCGATAATGTCGGTGGCATCGCCGAGGACAGTAGGGGCGATGACGTTGAATACAGTGCCGGCTATGGCAAAGACGAATACGACTATCAGTCTGAATTTATAGGCGTTGAGGTACTGCAGCAGTGTATGGAGCGTGCCCTTGAGATCCTTCGGCTTTTCACCGGGCATCATCTGTGCTCCGGGTCCCTGATGTTTCGCTCTCTGCGGTCTTTTTGAAGTTCTGCCCTGAGGCGCATTGTTTTTCTGTGTCATTTTGCGCCCTCCTTTCTGAGTTCTTCTTCGCTCAGCTGTGACAGAGCGATTTCCTTGTATACGCTGCAGGAATCCATCAGTTCGCTGTGAGTGCCGATGCCTGCGATCCTTCCTTCGTCAAGAACAACGATCTTGTCGGCATCCAGAATGGTGTTGATCCTCTGAGCGACGATGATCATCGTGCTGTCTCCGGTCTTCTTTTTCAATGCTGCTCTCAACACGGCATCTGTTCTGAAATCCAGTGCTGAAAAACTGTCATCGAAAATATATATGTGAGGTTTTTTGATAAGCGCCCGCGCGATCGACAGTCTCTGTTTCTGTCCGCCGGAGACTGAGGTGCCGCCCTGCGCCACCTCGGTATCAAAGCCGTCAGGCATTTTATCGATAAAATCTGCGGCCTGTGCAGTCTCGGCAGCATCGCGCATTTCTGTTTCATCAGCATCGGCTTTCCCGTAACGGAGATTGTCGGCGATGGTCCCAGAAAAGAGAATGCCTTCCTGCGGTACATAGCCGATATCGTCGCGAAGGCTGCTCTGGAGGATGTCTCTCACATCCACATCATCTATGGCAAGTCTGCCGTCGGTGACATCGTAAAAACGCGGTATCAGTTTTATCAGAGAAGATTTACCGCTGCCGGTGCCGCCGATCACTGCCGTGGTCTGACCGGGCATGGCTGTGAAACTGATGCCGCTGAGAGAATATTCATCGGCGTCAGGATATTTGAATGAAACATTATTGAATTCGACTTTCCCGCGTCCAGCCGCATGATCAAGTTCGCGGGCATCGTTTTTATCAGTTATACTCGGCTCGACACTCAGCACTTCGTTGATCCTGCGTGCGGAAACGGCTGCTCTTGGTATCATGATGAACATCATGGTTATGAAGAGGAAGCTGATTATTACCTGCATGCCGTACTGGATGAAGGCCAGCATATCGCCGACCATGAGGCTGCCCTGTTCGATCATGTGCGCCCCTGCCCATACGACTAGCAGGCTGGTGCCGTTCATTATCAGCATAAGTGTGGGAAACATGAATGACATGCAGCGGTTCACAAAGATATTGATCTTAGTGAGATCCATATTGGAATCCTCAAAGCGTTCCTCCTCGTATTTTTCCGAATTGAAGGCCCTGACCACCAGCAGTCCGGACAGTCTTTCGCCTATGATGAGATTGAGCCTGTCGAGTTTGCTCTGCAGGACTTTGAACTTCGGCATCACCATCATGAAGAGCACTATCATCAGTATGAGGATGACGGCCAGCGCCAGGCCGAGAGTCCATGTCAGACCGGGACTGGTATTATATGCCTTGACGATAGCGCCTATCCCCATGCATGGCGCGAAGCAGGCCATTCTCAGTATCAGTACTGTGGTCTGCTGTATATTCTGGATATCGTTGGTGGAACGAGTTATCAGGGAAGCGGTGGAGAACTGCTCCATTTCCGCTGCTGAGTAACTGGTCACCCTCCTGAACAGCCTGCTTCTCAGATCTCTGGAAGAGTCGGCTGCCGTGATGCTGGCGAAGGCGCCTGACGCGACAGCGAAGATAACGCTGCCGGCCGCCACGAGGAGCATAAATAATCCTGTATGGTAGATATAGCTCTGGTCGCCGCGGATGATGCCCTTGTCAATGATATCCGACATATACTGGGGAAGTGCCAGTTCGCACATGGCCTGACCGAAGAGCAGGGCGATACAGGCAGCGATCATCGGTATATATTTTTTATATGCGCTTAGTGTCAGTTTCATTTATCTCTCCTTTATTGTCCTCTTTCGTACTGTTTTTGCAGACTGCGCCGCAGACATTGCCGGCGACGCGGTCGAGAAGCTGCAGCAGCGTTTCTTTTTCATTTTCATCCAGTCCGCGTGTCATGATCTCTTCAACCTGATCTTCGACAGCAATAAGAGAGGGCATGATCTCGCGGCCTTTTTCGGTCAGATAGATCATATATCTTCTCTTGTCTCCTGGAGACGGTACTCTGCTTATATATCCCAGATCCTCCAGGGACTTGACTCTTTTGGCAACAGCACCCTTGTCTATATGGAACGCTTTCGACATCTGATCCTGGCTGATGCCTTCATTTTCGGATATCGCCCGCAGCAGCGGGGGAAAAGCTTTTTTATCAAGGCCTATGGATCTCATATATTTGATCATATATAAATGCGTTGTCCTGCCGATCATCGCAAAATTTGCGAAAAAGCGATGATCCTGAGGTCCATTGAATTCACAGCAGCAGTTTCCGGTTTTATTATCGGTCATAAATATCATGTTCTCCTTATCCTGGCATATATTAGTTGAATAGACAACTAATATAGCACCGCCGGACATGGTTGTCAAGGCAACTATTAAAAATTATCGAACGGAAAGACATACAGATGCAGGCACAGCGTAAAACAGTTTATTATGCGGCGGCGCCGTGTTACAATTATATTAAGTTATTTTTAAGCTGTGCTGGGTATAATTACACCGTTATCCCTGAGAAGCTGCAAGGAGCAGAATGACTGCTTCCCGGGAACCGCAGCCTGTGCTGCAGGAAGAGGACAGATGATAATAGAACAGAAAGATGACTATACGATCGATCTGGATACACTGCCGCCGGCCTTGCGCCCGGTAGCGGAAGAAATGCAGAAATTCGTGCAGAAAAGGAATATATATCATTCAGCGATACGGGAAGTATCTACCAAACTGGAGATACTCGATGACGAATTCCACGTACGCAATGATCACAATCCGATCCATCATATGGAGAGCAGAGTAAAATCGGTGCAGAGCATTTTCAAAAAGATCCAGAAAAAGGGCTGGGATGTGAACACTGAAAGTATAGGCAAGATCACAGATATCGCAGGCATAAGGGTGATCTGCAATTATCTGGATGATGTATATAAAATATCTGAAATGCTGCTGAGGCAGGATGATATAGAATTGATAAGGGAGAAGGATTATATCGCCCATCCAAAAGAGAGCGGATACAGGAGCCTTCATCTGGTAGTGCTGGTGCCGGTCTTCCTGGCGGATCACACAGAGAGGATACCTGTAGAGGTCCAGATCAGGACCATAGCCATGGATACATGGGCCAGCCTCGAGCATGAACTGAAATACAAAAATGAAAACGGGATCAGTGAAGAGGCCGCCGCAGATCTGAAAAACATAGCGAATGTAATCTCGGACCTTGATCAGCGCATGCTGAAGATACACAAAAACGAAGGCAATAAAGTCGAAGTATGAGCTGCTGCATTTCAGGGAGGCCTCCGCAGCAGGGCAGCGGACATACCGGAAAGACGCAGGCATTCGGCGGCAGCGGCATATGAATAATATGCAGACGCTCAGACCGGCACGCATGCCGGACAGAACAGGAAAGTGAGATAGAATGTACAATAACAATTACAATAACAACAACCGCAGGCCGAACGGCTACGGGCTGCTGCAGTTCCTGGCAGGACGCCGGGGATGGGACCAGCTTTCGACTTTTCTGATGATCATTTCGGTCATACTTGAACTGGCCGGATCGCTGATACGCATCAGATACATATACTGGATAGGTCTGGCCCTTTTCTTTTACTGCATTTTCAGAACGATGTCGAGGAACATCCCTGCCAGAGAAAGAGAAAATCAGGCTTATCTGAAGGTGCGCAACAGATTTGCCAACTGGAATTATTTCCGTCAGATGAAAAAGGCTCAGAAGAGACAGGAAAAGGAACAGCGCAGGTATGCGAAGAGAGCAGGAAACGTAAGGCGGAGCAATGTCACCGGCGCTGATTTTTCGCAGAACATCTCCGGCGGAGCAGGCGCTTCGCAGGGAAGCAGACGCGGGAGCGGAGCGGTAGTGTACTGCTACTTTTACTGTCCGTCATGCAGGCAGCAGGTGCGTGTGCCGGCAGGAAAGGGCAAGATCATGGTGACCTGTCCGAAATGCGGCACCAGGTTCGAGACAGCGACCTGATATATGAAAATAAATAATGTACAGATACCCGCATGCTTTTGACATTGTTAGTGTAAAATAATTGTGGAGTTTTCAAAAAAATGAAATAGAGATCAACTCTTTAATGATAGAATTTAATTACCAGAAAAATTCTTGAAAGGAGAGATCTCTATGGAACTCATTATACAACAAATCGCACAGGTTTTTATCAAAACAATTACAGAAAAGGCATTTTCCGAAAAGATTCACGACATAGACTCTTTGGCTGGGGAGCTTGAGGATGAATGCAAGGCTGCTGCGGCACAAATCCTTGAGGCAGTTGTTGCAAGCTTAAACAGACAGATCCGTGATGACAAAACAATGCGGAAAGAACAAGGCCTGCTTCTCAAAGAAAAGGAGCGCCCACGTGAAATATACACAAAAGTTGGAACGATCGACGTCAGCAGAGATTATTACTTTGACAAGAATCGCCAGAGATATGTATCCGTTATTGACCACATGATCGGTGTAAGAGCATATGAAAGGATCGGAGATACCGTAAGCGCTGAAATGGTCAATAGTGCAGCAGATGTATCTTACGCGAAAAGCGCACGGCAAGTCACGCATGGACGGATAAGCAGGCAAAGCGTACGGAACCATATCTTGAAAGTGAGCTTGCCACAAGAAGAAATACCTGAAGAGAAAAAAGTGGTCAAAGAACTCCACATACATGCTGATGAAGATCATGTGCATATGCAAAAGCCAAACAAAGAGCGAGGCAAGAAAAGCCAGATAGTTCCTCTCATCACAGTGACAGAAGGAACGCGAAAGATAAACGAAAGACGCAATGAAACCCTTGAAGCTAAGCGGTTTGCGGATATACACATAAAAGCGGATACGCTCTGGAAAACAGTTGAAGGATACATCGAATCGAATTATGATACAGAAAAACTGGAAAAGATCTATGTCCATGGCGATGGCGGGACGTGGATAAAAAACGGTCTTGATTCGTACCGGCAAACAGTTCGTGTAATGGATGGATACCACTTTGGAAAAAGGCTCAAAGCATTTTCCAGGGCTTTCCCGGCAAGAAATATATCCGTTGTTTTGAGAAATGCCATACGAGAAAACGATAAAAGAAAAGCTGACATGTTTCTTCGATCTTTGATGGTGGAAGCATCTGAAAAAGAAAGAAATAAAGTGAGCGAGTTTGGAACATACCTTATGGGTAACTGGACCGAAATATATAACCTGGAAACACTGGACATTCCGGGCAGCTGCACCGAAGGGCAGGTCAGCCACGTGCTTTCTGAACGTTTCAGTAGAAACCCGTTGGGGTGGAGCAAAGAAGGGCTCGGTAAACTAAGCTGCATCAGAGTTTCAAACATAAATGGAAGAAAGATAGAAGCAGAAGATTTCAAAACCACCGGAGAAGAGGATCGTTATGCAACATATATAGAAAACATGTTTAAGGGAGCATTTGACTGGAGCATCTTTGATGGCGAGCCGCTTGTGTTTGACAGAACCAGCGGGACCCAAATACTGATCGATGCTTTCGGCAAAGACCACGGAGTCATATTGAGTTGATCGAGCTGTCAATAAAAAACTCCACAACAACTTGACACTATCTTTGACATTCATGATTAGGCAATGCGGGCATTTTTGTGGTACAATAGATATGAAGAGTATTAGGAGGATCGCTGATGGATATCAAAGATGTATGTGCAGCCTGGTTCACCGGAACTGGAACGACTAAAAAAATAGTCAGAGCTGTCGGAGAGCAGATGGCAGAAGAGCTGAATGCACCTTATCGCGAGATAGATTTCAGTCTGCCGCAGAATCGGGAAAAACCGCTCGATTTCAAACCATATGAACTGGTTATCATCGGTGTGCCGACGATAGCCGGCCGCGTACCCAATGTGCTTGTCGAATATCTGAAACAGATGTACGGCAAGAAGGCTCTGGGCATTCCTGTCGTCCTGTTCGGCAACAGGGATTATGACGATGCGCTGATCGAACTGCGCGACATCATGGAAGCTGCTCATCTCTATACGATCGCTGCCGCTGCTTTTGTAGGCGAGCATGCATTTTCGGATACGCTGGCGGTGGGACGGCCTGATGCCCAGGATATGGCAGAGGCAGGAGAATTTGCAGAAAGAGCCGCAGAACTCGTAGAAGAGCTGGACGAGCTGCCGGATGGACCTGTGCGTGTCACAGGAGTCCATGCACCTTACAGAGAGCATTATAAACCGAAAGACAGGGACGGAAATCCCATAGATGTCCGCAAGGCGGTGCCGAAGACAAAGGACGACTGCGACAATTGCGGCACATGTGCGGATATATGTCCGATGGGATGCATCAGTCACGAGGACGCCACCAAAATCGAAGGCATATGCATAACGTGCAATGCCTGTGTCAAGGGATGCCCGAAGCATGCCAAATACTTTGACGATGAAGGCTATCTGTATCACAGGCGTGAACTGGAAGCTCTGTACAGCAGACGCAGATGCGTGCCGGAAATGTTCTTCTGGGAGAAGGACTGACGGAGAGGACTGAAAAATCATGCTGTTGAACGAAATGAACGCAGATATGAATGTTATCAATATACATACGAAAGAAATTTTCTGGGGCAGCATCGTACTGATAGTCTGCCTCGGTTTTTATCTGGCCTGGTGGATACTGGCGTTCCGGCCGGAAGGGGCCGCGCCGCACAGCCGGACGGTACCGCTGCTGGCACTGGCCGCTGCTGCAGGTGCAGTGTCGGTTGCTCTGCAGATGTTCGGCATCAGCAAACTTCCGCATGAAGTGACCATGTTCCCCGGCAAAGTGATACTGTGGGGAGGAGTGCTCCTTTATGTGGTGCTGCTGATAGTCACCAGCGTGATATTCCACAGACAGGCGACATCCGAACTGCTGCTGATAATAGGCTGGGCGATGCTGGAACTCTCGGCTGTCGATGCTTTATACGGGACCGGTCAGTTCACGCATATCACGGCAGTGATCCTGTGCCTGGTCGTGGCTGCGGCAGTTGTCATAAGCATGATATGCTACATGCTTTACTATCACATGGAAGCAGTGCCAGGGTATCATATGGCGATGGTGCCGCTTATCACGGAAGCAGTAGTCATGGCGGTCTTCAGCATAACGATCATAGCCGCGCTCCGGGGCTGAAGCAGCTGCGATTCCCGCAGAACAGTACAGTTTCAGCATCTGCTGACTTGGATACTGAATACATCAATAATAGCGCTATTGTGTATAGAAAAACGGTCAAAACAGAGTATAATTGATTTATAAAATAACAGGAGGTAAGCTCAAATGAGTAAAGTATTGCTTATAAACGGCAGTCCCAATCAGAAGGGCTGTACTTACACAGCACTGAAAGAAGCCGCCGACACGCTGGAAAAATGCGGTGTGGAAACGGAAATAAAATGGATAGCCAAAAACCCGCTGCCCGGATGCATAGCATGCCGTAAATGCAAGAAAACAGGCAGATGCATATTCGGAGATGAAGTAAACGATGTGACTGATCAGCTCAGTGAGATCGATGGAATAATAGTAGGTTCGCCGGTATATTATGCCAGCGCCAGCGGACAGTCGTGTTCATTTCTGGAAAGACTGTTTTTCTCTGCAGGCGACCGTCTTTACGGCAAGCCCGGAGCTGCTGTAGTCACCTGCCGCCGCGGAGGTGCAGGTTCGGCCTTTGACAGGCTCAACAAGTTCTTCTCCATCTGCAATATGCCGATCGTAACTTCGCAGTACTGGAATGAAGTCCACGGGAACAATCCCTCAGAGATCAAACAGGATGCCGAGGGCATGCAGACTATGCGCACGCTGGCGCAGAATATGGCATGGCTGCTTAAATGTCTGGAAAGCGGCAAGGCTGCCGGAATAGAACTGCCGAAATATGAAAAGCCGGTGCAGACTAACTTTATCAACAGATGATGAAATAACATACCCGTACCCCGTCAGGTATTTGTATTACATACCATTAGGAAAGGAGATGCAGTTTTGGCGTATAATCCTTTTTACAATATAGAGAATCCTGAACTGTTGGGATACGAATATGCATGGGTAAATTTTGTCAAGGACGGTACAATTCCATACGGGATTGTTCCTGAAGAAATAATAAAATCGTGGAAAAGATGCAGAAAGGCCGGTGTGGATCCCACTGGAAAGATACAGAGGAGAAGGGATGTCGGCCGGGAGGAAACAGCAGCTATAATCGCTAAACACCGCCAGCTGATGGATGCATCGCAGTTCATCATGGAGGATATGCGCGATATATTCGAACAGGATAGTTTTCAGGTATGGATCGCAGATCCCGACAGCAACATACTTATGAGCTACAGCAAACATGAGAAGCTGAATGACAGGCTCATCGGTACCAGGGACAGCGAGAGTTACATAGGAACAAACAGCATAGATATGGCGTTGAGACTGCAGCGGCCGGTGAGTGTCATAGGTGCGCAGCATTATTGTCAGGCCTTTCATAAATATGCAAATTATGCAGCGCCGATCATAGTGCATGAAAATACTATAATCGGCGTTATCGGGATGCGTGTGGCATGCGAGGATATGAATGATTTTATGCTTGCCATGATTGCGGTAACTGCACGTGCTATTGAAAACCGTTACACGCTTCTCAAGAACAGCAAACTGGTAAAGAAAGAAAACATAGAGAAACAGAGAGTCCTTGACTGGGTAACAAATGGTGTGCTGTATGTCGATGACAATCAGATGGTCACCTTTGCCAATCAGAAAATGATCAATATGACGGGACTGCAGAAGGATGAAATAATCAATCATCCTATTTATGTTATTGAAACTCTGCCGTCCATGGAGGCCATAGATAAGGGAGAAGCAGACGGGGATGTAAAGCTGATAGGTAAAAAAGAAGAATTCAGCTGCCTTCTGGAAAGAGAGAGGGTAAGCGGCGGCTATGAGGGCGAGAGCGACAGTGACAGCAAGAATCATATGGTATGGATATTTACACCGATAGAAGATATCCAGGAGATCGCAGATAAAGTCGGATCTACTAACAGGGCATTTTTCACTTTTGATAATATTATCGGCGAGACAAAGAAAATGCGTGAGACTGTCACGCTGGCAAAAAAGGTTGCTGACTACGATGCAAGGGTAATCTTGGAAGGCGAGAGCGGCACCGGCAAGGAGATAATCGCACAGTCGATACATAATGCAGGTAAAAGGAAAAACGGACCCTTTGTGGCGATAGACTGCGGAGCCATACCGAGAGAACTGATAGAAAGTGAGATGTTCGGATATGAAGAAGGCGCGTTCACAGGGGCAAGAAAAGGAGGCGCGCGCGGCAAATTCGAAATCGCCAATAAGGGTACGCTGTTTCTTGATGAGATAGGCAATCTGCCTCTGGATATGCAGGTGAAGCTGTTAAGGGCGCTGCAGGAAAATACGATCGTAAGAGTCGGCGGTACTAAGAGCATACCGTTCGATGCACAGATAATAGCAGCTACGAATATAGACCTTAAGGACGAAATAGAGAACGGATCGTTCCGTGAGGATCTGTTTTATCGTCTTAATATCGTACACATAAAGATACCGCCTCTGCGTGAAAGAAAAGAAGATATTCCTCTGATCGTTGATAAGTATATCAGAGCCAACAGCAGGAATATGAAAAAGAATATAAAAGGCGTCAGCACTGATGTCATGGATGTGCTGCTCGACTTCGACTGGCCCGGCAACGTGAGACAGCTGGATAATGTTATAGAAAGGATGATGATTCTTTCTGAAGAGGAGATAATGACACTGGATAATGTTCCGGCTGAGATCAAGGCTCCGAAGGTGCCCGAATCGATGGATCTGAGCAAAAGAGATAAAGTATATGCGCTTTCAGAGATGGCTTCAAGTTATGTAAAGGGCGTTGTAGATAAATACGACGGAAATATCAAAAAAGCATCGGAGAAGCTCGATATCAGCAGAGCTACGGTATATCGTTATCTGAACAAGCAGGTGAAATAATGATTTCGTCGTTGCACAAAAAATATGATACAGTAATAACGAACGGCAATGTGATAGATGTTATCAATGGAACGGTCGAGAAGAAAAATGTCGGCATCAGCGGTGATAAAATAACTGCTGTCACCAGTGATGACCTCACCGGTGCAAGTTATTTCGACGCCGGGGGCCTTGCAGTTTCGCCCGGTTTTATCGATTTTCACTCGCATGTCGACGGAAATGTTTTTTCGGGCGAATGTCTGGTAAAACAGGGTGGGACGACTACGCTGGGCGGCGAACGGGAACTGAGCAGCAAAAGCATAGACAGAGTGGAGAATGGATTTATCGTAAATCAGGGATTTTCCATCTCCCAGTCTTTTGTACTGAGGAATGCAGTCGGGGTCACAGATCCTAAACGTCCTGCCAGGCCACGGGAAATAGATGCTATGGTAGATCTGGCGAGAAGGTTCATGGAATATGGAGCGTTTGCCATATGCTTCGGCCTGGAACTGGTACCGGGTACGTCTTTCGATGAACTGTTGGCGCTGTCGGCAGTGGCAAAGGAATACAACAGACCTATTCTGGTGCACTTGAGGAAGGACGGCAGAGAGGCACTGAGGTATTTTGATGAAATAATAAAAGTTGCAGGGCTGACAGGAGTCAAGGTGCAGATATTGCAGCTGATGTATATGGTAGGCATCGGCGGTGCTATGCCCGAGGCGTTGAGGATAATCGAGGAAGCCAGAAACGATGGGCTTGATATAACAGCAGACAGCGGCCTGTACGATGCCTACTGCGCTTGCATAGGCACGGGCATATTCGAAAAGGGGTGGGAGAAGGAGTATGGAAATGTATCCGCTGAAGACTTGCTGATCTCATCAGGCATACATGCGGGAGAAAACTGCAGCAGAAAATTGTTTTCCGAATTGCGAAGGGATTATCCGCAGACACTTGTAACGGCATTTGTCTGTGACTCTGATGCGATTCCCATGGCACTGGAAAAAGATTATGTATATGTATCTACCAATGCAGCGGACGGTCCGCATTATCCGGGCATAGGTGCTCCTGAGGTTTCAGGCACGTTCCCCAGGCTGCTGGGGAGATACGTCAGAGAAAAGAAGCTGCTTTCACTTGTCGAAGCAATAAGAAAAATAACTGTACTTCCGGCGGAAAGGTTTGGATTGAAGGACATAGGTGAAATTAAGGAGGGCATGAATGCTGATATCGTTGTTTTTGATCAGGAAAGAATAATCGATAATGCCAATTTCATAGGATTGGGACGGCCTGATGCTGATCCTGACGGAATCGCAGCGGTTTATGTCAACGGTAAGCTTGTCGTTGACAACGGATGCTTGACAAAAAACAGAAAAGCCGGAAAATTCATAAAAAGAGAATAGTGTAAAAATATAATACATAAGCCTCGCTTTTTTATACAGATATGAGCGAGATAGTCCTATGATTTAAACGATGTGTATTAATATTAAACATATGACACAAATCATGTTTAATATTAATACATTTTTTTTGGAAACATTGTTATTTATTTATCTAATGTTGAAAAGCTAACATTTTGAAACAAAAAAATAAATTGGCACATATTATGCATCTCTGATTGATGTTATGAAAAAGTTGTTCACATTTGCATTTTATAAGGAGGTGTAAAAATGGAAAACCAAACCAAGCTAAAAAGAGTCTTGGGTTTCCCAGCGTCGTATGGTGCCGCAGTAGGCCTAGTTGTTTCCGGCACCGCGATGTTTTCAGTCGGTAATGTCGGAGCCATATCAGGTAATGCGACATGGATTGCAGCACTTATTGCTCTGATACCCATGATGGCTGCAGCATTCTCCTTCGGGGAATTGACAGCCATGATGCCTGGAGGCGGAATGATCTCTGAATACACAGTGCCGGCACTGGGAAGATTCTGGGGCACGTTTGCTCTGCTCAGCGGATATGTGGTCCTGATCGCCTGTGACGGCGGAACACAGCTCGTGATGGGCGGATTATCGTTCGAATCGCTGCTTGGAGTACCCCAGGCAGTAATATCATTTGTTCTACTGGGAATATTAATAGTTATTAATGTATTTGGAGTCGAATTCTACGGGAAAGCTGAAGCATCCATTACGATAATCATGATGGTGACATATGTTATTCTCGCTGTATGCGGCACAGCCGGCCTAGGCGAGCACTTTGGAGTAGCTCATCCGATCGCGGCAAACGCATCATTTCTTCCAGACGGCGGATGGCCGACAGTATTCGGCTCTGTGGGGACAGCAATATGGTTCTTTATAGGTTTCGAGTTTGCCTGTCCGATGGCAGAAGAAAACAAAAAGCCGTATAAGAACATACCGTATGGACTTGTTCTGGGACTGATCAGTATTTATTTGGTCGACATCATATTTGTATTCGGAGCAGTTAAATATACCCCGCTGAGCACGATGGCAACATCTTCTGTTCCTCATGTTGACGCGGCAACGGCGATACTTGGCCAGGTCGGCGGCATAATAATGGGGCTGATCACGGTCTTTGCAGCATTCACCACAGGTAATGCATATATCGCAGCACTTCCCAGAATGCTTTACGGAATGGCCAGAGAAAAGCTGGTACCGAAAGTATTTGCGAAGATACATCCGAAGTACAGAGTACCGATGTACGGCATAGCTTTTACAGTATTCCTTATCCTTCTGGTAACTATCTATGTAACAGCAAACGGCGGTACATCAGATGTAATACTGATGCTTATCAATATGGCATGTATAACATGGCTGGTAGCATACATAATAGCGATGATCGACGTACTGGTACTGAGAAAAAAATATCCTGATTTTCCGAGACTCTGGAAAGCTCCCATAGCATGGGTATCGCTGCCTATAGGAATAATCGGAGCACTATATGCTATTTTCACATTGAAATATGTTCTTCCCTATGCATGCATCATTATGGCAGTAGTTGCAGCTTATGCGATCATATGGAATAAGGCACACAAGC
>Ga0183098_10233_pt1 | contig 166986 bp, 147 predicted proteins | sample BioMet9_FD_128884 | JGI IMG/M metagenome (GOLD analysis project Ga0183098, IMG submission 128884) | Microbial communities from bioreactor (seeded with sewage sludge) at Lawrence Berkeley National Lab, California, USA - Biofuel... | ecosystem: Engineered > Bioreactor > Anaerobic > Unclassified ...
CACCGCTTGAACCTTGTGCTTCGCCCAAAATCGCTTGGGGGTACCTCCATCAAGACTCATCGGACACCTCCTCGACGACCTCGATAGTCGCCTAAGTTGGTGTCCAAGAAAACCCTATGCCGATCCAAGGGGTGAGATATAACGGTATACTTCCCTCAAAAAATAAGGCGAAATTTTTTTGTAACAGACTGAACTGATAGAGTTTCTAGCAAGGAGGGGTGAGAGACAACGGTATACTTTCCGACGCGCTACCGCAGGGTGCCATCTTCGAATTTTTCCATTTTCTGAGACACCCGCTTCTCGGTCACGGGAGCTAGCCTTTACTTTTATCAATGATGACGTGCAATTTCCCCTTTTGCGTTCTGGCTGACAAAATAAACCCAACATTTTGCAGCGGCTTTATAACGACTCTTCTAAAATTTCTCTTGAAATTGTCCATATTGTGTTCTTTCGAACCAGACAGCCCTTTGATTTTTTCCCAGGTAATAATCACGTCTGGCCCACTTTGTGATTTTAAAAATCCGTGAAACCATTGGCTGGTTGGCGGTAATGAAAGTCGTACATTCCAATTGAGCATTGAAAAATCATGGATACCAAGCAATTTTGAAATGGTGATGCTAAGATTGGCAACAATTTTCCCCGTGCTATCGATTGCAAACTCGGGCAGAATTGATCCCTTATATTCAACATTCCCAAATGTTATATGTAGTCTTCCTTCAAAAAGGCGGTCAAGCTGCTCACGAAGTTTCTTTCTGTTTGGGCCTGTATCTGTCAATTTTAATTCTTTCAATAGTTGATAGAATGAACACGAAACACGAAAATGAGGATTTGCCGCGGCCTTTTTACAAAGTTGAATCCAAAGCGAGCAATCATCCTGCCTTAATTCTTCTCCTTTATACCGTATGGTTAAATTTTTGTGCCAAGTCATTATTGGTGTATAGTCATGAAATATTGCTCGTGTGCCTACACCGGTCGTAAAAAGACAAGAACGAATTGCCGCATTTGCAGCCGGAACCAATTCGGGCACAAGCGAGAGTTGCACAAGACGGCTACGTTTGACTCTAGTCACGGCCTCACTATCTTGAACCGGCGGATTTTGCTGGACCTCTTCTGGTTCCTCGTGGAGTGAGGGCTCTTTACGGGCTTGTTTCGCGTCAATGGTCTGCTGAGGGTCCTTTTTGGAGGTCACTGGGTCACTCCTTTGACCGACTCCGGTGCATGCCGGGAGGCTGGCCCGGGGGGGCGCAGCACCGGGCCTTTTCAGAGGTTTTACCAAGGAGAGGCACACGGTTCAGGGGCGCTAGGTGTTCTCGCCAAGAAATTTTCCGATCAATCCAGTAATAAATCCGCTTAGATTTTTTATACCATGCTTCGCGGCATAAACTCGCAACTCTTTTGCTGTTTCTTGGTCGAGATACAAGGAGAAACGTTCTTTGGGATTCTTTTCGGCCGGAACTTCAACGGCGAGGACCGGTGACGACGTCTCTTGATGTTTCTTTTCCATTTGTGCGGGAGGTTCGGTGCTTCGGAACAATTCACGCTTCAATTCTGGTCTCTTTTTCCCGAGTCCCATGACTAGCCCCTCTTCTCAATTTCTTTTGCCAGACGTTCATAATCTTGTGTTCCGGCGGATGTTGGGCGATAGGCAAAAATATCTTGGCCGTTGCTCGGAGCCTCCGCAAGCGCCACCGCATCACGAATACGGACTTCAAACAACAATTCACGGAAAACTTTGCGAAGTTCATTAAAGACATCGCGATTGAGCGTTTTCCTCTTGTCGAAAAAGGTAACGACAATACCAAGAACTTTCAAAGATGGATTTAATTCTTTGACCATCGTTACCGTATCTTGTAGAAGCTCAAGCCCCCGTAAGGCGTGGTATTCGGCTTGCACAGGAATGACAATTTCTGTCGCGGCGATAAGAGCATTCAAGGTTATGAGTCCAAGATTCGGAGGACAGTCGAGCAGGACATAGTCATATTCCGTAACGTTATTGAGAATTTTACGAAGCATATTTTCTCGACCAATTCTCGCCGCAAACGCCAAATCTGCTTGGGCGAGATCGATCCCAGCTGGAACAAGGTCCAGGCCCTTGACCTCTTCAACAGGGATTTTGATTTCCTGTAGGGTGGCTTTGCCCTCCAACGCCTCATACAGACTGCGACAATCCTCCGGCTTGAAACCACAGGACGCGGTCAAACTGCCTTGCGCATCCAAATCGACCAAAAGGACCTTTCGCGCCATCCTGGCCAGGGCGGCCCCCAAATTATGCACCGTGGTGGTCTTGCCCACGCCGCCCTTCTGGTTTGCAAACGCTATGATCCGCATAGCTTCCAACTCCTTAACGCTTTGGCGCTTTGGCGCTTTAACGTGTTAACGCTTAAATGTTTTAATGCCTTAGCGCTTTAGGGCCTTAGCGCCTGAGCGCTTTAGTGTTTTGATGTTTTTACGCCTTAACGCTAAAGCGCTCTGCCGTCAACACGTTTTAGCGTCTTAATGTTTTAGCGCTTTAGCGTTAAAACGCTGGCGCGAACCCATGACCACACGCGCCCCGACGGATCGCCGGCCCAGGCCTGCCCCGGACCGTTTGACCGTACGGACACGCGGGCTTGCTGTTACGCTTGGCCGTGGACGTCTTCGGTTGAGGCTGGCCCGTGTCAAACGGCCTGGAGTCCAGGCGCCGGGAGCGCCTCTCCCCGACCGTGCGCAGCCGGGGCAGGCTTTCGTCAGGGCCGCGCTCTCGGGAACGTCTCACCGGGGAGCCGGGTGGCGGTCGCCACTGCGTTCGTGACAAGCCCTGGGCAACGCCCTGAGCCCTTGCGCGGTGGCCTGGTTACTCGACGCCATGTCTCCCGTAGGCTAGACTAAAAATACGAGCTTACCTTCTGCGACGCTTGGCAAAAACCGTCCTTCGCATCCGGCCGCTCCACTCGAGGGGGGAGTGTTTATGAAAGCATATATCCATATCGGAACGCACAAAGCCGGATCAACAACGATTCAGGATTATTTCGCACAAGCGGCGCCACTGTTTGGTGACAAACTGCTCTATTACCCGTTTGGGTACAATCTGGCTCAAAAAATACGTGACAAAGAACTCACTATTCGCATGATTCCGCACATGATTCCTTCTCTAGAGGAAGACCTGACCAAAACAGGCGCAAAAAGTGTCTTTTTAAGCGGGGAAGCCTTTCTCGGAGACTACAATTCCGCCTACAGTGAAGCCTACCCGATTGCCAGATTTGTTGAAGCGTTATTTTCAAACTTCGAAGTGTATATAACCTAACCTGAGCGATTCACGCCCCTGCCGATACAGTAATTCTTTTTCAATTGGCCGAAATATATTACAAATTGCTTCATCGTCATGGCGCGATTGTCGTCACCCAACTGGTGGAGCTGTCCATGTCCCAGTCCAAGTTCAAGAGTTCCCGTCGCATCGATGCTGTTGAAGTCACGTCCGACTGCCTGACTGGGCGGGCCGGGCTCCATCTTTTTGCCCGATACCTGCGTGGGATCGAGCTTTACCCGCATCTGGACCGGCTCTTTGGCTCCATGCGCAAGCATTCCAAGGGGCATCCGATCGTTGACCTCTTCACCCAGGTACTCTCCTTCTTCTTCGACGGAACCAGCAGGCACTTGACCCATTTCGACAGATTGGCAAAGGACGTAGGGTACGCTGCCACTATCGAATTCGCACCACAGGAGATGGTGTCATCCCATTCTGTTAAGCGGTTTTTTCAAGCGTTTTATTGGCCCCGCATATTTCTGTTCCGCCGCCTACTTCTTCAGCTTTTTCTCTGGCGACTCAAGGTGAGCAAGCCGCCTGTCGTCATTTTGGGTCTCGATACCATGGTCATGGACAACGATGACGCGCCCAAACGCCACGGCGTCAAGCCAACCTACAAAAAAGTTCTCGGTTTCCAGCCGCTACAGATGACCTGGGGCAGGTACATCATCGACGCCGTTTTCCGGGGTGGAGACAAGCACTCCAACCACGAGGATACGGCGGCCAAAATGATCCAGCATGCCGTGCACCTCATCAGGACTCGTTACGCCACGGACGTACCGATCATCATCCGGATGGATTCAGGCTTCTGCGACCAAAAACTCATGAAATCCATTGACGCTCTCGGCGTTGGCTACGTCTGTGGCGGGCGCTTTCTTGCCGAAATCAAAGGGCTTCTTGAAGCCATGCCGCCAGAAAATTTTCAGCGCCACTTTGGCCGCACCGACGAGGACATCTGGGAATTCTTTGAGTTCGGCGATCGGCGGGGAGCCTGGAACCGCTTCCGACGGGCGATCTTCTGGCGACCGTTCCTTGAAGAAAAACAGTTTCTTCTCCCGGGAAGCCGGCCAGGTACACTCGCGTACACCAACCTCGGCATGGGCTTTGCCGTGGACGAACAGCTCGAAAAGGCTGGACTCTCCAGCTTGGTTCAGGCGGAAAGCGTTATCGCCACCTACCATGGCCGGGGCGCGGATGAACTCGTCCACCGCTCCCTGAAGAACTTTGGGTTCGAGGAGTTGCCTTTTTTGCGATTTGCTCCGAACGCGGCCTTCTATTACTGCATGCTCGTCGCCTTTTTCATCTTCGAAGCTTTCAAAGAGGACGTCACGACTCCAGTCGTCCCGGTAACGGCCATGCCAGTCACCCTGCGCAGAAAGCTCGTCGACGTCGCCGCCAAGATCGTCACACACGCTGGCAGGACCATCCTCAAGCTCACAGACGTGGCCATGGAGAGCCTTCATTTCAAAGAACTGTGGGAACGTTGTCTCAGCGTCCCGAAATTTGCCTGGGCCTGATCGCTGAACGGACTCCAGGCGAGAGCTGACGGGTGAGTTGCGTCCAACGCCATCGCCAAGCAGAATATTTCCATCCAAACGGCATCCTTGGACTCACATCCGACCCTCAAAATGTCGTTTTACCCCTCGCCCGCGCCGATAGGCTTCAAAAAATCCGTCAGGATGCACGAACATTGCCTTTGCAGAGCCTCAATCGATCAATTTAGGTTCTAGTAAACCATTAATTGTGAACAGACCCTAGACACAAAGCGATTTGAGCAGCCCCACCTTTGTAGGTACACTGGCCGGGCTAGGCAGGGAATCACCGGGAGGAAATGAAATGAAAGTGCTATATGTCACATTGTCCAGCACGCTTGGCGGTGGTCCTGAGCACATCTACCGTCTCCTACAGCGCACCGATCCGGACACGCTTACCCCCTATATTGCGGCCCCGCGTTCCAAACCCTATTGGGACCGCTATGCCTCTCTCGTCGGGGAGAAGCGCATGCTTGCCCTACCGGTAAGACGCCTAACTCTCGCCGCCTTTACTCGACTGGCCTTGTTTACCCAAAAACACGGCATCCACCTCGTGCACTCGCATGGAAAGGGCGCGGGGATCTACGGCCGCCTTCTCGCCTGTCTTCCTGGCTTGGCGTGCGTGCACACTTATCACGGCTTGCACTTGCCCCCAGGCAGACTACAAAATGTCCTCTACCGCCGTCTCGAACGCGTGCTCGGCCATGTCACGGCAGCAGCCATCGCCGTTTCGCCAGGAGAATATGAAAACATCCTCGCCCTCGGATTCTGCCGTCGATCCCGGCTCTTTCACATCGCCAACGGGGTAATCGTTGAACAAACCGTCTGTCCGCCGGAGACACTGCCTCCGTTTCGCATCGTACATTGTTCACGTTTCGACCCTGTCCAAAAAAACAGCGAGGCCCTTGTTCCCATCGCCCTGGCCCTTAAAGCCAGGGGCTTGGGCGAAGCAGTACAGTTTGTGCTCCTTGGCCAAGGAGAACGATTGCCCGCCTTACAAGAGGCCATCCAAAGCGCACGCTGCGAGACCATGTTCCAAATCCTTGGCTTTCACCCCGACCCGCGCCAGATTCTGCGTGGTGCCGGCTGCTATCTGTCCACTTCGCGCTGGGAGGGCTTGCCCTTGGCCGTATTGGAAGCCATGGCCGAAGGCGTTCCCGTTGTGGCCTCCGATGTCGTTGGCAACCGAGATGCCGTGCGGCACGGGGAGACGGGCTGGCTTTTCCCACTGCACCAACCGGCAATGGCAGCGGACTGGATTGGCAAACTGCTGCACGACGCCGGACTGCGCCAACAACTCGGCGTACAGGCCCATGCCCGGGCCTTGCACGCGTATAACATCCAGAGCATGGCCAGCCAAATCCTAGCGCTTTATCGGCGCCTTGGAGCATAGCGGGCGGGATCCGGATTCCCCATGCGTCCGGTTAGACCATCGGCAAAGGCTCGCCCCACCAAGCCTAACCGGTCGATCTGGCCGCGCCACATCCGACGCAGCAGGACCGCCAGAAAGCTCAGACAAACAACTGGCAAAAAAAATGGATAGTACTGGCGCATGATCCAAACTCGGTTACGCAGGCACAGGTAGTCCACGAGCCGAGATCGATCTGGCGGCAGGCCCGACCTCGCCCCGCGAGCCCCGGAAGCCCCGCCTTCATGGTGCCAAACGACGCTGTGGCTCGCCCACCCCAGAGCGTACCCGGCCCGACGTGCTCGCAAGCACAAGTCCGCGTCTTCGTAGTATAAAAAATAGCGAGTATCAAAAATGCCAACAGTTTCCAGCACCTCACGGCGCACCAAAAAGGAGGCTCCACAAAGATAGTCCAATTTTTTTAAAACAACTGCTTTAATATCAGAACCGTTCAGAAATTCATCTGCAATAGAAACAAACTTCGTCGCACCAGTCCAAAGAGAAAGATGACACCCCCCAGCACACTGCATGCTTTTTTCTTTGTCATAATAATACAACGTGGAACCGCACAGCCCAACCGCTGTTTTGTTATTTAATTCACTACACAATTCACCAAGTGAATTACTAGAAACAATAGTATCATTATTCAAAAACCAAACAGCCCTACAACATTCCATTTCAAACGCCGCTTTAATCCCGGCATTACACCCCCCAGAGAATCCCTTATTGTCCTTATTAAGGACCACAACAAATCGGGATGGTGCCGTAACGAAGCCATCAACAAAAATGGTTATCTCCCCATATCGGAAAGAAGACGTACTCTCCCGTAAGGACGTCACAAATCCATCATCGTCATCGCGCGAATTTTTTACCACAACAATGCCACATGGCTCTGATTCCAACAGCTCAATCGATTGTAGACAGGCTATAGTGTGTGATATATCCCGATAGTGCACGAGGACAACAACACAGGACGCAGGTAATAACGTGCTCATAAAAAACGATTAGCCGCCCAAATTTAAATATCGCTAGGGTCTGTTCACAATTAATGGTTTACTAACAATCTAAGATCGTTCAACTCTGTCTCCCAGGGGAGACAGAGGCATGGAACGGTTATTATTACGTGATGACCAATGGGCTCGATTGGAACCATTCTGTGCGGGAAAACAACGTGATCGCGGCGTAACAGCTAAGGATAATAGGTTATTTCTCGAAGCTGTGCTTTGGATAGCGCGAACAGGTTCTCCCTGGCGCGATCTGCCAAAGGAGTTCGGGAACTGGCACAGCGCGTATGTGCGATTTGCTCGATGGTGCGAAAAAGGGACCTGGGCTAGGTTAGCCGAAGCTGTATCTGGGGATCCAGATTTAGAAATGCTCTTCATTGACAGTACCATTGTTCGTACCCACCAGCATGCGGCAGGTGCCCAAAAAAAGAAGGGCCGCAAGACATCGGACGTTCGCGTGGTGGACTGACAACAAAGATTCATGCTGCGGTTGATGGATTGGGAAATCCCGTTCGTTTGCTTTTGACTGGTGGCGAAGCTGCGGACATAACGCAAGCCCAAGCCTTGATTGAGGGATTTGATGCCTTGTCGATTGTGGCTGACAAGGGATACGACTCCAACGCGTTTGTCATCAGCATTACGTCTCGAAATGCAGAGGCGGTCATCCCCAGCCGGAAAAACCGAATTATCGGGCGAGAATACGATCACCATGTTTACAAAGACCGCAACCTTGTTGAACGATTTTTCAATCGTATCAAGCAGTTTCGGCGATTGGCGACGCGCTATGAGAAACTCGCGCGACGATTTATGGCAATGCTGCATCTCGTCTTTGCCTTCATCTGGCTGCAATAATTCGATTATTGTGAACAGGCCCTAGGACCTGTTTCTAAATCATCGCATCCATATCAGGCATGAGGCGATGGTGGCCATGGCCAAGAAGGTGGTTGCCAGCTTCTCGTAGCGCGTGGCAACTCGACGAAACTCTTTGATTTTACAAAAGAAACACGCAACAAGATGTCTGTCTTTGTAAATATGTGCATCGTAGGACCGTTGATCACGGCGGTTTCTTTTCGGCGGTATCACGAGGATTGCCCTCTGTTGCTTGATTTTGTTGATTATGTAATCAGCATCATAAGCTTTATCCGCAACAACATGTATAGCGAACAGTAAGCGTTCAATCAGGCCCATCTTACGCCGCTTGAGTTTTCTGTCATGGAAAGTTTCACAGGAGGACGACCATGACAGCATCAGCTGCAGCGGCATGTTCCGAGAAGGCGGCGTACTGGTCTGAACATCTTAAGGCTTGGCAGAGGAGCGGCCTGAGCCAGGGGGCCTACTGCCGGCGGCATGGTCTTTCCCGGAGTTCCTTGAGCTATTGGCGCAAGCGTTTAGGAGTAACGAACGACTGGGAGGCCGCACCTTTCGTCTCCATCGTCCCCGTGCCGCTGCCCGCGTCGGCTCAAGCAGACATGGCGATCACATCTGAACCGATGCTGGTGCACGTGGGCCACGCCTTTCGCATCGAGATCAGAGGCGACTTCGCCACGCCGGTGCTGGAAAAGCTTGTCCGCACGTTGACGCGGCTATGATGCTGCCAGCAAACGGCGTCCGGGTCTACCTGGCTCTGGGAGCCACGGACATGCGCAAGTCCATCGACGGACTGTCCATCCTGATTTCGCGGCAGCTGCGACTCGATCCGTTCGCTGGCCACTTGTTCGGCTTTTGCAACCGCAGCAGGACCATAATCAAGCTGCTCTACTGGGATCGTAACGGCTTTTGCCTATGGCACAAACGCCTGGAGCGCCATGTGTTTCGCTGGCCGACCCACGAGGCCGAGGTGCTGGCCATCGACTCAAGGCCGCTCGCCTGGCTGCTCGACGGTCTTGATCCCCTGGCCGTAAAAGGGCATTCTCGACTAGAGTATTCAACGGTTTTTTGATCAGTATTTCATTGATTAAATTGAATAATTCTGACATATTCTCCGGGTCGTGGACATCAATTTCCTCCCTGACGACCCCGCCGTCCTCAAGAGCGTCATCGCCGATCGTCAGGCGCAGATTGCCCAGTTGGAGCAGCGCCTTCGTCTCCTGAACCTGATCATCGACGGCCCGAAGTCCGAGAAAAAGCCCCGCACCGGTCAAGAGCAGCAGCTTTCCCTGTTCGATGAGGCCGAGCAGGCTGCGGAGGAGCACAATCCGCAGACCTTCGAGGAGGCCTGCGCCCCGATCCTTACCCGTGGCAAACGCGGTCGTCGCCCTATCCCCGTCGATCTGCCCCGTGTGGAGATCGTCCACGACCTGCCGGAATCGGAGAAGGCCTGCCCCTGCGGTGCGGTCTTGGTCCGCATCGGCGAGGAAGTCAGCGAGAAGCTCGACATCGTGCCGGCCAAAATCCAGGTTATCCGCCACATCCGTCCCAAGTATGCCTGCCGGGCCTGTGAAGGCGTGGAGAACGACGGCCCGACGGTAAAAACCGTGCCTATGCCGCAGATTATTCCTCAGGGCATCGTCAGCCCGGGCCTATTAGCCCATGTTGCGGTGGCCAAGTACGCTGACGCGCTCCCCCTGTATCGCCAGGAAGACCAGTTTATGCGCCTGGGGCTGGACATCTCCCGGGGGACCTTGGCCGGCTGGATGATCCGGGCGGCCAGGGCCTACCGCGACCATCAGCCCGACGTACTGGCTCTGGGATCAACGGCTCAAGGATCGACCACTGTTCATCAGTTAACAGCTCAGCTTTACTCATGAAATAGAGAATAACCCTCCGATTGGCCCGGGACAAGGGCGATTTATGAGATGAGTTCTAGTGTCACGTCCTCAAAATTGATAGACACTTAAGCTACCAGAGGCTTGCCGGTGTAAGTCCACTTGAAGGGTCTCGCCCAGAGCTGGTTGTAGCTCTTGATGTACTCCATGATCTGGCCGACGAGCTGCTGCTTTGAGCGCCAGACACCGTCCCGAAGCACATCGCGGGCGAAGATGTTGAACCAAATTTCCACTTGGTTCAGCCAGGAAGAGTAGGTCGGCGTGTAATGCATGGTCATCCGCCGCTTGCCTGCCACCCACTCCTTGATCTTCTGGTGTTTGTGGACAGCCAAATTATCCACGATCACGTGCAGGTGCTTGCCAGGATATTTGCGGTAGAGCAGTTTTAAGAACTTTAGGAATTCCTCATGGTTCGTGCTCTCAACGCACCGCCCTTCGACGGTCCCGGCGTGAACTGCCAGGGCGGCAAGGAGGCAGGTTGTGCCGTGGCGTTTGTAGGTGGCAGTCAGCCGCTTTGGGTGCCCTGATCGCATGGGCAGCAGCGGCTGGGTCCGGTCGAGAGCCTGAATTTGCGACTTCTCATCCACGGAGAGGACCAAGGCGTTTTCCGGCGGGTTCAGGTACAGACCGATGATAGCCGCCTGCTTTTGCTCGAACTCAGGGTCAGGGCTCTTCCGCACCAGTACTTGGTACTGTGGGGCTTGATGGCACCCTCGGTCAAGATTTTTTGAACAGCGGACTTGCTGTGGCCGGTGGCCTCCGCCAGCTTGCGCACGCTCCAGCGACTACCGCCGTCGGCAGGCGTAGTGCAGGCCAGGGCCACGACGCCCACACGTTCTTCCGGAGTGGGGCGTTTCCAGGATCCGACCCTGGCGGATGCGGTCTTGGACAGGATCGTCCATGACTCCTACCGGATCGAGCTGTCGGGGGATTCCATGCGGAAGCGGACATCGGACTTGACCAAATCGGCCACCTGAAGCAGGACCAAAACACCAGCGCGCTCAACCCCTCACCCTCAAGAGTGGCCGATTTCACCGAAATCCGCAGGCAGCGATAGGCGACCGGGTTTCGGACCTTCGAGACGCCGCGTACGTCCTCTCGATCCACAAACGGGAGGAGCGCGGATGATCGCCTTGCCGGATTCCTGGAAGCGGTCGGCGTGCTTGCGCTTGGCTTTGCTGAACAGCGAACTGATAAATCGGTCGTGAAGGTCGATGATCTCGTCAATCAGGGTGGCGCGGGTGTCGAGGAGGACCGCTACCAACGTCGCGTAGCAGATCGCGCAGGTGTTGAGCGGTCATCTGCCCGCCCTCACGGGCGAGCTTCAGCAGCCGGTTCTGGTGGACCGCGTGTTCCAACCCATCTGGCAGCCCCAGTTCGCGCAGGGTCTTCAGCCGTTCCAGGTGGGCCAGCACATGCTTGGGCTTGGGTGACCCCGGCGGCTGACGCATCCAGATCAACCCGCTGCCCTTGGAGCCCTCACGAATTGTCAGCAGTGCGTCGAGCGCTCGACGGTGGAGATCGGTCAGGGGCGTTGTCAGCGCCTCATAGACCTGTCGCGTGCCACGCGTCAACGCTTCGCTGCATACCCGGTCGATCACGTCGAGCGCCGGCAGAATGATGCATTGCTGCCGCAGCAGTTCGACAAACGCTTCGGCGAGCACGATACCCCGGTCGGTTTGCTTGGCCAGTTCGGCAAGTTGTTGTACGGTAACCGCTCACAGGGTCAGCTTTTGGCCTCATGAATCCAGGCGGTTTCGGGACTGGTGCCAGCGAAGAAGGCAGTCATGGCATCGACGAGAACCGGAAATATTCTCTTTCCTCGAAGTCGGCAGGTCTGGCGCAGGGAGAGGATTCGTTCCGCAAAACGTCCGCCGTTCTCGCTGACGGTGCCAAAGCTGGCTTTTCGCCACAGCACAGCAAAGCGCAGGAGGCGTTCGGCGTGATTGTTCGTCGGGGCAACACCGGCTTCCTTGAGAAAGAGCCACAGATGATCCATTTCGTCGATGAGGCGACGGGTCAGTTTGCCGGCGTCGTCAGTCCGGTCGCTGTATGTGGATACCAGGCGAATGAAACGCGCATAGAACATGTTCCATTCGCCGACTGTGGGCGGTGCTTTGGCCATGTGGCACAACCGCTGCAATTCCTTATGGATCCAGGTGCCACATTTGGCGATCTCGGGATCTTTTCGCTCCGCAAGCCCTTTGGCGTGGCGGATCAGATGCGCCAGACAGGTTTGACGCAGCCCCACCCATTTCGTGTAAACGGCGTAGCCGTCGCTGACCAGAATGCCTTGCCAATCCTGGATCAATGCCTGGAAAGCCTTCTTCGACCGATGCCGGTGAATCATGAAATAAGCCGCCAAGCTATTCCCCATGACCCACAGCCATTGCAGCGTTCCCTTGCAATACCAAGCTGTTTCGTCCACGTGATTGACGGGAGAACTTCGGACACTCGCGCCGACGGTTTGGTAATGCGGGGTGATGGCGCGGGAAACCCGGTCGAGGATTTTCTGGATGGCGCCTTGGCTGACATGCAGGCCCAGCACCGAAAAGAGAAAGTCCTGGGTGGTTCGTCGAGAGTCGGCTTGGGTGCCGACCATGACGGCAATAATGGAGGAGAGTCTCGGGCCGTAGCCCGTGCGGTGCTGCGGGGGGATGAGCGCCTTGAGCAATTTGCCGCAGTGGCGGCACCGACCTCGATGCAGGATGAAGTGTGTCACTTCCAGCTTGATCTCAGGCAGTTCAACGACTTGGTGGACGTAGTAAGGCTCCACGTCCGTGAGGCTGTTGCAGCCGCAGCTACACTTGCCGGGATAGAGTTCCGTGATCTGGGTTGGACTGAGAGCTTGCTGTCGGAACCCCTTGCGCTTTTTTCTGTCTTTTCGATTGGAGTTCTGCGCTCCCTTGCCCTTGGCGAACGGATTATCGCTGGAGGGTGGCTTGTTGGAATTCGTGGAGTCGGCGCTGAGTTTGGCTTCGAGCACCTCGATGCGTTCCCTGAGAGCCTGAATTTCACCGTGCAAAACATGCACGTACCCCAGCATCGGCCACGGGGTGTTCATCACCACTTCGGTGGTAAGACAGGTTCGTACGGGCACTGCTATCCCCATGTGCCAACTATGTGCATTAACTGAAAATTGTCCAGACCCTGTGAGCGGTTACGTTGTACGAGGTGCCGGTAATCAGCGGTAGCGAATGGTGTCAGGTTCAGCCATACTTCAAATTGACACAAACGAAGCAAGGGATACTCCCCGAAGACCTCCTTGGTCGAGCAGATCGGAACCAGGAACGTTGAGCCACCGGCGAATAAGCCAACGTACAACTGCTGGCAGGACGTGAGTGGACCGCCGAAGGTGGGCCTACTTCACCTGTCCTGCCTTCTGAAGGTAGTGTGCCATAATGTGTTTTATTAAAACGTAAATTTGATTTTTTTACAAAATTCAATACAATTCAATATAACTCGGTTCAGAACGGTTTGATTCAAAACACAACAGCATAAGGTCAATACAGCAGACTAAAATTGAATAAAATAAACTAATGACAGCTTGAGACCGCTGCGTAATTCTCTCAAGTCTCTATTTGTCCCGTTTTTCAGGTTCTCGAGACGATAGTTGTGGCCGATTTTCCTCCAGGTCCAGGATGTTTTCGCCCCGTTGGCGGCAATTGCCAGCCAAATGGGGGACCTGGCGCTGTTTTTCTCCGGCCGGACAGCGAAGCAGCCATCCACGTCCAGCATCGTCCCCTTCCAGGACGAAGTCCGGGACTGGGTCAGGCAGGGCATTGCCGGCTGCACGATCCACCAGGCCCTGATGCGCAAGTACGGCTTCACGGGCGCGTATTCCAGCGTCAGACGCTTCATCGCCAAGATCAAGCAAACGCCACCGAAAGCCACGGTGATGCTGGATTTTGCACCGGGCGAGGCGGTGCAGGTGGATTTCGGGGCCGGCCCGGAGATCACCGACGCCGTGACCGGCGAAGTCATCAAGACGCATTTCTTCGTGATGACGCTGGCCTGGAGCCGGCATCAGTACGCGGAGATCGTACGCGACCAGAAGATCGAGACCTGGCTTGGCTGTCATCGCCGGGCATTCGAGTTCTTCGGCGGTGTCCCGGCCAGGGTCATCATCGACAATCCCAAGTGCGCCATCACCAAGGCCTGCTACCACGATCCTGAGGTCCAGCGCTCCTATGAGGCCTTTGCCGAGGCGTATGGCTTTCTGATTTCGCCCTGCCCGCCGCGTGAACCGCAGAAAAAGGGCAGGGTCGAGTCTGGGGTGAAGTCCATCAAAATCAACTTCTTGCCGACACGGACCTTTCGCAGCCTCCATGACACCAACGCGCAGCTTCTGGAATGGGTCATGGGCTATGCGGGGAATCGCACCCACGGCACAACCAAGACCCAGCCGTTGGCGTTGTTTGCCGAGACGGAAAAGCACATCCTGCGCCCTTTGCCGGACGTGCCGCCGGAACTGGCTGTTTGGGCTAAGGTGAAGCTGCACGGCAACTGCCATGTCGAGTTCCGCCGCCTCAGGATTATCTGTCCACGAAATCGGGTCAACTCCAGGCCCTAGGCCGAGCTGGCAAAAAGACATGACAACCATGTGCTCTTGACTTAAAATTAGCCCTCATTTAGTCGAGGGCTGTTTGATTTGAGGTGCCCATGCATTTTTTGCTGGATGTCTTGACCCTTGGTTCTCGCCATTGGATCTTGTTGAGGCGTCTAACCCGCCGGGAGTTCGAAGCACGCTACCGTGGCTCGATACTCGGCCTAGCTTGGTCCGTAATCACGCCCGTGGCCATGATGGTCATGTACACCTTTGTGTTTCATTACGTGTTGGAGTCGCGTTGGCCAGGACACAAGGCCGACGACCAGTTTGGTTACGCTTTGAACCTGCTAGCTGGTTTGACGGTATTTAACGTCGCGGCAGAGTGTCTGAGCCGAGCGCCCCGGTTGATATTGGAAAATCCAAGCTACGTTAAAAAAATGATTTTCCCAGTCGAGATCTTGCCTCTGGTCGCACTCCTGGGCGCTTTGACTTCGGCCATGATTAACGGGTCTGTGCTACTTGTGTTTCAGTTGTGTCTGACCGGCCTACCCCCGTGGACCATTTTGCTGCTGCCCTTGCTGACGTTGCCTTTTTTGTTTCTGTGCCTTGGCGCGACCTATTTGCTTGCGGCTTTGGGCGTGTTTTTGCGTGACATCGGTCAGTTTACCGGCACCTTGGTGCTGATTTTGATGTTTTTATCGCCGGTATTTTATGCCACCGAAGTCATTCCCATGCCTTGGCGTACCTGGTTGGAAGCAAATCCCATGGCCGCCACCATCGGTTGGGTACGGGGCGCGTTGTTCGCGGGAAGCCTGCCCGCTCCGGGCGCGTACGGTATCCAGTTTTTGGTTAATTTGTCCGTGCTGATTTTAGGCTATCGTGTGTTCATGGCGCTACGCCCGGGGTTTGCCGATGTCGTGTGAAAAGGCGGGGGAGGACGCGCCGGCAGCTATCTGTTGTGAGGGGGTTGGCAAGGCCTACACGATTTATTCTCAACCCCAGGACCGGCTTTGGGAGTGGCTGGGCTGGCATAGCGGGCATGGGCATCCGTTTTGGGCCCTGCGCGACATCTCCGTGACGATCCGACGCGGGGAAACTGTTGGTATTGTTGGGCGTAACGGATCCGGCAAGTCGACTTTGTTGCAGCTGGTCGCCGGGGTGATCCGACCGACCGAAGGCCGATTAACCACTAGCGGTCGCATTGGGGCCTTGCTGGAGCTTGGATCCTGTTTTAACCAGGAATTTACGGGACGAGAAAATGTTCGTTTGGGCGCCTCCGTGCTCGGGCTAAATCCGGATACCATCGAGGCACGTATTCCAGACATCGCCCATTTTGCCGATATCGGACCGTTTTTTGATCGACCGGTGCGATTATATTCGTCGGGGATGCAGGCCAGACTGGCCTTCGCCCTGGTCTCCCACGTGGATGCTGATATCTTGATTGTGGATGAGGCCCTGGCTGTAGGCGATGCTGCCTTTGCTCAGAAATGCATGAGATTTTTGCGGGCTTTTCGGGAGCGCGGCACCTTGTGTTTTGTCTCCCACGATATTGCCGCCGTCATCAACCTTTGTGATAGCGCGCTGTGGTTGGAAAAAGGCGCTGTGCGTGCCTTTGATAAGGCGCGACTGGTATGCCGCGAATACGCAGCCGCCACCTGCCAAAAGCCGGTACGCCAGCAAGAAGCCCTATCCTCGGGCGGTCGCTCCCGTTTGCCTGCGTCAACCGGGCATGTGTTCGTCCCTTGGCTGGACACGCCCGTTCAATCAAGGCCGGATTGTACTATCACCTCCGTAGACTTGTGTGATGACCAGGGTGCATCCTTGAGGATGCTGCGTGGTGGGGAACGGCTGCGTTTGTTGTTGGCCGGCCGGATTATTCGTGAAGTCGGGACGGTATTGGCTGGGTTTATCTTGAAGGACAGGTTGGGGCAAGCCTTGTTTGCTTCCGGCGCTCCGGTCAATTTTGATGTGGTCAGCGAATCTGGTAGGTTCGAAGTGGAATTTGAATTCGATTTGCCGGCGTTACGGGCGGGAAATTTTTCGCTGACCGCCCTGCTCATTGCGGAATGGCCCGATCCTGTTGTGTACGTGCGCCTGGATGAGTGCGTGGTCGTAAGGGTCGATCCGACCCAGATAACTCACGGCCTGTTGCCCATTCCAGTCGTGACAGAATACACGATCATTCAGACAAAACACGGATCAAAGGCCGGGAGATATGAACCTTTCTCATGATACATTTCGGCGCCTCGCGACGACGCTTGTTCTTGGCGACCCATTGTTAACCACCGGTGACACGGCTTGGAGTCAGCATTTGCCATTTGCTTTCTGGCTTATTGAGGCGTTGCGTCCGACAGTACTGGTCGAGTTGGGCGTACATACCGGTGTTTCCTATTGCGCTTTTTGCCAAGCAATAGCGCAGCTTGGTTTGCCAACGGCTGCCTATGGCGTGGATACGTGGTTGGGCGATCCCCACGCCGGTATCTACGGGGACAATGTTTTTTTGACCCTACAGAGCCATCACGATCGACTCTATTCCTGGTTCTCCCATCTAGTGCGAGCCACGTTTGACAATGCTCGGGAACATTTTCCCGACGGGACCGTGGATTTGTTGCATATCGACGGTCTGCACACGTACCAGGCAGTGCGTCACGATTTCGAAACGTGGCTTCCGGCGGTTTCGTCCCGGGGGGTGGTGCTTTTCCACGATATCATGGAGCGGGAGAGGGATTTTGGGGTCTGGCGTCTGTGGGATGAGGTGCGTGGGCGCTATCCGTCTTTTACCTTTTCCTACGGACACGGCCTGGGGATCGCGGTGGTCGGGAACGAGGTGGCGGAGCCCTTGCGTTGGCTATGCCTGGGGGAGCGACGTGAGGATGATGATGCGGCGGTGGCGCATTTTTTTGGTCTACTCGGCGAGCGCTTGGAAAGCCGTTCCGCTTTGGCCCGAGCCCAGGAGCAGGCGGCACGCCTGCGTCGGTCACAGGCATCCTTCCAGTGCGATTTGGCCGTGTGTCGTGCGGCCCTGGCAGAGACCAACAAAGCGCTGTTGAAAAGCCGGACCGAGCTTGCCGGTATGCAGCGATCCCTGTCCTGGCGACTGACCGAGCCCCTGCGGTTTGCCAAGCACCACGCGCAACGTTGGCGTGAGATGCTGAAAGGATATCGCGCTCCCCAGGGAGAACAAGAGGCTGCCGATGCGGAACCGTTTCTTCTGAGCGAGCACTATGGGCTGCTCGAGGAGTGGTACGAGCCAGAGACCCCGGAGGTCTCGCTGATCATCGTGAATCGCGATAAACCGAACATGACCTTATCCTGCTTAGACGCGGTTTGGCAGTACACAAGAGGCTACCGCTATGAGATTGTCTTGGTGGATAACGGCAGCACCGCTTCGGCTTTCCTGCGTCTGACCAGGGCGCGTGCGGCCGCACGGATCGTACGTTTGACTGCGGCCCACTCTTTTGGGGAGAGCTGCAACCTCGGAGTCGAGGTGGCGCGGGGACGATATATTGTACTGCTCGACCCGGATGTTATCGTTGCTCCCGGCTGGCTGGAACCCCTCATCGATTGTTTGGAACAGGAGCCGGATATTGGCGCCATAGGTCCTAAGCTGCTTGCTCCGGACGGCAGGCTCCTGGCGGCGGGCTCAGAAGTTGCTCCAGATGGCCGCCGGCAGGATCATGGCTGTGGTTGCGCCCCGGATGATCCCGCCCACGGTACGTTGCGCGAGGTCATGTGCCTTGCGACGGCGGTGCTGGCCGTGAGCCGTGAAACTTTTGAACGCGCGCTCGGTTTTGACTTGCTTTTCGAGCCGGATTTTTACGCGGACAGTGATCTGTGCCTGAAGATCACCCAATTGGGGCTGCGTATTGTCTTTTGCCCCTGGTCATGCGTGGTACTCCAGCGGCAGACCCTTGGCCGAATAAAGGGGGAAGACGGTCTGCTCGAACTGAACCGGGATCGTTTTTTGGCTCGCTGGGGTGGGGTATTCGTGGATCGGGCACACAAAGTGCATGGGCTGCTGCTGCCACCGGTCGGGCCATTGTGTTTTGGGCGGCGAAGTCCCTCCATCCTGCTGTATACGCCTTTTCCCCTTCTTCTAGGAGGCGGTGAGCGTTATTTGCTCACACTGGCCTCGTCCTTGTCGGACGAGGCCGAGGTAACATTAGCTACAGCCCAGCCGTATTCCCGTCTGCGTTTGCGCACCATGGGCAGAGAATTATGCCTGGATTTGGATGCGGTCCGAATTACTACCTTGGAGCTCGCCACCCAAGGGACGAGCTACGACTGGTCGGTTGTCATGAATAACGAGGCCTTCCCTAGTGTCCCGGGTAAGGCAAAACGTAATATTTTTCTTTGTCAGTTTCCGTTTCCGGCTCCGGATGAAATTCTGGCTGAACGTTGGGACTTGGCGGACGACTATGAACAAACCGTTGTTTACAGCCAGTTTGTCTTGCGCCATTACGTCCGAGTCGTGCAGCAATTGGGCAAGCAGTTACCTCTGGTCACGGTCATCAATCCCCCCTGTTGTGGGGCACCCTGGACGACGACAGACAAGCAGCCCATGATTCTTGGCGTCGGACGTTTTTTTGTTGAAGGCCATTCAAAACGCCAGGACTTGATGTTGGAGGCCTTTCGGGCGCTTCACACCAAGCATCCGGACGTCAGCTTGCATTTGGTTGGTGCTTTGCCACCCTACGAGATCTGTCGTAACTATCTCATGGAACTGCGGCGTCGGGCCGAGGGATTGCCTGTCCACTTTCATGTCAACGCATCGGCGCAGACATTGAAAACGCTTTATACGGAAGCTTCGTTATACTGGCATCTGGCCGGCTATGGCGTGTCCGAAGATCTGGAGCCTCACCGGTGTGAGCATTTCGGGGGCACCCTTGTCGAGGCCATGGCGGCCGGTTGTATTCCTTTGGCAGTGAACCGGGGCGGACCGGCGGAAATTCTTCACGACAGGCGGGTGGGGTATGTTTTTGAGGACTTGGCCACATTGATCGATCAAAGTGATCACCTGCTGTCTCTGGATCCGAATGACCCTGAGATCGTGTCCATGCGCCAAGCTGCGTTGGTTACCAGCCGGCAATACACACCGGAACGATTTGTCGCGTCGTTTCGAGTCTTGTTTGGATTTGAGGAAGGATAGTTGTTGCTATGGGCCACAGTGCGATGCAAGAGAATGGTGATGGGGCCTGCGCAGCCCCTATCGCGAATATGGCCATTGTCTGTAGCGAGCTTGGAAAAAACTATGCTATTTATGAACATCCATATGATCGGTTTCTTGAATGGCTCTTTCCCCATAACGTGAAAAGACGTCAACTTTTTAAAGCTCTTGACAATGTGTCCTTAACCATTGCCCCAGGTCAATCTGTTGGCATTATCGGTCGGAACGGTTCTGGAAAATCGACTTTTCTGCAATTGATTGCCGGTGTTTTGCAGCCATCGTATGGATCTGTGCGGACGAACGGTCGTATTGCAACTATTCTCGAATTGGGATCTGGATTTAATTCTGAATTTTCCGGTATTGATAATTGTCGTCTTGGAGCGTCGTTGCTTGGCCTAGACCCGGAAACCATTGAGGCTCGCCTTCCGGTTATCGCCCGCTTCGCCGATATAGGGCCTTTTTTTGAACGTCCGGTCAAATTGTATTCTTCTGGCATGCAGGCTCGGCTAGCATTTGCCTTGATCTGCCACGTCGACGCGGATATCCTAATCGTAGATGAAGCTCTGGCTGTGGGTGACAGTGCTTTTTCCCAGCAATGCCTGCGCTTCATGCGCGCCTTCCGGGAGCGGGGAACTTTGTGTTTTGTTTCCCACGATACGGCTTCCATCCTGGCCTTATGCGATACGGCCCTCTGGCTCGATCACGGGGTAGTTCAGGCGGTTGGCCCAGCCCGAATGATTTGTCGCGCCTATCAGGAAGCCTTGAATACCGAACGCCGCGGAGGCTACACGGCCGCGTCCCAGGTGCATGCTGTAATCGACACAGCTCTGGACGAGCCAGCTTGCCAGTGCGTTGCGACTGTCGGGGATTTTGACCCACAAAGTCCCTGGCACGGCTATTTGGGAGCCAAGATTGTTTCGGTCGAGATCGGCTTGGTGGATGCGCCCGATTGCCGGACATTCTACCAGGGGGATAGGGTTAGGCTGGCGGTAACCGCCACGAGCGAACAGGAGATCATCAGCCCGATCATCGGTTTTTCCTGGAAGGACTCCCGCGGCCAAGAAATTTTTGGCAGCAATACCCTGGCGGCGCTTAGTGACAGTGAAATCCTCCTTGCAGGGGACCAGATGTACGTCGAATTCCTGTTTGCTCTGCCGATTCTATGTTCAGGAGTGTACACCATAACCGTGGCCATTTCCGAGGGAGACCAGTTCGACCATATCTACCATCATTGGATTGACGAGGTATTTACTGTGACGATCGAAACGAAGCCTGCCATTACTGGACTTATGTCCATCCCCTGCCACCGAAAGATTCGGCCTGGCCTGTAAGGCTAGCCGTGGCCGTGTTCCCTTGGATTGTAGGTATGTGGCGAGCGTTGTCGTCTTGTTGGCAGGAAAAAGCCATTGCCCCCCCCCTACACCCCCTGTACGAGGTGCCCCGCAAAACTAATCGCTTGGCCTACGATAATTTTTTGCTCGCGCATTACGAGCGAGCAGTACGCAAAATAAAAGTGAACTCACGTCCTTTTCTGTTGTTGCTCGACCCGTCATCTCTTTGCCAGCTCCAATGCCCGATGTGTCCTACAGGCTTAGAAAATGCAGGATCGGTAGGATATGGTCGGAGGTACTACCGTAATCCGAGAAAATTACTGAGTAGAGATATTTTTAACACTGTGATAGATGAACTTGGAGATGTTTTATTTTTTGTTCATCTTTACAACTGGGGTGAGCCACTACTTAATTCTAATCTAGTGTATTTTATACAAGAATTAGCTCTTCGTGATATTGTTGTTGTGACAAACACAAATCTATCACTTTCTCTTGCAGACCACGCCATTGATGCTCTAATTGATTCCGGTATCGCTCGGATCGAGGCTTCCATCGATGGGTTTAGCCAAGCGTCGTATGGACGTTATCGGGTGAAAGGTCATTTTGAGCTAGCCAGAGACAATCTAGTGCGCCTGGCCGCCGCTCGAGATAGGATGGGCAAAGATGTCAGGATTGTCTGGAATTTTTTAGTGTTTCGCTTCAATGAGACGGAAATTGAGCCAGCACGTCGTTTCTGCGAGGATCACGGTATTATGTTTGTTCGCCGTGAAGCGGCTATTTCTGAGGCACTACGCAAAGAATTTCTGCCGAGTTACCGAGAGGGGGAACGTCTTGAGGGGTTCTTTGAGCAGCGGCAGCATCTCTTTCATCCAAGAAGCATTCTACAGCGTCCAGATAAAAGTTGCGCTTGGCATTATTACTATTCAATTGTAAACGCAGATGGAAGTGTTTCTCCATGTTGTTCACCATGGGAATCTGACTGGGATATAGGATCAATTGTTCCAGGAGCAACAACTTTCGCCGACATATGGAATAGTAAATATCTTAAAACTTCACGTTATGACGTGTCTGGAAGATATCTTATAGAGAAACTTCGTCACAAAGGCGTGTTGAAAAACATTATTACAGTTGATGACTTTGTCAGAACTGGGACAATATGTCAGGGATGCCAAATGCCTATTTCTATGTTAGACTTATATTCTAGTTGGATTGAAGGGATAGTTGAGTACTATAAAAAAATAAAATGGAAGTTTAACTCTAGATATGACAAAGCTTTTTCGTTGGTTTATCACAATAAAGATGCATTTGTTGAATATTATAAGACATTTTTTGCCTAGAAGTCATCTCATAAATACCGTCGCAACAGGATAATGGCGCAGGCGAGATGAACACCCCCCCTGAAGTTGTCTGCGTAGTATTCCCAGCGAGTGAGGACGCGACGAAAAGACCCAAGCCAAGCAAAAAGACGTTCGGTCCTTCCGGGTTTCCCGTGGGTAACCACCCTTTGAAGTATCAGCGGGTTAGCTTTAATGGTGGATATTTTTTGAACAGAAAAATTTTCACCGTTTCATTGTTTTTTTGCCCCTAAGGGGCTGTTCCAAGAAAAGAAGATAGATAGATTCTTTTATGATTTTATTGAGTTAGAGGGATACGACTGTAACTCACGTAGCGTAAAAAATGCCGCCCTCAACGGATTCATCGTAGACTCCAACTGGCTGGTATCATTGCGAGTCATCACCCACGCTAAACCCGGAAGGGCCAGACGTTCTATCTTCCATCTTCGTCGGTAACGGCGTAATGGTCTTCCATCTTGCGTCTTTGCTCTTTTACGGTTTCTCCTATGCGGAGCAATCAACTCGATATCTTGTTCAGCAAGCTTCGTATCGAGCGGATCACTGTCATAGGCGCGATCCCCGATAATGCGTCTGGGTCGTCGTAAGGTGATGGTTGCATCGATGGTAGCTTGGACAAGGGTGACTTCATGTGGAGAAGCAGAAGACGTGTACACTCCGACTGGAAGACCTGAAGAGTCAGCAACAGCCATGATCTTCGTACCTTTGCCCCGCTTGGTCTTGCCAACGTCGGCACCCCCTCTTTTGCTACCACGAAGGTACCGTCGATGAAGCACTCGGAAAGATCGATCTGGCCCCGTTGTTCGAGATCGCGGGCCAAAGTTTCAAGGATGGAACGCATGACGCCGTCTCGGACCCACATCTGAAACCGTCGATGACAGGTTTGATAAGGCGGGAAACGATCGGGCAGGTGCTGCCAAGCTGCTCCTGTGTGAGCGGCAGTGGCAAACTGACCCAGGTCGGCAATTGAGATTTGACCCACCCTTCCTGAAACGTGGTCTGATCCGTCAGGTTCAGGCCCATGATTACGAGGGAACGGTGGATGGAGATCCAAATTCTCCGACGACAGGGCAAGGGAATCCGGGAGATCGTCAAGCTGACGGGGCACTCCAGGAACACGGTGCGCAAATATCTCCGCGATGGCCAGGTAGAGCCGCAGCCGGCATTGCGCGTGAAACGGGCAAGCAAACTCGATCCGTTCAAAGCGTACATCGCCGGACGGATCAAGGCGGCCAAACCGGACAGATTGCCTGCCAATGTCCTGCTGCGGGAGATCGTGGCAATGGGCTACACGGGGCGCGAACGCATTCTTCGAGCATTTATTGCCAAGCTGTGCCAGAAGCCACCCGAGGAGCCGATCGTCCGCTTTGAAACGTCTCCCGGCAGGCAGGCTCAGGTCGACTGGTGCGTTTTCAGACGCGGCCAGCGATCACTTTCGGCCTTCGTCATGACCCTCGGCTATAGCCGGTTCACGTATGTCGAGTTCGTCACCGACGAACGCTTCGAGACCCTGCGGGCCTGCCATGAGCATGCCTTTGCCGCCATCGGCGGCGTGCCACGCGAAGTGCTTTACGACAACATGCGTACCGTCGTCGTCGAGCGAAACGCCCATGGCCAGGGCAAGCACCGCTTCCATCCCGGTCTTTGGGACGCGGCCAAGCACTTCGGCTTCGTGCCACGGTTGTGCGCACCGTATCGGGCACAGACCAAGGGCAAGGTGGAACGCTTCATCGGCTATCTGCGCCGCAGTTTTTACGTCCCCCTGGCCAGCCGGCTTGCCGGATCGGGATTGGTGCTTGATGCCGCCACGGCCAATGCCGAGGTCTGGCGTTGGCTTCGCGACGTGGCCAACGTCCGGGAGCATGCCACCACAGGCCAGCGTCCGATCGACCTCCTGGAGCAGGAAACGCCCGAACTGCTGCCACTGCCGGTGCGCCAGACCGTCCAGACGCCAGCATCGAAGCCTCTGGCCAAGACGGCATGGCCAACGGAGATGTTGCAACGCCCGCCGGCCTTTTACGAAAGCCTGCTGGCGCCGGAGGTGCGGCCATGAGCGAATTGCGCCATGAACGGATCGCACGGCTTTGCGAGCAGCTTCGCCTGGTGGCCGTCACCAGCCAGTATGCCTCCCTGGCCGATGAAGCAGTCCAACGCGAGGCCAGCCTGGCAGAATTCCTCGAGAATGTGCTGCGCTCGGAACTCGATGTGCGCCAGAGCCGCTCCAGGCACACCCTGACCAAGCTGGCCGGTTTCCCCGGCATCAAGACCCTTGATGGCTACGATTTCGATTTCGCGGTCGGCGCGCCGCGCCAACACCTGCTCGAACTGGGTGGGCTGGCCTTTGTCGAGCGTCGCGAAAACGTGATCCTGCTTGGCCCAAGCGGCACCGGCAAAACCCACCTGGCCATTGCTCTCGGCTATCTGGCGGCTCAGGCCGGTCAAAAGGTCCGCTTCACGACCGCCGCCGATCTTATGCTGCTGCTCGAGAGCGCCCATCGCCAGGGCAGAGCCAAGGAATTCATCAAGCGTGGCATCCTGAGCCCGAAACTGCTGATCATCGACGAGATCGGCTACCTGCCGTTTTCCGACCAGCAGGCCAGCCTGTTCTTCCAGGTGGTCGCCAAACGCTACGAGCAAGGTTCGCTCATCCTGACGTCAAACCTGAGCTTCGGACAGTGGGAACAGGCCTTCGGCGGCAACACCGCACTGACTTCGGCCATGCTCGACCGGCTGCTGCACCATGCCCATGTGATTCAGATCAGGGGGGAGAGCTACCGACTCAAAGACAAACGGAAAGCAGGAGTTATTGGGCAAGAACTGCCTTCACAAAAACTCGAAGGCTAAGGCTGGTGGGTCAATTCCAACTTGCCGAAACAAACCCAAGGTGGGTCACTTTTAAGCTGCCGTTGACACCTGTACGCAAAATCCACAAGATGCCGTTGAGTACTTCACGGTTGGCGCGCCAGGGCCTACCGCGACCATCAGCCCGACGTACTGGCTCTGGGATCAACGGCTCAAGGATCGACCACTGTTCATCGGTTAACAGCTCAGCTTTACTCATGAAATAGAGAATAACCCTCCGATTGGCCCGGGACAAGGGCGATTTATGAGATGAGTTCTAGTCTGCGACGCTCAAGATGTGGGCAGGTTCAGGAAAGACCGAGCAGCGCATGGCGCTTCGGGCCAGGGTATGGGAGCCGAGATGACCGGCTTCCTCGGCTACGACCACTACCAGACACCGGACAGCGATCCCGGCAATCGCCGCAACGGCTACAGCCAGAAAGAGCTTGCCTCGACAGTCGGGCCCATTGCCATCGATGTGCCCCGGAACCGGAAATCCAAGTTCACGCCGGCCATCGTCAAAAAGCGCCAGAAGGACATCGGCGGCGTGCCACGCGAGGTGCTTTACGACAACATGCGTACCGTCGTCGTCGAGCGAAACGCCCATGGCCAGGGCAAGCACCGCTTTCATCCTGGTCTTTGGGACGCGGCCAAGCACTTCGGTTTCGTGCCACGTCTATGCGCGCCGTATCGGGCACAGACCAAGGGCAAGGTGGAACGCTTCATCGGCTCTATCTGCGTCGCAGTTTTTACGTCCCCCTGGCCAGTCGGCTTCCCCGGCATCAAGACCCTCGATGGCTACGATTTCGATTTCGCGGTTGGCGCGCCGCGCCAGCACCTCCTCGAACTGGGTGCACTGGCCTTTGTCGAGCGTCGCGAGAACGTGATCCTGCTTGGCCCAAGCGGCAACGGCGCACCGTAAGCGCTCAATAAGCCGCTTCTTGTCAGGGCGAGCAGGAAGGGGGATAAGCTCAGGCAGGGATGATCAGGCTCTGAGGATCGATGTGCTGCGGCAGGAGAGCCTCGCGCTGGGCATAGCCGATAGCCTTGCCGAGCAGGCTCTTGGGCGGCGCGGACATCGAGCAGCGCCTTGAGCTTGTCCAGGATCGGTCTGGATTTTTCGGCTCGCAAGGCCTTGGTTTGCTCGGGATCGAGTTTCTGCTTTTTGGCTTGGTGCTCCACGCCATAGAGTTTGCCGATCAGATCGAGGACGGCATGGGCTGAGCCACCTTTGCCCATAATTCGTCCGGTAGTTCGGTGAAATCATACGGTGTACCAATGTCCACAACTTTTAAAGAAAATCAAGAATTAAGCAACATCTGTGCTGGACATCCTCTAAAAGATTCTAAAAGATTCTTGGACTGTTGAAACATCCCAGAAAGTCGAGTTTTTAATGCAAGTGACTACCGTGAGCAAAAAGGAGAGCCGACATGCGGATCGCCCTGGTGCACTATTGGTTGGTCGGCATGAGGGGGGGCGAACGTGTTCTGGAGGCGCTGCTGGATCTGTATCCGGAAGCCGACATCTTCACCCATGTTTACGTCCCAGAGGCGGTGTCTGCGAAAATTCGTGCACATCCGGTATATACGACGGCCATTGCGCGTCTGCCGCAGGCGGCACGCCATTATCGCAGTTATCTTCCTCTGATGCCTCTGGCGTTAGAAGGTCTGGATTTATCGGGGTACGATCTTGTCATTTCCAGCGAATCAGGACCGGCCAAGGGGGTGTTGGTCCCCCCAGGAGCCACACATCTCTGCTATTGTCACACACCCATGCGCTATCTTTGGGACGCCTATCCATGTTACCGACGCGAAGCATCCTGGCCCATTCGATTGCTGATGGCGCCGCTGTGCCATTATTTACGTTTATGGGACGTCTCTACGGCCGCCAGAGTGGACGCATTCGCGGCCAACTCCATCCATGTGGCTCGCCGTCTGGCCCGCTGCTACGGTCGCCGGGATGCCATTGTTATCCATCCGCCCGTGTCTGTGTCCGATTTCGATTGCGGTCGACCTCGGGGAGACCGCTATCTTTTTCTGGGCGAGTTGGTGGGGTACAAGCAGCCTCAAACAGCCGTAGAGGCCTGTCTGGCCCTGAGGCGTCCGTTAACGGTGATTGGCGGCGGTCCGTTGCTGCCGGAGATACGACGCCTAGCCAAGCGAGGCGATGTGAGCGTACTTGGCCGGCAGCCGGATCCCGTAGTGCGGGAGCACCTCAGTACTTGCCGGGCCTTGCTGTTCCCGGGCGAAGAGGATTTCGGTCTTGTCCCGGTGGAGGCCATGGCCTCTGGAGCCCCGGTTATCGCCCTGGCTCGGGGGGGGGCCCTGGAGACCGTCCTCGATGGGCAGACAGGCGTTCTTTATCAGGGAGGGACGACAGACGCTCTAATCCTGGCCATGCGCCGTTTCGAGCAGGCGCCGGCAATGCGACCGGAATACCTAGCAGCCCAGGCAGCCCGATTCGACGTGGCCGTTTTTCGACGTTCTTTTGCCGCCTTTGCGGAGGCGGCCATGACCCAAACAGGGGCCGGCTTCCGGCCGGTCCAGATCCGCGTACCTCCACAACCCTCCTAATGCTCCTTGATCTCGTTACCATTTTGTGCTGTCTGGGCCTTGTGCTGTGCGGATTCAAAATAGCCGGTTTGTCCTGTAACCCTGAACGGTATGTTTGGAGTGTTCTTGGTTCGCCCCTAATTTATCTCGGGCTAGCTTATTTGACCGACTTGCACGACAATCCTCTACAATCGCCACCAGAGGAGTTAAAAAAACTAAACCGCTTTATTTCCCTGTTCTTTCTTTTGGATACCATCTTTTTCTCCTTTCCACCCGCGACATTCGGCACGTCCCAGGCTGTTTTCCTAACAGCCTGGGGCGCCGCTTTGGTGGGAGTACCATTAGTTAGGACGGGCGCACGGGCGCTATTCCCGACGATTTTTCAGTGCCAACTACCATGTGTGGTCATAGGTCGTAGTGATGCCGTCTCCGCCCTGGTGGAGAGGCTTAGTCAGACAGGTCGAACCAGACTTCGACTGATCGCCGTCTCCACGGAAGCCAACTCGCTGGGGCCACAAAACTTGCCGCACCAGCCCTTTACCAGACTGCCCGATCTGGCGGCCACCAGACCCTCTTGTCATGCAATACTATTGCTTGACCCCAAGGGACGTTGGCCAACAGCGGAAACCATGAGCCTGTTGCGGGGCCATTTCCGTCATATACTACTGTACCGGCCATGCTTAAACGTACAACTCCCACTCTGGACTCGCTGCATCACCTTGAGTGGAGAAATTTTTTTGAGCTGCCAATTTAAACTGCTTGATTCTTGGCGCATGCATTTTAAGCGCGTATTCGACATCGTATTTTGTATTACCATCGGCTTGGTACTGTTGCCGTTTTTGGCCGTATTTTCTCTTTTAATTCGTTTGGATAGCCCAGGCCCCATCATTTTTACACAGACACGCCTTGGACAACACAAAAAGCCTTTTAAAATTTTTAAATTTCGCACAATGTATATCAATGCTGAAGATCGTTTACATACTATATTGCATGAAAATAATTATCTTAAACAACAATGGATACAACATCAAAAAATCATTCCTGATCCGCGTATTACTCGGGTCGGTGGCTGGCTCAGAAAGACGAGCCTGGACGAATTACCGCAATTATTGAATGTTTTGCTCGGAGATATGACCCTCGTCGGACCACGCCCTATCGTCGCGGTAGAAGTTCCCCGATACGGACGCGATTATGCCACCTACAGCCAAGTAAAACCAGGTCTAACTGGGCTCTGGCAGGTCTCTGGTCGCACGCAGACGACGTATGCTCAGCGAGTGACTTTGGACGTCACTTATGTCTACAACTGGTCAATTTACACGGATATTTGGATACTGTGTCGGACTATCTTAGAAGTTTTGCGCTGTACGGGATGTTAGCGCCGTAAAGCATCATGGTGTTACGATAGATTTTGATCTAAATTGATCTATTGAGGCTCTGCAAAGGCAATGCTCGTGCATCCTTGCGTTTTTTTTGAAGCCTATCGGCGAGGACGAAGGGTAAAAATGATATTTCGAGGGTTGGATGTGAGTCCAGGGATGCCGTTTGCAGAGACATACTCTGCTTGTGGCTGACGCAAGACGCAACTCTCACGTCAGCCATCGCGGGCAATCGGTTCAGCGATCAGGACCAAGCAAATTTCGGGTAACCGCTCACAGGGCCTGGACAATTTTCAGTTAATGCACATAGTTGGCACATGGGTATAGCAGTGCCCGTACGAACCTGCCTTACCACCGAAGTGGTGATGAACACCCCGTGGCCGATGCTGGGGTACGTTCATGTTTTGCACGGTGAAATTCAGGCACTCAGGGAACGCATTGAGGTGCTTGAGGCCAAGCTCAGCGCCGATTCCACGAATTCCAACAAGCCGCCATCCAGCGACAATCCGTTTACCAAAGGCAAAGAAATAAACAAATCCCATCGAAAAGACAGGAAAAGTCGCAAAGGGTTCCGACAGCAAGCGCTCAGTCCAACCCAGGTCACGGAACTCTATCCCGGCAAATGTAGCTGCGGCTGCAACACCCTCACGGACGTGGAGCCTTACTACGTCCATCAAGTCGTTGAACTGCCTGAGATCAAGCTGGAAGTGACACATTTCATCTTGCATCGAGGCCGGTGTCGCCACTGCGGCAAAATGCGTAAGGCGCTCATTCCCCCGGAGCACCGCACAGGCTTCGGCCCGAGACTTTCCTCCATTATTGCCGTCATGGCCGGCACTCAAGCCGACTCTCGACGCGCCATCCAGGATTTTTTCTTCTCGGTGCTGGGTCTGCATGTCAGCCAAGGAGCTATTCAGAAGATCCTCGACCGAGTCTCCCGCGCCATCGACCCCCATTACCAAGCCATCGGCGCGCTTGTTCGAAGGTCTCCCGTCAACCACGTGGACGAAACCGCTTGGTATTGCAGGGGGATGCTGCAATGGCTGTGGGTCATGGGAAATAGCTTGGCAGCGTATTTCATGATTCACCGACATCGGTCGAAGAAGGCTTTCCAGGCATTGATCCAGGATTGGCAAGGCATTCTGGTCAGCGATGGCTATGGCGTTTACGCGAAATGGGTGGGGCTGCGTCAAACCTGTCTGGCGCATCTGATCCGCCACGCCAAAGGGCTTGCGGAGCGAAAAGACCCCGAGATCGCCAAATGTGGCACCTGGACCCACAAGGAATTGCAGAGGTTGTGCCACATGGCCAAAGCGCCGCCCACCGTCGGCGAATGGAACATGTTCTATGCGCGTTTCATTCGCCTAGTGTCCAAGTACAGCGCCCGGACAGACGACGCCGGCAAACTGACCCGTCGCCTCATCGACGAAATGGATCATCTGTGGCTGTTTCTCAAGGAAGCCGGTGTTGCCCCGACGAACAATCACGCCGAACGCCTCCTGCGCTTTGCCGTGCTGTGGCGAAAAGCCAGCTTTGGCACCGTCAGCGAGAAGGGCGGACGTTTTGCGGAACGAATCCTCTCCCTGCGCCAGACCTGCCGACTGCGGGGGAAGAGAATATTTCCAGTTCTCGTCGACGCCATGACTGCCTTCTTCGCTGGTACCAGTCCCGAAACCGCCTGGATTCAAGAGGTCAAAAACTGACCCTGTGAGCGGTTACAGTTTCTCAAGCACCGGCGCGGCGAAATCGCCGCGTATCTCGATGCGAAAGGCGTTGCCCACCTGCACCAGTATCGGTTCAGGCGCGGTTGGCATCTCTGGTTGGGCCGACCCGGGTAGCGGTACGGGAATAATGGTGACGAAAGGTCCGGTCTCCCTGTCTTTCGTTGCCCCTAAACGCTTGCGCCAATAACTCAGGGAGCTTTGAGAAAGACCCTGCTGCCGACAGTATGCTCCCTGGCTCAGGCCGCACCTCTGGCAAGCCTCAATATGTTCAGACCAGTACGCCGCCTTCTCGGAACATACCGCTGCTGCTGATGCTGTCATGGTCGTCCTCCTGTGGGATAAACCATGACAGAAAACTCAACCGGCGTAAGAAGGGCCTTATTGACCGGTTACCGGGCAAGAACACGCACCAACCAAAATACCGAACAATATCATCGCCTGAGAAAACCACCAATCACGGAAAAAATCATGTCCGGCTATCCCACTCAAAAGATAAGACGTCCAGGCAACCCAAAAAAACGACGCCAATATCCAATGCTGCTGTGCCCTACTTTTCGGGATACTACGCAGCAACCCTGATCGAACTTGCCTATATCCCCACAAACAAAAACCAGCAAGAAAAGTACCAATGGATAAAGCTCCTAATACTCCAGATTCGCAAAGTAGCTGGAGATAAATATTATGTGGATGTGAGATAGTTATTGGATCAAGAGTAGGTACAAATCCCAACGAACGGAAGGCATGATTATATTGCCAAAATCCAGCTCCTACCCAAGGGAATTGCAAAAACACATGCCAAGCAAACCACCACAGGTCCCAACGTCCATCATGCAGGATGGCTTCAAATCCAATTCTCTCTGGCATTATAACAAGTAGAATAATAAAAAAAACAATAATTATCAAAAAATAAAAAACAAGTTGTCTCAACAGTGAAAATTTACAGTGAACAATTGCCAACAAAATTGATGCAGCTAATAATGTAAAATACGCATTTCGAGTATACGAAAAATAAAGAAGATAAAGCCCTGGGAAAAGAGTAATAAACTGAACCAACACAGAAAAAAACAAGCCCATTCTTTTCCGAGAAACAATATAGCACGCACTAGCAGGAATAATCGTTAGGGCCATAAAATTACCAACTCTATAATCATTCATCGACCCTGTAAGACGGCCGTGTTTAAGATATGCATGCTTAATAATTGGCATGTTATCTATAAAATCATACCCATGTAGACTTTGATATATACCGTCACATCCCTGCCAAAAACAAACAGCAACAAAAGCTAGCGTTATTTTCTCAAGTCTCTCAGTCGAATTTACACATTCCATGGCGACAAGTGGATAAACAAACCCTTTGTTAATATGCTTAAAAACATAAAAAAAAGAATTAATAGGATCAGTTGAGAAAAAAACGCCAACACATATTCCGAAAAGTAGAAAAACAAAAAGTATTTTTTTATTAAAATTACGTAAAACTGTTTTTTTCCAATTTAATTTATAATACCTTAGCAAAATAAAAAGACAAATTGTTGGGGTAATCTCTCGTGTTATATAACCAAGCGGAAACAAAACTATCGACCCCCAAAAGCTCCAAAACATAATGGTCTGTACTTTTAATACATCAAAAGCTAAAAAATTCTGATAACACTTTTTAAGAGATATTAAAGTCATATTCACTCCATAGAAAATAGTCAGTTACCCCCGGCAAAGCCAGGGGCATGAAAGGCAGTGAACCGCTCAAAGCGGTTTAAGAGTGAGCCGGCTAAAGCCGGCAACGGGAGTGTCCCGAAAACTGTGTAAACGCCCCTGGTTGATGTTTCAGCGGAAGGAGTCCTTCAGCCTGTCCTGGAAGAAGACCGAGAGCTAGGCCAAGATCTCCGACCAGTTCCGCGTTCTCACCGTCCACCGCTTCGCGGCTTCGGTGACTGCCAGATAGAGCGCCTTGAACAGGGCGATTTCCGTCGGAAAGACACTTTTGCCCTTCACGGTCTTTCTCCCCCGGCTGTTGAGACTTTCAATGGGGTTGGTGGTGTAAATCAACCGCCGTAGCGCGTCCGGATACTTGAAAAACGTAGCCAGGTCGTCCCAATTTCGCCTCCAGGACATGACCACGTGCGGGTATTTTTTGCCCCACGTTTCCTCGAATTGGGCCAGCGCCATGAGGCCCGCGTCCTCCGTGGGAGCCGTGTAGATCGAGCGCAGGCAGGTGGCAACCTCCTTGCGATCCTTCCAGGACATCTGGGCCAGCGAATTCCTGACCTGATGGACAAGGCAGCGTTGGATCTCGGCCTGGGGATACACGGCCCTGATAGCTTCCGGGAAGCCGGTTAGCCCATCTACGGCGAAAATCAGCACATCGTTCACTCCCCGGTTTTTGAACTCATTGAGCACGCCGAGCCAGTACTTGGCGGATTCGCTTTGGCCAAGCCAGATGCCCAGGCACTCCTTGCGGCCCTCCAGGTCGATGCCGACCATCAGGTAGGCGGCCACGTTCTTGACACGGCCATCCGTACGGAGCTTGAGGAACAGCGCATCCATGAACACGATGGCGTAAATCGGCTCCAAAGGCCGAAAACCTCCTGGAGCTTTCGCCCCTTAGTGGAGGTTTACACAGATTTTGTTACAGGCCCCTAAAACTTTATTTTACCGGCCTATCCAAATTAAAAAAATCTTTTTTTTTGCATGTGCAAGCCAAACACGTTGACATAAAGGAATTTTTTTCGGAGAAAGCAAGCACCTTATCATATAAAAGCAGGTGCACTCGTGGGAATTATCATTACAATAGCCAACAACAAAGGCGGCGTCGGCAAAACGACCCTCACGTGCAACCTCGCCCATGCTCTAACCCTGAAGGGTGGCCGGGCTCTGGTCATCGACATGGATTCGCAGTGTAATTCGACAAGTCTCCTCACTGGTGGCAACATCACATTTCAAAATTCGTTATATGATATACTCACTTCAAATGATATCGTAGCAAAGAAATCAATAATAGAATCATCTATAAAAAAAATAGATCTTTTGCCGAATATTTCAGATACAGCCGTTCTTGAATACGATTTATCGCAAAATTTACCAGATAACTACTTAATTTTAAAAACAAAAATACGGAAATATGTAAAAGAAATCTACGATTTTACACTAATCGATACACCTCCAAACCTTGGCTATTTTTCTCTTTCATCTCTTTTTGCCGCTGATTTTTGTATCGTTCCGATTTCCGCAGGCTCAGCTTACAGCATTGAGGGTTTATTGCGTGTTCTAGCTGTCATCGAGAAGATACAAGAAGATGGAAATCGTGACCTTCGTTTTTTACGGCTACTCGTTAACAATATTGACCGAAGAACAGCCATGGGAAGAGTTATCGTTTCTGAGATTGAAGAAAATTTTAAAGGCAAGATGTTTGAAACCCATATTCCACGGAGCACGGTTTTCGAACAGGCAGAATATACTAAACAGACTGTTTTCGGGAATCACTCCGCGACCTATGGTGCAAAGGCCTACCGTGAGTTGGCAACCGAGTTGAAACAGATCCTCAGCGCTACCGAATAGCCCATTGACCAACGAGGAATGTCATGCCCGAGCCCAAGCCAAGGCGATCTATTTTTGACACGCTAAAAAAATCGGCGGACGGACGGCTTGGCTTGGCCGAGGCCGCACGGATGGCGGATAAAATCAGTGTCTTTCCTCATCCTAAAAAAAATGATCCGACTAGTGACCCAACAAATAACCCAGTACATGACCCGACCCGACAGTCGGATCATGATCCGACTGTCGGGTCACCTGTCGGGACACCTGTCGGGACACCTGTCGGGACACCTGTCGGGACACCTGTCGGGACACCTGTCGGGACACCTGTCGGGACACCTGTCCCGACCAGCAATCTAGCTATAAAACATGATCCGACCGGTGATCCAACTCGCGATCCAACTATACGAAAATTAATTCGCAGCTTACCGGCAAATAAACGGCGTTTTCTTCATTTTATCATCGATAACGAACCTGCCGATGACGATTATATTCTAAACCGGCAAGCCGTTGCAAAACTGCTTCATCTCACTGATATTTCAGTAAAAAGATATTTTGCCGAATTTGCTAAACTGGGCTTTTTCCGTAAAGAAACGTATCGCCATGGCATCTGTCAAGGAGTTCGCTTATTTTTAGTCCGCTCTCGTTGTCAAGCCTTCAAGCAATATGACCTGACCTATGACCCAACTCTTGTCCCTACCCCAAAAAATGACCCGACATACGACCCAACAGGCGCACCAACACATGACCCAACCACATTTAATGAAGATAGAAAGAAAGAAAATCTATCTATCTTTCTTAACGCCGGACGCATCATCTTGACTTGGCCAAATCTTGCCCGTGCTGGCTTTGGTTGTGAGCAACTCGACCAAATTACCGCCGCCCTGGCTGAGCTGGGCAAGCCCATGGATAAGATCGTGCAAAGCCTCGATCATGCCGAATGGGAACTTGAGCGCGGCCAGATGCTCGACAAGGATGGGCAGCCCGTGTCCGATCCGTGCTCATGGGTATTCACCGCCCTGGCCCGGACTGGGTATTACCGCCGGCCCAAAGGTTATGTCAGCCCTGAGGAGCAGGCAGCCAAGGACGTCGAGGCCGAGGCCAAGGCAGTCATCGCCGCTCGCCAGGCCGCTGAGCAAGCCCAATTCGAGGCCTGGAGGGATGGACTGTCGCCTGAGGAGCTGACCGCCGCCCTGCGTGGCCACCCTGGTGGCCCGAAGGATGCATGGATGAAGAAAATTTGGCGTGACCGCAGGAATTAGGGCCTGTTTCTAAATCATCGCATCCATATCAGGCATGAGGCGATGGTGGCCATGGCCAAGAAGGTGGTTGCCAGCTTCTCGTAGCGCGTGGCAACTCGACGAAACTCTTTGATTTTACAAAAGAAACACGCAACAAGATGTCTGCCTTTGTAAATATGTGCATCGTAGGACCGTTGATCACGGCGGTTTCTTTTCGGCGGTATCACGGGGATTGCCCCCTGTTGCTTGATTTTGTTGATTATGTAATCAGTATCATAAGCCTTATCCGCAACAACATGTATAGCGAACAGGCCCTCAATCAAATCTGTGGCAGGCACACTGTCGTGCGTTTGCCCGCCAGTGATTTGCAGCCGGATCGGATTGCCCAAGGCGTCAACGACAATATGGATTTTCGTCGTCAAGCCACCACGGCTGCGGCCGATGGCTTGAGCTTCGCGCCCCCTTTTGCGCCGGCTGAGTGCTGGTGCGCTCGGACATAGGAGCCATCAAGATGAATCATTTCAAGATCCGCGTCTTGAGACAGATTGCTTAACCTAGTCGGCCGTGAAGTTCATGCATCACGTTGAAAATGCTTAACAAAACATCATTATCAATGTATCATTTGCGACCAGGAACTGCAGTGGTTCCGCAGAAAACCGGTTGCAGCGGAGCACTCCTGGGGGCGGTCATGAAGGCAAAATCGCGGGGGAATCGTCAGGCCAATTTCCTTTTTCCAGACCTTTGGGATCAGCTCAATCCCGCCCATCCCCTGCTCAAACTGGCCAAGCCCATCCGGCTCATGGTCGGCCTGATGCTGCTCAAACAACTTGAAAACCTCAGCGACGAGCGCGTGGTCGAGGCCTGGGTTGCCAATCCCTACTTTCAGGCATTTTGCGGCGAAACCCGCTTTCAGTGGAAGTTTCCCTGCAATCCCTCGAACTTCGTCTATTTTCGCAAGCGGATCGGCGAAGAGGGTGCGCGCCTGATCTTTGAGGTCTCGGTGGCGCTGCACGGGGATGCCGCCAAGGAAGCCGAAGTCACGGTGGACACCACGGTCCAGGAAAAAAACATCGCCTTCCCCACCGATACGAAGCTGCTGACAAAAATCATCAAGCGATGCAGGAAGATCGCTGCCGACGAAGGCATTCGCCTGCGCCGGAGCTTCAGGCGGGAACTGCCCGGGCTTTTGCTCCAGCGTTTCAAGAGCAACCGGATCATCAAACGCATTCGCACGATGGCCGGAGTGAGATGATCGCGGAAAATTGGACAGTCTGTTAAGCTCTAGTCCTCGACGAGGGAGGACGGTTTTCGATGTCCAAGCGACGGAAGTTTTCAGCGGAGTTTAAGGCGAAGGTGGCGCTCGAGGCCCTGTCGGGCGAGTTGACCTTGGCCGAGCTGGCCAGCAAGTATGACGTGCATCCGACGCAGATCACCGGTTGGAAGCGTCAGGCCAAGGAAGGCATGGTTGCGGCCTTTTCCAAGAAGGCGGCGAACGTGCAAAAGGATGCCGCTGCCGAGATCCGTGAGCTCCATGCCAAGATCGGCGAATTGACCGTGGAAAAGGATTTTTTGTAACCGCTCACAGGGTCAGTTTTTGACCTCTTGAATCCAGGCGGTTTCGGGACTGGTACCAGCGAAGAAGGCAGTCATGGCGTCGACGAGAACTGGAAATATTCTCTTCCCCCGCAGTCGGCAGGTCTGGCGCAGGGAGAGGATTCGTTCCGCAAAACGTCCGCCCTTCTCGCTGACGGTGCCAAAGCTGGCTTTTCGCCACAGCACGGCAAAGCGCAGGAGGCGTTCGGCGTGATTGTTCGTCGGGGCAACACCGGCTTCCTTGAGAAACAGCCACAGATGATCCATTTCGTCGATGAGGCGACGGGTCAGTTTGCCGGCGTCGTCTGTCCGGGCGCTGTACTTGGACACTAGGCGAATGAAACGCGCATAGAACATGTTCCATTCGCCGACGGTGGGCGGCGCTTTGGCCATGTGGCACAACCTCTGCAATTCCTTGTGGGTCCAGGTGCCACATTTGGCGATCTCGGGGTCTTTTCGCTCCGCAAGCCCTTTGGCGTGGCGGATCAGATGCGCCAGACAGGTTTGACGCAGCCCCACCCATTTCGCGTAAACGCCATAGCCATCGCTGACCAGAATGCCTTGCCAATCCTGGATCAATGCCTGGAAAGCCTTCTTCGACCGATGTCGGTGAATCATGAAATACGCTGCCAAGCTATTTCCCATGACCCACAGCCATTGCAGCATCCCCCTGCAATACCAAGCGGTTTCGTCCACGTGGTTGACGGGAGACCTTCGAACAAGCGCGCCGATGGCTTGGTAATGGGGGTCGATGGCGCGGGAGACTCGGTCGAGGATCTTCTGAATAGCTCCTTGGCTGACATGCAGACCCAGCACCGAGAAGAAAAAATCCTGGATGGCGCGTCGAGAGTCGGCTTGAGTGCCGGCCATGACGGCAATAATGGAGGAAAGTCTCGGGCCGAAGCCTGTGCGGTGCTCCGGGGGAATGAGCGCCTTACGCATTTTGCCGCAGTGGCGACACCGGCCTCGATGCAAGATGAAATGTGTCACTTCCAGCTTGATCTCAGGCAGTTCAACGACTTGATGGACGTAGTAAGGCTCCACGTCCGTGAGGGTGTTGCAGCCGCAGCTACATTTGCCGGGATAGAGTTCCGTGACCTGGGTTGGACTGAGCGCTTGCTGTCGGAACCCTTTGCGACTTTTCCTGTCTTTTCGATGGGATTTGTTTATTTCTTTGCCTTTGGTAAACGGATTGTCGCTGGATGGCGGCTTGTTGGAATTCGTGGAATCGGCGCTGAGCTTGGCCTCAAGCACCTCAATGCGTTCCCTGAGTGCCTGAATTTCACCGTGCAAAACATGAACGTACCCCAGCATCGGCCACGGGGTGTTCATCACCACTTCGGTGGTAAGGCAGGTTCGTACGGGCACTGCTATACCCATGTGCCAACTATGTGCATTAACTGAAAATTGTCCAGGCCCTGTGAGCGGTTACGTTTTTTTAGAACGAGCCTTAGCCAAACGGTGAGTCGCGAGCGAAGGCGTGGGATGGTCGAACGCGGGCATCCCCGACTCAGTATTTGCCGGCAGTGCCGCATCCTCGGGCTGGCCAGGTCGACTTGGTATCATCGACCAAAAGGCGAGTCGGCCATGAATCTGGACCTGATGTGGCGTATTGACGAGCAGTTTCTGGAGACGCCGTTTTATGGATCGCGCCAGATGCGGCTGCATTTGCGGCATCAGGGCATCACGGTTGGGCGTGGCCACGTGCGGCGGTTGATGCGCAAAATGGGGCTCATGGCGATTTACCAGAAGCCCAGGACCAGCCAGCCGCATCCAGCGCACAAGATATATCCGTATATGCTGCGCGGTCTTGCGATCAAGCGGCCGGATCAGGTGTGGTGCGCTGATATCACGTATATCCGCATGCGGCGTGGCTTCCTGTATCTGGTGGCAATCATGGACTGGTACAGCCGAGCGGTCCTGTCCTGGCGGCTGTCCAACACCTTGGATACCGACTTCTGCGTAGCTGCTTTGGAAGAGGCCATGAATAGTTACGGGGTGCCGGAAATCTTCAACACGGACCAAGGATCGCAGTTCACTGGCCAGGATTTCACACACACGCTCAAAGACGCCGGCGTCACCCTCTCCATGGATGGTAAAGGCCGGTGGATGGACAACATCTTCATCGAGCGTTTGTGGCGTTCTGTGAAATGGGAGTGCGTTTACCTGAGAAAATTCGAAACCGGCAGCCAAGCCCGACAAGCACTCGGAGACTGGTTTCACTTCTACAACGAGCTGCGACCGCATACGGCTTTTGACGGTCGCCATCCCATGGGCGTATATCGGGAAAGCAAAAAGGTCCCAACGGCGGCATGACCACAACAGGACTAGAGCTTAACTCCGCCGCTTACCTGTCCAACCAACCTGGACCACCTCACATTGCCTTGAGCTTGTCCAAGATTAGCTTGGATTTTTTGTCTCGCAAGGCCTTGATCTGTTCCGGATTGTGTGCCGTCCGCTCGTCTATTCTCGTCTATTCGAATTGACATAGGTAGATGATCGGAATATCAGAGGCATCCTGTTAGCCACAAGGCGAGGCAAATTCATTATCGATTTATAATGTGGAGTACGTATGAAATACGTAATTGATATGATTATTTATGCAATGCATCGTTATGCAAAAAATCCTTATAAAATAAAAAAAGATTTTTCTAAATTATTTAGTTTATACTCACGCTATGGAGCTTTGTACTGTCTAAGCCTTTGTCGAGCTGCTTCCATACCCAAAGACAAAACAGCTATGAGCCAGGGACTCGGTGCTATTGAAGCTAAAGATTTTGTTCCTCTGACGGATAAACCTTTTATTTCTGTAATTATCGTTAATTACAATGGACGAGAGCATCTGAAAGGACTAGCGAATTGTCTAGAGAGACAAACATACCGTAATTTTGAAATTATTTTTGTTGATAACGCCTCAACAGATAATTCCATCAGCGTCATGGCAGCAGTCTCTCCCCAGGCTAAGCTAATACAAACCACGGAAAATATCGGATTTGCAGAGGGAAATAATATAGGACTTGATCATGCCATTGGAGAACTAATAGCCATACTCAACAACGATACGGAGGTCGCACCGGACTGGCTCGAGCAGATGGTCGCCTGCATGCGTCGCCATCCGCGCTGTGCAGCGATCGCACCCAAGATTCTTTTTTGGAAGCCATTTTGCACCATGCATATCGAGTCATCTCACCTCTTCGCCCTCGACGTACAACAGACACAATCTGCCTTGCGGCACTACACCAAAGTGCTACTTGCTCGTCCAGCCAGGCCCTCCACGACTCAGGTTATCCGGCTTCCCGAGGGGGAATTCCCCGTCCGTCTTTTCTGCCGGATGGACAAGAAGCCGAACGCCTTGCCCGCATTTATAGTCAATGCCGTGCCCTGCCCAACCACGGATTTGGGCGACGGAACCTATGCAGTGTCAATTTCAAGGGAAGTGGCCGGAATGGCCTGTGATATCATTAACAATGCTGCGACGGTAATTGATCGGGCAGGACAGTGTGCCGATCGCGGAATTGGTCAGGAAGATCGGGGACAATTTGAGCGCGAGGAGGTCGTGGCAGCCTTGTGTGGCTGCGCGGCACTGGTACGCCGCGTGGCACTCGGACGACTGCCGCTGTTCTGCCCAGAGTTTTTCGCCTACTTTGAGGACACAGAACTTTCTACCCGTTTGACCAAGGCGGGTGCGGAAATTTGGTACTGCCCTCGTGCCATGGTGCGCCATAAACATGCGTCGACAAGTCGGGAATGGTCACCTTTTTTTCGCTACTATGTCGAGCGAAACAGAACTTTATTTGTTCTAATGCGCACCAAGAACTTGGTTCATAGAAATATTGTAAACCAAAAACTTGAACAATTGAAACAGCAGGAAAAAGAAGCACTGCTGGATGGTCAAGATAATGATTTTCGAGTTTTTGCTCAACGTATTCCGGAATTGCGGCGATCTCTTCCCATTCTCGCCAGCAGGATAGAATCTGGAACAATATTTCATCGAAAACACCATGGGATCAAGGTCGGTATTTTCAACAAATACTGGACAACGCTTGGAGGCGCCGAAATGCATGCTGCACTTATCGCCTTACACTTGCGTAATAAATGTATTGTTGATTTGATATCAGAAAGTGATTTTTCTATTCAAGATATACAACGTCGATTTTTACTTGACCTTCCCCATTGTCGTAAGCTTGTAATTGATAATTTTACGGAAGACGACACGCGATGCTATGATTTTTTCATCAATTCAACATTTCTTTCCTCTCTACCATCAGCGGCAAAAAAAAGTCTCTACATCGTCAATTTCCCCCAAAAACAGGTATCGAGTCCTTTTCTTGCCAGCTACGACATGTTCCTATCGAACTCCGCCTTTACTAAAGCTTGGACCATGCGTTACTGGTCGTCGGCTATCCCTATAACTACGTTTTACCCAGGTGTTCCAGAACCTCAGGAGAACACCCCGTCTTATCACCACAAAAAACGAATTATCCTGGGTGTCGGGCGTTTCTTTCGCGGCGGGCACAACAAAAAACAACGCGAGATGGTTGAGGTCTTTCGCGCTATTAAAAAATCATGTTCCCAGGCGACTGATTGGAAGCTTGTCCTGGCCGGTGGCGTGAACTACGCGTGCCCCGACGATGTGCGTTATTTCGAATCCGTTCGCCAGGCCGCCCGAGATGCCGACATCATCTTGTGCCCGAATATCGCACGGGACGATCTCATCACCTGGTATCGACAGGCAGCTATTTTTTGGCATTTTGCGGGCATGGATATCGACGAGGAACAGGCACCTGAACAAGTTGAGCATTTCGGCATCACAACCGTCGAAGCCATGATGCATGGCTGTGTGCCTATTGTTCCATGCAAGGGTGGGCAACCTGAAGTGGTGGGAACGACATTCACCACAAATATTTTTCTCACTCAGGAAGATGCACAGGGTATTACTACACGAATTCTCACACTCTATGAAAATAACAGCGCTGAATTTACACAACTTTGCCACGATGCGCATACCCAGGCTATAACCTTCAATGTCTCCCGACATCGAACGGCCTTCTTCAAGATTCTCGAACAATTGTCGCAGACGATGTTTCTACCGTCCCCTCCTGCGCAAAGTAATGACGGTCCTTCCGACATTGCGGGGGGGTAACCGTCAAAACAGCCCTGTCTTAGCAGTGATGGGATGGCCCCACCCCTCTAACCGGGGTAAGGATGAAGCACCCGCACCATCCTTGAAGGAGGCCATCCCATGAAAAGGATTACCATCATTGGTATTGACCTGGCAAAGAACACCTTTCAACTCCACGGCGTCGATGCCGAGGGGAGGGTCGTTTTGCGCAGGATGCTCAGACGCGACCAAGTCGCAACCTTCTTCGCCAACCTGCCGTCGTGCTTGGTCGGCATGGAGGCATGCGCCAGTTCGGCCTACTGGGCGCGGGTCATTGAGGAATGTGGCCACACGGCCCGCCGCATCCACGCCAAATTCATTAAACCCTACCTCATGGCGGACAAAAACGATGCCAACGACGCGGCAGCTATCTGCGAGGCGGTGAGTAGACCGCATATGCGTTTCGTGCCGAGCAGGACCCAGGAACAGGCGGACATCCAAGCCGTCCACCGGGTGCGCAGGTGTCTTGTCCAATCCAGAACGGCAACGATCAACCAGGCTCGGGGACTGCTCGCCGAGAATGGCATCGTCATCAGACAGGGGGCCTGCCATGTACGCAGTCACCTGCCGGCCATCGTGGGCGACCAGGACAACGGTCTTTCGGGCACCATGCGACGGCTTCTCGCCTCTATTTACGAAAACATCACCTCGCTCGATGCCAAAATCATCGAGCAGGACCAGGCACTGCAAGAAATTGCCAAGGCGCACGAGGCCTGCAAAAGGCTCATGAAGGTTCCGGGAATCGGCATCCTTACTGCGACCATTCTGCTGACTATGGCTGGGTCTGTCACTGATTTCAAGAACGGGCGAGAGTTCGCGGCCTATCTCGGCTTGGTTCCTCGGCAATACTCCACTGGGGGAAAGCAGCGTCTCCTTGGAATCACCAAACGTGGTGACAGTTATGCCCGCACGCTGCTCATTCATGGGGCACGAGCGGTGCTGCGGGCCATGAAGGCTGGCCGTGCGCCCCTTGGGGACGGTATAAGAGCAAACTGGCAGGCTCGACTTATAGACAGACGAGGGTACAACAGGACGAGCGTCGCCCTGGCAAATAAAATGGCCCGAACCGCCTGGAGCATGCTTTCTCAGGGGACGGAGTACCGGATGGTGGCGTAGGACCTTGCCTTTCATGCTGCTTGCATCCGAGACATTTGTGGAGGTGTCACTGCAAGCGACACGCTAGGCACTCTTTCGGACGAAGAAACCCGTCGAGGATGCCAAGAGAAGAGTGAAGGAACAAGAAGGTCGGACCAGCTTCCGGAGACCCTGCTTTCAACGGTGGCCTTCAAGGCCGAAACAGCGATGAGGACCGGAAGCGCGGATATTCCATCAGGGCGCTGTCTCTGTGGCAAGACGCCGGATATACGTTTGCATCCAACCAATTCTTGAACCAAAGCTTTCTCTTGACTCCGGGGTGGGGCCATATACGTTGAAAAAGTCCGTGATCTGACCGAAGATCGCCACATCGGACGGTTGGGGGTGAGGCATGGGGCTTGGTCGTCAGGGTGAGCATCAGGGGAAGTTGTTTCTGGCCTTTGACGAGATTCCCCGCTCCCGGGGGCATGCGTTCTATGATCGCCTCCAGCAGCTTCTGCGGCAGTTCCGGTTCGACGCGTTTGTCGAGAAGTTGTGTCAGCCGTACTAATAACCGCTCACAGGGTCTGGACAATTTTTAGTTGATGCACATAGTTGGCATATGGGGATATGCAGTGCCGGTGCGAACCTGCCTTACCACCGAAGTGGTGATGAACACTCCGTGGCCGATGCTGGGTTACGTTCATGTTCTGCACGGTGAAATCCAGGCGCTCAGGGAACGCATCGATGGCCGCCGGAGGCATCCATTTCAACGAATTGTGCAGCAGCCTCAAGAAAGTCAAGGTTACACCTCACATTATGCAACATATATGCCGGATACGTCCTAAAAAGAACTTGACTTTGGGTAAAACTGGGGTATTTTTTTCAAATTCAGAATTAGTCATGAAATTCTAATGGGGAGTTTTCCGCGCAAACGCCCCAAAAAACAAACTCTCATCGAGGTATCTCGGTGAGAGTTTGTTTTGTTCGGTCTTTCAGGGTGTTCCGTGGGTAGATGACCGGTTATAATCATTGCTGTCCGGCTAAGCTGCGAAGTCTAACAGGCTAAGGTTAGACGGATTTTCGTTATTTGATGCTTGTGGATTCAGGAGTTCTTCCAGGGAGCGGGTTCCGAGCAGGTTGATGGTGATGAGTGGAATATCTGCTGCACAGAAAGGCCAATTTTACTCAAGAACTTCTGGTAGGCCAGCAGCAGATACACCGTCAGGGCAGTGTAACTCTGGATAAAGACGGCGTTTTCCGTGTTGCCGACAAAGCTTTTGATGCGCAGGTTCTGTTTGATTTCGCGGAAGAAGATCTCAATGCGCCAGCGTTCCTTGTAAATGTCGGCGATGGTACGGGCGGACAGGCGGAAGTGATTCGTCAAGAATTCATAATGCTTGCCTGTTTCTGCGTCACGATAGCCGACGCGGCGCAGGCGTAGGGTTTTGCCCCTGCTGGTCACCTCAATGACGTGGTCGGAGGTGACCCCGGTCCCGCGATTGACCGGACGCCTGTCAATGAGCCTGTAAACGGCGTTGTCCTTGAGACGCGTGACGAAAAAGATGCTCTTTTCGCCCAAAAGCTGGAACCAGGAGTAACTGATATAGCCCTTGTCGAAGGTCACGATGGAGCCTTTGGGCAGTGAAAGGCTTTTCGCCATGCGGTTTTCGTGGGTTTTGGCCTTGCTTATGTCCGCAAAGACTGGGACATAGCCATCGTGGTCAACCTCGGTGTTCACCTTGACCCCGGCCTTGTTTTTGCGAAATGCCGCCCACGGGAACAGAGACAGACACAGGCTGATGACTGTCGCGTCCATGCTGTAGAGCTTGGTAGATTTCCACAGCCAGTTCCCTGGAAAGGCTGTCCAGCCAGGGACTCACCACGAAATATCCCCGGAACGACTTCCCGTTTTTTGGTCACGGTCCAACGCTGTTCCGGAGCCAAGGGCCCGACCAGTGTTGAACGGGAGGTCGCAGCTTCACTCGAAACATAAAATTTTTTGAAAAAATAAAGGTCCTTCCGGGTTTTCCGTGGGTCCCCGGCTTCAGGCCTGTTTGGGATAGAGGTCCAAGCCGCCGCAGAAGAAGTAGATGGCGGTCTTGAAGTGCTCCCGATTCCGGTACCCGCACGCCCAGCGCTTGATGGCCATGATCTTGCTGTTGATCCCTTCGGCCGCGCCGTTGGTGATCCGATGCCGGCAAAAGGTCAGGATGTTGTCCAGGTGGCGAGAGAGCATATCCCCGACCTTGCGCATTGGAGTCAGGTCTGACTTCCTCACCCAGGTCAGCCAGCGTTTCATGAACCGCCTGGCCCAGCCGACGCTGAGATAATTCCACAACCCGGACAGGCTTTCCTTCATGGCCCAGGCCTTGGCCACCTTCAGGTTCGTGGCCTTCAGGGCTTCCAAGGTCGGTCGGTGCTTGTCCGGCAGGTTCTCTTCCCGGTAAAGCCAGATGTACTTGGTGCCCTTGAGGCGTTCGTCTTCCTGGCGGAGCAGTTCTCGATGTTCTTGCCGGCGGACCTTGTCCACGGCCTGCCCCACGTGCTGCATGATGAGACCGATGCACGGTAAACTTGAATATTGTAAATTTAAGCGGTTGAGATATAGTTTCTCCATCCAAAACGATGGAGGCGACCATGAGCGAACGTACTTCCAAGAAGCCCGGTATTGCCGACTATGTTGCCGCTCGCCGCAAACACAAGGACTGCTTTTTGGACGAGATCGATCGCCTCATCGACTGGAAACCGCTCGAAAAAGTCCTGCGGCAAAAGCTCAAGCGGGTGGTCAATGCCGTTGGCAACCCGGCCTACCCGCCGCTTCTCATGTTCAAGATTCTCCTGCTCCAGCGGTGGTACAACCTCAGCGACATGGCGGTGGAAGAGGCCTTGTGCGATCGCCTGTCTTTTGTCCGGTTCACGGGCCTTTCCCTGGACCACGACGAGGTGCCGGACTCCAGCACGATCTGTCGTTTCCGTCAGAGCTTGGTGGAGCACAATATCCTCAAGCGCCTGCTGGACAAACTCAACCATCAGTTGGAACGCCAGGGTTTTCTGGTTCGCGAAGGGACCATTGTCGATGCCAGCGTCGTTTCTTCCGCACGTCGTCCGATCAAGGTCCTCGACGTGCTGCCCGAGGACCGCGAGGAAGATTCCGATGACGCGCCGGATGTGACCATCAGCTACTCTGACGATGCCGACGCGGCTTGGCTGCGCAAGGGCAACCGGGCGTATTACGGTTACAAAATCCACGCCGCCACGGACAGTCGGGACGGTTTTGTGCTCGGCGGGCATGCCACGCCGGCCAATCGATCCGATACGGAGGAATTCGTCACCGTGCTGGATGAAGTCGGTGCGAGAGCTGGCGAGAGCATCTACGCGGACAAGGGGTACAGCAGTCAGTTGAACAGGTACGTGCTCCAGGTCCGGGGGCTCTCGGACGGCATCATGCACAAGGCCGCACGGAATCGGGAACTCACGCTTGTCGAAAGAGCCGCCAATCGCCAGGTCAGCAGCGTTCGATCCAAGGTGGAGCGCGCCTTCGGCACCCTCAAGCGCGGCTACGGCTTTTTTCGAGCTCGTTACCTCGGTTTGGCCAAGGTCGAACTGGAGTTTCTGCTCAATGCCATGGCTTTCAATCTGAAAAAAGCGGTCCTCAGGGGCGCCTGCTGAGCATACATGCCCTCTTTGACTGGAAAATGCCCCCAATGGGGCGGAAAACGTCTTGGACCTGGAAAATAATCGTAACCGCTCACAGGGTCAGCTTTTGGCCTCATGAATCCAGGCGGTTTCGGGACTGGTGCCAGCGAAGAAGGCAGTCATGGCATCGACGAGAACCGGAAATATTCTCTTTCCTCGAAGTCGGCAGGTCTGGCGCAGGGAGAGGATTCGTTCCGCAAAACGTCCGCCGTTCTCGCTGACGGTGCCAAAGCTGGCTTTTCGCCACAGCACAGCAAAGCGCAGGAGGCGTTCGGCGTGATTGTTCGTCGGGGCAACACCGGCTTCCTTGAGAAAGAGCCACAGATGATCCATTTCGTCGATGAGGCGACGGGTCAGTTTGCCGGCGTCGTCAGTCCGGTCGCTGTATGTGGATACCAGGCGAATGAAACGCGCATAGAACATGTTCCATTCGCCGACTGTGGGCGGTGCTTTGGCCATGTGGCACAACCGCTGCAATTCCTTATGGATCCAGGTGCCACATTTGGCGATCTCGGGATCTTTTCGCTCCGCAAGCCCTTTGGCGTGGCGGATCAGATGCGCCAGACAGGTTTGACGCAGCCCCACCCATTTCGTGTAAACGGCGTAGCCGTCGCTGACCAGAATGCCTTGCCAATCCTGGATCAATGCCTGGAAAGCCTTCTTCGACCGATGCCGGTGAATCATGAAATAAGCCGCCAAGCTATTCCCCATGACCCACAGCCATTGCAGCGTTCCCTTGCAATACCAAGCTGTTTCGTCCACGTGATTGACGGGAGAACTTCGGACACTCGCGCCGACGGTTTGGTAATGCGGGGTGATGGCGCGGGAAACCCGGTCGAGGATTTTCTGGATGGCGCCTTGGCTGACATGCAGGCCCAGCACCGAAAAGAGAAAGTCCTGGGTGGTTCGTCGAGAGTCGGCTTGGGTGCCGACCATGACGGCAATAATGGAGGAGAGTCTCGGGCCGTAGCCCGTGCGGTGCTGCGGGGGGATGAGCGCCTTGAGCAATTTGCCGCAGTGGCGGCACCGACCTCGATGCAGGATGAAGTGTGTCACTTCCAGCTTGATCTCAGGCAGTTCAACGACTTGGTGGACGTAGTAAGGCTCCACGTCCGTGAGGCTGTTGCAGCCGCAGCTACACTTGCCGGGATAGAGTTCCGTGATCTGGGTTGGACTGAGAGCTTGCTGTCGGAACCCCTTGCGCTTTTTTCTGTCTTTTCGATTGGAGTTCTGCGCTCCCTTGCCCTTGGCGAACGGATTATCGCTGGAGGGTGGCTTGTTGGAATTCGTGGAGTCGGCGCTGAGTTTGGCTTCGAGCACCTCGATGCGTTCCCTGAGAGCCTGAATTTCACCGTGCAAAACATGCACGTACCCCAGCATCGGCCACGGGGTGTTCATCACCACTTCGGTGGTAAGACAGGTTCGTACGGGCACTGCTATCCCCATGTGCCAACTATGTGCATTAATTGAAAATTGTCCAGACCCTGTGAGCGGTTACAAATAATCAGCCATGACTGCCGTCTCGCGAACCCGAAAAACAGGGCGAGCAGCGACCTAAGAGAATTACGCAGCAGTCTCATGATGTGAAAACGGTCCTGGACGATCTTGTGCGCCGCATCGGGCACGTGTTTGATTGTAGCCTTGAAGTACGGCTCCCACATGTCCATGGCCACGGCCCGGATACGTTCGAGTTGCTGCGCCGTAAACTGCCGGTAATAGTCCTCGAGACTCTCGGTTTTACGATCCTGGGCCACAAATTCCACCGTTCCGCCGAGCAGGTCGCAGACCACAGTCATGTAGTCGTGGCCTTTGCGGAAGGCCTTCTCATCAATGCCAAGATAGCGTGCGGGGGTGATCTTCTTCCTGGTTTGCCCTCGCCGGACGGCTCGATCCATGACGTTCCAGGCCTCATCCCAGCTGATCCGCATGAGCCGGCAGGTGCCGGACACGGTGGCGCACTCGCGTAACACGTCAATGATCAAGCGCTCCATGAGCAAGGTGAAGCGCCCTTTGGCCTCGGCCCAAGGCACTTTGACCTGAAGCACACCGTGCTCGGGACAGTCCACGCGCGGAACTCGGGCATGGAGGAAGGTCTTGAACTGACAGGTGTCGAGGTGGCGCCAGACTCGAGGCTCGGCATGATCCCGACAAGTCAGTTCGCGGCCACAGGTCGGACAAAGCCACCGGACACCGGCAGCGTGATCGACATAAACATCCACCCGGCCTCCTGCCGTGTCCAACTCGACGTCGGCAACAAACCACGGGTCGCTCAGCCCCAGAATCCGAGAATACAGGTCCGTGTCCTTCATGGTCACCCTCCCGGGCGGACCATATCCGGTCACCTACCCACGGAAAAGTCGGAAGGACCAAAATAAATTTGTTACCTATGGTTTTTTTGCCCTTGACTTCGCTAAAACCGTAGGATTATACGAACAGTAGTAAGCTATGATCCATTGGTTCCCTAGGAGGGGTAGAATTGCTCCTCTTGTTATGGATATAAGGCGCGGTTTTCATTAATTCTATGAATTTAAGGAGTGGTTATGGCTATTTCTGAGAGCGATGTGCAAAAAGCCTATTTGGCCTATTTTGGTCGTCCTGCTGATCCTGCAGGACTTGCGTATTGGGAAACGCAGAGCACTTCCACTATGTATGCCTCCTTCGCTTCAAGCTCTGAATACGAATCGATGTATTCTGGTATGACGAATACGCAGGTCGTGGCGGCTGTCTACCAGAACATTTTTGGACGTGAGGCCGATACAGCTGGTCTTTTGTATTGGACGAACCAGCTTACTTCCGGCGCGGTGACCATGTCGAGCATCACCGTGACTATGATAAACAGTGCCTTGGGCGCTGACGTTACTACCATCAATAACCGGATTACGTACGCAGAGGCCTACACCGCAGCCTTGGATACCACGGCGGAAATCGTGGCCTACGCCGGGTCTGCGGCCGCAACCGCCGCCCGGACCGCCCTTGCCCCCGTGACGACGGCGGAGTCTTTGACGGTTGCCCTGTCCTCGTTGTCCACCAGTGTGCAAACGATGACGACGGCTGGGCAAACGGGCACGACGTACACGCTGACGACCGGTGTGGACAGCATCATGGGCACGAGCGGGGATGATACTTTCAATGCCGCACTGTCCGGTTCTTTTAACTATAATACCATCAACTCCCTTGATAGCTTAGATGGCGGTGCTGGTAACGACACACTCAATGTTGCCATGAATGGGGGGACTGCTACGCCGCAGAAGATAGCTAATATTGAAACGATTAATTTTACGAGTGCGGGCGCTTTATTTTCTCGGGCTGCGCTTAATTTGCTGAATGCTCCGCAGGTTACGGCGCTTAATGTGTATGGATCGTCTGCGGCTTCTGTGCTTACGAATATTGTTGCTGGCACTGCATTGTCTGTTGTGGACCAGGATGCTAATGTTGCTTTTGCATATGCAGTAAAAGATGCTTCGGCGACGGCAAATGTGACCGTTGAAGACTTCGGTACCACTCCAGGAGTCACCTCTCTGACGGTTAATAACGTTGGAAAAATTGCAATTGATGCAACGGGAACAAACGATATATTTGATTTGTCGGCGGATACAGCCACGGCGCTTACCTTTTCTGGGACTGCGCAGGCCGTTACTGCGAACATTTCGACTCTAAAGAATACGGTGTCCTCGGTCGATGCCTCTTATTTGACTGGTGACTTTACTTTTTCTGCCGCCAATTCCAGCGTGGCGACGAGCACGGTGGTTACGGTCATTGGTGGCTCCGGCAATGATACGCTGGATTTGACAGGCTATGCCACAAACACCCTTGCGGTGGATGGCGGTGCCGGCAATGATTTGATCTCGGTTACCGGTGGAAAATTCCAGGCTGACAAGGATACACTGGTCGGTGGCGATGGCACGGATACACTGGCTGTGAAAGCCGCCGACATCACGGCGCTTGATGCTGCCAAAACCACGCTGAAAAACGTCAGTGAGTTTGAAGGCGTTAAAATTACGGATGCTTTGTCCAGCGATTTAACCTTGTCGATGATTCAGGCCGGCCTTTCGGCGGTCACATTGGCGAGTGGAACCGGCAAGGCCGATACGGTGACCTTTGATTCCGGGGTCGCCGGTACGGTCTATCTCGGAGATTCTACCTCCTCTACCTCTACGTTGGGTGGAGCCCTTACGGTGAAGAGCGCCGGAGCGGGCACGACGGATGCCATCACGATTGTCAATAAAAGCACGACGACTAATGCCTTCAATGGTCAGAGCATCACGGCCACGGGTGTTGAAACTCTGACTCTGAGCAGCGATTTAAATGATACGGTAGGTGCCATCACCCTGACGCCGACTTCAGGCTTGAGCACGCTTGACCTGACCGGAAGTGCTTCTTTCACAGTCAATGGCGCCATCACGGCGACGACCATTGACGCGTCTGGATTGACCGGAACCAACGGGTTAATCATGAACGCCACCCCGACGAGTGGCGTGACTAGCATCCTTGGTTCGAGCGGCAATGACACATTGCGCAGCCAAGCCGCTGTGTCGGCCACGATCGACGGTGGTGCCGGTGATGACCTCATTTTTGGTAGCTCCAAGGCTGATTCCCTGGTCGGCGGCGCCGGCAATGATTTCATTATCGGTAACGGTGGGAATGACACCATCCTTGGCGGCGACGGCAATGATACCATCCGTGTGAGCGCTGGTAAGGATATCGTGAACGTGGATGGCGGTGCGGGCGATGATGTCGTCACTGTGTTGAATGGGCTGACCACTGGTGATGTTATTACCGGTGGTGATGGCACGGATACGCTCATCATCGGGGACACGACGGTTGCCGCCTCTGCTGCGCTCGGTGTGACCGGTTTTGAAGAGTTAAATCTGGCCTCTGGAGGTCAGACGATTGATCTGAACAACTTCATTAACAACAAGACGTTCACCCAAATCGATTATGGCACCGGCATCAATGTTATCACAAATGCCGGGGCTGGTATCACGACCCTCAAGCTCGCTTCGGCGACCTCCGATAGCTTCAGCCGCTTGGTGGACACCGCGAGTGATGCCATTACCATCACTCCCACTGGAATCCCGGACGTTACCGTCGGGACCCTGGCTATCAATGGTGAAGAAACGGCCACCATTGCCACAAGCACGGACGCTACGGCCATGGGGAGCACGTTTACCCTGAACAATGTCCAGGCGAAGTCTCTTACGAGCCTCACCGCGACTGGCGTTGAAAATGTTGCGATGTCCCTTACCGGCGCCACCAATTTGGCCACCATTGATGCCAGCGCGCTGACCGGGACCTTCAATGTGAATGCCTCGTGCTCCACGGTGAATGGTACCTTCACCGGCAGCGCCACGGCGGCCAACACGATCACCGGCGGCTCCGGCAACGATGTCATCACCGGTGGCGACGCAGAGGACTCCTTGTTCGGTGGCGCCGGCAACGACACCATCCTGGGTGGCAAGGGTGTGGATATCTTGTCCGGTGGCGCTGGCAATGACTCCATTGTGGGTGGCGCCGGTAACGATACCCTCTTGGGTGGATACGGCAACGATATCCTCATCGGCGGAACGGGCAACGACATCCTCAGCGGTGACGCGGGCAATGATACCATTGATCTGTCTACCGGTATGAATGATACCGTCATTTACGCCACGGCGGTCTCAAATGGTGTCGATGCAATATCCGGATTTACTGCAGGTACGGGAACTGGTGCTGACACGTTGGATCTGTCTGTAGATGGTGCTGCACAGGCAGGATTGATTAAGGGTGATATGTCCGTTGGGGTCGGGGCCACTCTGAATGGCGTGGCCGTTGTGTATGAGAGCGATGGCTTGCAAAACAGTTTGACGGAGAAGAACTTCTCGACGACTACGTCGGGGACTGATGTGATTCAAGTTTCGGCTGGGATAACCTACGTTGCTTACACAAGTTCGGCTTCGCTTAGTGCTACGTCGTTTGAGCTTTATCAATACGATAGCACTACTGATACTGTGACTGATCTTGGTTCTGTGTCGCTGACTGGTGGCACTACGCTCGACAGTCTTGCTGCGTCCAACTTCAAGCTTGCCTAAGTCCTCAACGCTTACGGGCAAGATCTGACACGTGCCCCCGTCCTTGTAGAGGGCGGGGGCACGTGTTTTTCTTATAATCTATCGATAAAAACAAAAAAGGGAGTTTTTTGTGTATAGGAATCTTCAAATGCTTTCTTTTGAAAAACACGCATCTTTGCAGCTTAAGCAATGTAGCAGTTTTTCTTTTGCATCGCATTTGACATCGATTCATCTGGCCTTTGGAGAAATTATCGAATCCGCTAAATATTATCCTATCGTTTTTACTGATTCAGAAATTCCGATGTTAATGGGCATCGTTGGTGTGGGTGGGAATAATTCTTTTATCGATCACCAAGGAAAATGGCTTGTCCCGTATGTCCCAGCGATTATCCGTACCTATCCATTTGCCTTGTTACCTACGAATACACAAAATCAGTATTCAGTTGCCATTGATGTCGATGCACCGCATTTTCTTGAAGAGGAGGGCCAGTTTCTCTTTGATGCGGAGGGAAAAACTGCGCCGTGGGTAGATCAGCTTATCAAGTACCTCCTCAATATGCAGCGGGAGTATCAGGTTTCTCAAGCCGTTGGCACAAGTTTGAAAAAAGCCGGACTTATTGCGCAACGATGTGTTGAAATTACTTTAAAAAACGGTAAAAGAAAAGGCTTTCAGGGATTTCTTTGTGTTGATGAAACAGCGGTTAACGCTCTGCCAGAAGAACGAAAAAAGGATATGGAATCGAATGGTGAAATGACGCTGCTAAAAGCGCATCGGGATTCGTTGATTCATTTTGATAAATTTTTTGAGTAACATATTTTTTACTATCAAGCTGTTTACCTGAGGACTCATACGCGCGGTGAATATCAACGTGCGCAAAAGGGCTTGGACCGAGTCAATTTCGGTCTGTCAGTAAAATTTTGTATGATTTCGGTAGAGTAAGACAGGGTTTATGGTAGCCGCCATCCACTATCATCCAGAAGCGTATACGATATCTGGTCCTAAACTTATGGGACGCAATGCTGCTGGTGCATCCTTTCTACGTGGGTTCTGTTGTTACAGCCAGACAACGGCCTTTTGGGCTTTTGTCCAACGCCCTGAATACGCCCAAGGATTCGCTAGAGCCGTTCACGCTGCCGGACGTCTGGAACCGGTCATGGTGGTGGATCCGCCACATATCGGCGTGTTGGCTCAGCCTGGTACCCTCTATACGCCCGGTCCTGGGCTTGGTGAACAGGCTTGGCAGCGTAGCACCTTTGGCCACGGAGCCTGGAGCCTGTGTGGCGTGACTCATACCACGGCTTCGGCCAGGGCTATGGATGCCCTGGCCGACTTACTCACCGCCCCGGTCCAGCCCTGGGATGCCTTGATTTGCACTTCCAAAGCGGTTCGGGACAACGTGCAGCGAATTTTGCAAGCTCAGATCGAATATTTGGTCCAACGCCTTGGAGCGAGGCGTTTTATCTTGCCGCAGTTACCCGTTATTCCCTTGGGTATCCATACACAGGATTTTAATTTTACCCCAGCGCAGCGCGCCGTAGCAAGAGCCGCTGTCGGTGCCGATGACCGGACATTGGTTGTCTTGTTCGAAGGCCGCCTGTCCTTTCACGCCAAAGCACATCCTTTGGCCATGTATCAGGCCCTGGAATACGCTGCCCAGACACTGTCTGGGCAGCGGGTGCTGTTAGTGGAATGCGGTTGGCATGCCAACGAGTCCATCGCCGCGGCCTATGCAGAAGCGGCGTCCGCAGCCTGTCCAACGGTGCGTGTTTTGACCTTAGATGGTCGCAAGGCTCAGGCTAGGCAGACCGCCTGGGCTTGCGCGGATATCTTTTGTTCTCTTTCCGACAATATCCAAGAGACATTCGGCTTGGTCCCTATCGAGGCAATGGCTGCCGGACTTCCTGTGGTGGTTTCGGATTGGGATGGTTACAAGGACACGGTGCGTGACGGTGTGGACGGCATACGCATACCGACATTCATGCCAGGAACGGGTATGGGGAAGGATCTGGCCCTGCGGCATGCTCTCGGTATTGACACGTACGACTTATACTGTGGGTATACGTGTGCCTTCGTGGCGGTGGATGTACGCGCTATAGCCCAAGCTTTTATCCGGTTGTTGAACGATCCGCAACTGCGGAAACAGATGGGGGAAGCCGGACGAAAACGTTCACAAATATATGACTGGGCTGTTATTATTCCACAATATGAAGCTTTGTGGGAAAAATTATCAGACATGCGAAAGTGTCATGCCTCATCTAAACCGCTACCTACCAATCCGTGGCCGGCTAGACTAGATCCTTTTTACACATTTTCGGCCTATGCAACGCAACAGTTGACGTTAATGACAATATTTTGTCTTGTTAATGATTATAGAGTATCTAAAATTCGATTAGAGTGCTATAGTAAATTGAAGATGGTTAAATTTGCTTCACAGGTTATGCCTATGGATGAGGAATTCCTAGCTGTATTAGGTAGACTTGCAGCTGGACCACAAACGGCTAAATCACTTATCGCTGAATTTTCACCAGAAAGGCGTTCGTATGTCTTTCGAGGGCTGACCTGGCTATTAAAACTTGGCATTGTGACGGTGAAGTAAGTATGCACCTACTTTTTATTCATCAAAATTTCCCCGGGCAGTTCAAATCGCTTGCACCTGCCCTAGCTGCCGATTCGAACAATCTCATTGTGGCTATGACCATGCACAATACTACCGTGCGCGAGTGGCAAGGCGTTAAGCTAGTGCATTATAGTGCAACCAGAGGAAGTACGCCGGGTATTCATCCCTGGCTTATTGATTTTGAAACCAAGGTAATTCGGGCAGAAGCCTGTTTTCGAGCCGCCCTGAAGCTAAGAGACCAAGGATTTACACCCGATGTGATCATCGCGCACCCCGGATGGGGGGAAAGCCTTTTTTTAAAGGATGTTTGGCCTCAGGTGCAACTCGGCCTTTACTGTGAATTCTATTATCGTCTCGCCGGAGCAGACATGAATTTCGATCCTGAATTTTCTTGTACTGATCCTGGTGAAATTTGTCGGCTTAAAGTTAAAAATATTAATAATATTATGCAGTTGGAAAGAATGGAGGCGGGAATTTCACCGACGTTCTGGCAGGCCAGTACGTTTCCCGAGCCATTTCGTTCAAAGATTACCGTGGTCCATGACGGCATCGATACCCGGGTGATCACCCCGAATGCGCACGTTAGCTTGACTTTGAATAAAACACTTCCCCTCACGCGGGACAATGAGGTCATAACTTTTGTTAACCGCCACCTGGAACCGTATCGAGGTTATCATATTTTCATGCGGGCACTACCGAAGATACTTAAAAATCGTCCCAAAGCCCATGTTCTTCTTGTAGGTGGTGATGGGGTGAGCTATGGAATGAAGCCGACTGGTGGCTCTAAATGGCGCGACATCTTCGTCAATGAAGTCCGCCCATATATTGCCGATACCGACTGGACGCGAGTTCATTTTCTTGGTAATGTTCCCTATAATATCTTCATATCAGTGTTGCAGCTTTCCACTGTTCACGTATATCTGACCTATCCATTTGTTCTCTCCTGGAGCCTGCTTGAAGCCATGAGTGCTGGGTGTGCTGTTGTGGCAAGTGACACTCCCCCTTTGCGTGAAGCCATTTTTCAGGATGAAACAGGTCGGCTCGTGAATTTTTTTGATATTGACGGGTTGGCAGAGACTGTGTGTATTTTATTAGATGACCCTGCGTCCAGGAAACGTTTGGGGACAAATGCGCGAGAATTTGCCTATTCACATTATGATTTGAAAACAATATGTCTCCCAAGCCAATTAAAATGGATTAGTAGTTTGGCTGTCTCTGGTTGGAGTAGTAAATAAGTTGAATAAAATTGATGTAATTTCGAAATACGGTATAGTTAAAGATGGAATTTTTTTGTTCAGCACTTGAATCAAGCGATGGAAAATTCTATTTATATTAGGGCCTGTTTCTAAAAAATATCTCGACACCATGGCTGGTTAGGGCATCTTTTCGGGATGAGCCGCCACAACATCTCCGACTGGAGTTGACCCGATTTCGTGGACAGATAATCCTTTGGGAAGGAGAGGTTCACGATGTCGAAACGCACGCCTTATCCCCCAGAATTCCGTAGCCGGATGATCGATCTGGTTCGCTCGGGGCGCAGCCCTGAGGATCTGGCCAAGGAATTCGAGCCCTCCGGTCAGACGATCCGCAACTGGGTGCAGCAAGCAGATCGCGACGATGGTCTCCGCCATGATGGACTGACCTCCCAGGAATGGGATGAGCTTCGAAAATTGCGCCGAGAATGTCTACCAGCATGGAATATTGACCCCCTTGAGGGCAAAATCAGCGTCGAAAATTGTAACCGCTCACAGGGTCAGCTTTTGGCCTCATGAATCCAGGCGGTTTCGGGACTGGTGCCAGCGAAGAAGGCAGTCATGGCATCGACGAGAACCGGAAATATTCTCTTTCCTCGAAGTCGGCAGGTCTGGCGCAGGGAGAGGATTCGTTCCGCAAAACGTCCGCCGTTCTCGCTGACGGTGCCAAAGCTGGCTTTTCGCCACAGCACAGCAAAGCGCAGGAGGCGTTCGGCGTGATTGTTCGTCGGGGCAACACCGGCTTCCTTGAGAAAGAGCCACAGATGATCCATTTCGTCGATGAGGCGACGGGTCAGTTTGCCGGCGTCGTCAGTCCGGTCGCTGTATGTGGATACCAGGCGAATGAAACGCGCATAGAACATGTTCCATTCGCCGACTGTGGGCGGTGCTTTGGCCATGTGGCACAACCGCTGCAATTCCTTATGGATCCAGGTGCCACATTTGGCGATCTCGGGATCTTTTCGCTCCGCAAGCCCTTTGGCGTGGCGGATCAGATGCGCCAGACAGGTTTGACGCAGCCCCACCCATTTCGTGTAAACGGCGTAGCCGTCGCTGACCAGAATGCCTTGCCAATCCTGGATCAATGCCTGGAAAGCCTTCTTCGACCGATGCCGGTGAATCATGAAATAAGCCGCCAAGCTATTCCCCATGACCCACAGCCATTGCAGCGTTCCCTTGCAATACCAAGCTGTTTCGTCCACGTGATTGACGGGAGAACTTCGGACACTCGCGCCGACGGTTTGGTAATGCGGGGTGATGGCGCGGGAAACCCGGTCGAGGATTTTCTGGATGGCGCCTTGGCTGACATGCAGGCCCAGCACCGAAAAGAGAAAGTCCTGGGTGGTTCGTCGAGAGTCGGCTTGGGTGCCGACCATGACGGCAATAATGGAGGAGAGTCTCGGGCCGTAGCCCGTGCGGTGCTGCGGGGGGATGAGCGCCTTGAGCAATTTGCCGCAGTGGCGGCACCGACCTCGATGCAGGATGAAGTGTGTCACTTCCAGCTTGATCTCAGGCAGTTCAACGACTTGGTGGACGTAGTAAGGCTCCACGTCCGTGAGGCTGTTGCAGCCGCAGCTACACTTGCCGGGATAGAGTTCCGTGATCTGGGTTGGACTGAGAGCTTGCTGTCGGAACCCCTTGCGCTTTTTTCTGTCTTTTCGATTGGAGTTCTGCGCTCCCTTGCCCTTGGCGAACGGATTATCGCTGGAGGGTGGCTTGTTGGAATTCGTGGAGTCGGCGCTGAGTTTGGCTTCGAGCACCTCGATGCGTTCCCTGAGAGCCTGAATTTCACCGTGCAAAACATGCACGTACCCCAGCATCGGCCACGGGGTGTTCATCACCACTTCGGTGGTAAGACAGGTTCGTACGGGCACTGCTATCCCCATGTGCCAACTATGTGCATTAACTGAAAATTGTCCAGACCCTGTGAGCGGTTACCGAAAATTGACCCCCTCGGCAGCCCCCTTAGATGTCTCGGATCACCAGAGGCACAAGGGGTACCACGAGGAGATGCTGATAGTGGAGACGATCAAAAAGGTCCGGCTAGCGGCGCGACGAGATGGGAAATCCATTAAACAGATCGCGCGAGAACTGAAGTTATCCAAAAACACCGTTCGGAAGATCCTCCGAGATGATGTGATTAAGCTGCACTACGAACGCCGTGTCCAACCACGTCCCATGCTTGGCGCGTTTGTTCCGTCCTTGGAGAGACTCCTTGAGGAGGATAAAACCCTTCCGCAAAGGCAGCGACGTTCTGCCAAACGACTTTATGAGGAGATCAAGCGAGATGGCTACCTTGGCTCCTACGACAATGTGCAACGCTACGTCAGGGCATGGCGACGTGAACAGCAACTCTTGACGAACCAAGCTTTTGTTCCTCTGGTTTTCTCGCCTGGAGAAGCTTTTCAATTCGATTGGAGCCATGAGGACGTCCTGCTTGGCGGATTGCCGGCGCGAGTGAAGGTGGCGCATGTCCGGCTCTGCTACAGCCGGATGTGTTTTGTCGTCGCCTACCCTCGAGAAACCCAGGAGATGGTTTTCGACGCTCACATGCGGGCTTTCGAGTTTTTTGGTGGCGTAACGAGGCGCGGCATCTACGACAACATGAAGACTGCCGTGAAGAAGATCCTCATTGGCAAGGATCGGGATTTCAACGAGCGCTTTGAACAGCTCTGTTCCCACTACCTGTTCGAGCCGGTGGCCTGTACGCCTGCCGCTGGCTGGGAGAAAGGCCAGGTGGAACGGCAGGTCGGCCTGGTCCGGGAACAGTTCTTTACGCCTCGACTGGCGGCAAAGGATTTTGTGGAACTCAATGAAATCCTGCGCGAAAAGTGTCTCGAACAGGCCCGGACCCGTCGCCATCCGACCCAGCAGGACAAGCTGGTCATGGAGGTGTTCGTCGAGGAACGACGGCATCTCCTGGCGGTCCCCCGTCCCTTCGACGGGTACGGCGCCGATGAAGCCCGCGTTTCACGCACGTCCTTGGTGCGCTACGACCGCAACCACTACAGCGTCCCCGTCAGCGAGGTCGGTCGGACCGTCACGGTTCGAGCTTATGCAGACAAGATAAAAATCATCAGCCAGGGCAAGGTGATAGCTTCCTATGACCGTCAGTTCGGCCGAGGCAAGACGATGTTCGATCCTTGGCACTATCTGCCGGTGCTGCAGCGTAAACCCGGTGCGTTGCGCAACGGTGCGCCGTTTGCGCACTGGGATTTGCCGCCGGAGCTGACCCGTATGCGCGAGGCGCTTTCCCGGTTTTCGGACTGGGATCGTCAGTTCGTGGCCATCCTGTGCGCGGTGCCGCAATATGGCTTGCTCGCCGTGGCCGACGCCTGCGGCAGAGCGCTGGCCGCAAACACTGTCAGCAAGGACGTGGTCATCAGCCTGCTTTCCCAGGACGGGAAACGTCCTGAGGACGCAGTGGTCGTCCTGCCGCAAAAACTGATGCTTAGCCAGGAGCCGGCGGCCGATTGCTCCCGCTATGACAAACTACTGCAGGAGGCTCGCCATGTCGCGTAGCGCTATCCTGGAGCATCTGCGGGAACTCCATCTGACCGGCATGCTCGCCGGATACAAGGAGCTGTTGGATCGGCCGGGGCCGGTCACCGTGGAACAGGCGTTGCTGGAACTCCTGGAAGCCGAAACCGCGCAACGACGGTTACGGGCCATACGCTACCAACTCGGCCAAGCCCGGTTTCCTATCTACAAGGACCTTGATTCCTTTGCCTTTGCCGCGTCACCCGTCGATGAACTCCACATCCGCTCACTTTATGAAGGAAGCTTCCTGGAAGCCCGCAAGAACATCGTTTTCGTCGGCGGTACGGGCACCGGCAAGACACACTTGGCCATAGCCATCGCCGGCCAAGCGGTCCGGAATGGCGCGCGCGCCAGGTTCTTCAACCTCGTGGACCTCGCCAACCTCCTGGAGCAGGAGAAGCTTGCCGGCAAGGGCGGACGCCTCGCCAACCAGCTGTGCCGAACGGATATCGTCGTGCTTGATGAGCTTGGCTATCTGCCGTTCTCCCGCGTGAGCGCCCAACTGCTGTTTCACTTGCTCTCAAAGCTCTACGAACGGACTTCGGTCCTGGTGACGACCAACCTGACCTTTGGCGAGTGGGGCCAAGTCTTTGGCGACGCCAAGATGACCACGGCGCTCTTGGACCGAGTCACCCATCATTGCGAGATCATCGAGACCGGCAACGACAGTTGGAGGCTCAAACACAGAAGCCAATAAGCTCCCCCCCCCCCGACCACGAGGAGAAGCCATGACGCTCAATTCGAGGGGGTCAAAATTGGACGCTGATTGGGGGTCAATTTTCGGTGCTGTTTGACAATCACCTATATCCCGACGTGGGAAGGTTTCCTTTTCCTCGCGGTGGTTCTGGATGTTTTCAGCCGCAGAGTAGTGGGCTGGGCCATGGCCAGCCATATGAAAACGGACTTGGTGCTTGCGGCTCTCACCATGGCGGTGCAACAACGTAATCCTTCAGAAGTGGTCCACCACTCTGATCAAGGGTCACAATATACGTCTTTTCGCTTCGGGAGCAGTTGCCGTACATTGAACGTACGCCAATCCATGGGGACTGTCGGGGATTGCTTTGATAACGCCATGTGCGAGAGTTTCTTCGCCTCGCTTGAGTGCGAACTGCTCTGGCAAAACTCGTTCCGGTCAAGACAGGAGGCCAGACTGGCCGTGTTTGATTTCATCGAAGGCTGGTACAATACCCAGCGGCGGCATTCTGCTCTCGACTACATGTCGCCTTTGGCTTACGAAAGGATGCATGCTCTCGCTTCTTGATTGAGGGCCTGTTCGCTATACATGTTGTTGCGGATAAAGCTTATGATGCTGATTAGTTGAAAAATATGAAATTACCACTTGGAACGCCACCTGTCATAACGTATCAGTGTAATATTTGTGGCACAAAAAATACACTACCTACTCTCGATTTTTATCGAGAGCTTGCTCTTTGTACATATTGTGGGTCAAATAGTCGTTTTCGCGGACTAATATATATACTTGCTGAATTTATAGGTGAAGACACGGGGCGGCCACTGCAATATTGGAAAATACAAAAAAATATATCAGGTCTTGGAATGAGTGATTGGTCTGGATATGCCGAAAAATTAGCTATTTTTTTTGAATATACAAATACATTCTATGATAAAAGCCCGATGTTTGACATACAGAATGTTGATAAGCGACACCATAATAAATATGATTTTGTTATATGTAGTGATGTCTTTGAGCACATAGTGCAACCAGTCCAAAATGGCTTTGATAACTTATTTAAAATTTTAAAACCAAATGGTCGTCTCATTTTTAGTGTTCCTTATACAAGAACGATCAGGACGCTTGAGCATTATCCCAAGTTGCATGAATTTAAAATTATTGATTTTTATGGAAAAAACGTGTTAATTAATAGGACAAAATCTGGTGATTATTCAATCCATGACAAATTAGTGTTCCATGGAGGTACAGGGTGTACTCTAGAAATGCGATTGTTTTGCGAAAAAGATATTATTTGCTATCTTGAAAATGCTGGATTTAGAAAAATTAAAATTCATGATAAGCCGGACATTGATGTAGGATTTTATTGGCCACAATTATACCAGGAAAATCGTAGTGATCCTCTTCTTTATGCCTATATTATCAGTGCAAATAAGTGATAATGGTGTCCACAAAATCGGGTGAACTCCAGTCCGTCGATGGACTTGCGCATGTCCGTGGCTCCCAGAGCCAGGTAGATCCGGACGCCGTTTACTGGCAGCATCATAGCCGCGTCAACGTGCGGACAAGCTTTTTCAGCACCGGCGTGGCGAAGTCGTCTCTGATCTCGATGCGAAAGGCGTGGCCCACGTGCACCAGCATCGGTTCAGATGAGTGTCGGCGACCGCCCCAATGAGTCCACTGGGTGATCATCTAATTGATGGGATGGCCCCGCCCCTTTAACCGGGGTACTCTCAGGGAACCGTCACCCCCCTTGAAGGAGGCCATCCCATGAACAAGGTTACCGTCATCGGCATTGATCTGGCAAAGAATTCCTTTCAACTTCATGGCGTTGACGCCAAGGCCAAGGTCGTCCTGCGCAGGAAGCTTAGACGAGACCAAGTCCCCATGTTCTTCGCCAACCTGCCGGAGTGCCTGGTCGGCATGGAGGCCTGTGGCAGCTCTGCTTACTGGGCAAGGGTTATTGAATCTTGTGGGCACACCGTGCGCAGAATTCATCCCAGATTCGTCAAGCCCTACCTCCAGGCCGACAAAAACGACGCCAATGACGCTGCGGCAATTTGCGAAGCTGTACAACGACCCCATATGCGGTTTGTACCACATAAGAGCCAAGAACAAGCTGACATTCAAGCCATCCACCGTGTTCGCCAAAGATTTATCCGGGATAGAACGGCTACTATAAACCAAATCCGTGGACTGCTCGCTGAAAACGGTATTGTATATCGGCAAGGAGCAAGCACTATTCGCACGGTATTGCCTGCTGTCATTGACGATAATAACAGCGAGTTGTCGTTGGTCATGCGCCGTTTGCTCAGATCGCTCTATGAAGAAATCGTGTTCCTTGATAGTAAAATCACTGAACAAAATTTGGCCCTGCACGAAATTGTCAAAAGCAATGAAACATGCAAGCGCCTTATGGGCGTTCCAGGAATTGGCTTCATCACTGCGACCATCCTCCTGTCCGTGGCTGGCTCTGCTCACGACTTTAAGAATGGACGCGAGTTTGCTGCCTATCTCGGTCTCGTTCCAAGACAACATTCCACTGGTGGCAAGCAACGGATGCTTGGCATCACTAAACGAGGTGACACTTATATCCGCACGCTTCTGATTCATGGAGCGCGGGCAGTTCTTCGCTCCATAAAAAAGGGAGGAGTTCCCCTTGGTGAAGGAGGTCAAGCAGTTTGGCTTGCACAATTGAACGAACGACGCGGTATTAATAGAGCGAGTGTAGCCTTGGCCAATAAGACTGCACGAGTGGTCTGGAGTATGATGGCACATGGAACCGAGTATCGGATTGCGGCGTGATACCGCGCCTGGCGCTTTGACGTAACATCCTGTCGAGGATGCCAAGAGAAAAGAAATGGGCAAGAATGTCGGACAAGCTTCCGGAAACCCTGTAAGTGGCTCGGGCTTAGAAAGCCGACTAATCGATGAGGACCGGAAGCGCGGATAACCCATCAGGGCGAAGCACTTTGATGCTGACGCCGGATATACGGTCGCATCCGTCAATTTTTGCCGCATAACTTTTTTCTTGACTCCGGGGTGGGGCCATATAGGAGCCAGGGCAGCAATAGGCGACCGGGTTTCGGACCTTCGCGACGCCGCGTACGTCCTCTCGATCCACAAACGGGAGGAGCGCGGATGTCCAATCGGAGGTTCGAGATGTACGAGTATCATCAAGCTCTTGTTCGGTAACCGCTCACAGGGTCAGTTTTTGACCTCTTGAATCCAGGCGGTTTCGGGACTGGTACCAGCGAAGAAGGCAGTCATGGCGTCGACGAGAACTGGAAATATTCTCTTCCCCCGCAGTCGGCAGGTCTGGCGCAGGGAGAGGATTCGTTCCGCAAAACGTCCGCCCTTCTCGCTGACGGTGCCAAAGCTGGCTTTTCGCCACAGCACGGCAAAGCGCAGGAGGCGTTCGGCGTGATTGTTCGTCGGGGCAACACCGGCTTCCTTGAGAAACAGCCACAGATGATCCATTTCGTCGATGAGGCGACGGGTCAGTTTGCCGGCGTCGTCTGTCCGGGCGCTGTACTTGGACACTAGGCGAATGAAACGCGCATAGAACATGTTCCATTCGCCGACGGTGGGCGGCGCTTTGGCCATGTGGCACAACCTCTGCAATTCCTTGTGGGTCCAGGTGCCACATTTGGCGATCTCGGGGTCTTTTCGCTCCGCAAGCCCTTTGGCGTGGCGGATCAGATGCGCCAGACAGGTTTGACGCAGCCCCACCCATTTCGCGTAAACGCCATAGCCATCGCTGACCAGAATGCCTTGCCAATCCTGGATCAATGCCTGGAAAGCCTTCTTCGACCGATGTCGGTGAATCATGAAATACGCTGCCAAGCTATTTCCCATGACCCACAGCCATTGCAGCATCCCCCTGCAATACCAAGCGGTTTCGTCCACGTGGTTGACGGGAGACCTTCGAACAAGCGCGCCGATGGCTTGGTAATGGGGGTCGATGGCGCGGGAGACTCGGTCGAGGATCTTCTGAATAGCTCCTTGGCTGACATGCAGACCCAGCACCGAGAAGAAAAAATCCTGGATGGCGCGTCGAGAGTCGGCTTGAGTGCCGGCCATGACGGCAATAATGGAGGAAAGTCTCGGGCCGAAGCCTGTGCGGTGCTCCGGGGGAATGAGCGCCTTACGCATTTTGCCGCAGTGGCGACACCGGCCTCGATGCAAGATGAAATGTGTCACTTCCAGCTTGATCTCAGGCAGTTCAACGACTTGATGGACGTAGTAAGGCTCCACGTCCGTGAGGGTGTTGCAGCCGCAGCTACATTTGCCGGGATAGAGTTCCGTGACCTGGGTTGGACTGAGCGCTTGCTGTCGGAACCCTTTGCGACTTTTCCTGTCTTTTCGATGGGATTTGTTTATTTCTTTGCCTTTGGTAAACGGATTGTCGCTGGATGGCGGCTTGTTGGAATTCGTGGAATCGGCGCTGAGCTTGGCCTCAAGCACCTCAATGCGTTCCCTGAGTGCCTGAATTTCACCGTGCAAAACATGAACGTACCCCAGCATCGGCCACGGGGTGTTCATCACCACTTCGGTGGTAAGGCAGGTTCGTACGGGCACTGCTATACCCATGTGCCAACTATGTGCATTAACTGAAAATTGTCCAGGCCCTGTGAGCGGTTACCTTGTTCGGATGCGTCTTGGCGAGTCCGACAGGCAGATAGCCAAGACCGGGCTGATGGGGCGCAGAAAACTGGCCCGATTTTGGCGGCACAGTATCAGGCCCAGACAGACCGTGGTGGGCATCTGTTCGATCCAAATGGCGACAATCCAGGCATCGGCCCAGCCCCGTGGGGTGCCGCAACCGATTTTGGCCCGCATGAGCAGGCCGAGGTTGAATCCGGCCACACGAGCAGACGGCGGAGGAGCAGAAACCGCAGACTTTCGAGGAGGCCTGCGCCCCGGCGGGCACCCGCCGCAAACGCGGACGTCGGCCCATCCCAGCAGATCTGCCCCGAGTGGAGGTCGTCCACGATCTGCCGGAATCGGAGAAGACCTGCCCCTGCGGCGCGGTCCTGGTCCGCATCGGCGAGGAAGTCAGCGAAAAACTCGACATCGTGCCGGCCAAGATCCAGGTTATCCGCCACATCCGCCCGAAGTACGCCTGCCGGGCCTGCGAAGGAGTGGAAGACGACGGCCCGACGGTGAAAACCGCGTCCATGCCGCCTCAGATCATCCCCCAGGGTATCGTCAGCCCGGGCCTTTTAGCCCATGTCGCCGTGGCCAAGTACGCCGACGCGCTGCCCCTGTATCGCCAGGAAGACCAGTTTATGCGCCTGGGCCTGGACATCTCCCGGGGAACCCTGGCCGGTTGGATGATCCGCGTGGCCAAGGCCTGTGAACCGCTGATCGCATGATCATTGAGGAAATTCGCTCCGGTCCGATCGTCAACATGGACGAAACCACGGTCCAGGTGCTTGCCGAACCCGGCCGGGCCAACACCACGAAGTCCTTCATGTGGGTCGCTCGGGGCGGAATACCGGAAAAACCGGTCGTCCTCTTTCGTTATTATCCAACCCGGGCCGCCAGCGTGGCCGCAGAAATCCTTGGCGACTTCAAAGGCTATCTGCAGACCGACGGCTACAGCGGCTACGAGGCCCTGGGCGAACGGGAAGGCCTGCGCCATCTCGGCTGCCTGGCCCACGTCCGGCGCAAGTTCGTCGAGGTCGAGAAGTCCGCTGGCAAGAAGGCCAAAGGCGGCACGGCCCATGCCGTCCTCGATCTGATAGGCAAGCTCTACGGCGTGGAGCACCAGGCCGAAAAGCAAAAACTCGATCCGGGGCAGATCAAAGCCCTACGAGCTGAAAAATCCAGTCCGATCCTGGACAAGCTCAAGGCTCTGCTCGATGCTCGCGTCGCCACCACCCCGCCCCAGAGCCTGCTCGGCAGGGCCATCGGCTACGCCCTCAAGCAGTGGGACCGGCTGGTCGTCTATCTGGAAGACGGCCGGCTGCGCCCGGACAACAACCTGGCCGAAAACGCCATCCGTCCCTTTGCCGTGGGGCGCAAGAACTGGCTTTTCTCAGGCCACCCACACGGAGCCGACGCATCGGCCGCGATTTACTCCCTCATCGAGACCGCCAAGGCCAACGACCTGGAGCCGTACCGCTACCTGCGTCACCTCTTCGAACACTTGCCGACGGCAACTTCCGACGCCCAGCGCAAGGCCCTCATGCCACAGTACATCGATCCAAAAAGCCTGATTATCCCTGCCTGAACTTCTGCCGCCTCCCGATTGCCCTGACAAGATGCGCCCTATTGAGCGCTTACGGCTTAACGTACTTTGCGATCCGTTTTCTGAGACGACCCCAACATCTGTGCCGGACATCCTCTTAGCTGAAAACACCAACCAGCCCTGACGGAGGGTCAGTTCTCGATGGCGTCAGTGGGTCAGTTCCTGATGTCGTTTGAGAAGGATAAAACGACGAGCAATCTTAACGACTGATTGGCCATCGCGCACCAGCATTGCCGCACCTTGATACTCGCCAGCTGGCCACAAGTCCTTGTCAGAGCTTTTTGACTTTCCTAGTGATCGAATAACTTGGGCTTGGTTATGGGGAGCGATATAGGAGGGAGCCGTCCAGACTTCTCCCGCTGGAGAGCTTACGCGCATATTGATAACATCCCCTTGATGCACTCCCCAAAAAGCCGCCCAGAAAAATATCTCACTCGATTGCCGCTGCACGGGTGAATCCTTAGATATGGATAACAACACGCTGAAATCTTTTACAGACGATTCTGTGAATGCGGCCCCCAACGCACCACTTGCAATATATGGTAGGGCCATCAAGGCCTGTGATGTCCACAAGGATCTCGTGGCATCGCCACATCCGCTTTCCACATAGCGCCCTGTAAAGGGACAGACCGGGGCCCCATCAACCAGAACCTCGAAATGGAGATGAGGAAATTCAGTTTCACCGGAGAGGCCGACAAGTCCCAACATTTGTCCTGTCGAAACCTGTTCCCCAAGTTTCACACGGATACTTCCCCGGCGCATATGACAATATTTGGTTTGGCTGCCGTCTGGATGCTGAATAATGACGCCGTTGCCGCATTCACGACCATTGATATAAACTGCATTCTCCTTCTGAAATACAATGTCCATCATGCTGTCCCGGACACCGCGCACAACTCCAGGTGCGGCGGCTAAGACCTTTACGCCGCGTATCATTGCATCATAGTCAATCCGGAAATCAGTCCCTTTATGCTTGTCATAGGTCAGGGGGCCACACTCGTGATCGGCAGCCTCGGGTCCAGGTGACAAATCGACATAATTTTGAATGAAGCAATTCTTTCCGATTTGGCAATCAATGGGTTTTTCTAAAAGAATGCCCCAGGCCTGTTGTCCTGAAAAGGACAACAGTGCCAGACAGATAACCAGCAATGCACTTCGACGAAAGGATTTAAGATCTTTGTTCATGATATAAACTAGTCGGTCCTGAAAAATGTGTTTAGGGGGTTATGCGGCGGCTTGTCTGGAGATATCATCTTTTATCTCGCCAAGCAGCCAGACCAACATGAAGGAAAAAAGAAGCGTCAGCTGGCGCATCCACTTCTTGAGGTTGAAGGCTGCGGCGGCCATGAACAGATTGATGGTGTCTCCGAGCACGCCTTTGAGGAAATTCCTCGCCATCCGGTGATCGGCTTTGAGATGTCCGATGACCGGTTCGATACCGGCTCGTCTCCGAAAACGCGCCCTGGCTTGACGACGCATTGCCAGTATATCGCTCTTTTTCGGGCGGCGCAGCGTCACAATTTCCACGTCGCCTACCCGTGTTCGCCCCCTGTAGCCGCGGTCACAGATGGCCACCTTGGGACAGGTCTCGGTAATCTGCCAGGCCTGCTCCAAGGCAGAGGGTAACGTCTTGCCGTCATAGATGTTTTCCCTAAACGATAACGCGCCGACGATGACTCCTGTGGTTTTGGTCACCACGATGGAGGCCTTGCGCCCGAACTCGTATTTTTTGTGCTCCTTCCCCTTGCCGATGCACAGGACATCCGGCTCATGCAGACTGTAAACCTTGTTTTTGTCCGTCCGCTTTTGACCATGAACTCTTCGGAAAAGCTGCAGCGTTTCCCTGTGCCGGGCCAGGGCCTCGCACGGGAGCTTGCGTTCCAGTTCGCGGATGAGCACTCCGGCCATCGTGCGAATGCGTTTGATGATCCGGTTGCTCTTGAAACGCTGGAGCAAAAGCCCGGGCAGTTCCCGCCTGAAGCTCCGGCGCAGGCGAATGCCTTCGTCGGCAGCGATCTTCCTGCATCGCTTGATGATTTTTGTCAGCAGCTTCGTATCGGTGGGGAAGGCGATGTTTTTTTCCTGGACCGTGGTGTCCACCGTGACTTCGGCTTCCTTGGCGGCATCCCCGTGCAGCGCCACCGAGACCTCAAAGATCAGGCGCGCACCCTCTTCGCCGATCCGCTTGCGAAAATAGACGAAGTTCGAGGGATTGCAGGGAAACTTCCACTGAAAGCGGGTTTCGCCGCAAAATGCCTGAAAGTAGGGATTGGCAACCCAGGCCTCGACCACGCGCTCGTCGCTGAGGTTTTCAAGTTGTTTGAGCAGCATCAGGCCGACCATGAGCCGGATGGGCTTGGCCAGTTTGAGCAGGGGATGGGCGGGATTGAGCTGATCCCAAAGGTCTGGAAAAAGGAAATTGGCCTGACGATTCCCCCGCGATTTTGCCTTCATGACCGCCCCCAGGAGTGCTCCGCTGCAACCGGTTTTCTGCGGAACCACTGCAGTTCCTGGTCGCAAATGATACATTGATAATGATGTTTTGTTAAGCATTTTCAACGTGATGCATGAACTTCACGGCCGACTAGGTATGGCCTGTTTCTAAAAAATATCTCGACACCATGGCTGGTTAGCAGCCCGTTGCCAAAAGCGCGTTTGACTCAGCCGCGGTAATAAATGAGGGCGAGCGGCAGGATGAGGCAGGATTGATTTTGGCGGCACAGTATCAGGCCCAGACAGACCGTGGTGGGCATCTGTTCGATCCAAATGGCGACAATCCAGGCATCGGCCCAGCCCCGTGGGGTGCCGCAACCGATTTTGGCCCGCATGAGCAGGCCGAGGTTGAATCCGGCCACATGGAGCAGATAGCGTTTCTGAACGTTCGCCCTGCCGCGCAACCAGACCCGGCGCATGCCGCCGCAACGATCCAGCGTGTGTTCGAAACTGCGCTCGACAACCTCCGTTCGCTGCCGCCCCAGACATTTGCCAACCAATGAACCGAGACGAATCCGGTTGTTGTACACGGCGCGCCGCGCTTCGTGATCGCCGTTCCAGACATTGAGGCCTTGCCGCTTGGGCTCGGCAATCCGGCTGCGCCATGGTCCATCGTCCAAATCCTTGAGCACGTCACGGGAAAAATAGCCTTTGTCCGCAACGAGATCGACCGGATCGTCCGGGCGTGGCGGTGTCTTGCTCACCTGCTTCGGGTTCTCCTCGGCGGCCTTGAGCGTCTTGCCCAGGGTCGTCGTATCGCCCTGATCGGCTTCGTGAATCTCGGCGGCAATCACCGCACCGCTGTCCAGATCCACCGCATGTTCCGGCTTGTAGGCCAGGTGCGTCCGCCCGTCCTTCATCTTGGCGACCTTGGCCTCGGGATCGACAGGCGACCGCCAATCCTTGTTCGAGAGGGACTTGTCCTTGCGCTGACGGTCCAGCCGGACGAGATCGTCTGCCGTGGATGCCTCGATGCCACTTTCCTTGGCCATGCGCAAAAGCATCTGGCGGTAGCTCTCGCCGGTATCACGGCGCACGATGGTGCGCAGCGCCGCATTGGCCTCCATGGTCGAGGCGTCGACACCGATGCGGCCGCCCAGGACCAACCCCGCCTTGGCCAACATCTTGAGAACTCGGGCAAAGACTTCTTCATGCACGGAGAGCGGCAACCTGGCACGCGTACGACTCAGCGAGGAATGGTCCGGGACAGACTCGTGTGGCGCCAGGAGCAGGAACTCCCGCAGGGACAGGGAATCGGCGCAACGCCATTCGATGCCTCGTTCGCTGTCGATCCCCTCGAAGTACCCCACGAAGTGCATCCGAAAGTACCGGCCCGGCGGGATCGAAGGGCGTCCCTTGTCGGCATAGTACGGCTGACACAACTTCTCGACAAACGCGTCGAACCGGAACTGCCGCAGAAGCTGCTGGAGGCGATCATAGAACGCATGCCCCCGGGAGCGGGGAATCTCGTCAAAGGCCAGAAACAACTTCCCCTGATGCTCACCCTGACGACCAAGCCCCATGCCTCACCCCCAACCGTCCGATGTGGCGATCTTCGGTCAGATCACGGACTTTTTCAACGTATATGGCCCCACCCCGGAGTCAAGAGAAAGCTTTGGTTCAAGAATTGGTTGGATGCAAACGTATATCCGGCGTCTTGCCACAGAGACAGCGCCCTGATGGAATATCCGCGCTTCCGGTCCTCATCGCTGTTTCGGCCTTGAAGGCCACCGTTGAAAGCAGGGTCTCCGGAAGCTGGTCCGACCTTCTTGTTCCTTCACTCTTCTCTTGGCATCCTCGACGGGTTTCTTCGTCCGAAAGAGTGCCTAGCGTGTCGCTTGCAGTGACACCTCCACAAATGTCTCGGATGCAAGCAGCATGAAAGGCAAGGTCCTACGCCACCATCCGGTACTCCGTCCCCTGAGAAAGCATGCTCCAGGCGGTTCGGGCCATTTTATTTGCCAGGGCGACGCTCGTCCTGTTGTACCCTCGTCTGTCTATAAGTCGAGCCTGCCAGTTTGCTCTTATACCGTCCCCAAGGGGCGCACGGCCAGCCTTCATGGCCCGCAGCACCGCTCGTGCCCCATGAATGAGCAGCGTGCGGGCATAACTGTCACCACGTTTGGTGATTCCAAGGAGACGCTGCTTTCCCCCAGTGGAGTATTGCCGAGGAACCAAGCCGAGATAGGCCGCGAACTCTCGCCCGTTCTTGAAATCAGTGACAGACCCAGCCATAGTCAGCAGAATGGTCGCAGTAAGGATGCCGATTCCCGGAACCTTCATGAGCCTTTTGCAGGCCTCGTGCGCCTTGGCAATTTCTTGCAGTGCCTGGTCCTGCTCGATGATTTTGGCATCGAGCGAGGTGATGTTTTCGTAAATAGAGGCGAGAAGCCGTCGCATGGTGCCCGAAAGACCGTTGTCCTGGTCGCCCACGATGGCCGGCAGGTGACTGCGTACATGGCAGGCCCCCTGTCTGATGACGATGCCATTCTCGGCGAGCAGTCCCCGAGCCTGGTTGATCGTTGCCGTTCTGGATTGGACAAGACACCTGCGCACCCGGTGGACGGCTTGGATGTCCGCCTGTTCCTGGGTCCTGCTCGGCACGAAACGCATATGCGGTCTACTCACCGCCTCGCAGATAGCTGCCGCGTCGTTGGCATCGTTTTTGTCCGCCATGAGGTAGGGTTTAATGAATTTGGCGTGGATGCGGCGGGCCGTGTGGCCACATTCCTCAATGACCCGCGCCCAGTAGGCCGAACTGGCGCATGCCTCCATGCCGACCAAGCACGACGGCAGGTTGGCGAAGAAGGTTGCGACTTGGTCGCGTCTGAGCATCCTGCGCAAAACGACCCTCCCCTCGGCATCGACGCCGTGGAGTTGAAAGGTGTTCTTTGCCAGGTCAATACCAATGATGGTAATCCTTTTCATGGGATGGCCTCCTTCAAGGATGGTGCGGGTGCTTCATCCTTACCCCGGTTAGAGGGGTGGGGCCATCCCATCACTGTTAAGATGTTCAGACCAGTACGCCGCCTTCTCGGAACATGCCGCTGCCGCTGATGCTGTCATGGTCGTCCTCCTGTGAAACTTTCCATGACAGAAAACTCAAGCGGCGTAAGATGGGCCTGATTGAACGCTTACGTAGCTTTACCCTGCTCTTGTGGCCACCGATTTCCACGATCGCCTCGCCGAAGTCGATTTGCAGTTGCTTGCCGGAGGCGTCTCGAAACGGACCGTGGCCTTGAGTTCCGCCCGCAGGCTCTGACAGTTCTGATGTACCGTGCGCAGACTGACGACCAGCCCATGCTCGGCAAGGAGTTGTTGTCGCACGACGTCGCAATTGCCACGATGTTGGAGAAACGTTGTTCGCAGCCACTCCTGAAGGCCATCAAGGAGACAAGGCCGCCGTGGCGTCTGGTAGGGGGCGTAGCCGCCAGCTTTCAGGTAGCGTTTGATCGTGTTGCGGGCCAGGCCAAGCTCACCCGCGATTTGCCTGCTGCCAAGACCAAGTCGGTGCAGCTCCATGATCCGGCTGACCTCTTCCGGCTCCAGCATCCAATCCCTCCTGCTGTTTCGCAGGTGGGTCAATTCTACGTGTCGTCAGAGGGTCAGGTTACCCTGTCGCCTGACACCAAGATACCGGAAAGCCGGAGCTGTTTGAGTAACGGGGCCACACGAGGGTCAACTCCAGTTGACATTTGGTACCACATATGACACCATCTGCCGTCCTTTTAAGGAAGGCTATGCCATGACAAGACCACTCCGCGCCTAACAGACAACTTGTAACTACTTGGGGCACCCAAGAATGCAGCGACAGGGCCGTTAACACGGCCCTGTCGCTGCATAAAAAGTATATGTTTCACAAAAAAGAAAGTAAAAATTTGAATATAAGCGAATACTTTCCGCTACAAGAAAAGGAATTTAGCGGACAGTTGCGTCTTCGCTTGCCAAAGGCATTGCATAAGCAATTGGCGCAGTCAGCTGCTGAGGAGGGTGTTTCTCTTAATATGTTAATTGTTTATCTCGTTAGCGCAAATCATGCTCGCCGGAGATCCCTTCGTAATGCAGTAGAATGCCATTATGCACACAAGGTAGAAATAACGCTGACTACGGTGCACAATGTAAAATGTAGTAATAAAGATATGAATATGGTCGATTTTTTTGGCGAACCAAGTCTTTGGGAAGTCTGGTGATGGAAATAAAAATCAATGCTTTTGCTTTATGTAAGGAGATAATTTTCGACAAGTTCTCAAATACATTTTCATTTATTCATGTATTGGAAAGTATTAGGCCGGCTTTATACCCTTTTTGTGTCAATGCACTAAATCTCGGCTTAATTTTGGATTGTCGTAAGTCCGTTGAGGCTCTCTCCCTCTCGGTGGCCTGTGGTCCTCAGGGAGGAATTGCCCATCAATTGGTGCGGCTACAGCTACGGCAGTTAGATGTCGGTCTCAATAAGGTGCATGTCAAACTTGGGGAACTACCCTTGGTTCAACCCGGTTGGTACGACTGTACGGTCATTATGGATGACGGACAGGGGCAACGCCTAGGCGCGACAATCTCCTTATTCGCGGAAAAACCGGTCAACACTGTAAATTCCTAATACCGTCGAGCCCTCCAGACCATTTCAGGGACAGCGTACTAGCCGAATGGATATGATAATGTCTACTTTTGATCCGACAAAACACACTCTTCTTATTTGTTTCATCACCATAGCTCGGCATTATCATCAGGACCTTACCATAGAAAGTATTATCCATAAGTATGCTTTGCTTGAGGAAGAAACGCCTATTCCGCGTTTGTTGCGCATTGCCAAGGATTACAACTTTCGCGCCAAAACAGATATCTTGACTTTCGAACGCGTGCTGAAGCTGGGAAGAGCATTCCCAGCCATTGTAAAACTGCACAACGGGACGAGTGTTCTTCTCTCTGGAATCCAAGCCGCTGTAAATAAAGGAGAAGAGCCTCGGGTGGCACTCCTCAATCCTCTGGATATGAAAAGCGGTTTTAGGCTGCTAACCAAGGAAGAGCTTGCCGACATCTGGGATGGTACGACGGTCTTTGTTAAGCGTATATATAAAATGACGGACGAAAACCAACCATTTTCTCTCCGTTGGTTTTTGCCAGAGATTCTACGAGAAAAAGGGTTGTTTCGCGATGTCGCCATCTCGTCCATGGTGATTAATATCCTGGCTCTCGGCAGCCCAATCTTCTTTCAGATTGTTATTGATAAAGTTCTGGTACATAAAGGATTTTCTACACTACAAACCCTAGCCATCGGCATGGCCGTGCTGCTTCTATTTGATGCGAGCTTTAACTATATAAAGCGAACTGTTTTGCTATACGCTACAAATAAAATAGATATGCGCTTGACACGCCGCACATTCAATCATCTTTTATATCTTCCGACTGATTTTTTCGATATGAGTTCTGCTGGTGTTTTGATCAAGCATATGCAGCAGACGGAGAAAATTCGTAGTTTTTTGACCGGTAAGCTATTGTTTACGCTGCTTGATCTCAGCGTCCTTCTTGTAATCTTTCCGATTATTTTTATGTACAGTGTGACCCTTTCATTGATTGTGGTCGTTTCTTCCCTAATTATCGCGGGTATTCTTTTTTTTGCCATTCCGATCTTCAAGCGTTGCCTTGAGGATTTGTATGCTGCGGATGGAGAACGGCAAGCGAGTTTGGTCGAGGCCATCCACGGTATGCCAACTATCAAGGCACTCGCACTGGAGCCACTGCAATCGCGCAATTGGGACAACCTCTCTGCACGTACAATTTCTATGCAGTTTCGCGTAGGAAAAGTTTCCGCATCAATTCAGACAATCACAGATTTTATTCAAAAGCTCATGAGCGTCGTTTTAATCTGGGTTGGCGTCAATTTAGTATTTAATACGGATATGACAGTTGGTGCGCTTATAGCCTTTAACATGCTCTCACAACGTGTCAGCTCCCCGCTGATCAGCTTTGTTTCCCTGCTCAATCAATACCAAGAGGTTGGCCTGTCCATTGAGATGCTCGGCCATATTATGAACCATCCCACGGAGCGGCCTTTATCTCTTCGTGGACTTACTCCGGCCATTCAGGGAAGTATCGTGTTCGAACACGTATCTTTCCGTTATTCGCAGGGGGCTGGTTACGCCCTAAAAGATATCAATTTAACCATCGCTGCGGGTGCCTCCGTCGGTATCGTGGGACGAAGCGGTTCGGGCAAATCGACCTTGGCTCGCTTGGTCCAAGGGATCTATCCCCCACAGGAAGGTAATGTTCGTATTGATGGGGTAGATATCCGGGAAATGGATCTGCCGCATCTACGACGTAATATTGGTGTTGTTTTGCAAGAAAATTTTCTTTTCCGCAATTCAGTGCGCCAAAATATCGCCGCAACTAAGCCTAGTGCCCGTTTTGAGGAGATCGTGGCCACGGCACGTCTGGCTGGTGCGGATGAATTCATCCAAAATTTACCTCAGGGCTATGATACGCCCATTACAGAAAACGGTGCCAACCTGTCCGGTGGCCAGCGCCAGCGCTTATCTATTGCCAGGGCTTTGCTGCTTAACCCGCGCATTATGATTTTGGATGAGGCCACGTCCTCCCTGGATGCGGAAAGCGAGGCTATCATTCAGCACAATCTGAAGGATATTTCCCGAGGGCGCACGATGCTGATTATCAGCCACCGCTTGTCAATGGTCGCGGCGTGCGACGGCATCGTGGTCATTGATCGCGGCAGTATCGTCGCTATTGGCAAGCACACTGAGTTGCTCAAAACATGCAAGCTTTATCGTGAACTGTGGGAAGCGCAACATGCCAACATGATTCAGGTTCCAGCCTCTACAGCCAAGGGACAGTCGGCATGAATCCACTAATACGGTATTGGAGTTTGGTGAAAAACCACTGGGCCAATTTGTGGCTCCGTCTAAGCGGCCATACTGACCTGGATGCTAATGCGCTTGCCTTTCAGCCTGACTCCGACGAACTGGAAAAGCAGCCCGTGCCCTTGAGTACTCGGCTAACTTACATCATTCTTCTCCTCTTGGTCGTAACAGCGCTGATTTGGTCTTTCCTCGCCAGGATGGACATGATCGTGACTGCTCGTGGCCGATTAATTTCCACAGGCAAGCAGGTACTCATCCAACCGTTGATCAACTCTATTATCAAAAAATTTCACGTGGACGTGGGCTATGTTGTCAAAAAAGGCCAAGTGTTGGTCTCGCTTGATCCCACATTCGCCAAGGCAGATGAAAGTCAAATTCGCACTAGGCTGGCAAGTTTGAAAGTTATCTTGGCTCGTTGTCAAAGTGAGCTGGCTGGAAAATCATTTATAGTCACTGCGGATATGGACCCCGTCGAATCTGCGTTACAGATAAATTTATTTCGTGGACGACAAAACGAATATCGGGCCAAGGTCGCCAGCTATGATAGCCGCCTTGCCCAGGCCAAGGGAGAAGCGGATTCCTACCGTAAGCGCCTAGATAGTTTAAAAAATCAACTAAAGTCCGCCGAAGAAGTCCTGGCCATGCGCCGTAAGGTTTTTCAGGAGGGAGCGGATACGCGGTTGAGTGTTTTGGAGGCTGAAAGTAAGTTTTCCGGTACCCAGGCAGATACAGAAGGAATTGTCAATGAATTGAAGATGCGTATCCAGCAGATATCGCAAATAGAAGAGGATAGAGCTGCTTTTATCAGTAATTGGCATAACGACATCGCCAATACTATCGCGACAACCCGCAAGGAATACGATTCCTTGACGGACCAACTTTCCAAGGCCACGCGTTATCACGAGTTATCTGAATTAGTCAGCCCAGTTGATGCTGTTGTTTTGGATATGGGACGCTTTTCCGTCGGCTCCGTGGCAAAGGAAGGCGATCCAATCATGACGTTAGTCCCGCTCAATATGCCGCTGGAAGCAGAAATTTCCATTGAGACCCAGGATGTGGGGTATATTCATCTTGGTGATCCAGTGCGGATAAAGCTCGATGCATTTCCTTTTCAACGTCACGGCACGATGGAAGGGAGGCTGCGGGTGGTTTCGGAGGATGCTTATGTATCTAGCTCAAATGCTGTCTCTTCCGACAAAGTTCCAACATATCAAGCGCGTGTTGAATTAACCAATACGAAACTGCACGGAATTACAAAAAAAGATATGCGGCTTTTGCCAGGCATGACATTGACCGCAGAACTGGTCGTTGGAGATCGCAGTGTCATGAGTTTTTTGGCATACCCCCTCATACGCGGTCTTGATGAAAGTATGCGAGAACCTTGATGATCGCAAAATTATCATATGTTATCCGGTCATCTCGGCTCCCATAATAGTTTTTTCGTGACTATTGCCCTTGGGCCTGTTTCTAAATCATCGCTGATCCATATCAGGCATGAGGCGATGGTGGCCATGGCCAAGAAGGTGGTTGCCAGCTTCTCGTAGCGCGTGGCAACTCGACGAAACTCTTTGATTTTACAAAAGAAACACGCAACAAAATGTCTGTCTTTGTAAATATGTGCATCGTAGGACCGTTGATCGGCCCAGTGAGAGCGAAGCTACAATTTGAGGACTTTTAGCCTCCACCCCCTTGGACTGATTGGCGCGCTGCCGGCAGGTAGCGATAGAGCGTGGATGGGCTGACCCCGAGCCGGCGAGCCACGTCCTCGACGGTGATTTCCGGATCGCTCAACAGAGCCCTGGCCTGCTTCAGGTCCTTTTCGAACAGGGCGCGCGGACGCCCGCCTTTACGTCCCCGGAAGCGGGCAGCATCCAGGCCAGCCCTGGTCCTCTCGCAGATGATTTCCCTCTCGAATTCGGCGATGGCGCTGAACACGGTGAAAATGAGCCGGCCGCCGGCGCTGGTTGTATCCATGTTCTGGGTGAGTATCTTGAGACCGATATCTCGCTGCTCCAACGCCTCCACCGTCTCCAGCAATTGGCGGGTGGAGCGCGCCAGGCGGTCGAGTTTCCAGACCACCAGAGTGTCGCCGCTTCGCATATAATCATGGGCCGCTACGAGTTCCGGCCGGTCGCGTTTGGCGCCGCTCGCCGTCTCCTCGAAAATGCGCTCGCAACCGGCCTCGCACAATGCATCCATCTGCAAGTGGGGTTTTTGATCGCGGGTTGAGACCCTGGCGTAGCCGATCAGCATTGGGCAGCCCATCCAGTTGAAATTGTTCCTTCGCCCATCTTGATCTCCCATAACCCATATTGATGCTGGTTTTTTTGGGAGAGTAAATCAAGAGATTGTTTTGGGAGATCCTTTGGTCCCCCTTGGTCATGACGGACTGGGTGCCTGCCGATCTCCCTGAAACGAACGTTTTTGGGAGGAGCACATGCACCGCGCTCAGGCGGCCAGGGGCAGACGTCGGGCCATGTCGAGCTCGATCCGCCCGTACGGGTTCACGTGTTGATAGATCAAAGGCGTGAGTCCGCGCCAGTCCTCGGGCATCATGCGGGCATGCCATGTTGGCTCTGCCAGGACCTCCTGGATAAACAGCGTGTTGATGTACACGAGGCAGGCTTGAAGCAAGTGCAGGGACAGGACGGCCAGCTCCTGATCTTCGAGCCGGTTGGTGGTTAATTCACCATGTTCCCCGTAGAAGATGAACTCGTTGGCGCTGTTCCAGTTTTCCACGACATTCAGCCCTTCGTGGATCTCCCTGCGTAGGGACTCCTCGTGCAGGTATCGGCACAAAAAGATGGTTTTGACGGCCTTGCCAAGCTCGACAAGCGCCAGATAGGTCGGATGGGAAACGCCGGAGCGGGTGAAGCGGCGCAGAATGGCCTCAGGCTCGGCGGTGCCAATGCGTAGCGCCGTGGCGTATTTGATGATTTCGTCGTATTGTTGGCTGATCAGTTCCCATCGGATGGGCCGGGTCAAGATCGGCTCAAGGTGCGAGTATCGTTCCGCGTCCCCGCTGGCGGGGAGATTCAGCTTTTGTTTGGCGATCGCCTTCAGGCGCGGCAGTAGATCAAAGCCCAGGATGTAGCTGAAGGCAAAGGCGACCTCGCTCTGGCCGTGACTGTCCACGTACTGCCGGTCCACCTCCATCTCCGTGCAGTGTCGCAACACGCCCTCCATCATCGCCGCAACCTCCGAGGATGAACAGCGCCGCAGTTGCGAGTAGATGCAAGTAGAGTTCTTCTCCACATGCCAGTAGATCATGATCCCACGCCCACCGTAACGGGCGTGCCATTCCGTCATCAGGTTTTGATCCCAGGCTCCGAATTGCTTGGAATCCGACGCGCACGCCGTGGTGGCTTCGCCCCAGATGGCCGAGTGGCGGATCGCGAAGGTGCCGTTGATGATCTCGGCAAGGGCGGTCCGCAGCGCCTCTTTGTGAAGGAAACGCCGCTTGACGTAGCGCAGTTCGTCGGCATTCACGCCAGGCTGCTGGCTTGCCACCCGCTTGAGGCCCACGTTGGTTCCGATGCCGAATAGGCAAAGCAACAGCCGACGTTGAAGCACGGCCGGTTCGAACGTCTCCCGGCTGGCCGAGCTGCGGAAGGCCGCCGTGAAGTTCAGCCGCAGATCGACCTCCTTGATGATGTCGATGAGCTCTACGTCCGGCCAGCGCCGCCCGATCTCGCGCTTGAGCGCCTCAATGTTGGGTGGCTCGGCCTGTGGCTCCGACGGCGAGAGGTTGATGCGGTTCTTGCCTTGCTGCCGCAGGCGGACCTTCGGATTGTTCGGCAGGCCCTCGTTGAAGGTCGCCAAACCCTGACGCATTGAAGCTCGCACGGTATCAATGAAGACCTGCGCGTCCCTGGGTGCCTGCAGCAAGGCATAGTAGTTGTCGCGCTTGGCGGCGAAGTCCGCCGGCAGGTCTTGCTCCGGATCGCGGTAGCGGTCGGCACCCACCACCCAGATTTCCTTGGTGCGCAGGCGCTTGCGCAAGGCCCGCAGGACGCAGATTTCGTAGCTGATGCGGTTGATACGTTCCTTGCCGTTCTCGGCCTTCTCCACGAGATGACGCCATTTCCTGGGAACCACGCCGTCGAGAGGGATCTCGTCCGCGTCGTAGTACTGGTGCCGGCTTTCCCGGTTGGCCTGGAGAATGGCCAGTGCGTCGACGACAGGGCGGTGCACCGTGTTGTTGGAACGGAAGTCCAGGGCGTCCAGCACCGGGCTCAACATGCGCCGGTAGTGGTGGCCATAGGAGGCGCGCATGGTCTCCTGAACCTCGCGTTCAAACTCGAAGCCCACAGCCTTGAACTCGACGACCAGTTCCTGCAAGGTCTTTTGGCTGACCACTGGATAGACCACCTCTTTGACGATCCCGTCCGGCTGGTCCACCGTGGCCTCGGCCAGTTTGAATAGCAGTTGGGCCTTTCCCCGGATCTTCTTGAACGCGGCGAACTGCCGCTGGTCGATCCTCTTTTCGGCTCGGCTTCCCAAATTGTGGATGAGCTGAAGCAGGAGATCGATCATGGCATCGGTGAGTTGCTGGCGTCGGCGCCAGCAGAACATGGCCACCATGCTGTAGCGGATCGCCGGAGGATGGCGGCGCAACTCCCGGATCGATTCGGCTGCGCAACGCCGGCGGAACTGGTCGATAAACCTGGCGGGGACGTCGATGAACAGACCGTCATTCAGGTCTATGGCATCGATGCGGTGTAGCTTGGCGATGCAGACGAGCAGGTTGTCGAGGCTCGCCTTGCCAGGATCGGTCTTGAGTTGGGCAAATGACACCGCCTCGGCCCGTGTTGCTCCGCTGGCGTGACTGTCCTCCTCTTCAGGATCGTCGACTGCCAGCAGCCGGTCGATGTTTGTGTTGGTCTCGGCAGTCAGGCGGGAGCAAATCGTTTCCTGCAGGCCTGTTTCATAACCGCGCATCGAGGAACGGATCACGCGGTCGAGGTGATCCATCGCCGGCGGCTCGATCTGCTGCGCACGGAGCCAGTCCAGGGCGAGGTCTCTGCCATGGCGGGCCTGGGGGGCGAGGGGCAACGCCTCGTTCGACAGCCAGAGGGAAAGCCGTTCGAGATCGCCGGCGGTCGCAGGGTGAAATCCCAGGAGCTCCCGGATCGCACGCCGATGGCGTCGACCCTGACGCGCATCCAGCTCGAACGTGGCGAAGCCTTCGACGCGAACGCCAAGCTGCGAGGCAACCCGCGCTATCGCGGCTGGGGAGAGTTCGTCATGACCCTCAGGGAACCGGCCGTGCAGCTCCATGAACTTGAGCTGCACCGCAAACGAGAGGCGCCCTTTGTCGGTCATGCCGGCGAACAGCTCAAGCTGCTCGGCCGACAATGTCCATAAATCCTTCAATTCCAAGCTGTTCGAAGATATTGACACGACAAGCTCCACTCACATGAAGATCACCGTACATAAAAAATTCGTAACCGCTCACAGGGCCTGGACAATTTTCAGTTAATGCACATAGTTGGCACATGGGTATAGCAGTGCCCGTACGAACCTGCCTTACCACCGAAGTGGTGATGAACACCCCGTGGCCGATGCTGGGGTACGTTCATGTTTTGCACGGTGAAATTCAGGCACTCAGGGAACGCATTGAGGTGCTTGAGGCCAAGCTCAGCGCCGATTCCACGAATTCCAACAAGCCGCCATCCAGCGACAATCCGTTTACCAAAGGCAAAGAAATAAACAAATCCCATCGAAAAGACAGGAAAAGTCGCAAAGGGTTCCGACAGCAAGCGCTCAGTCCAACCCAGGTCACGGAACTCTATCCCGGCAAATGTAGCTGCGGCTGCAACACCCTCACGGACGTGGAGCCTTACTACGTCCATCAAGTCGTTGAACTGCCTGAGATCAAGCTGGAAGTGACACATTTCATCTTGCATCGAGGCCGGTGTCGCCACTGCGGCAAAATGCGTAAGGCGCTCATTCCCCCGGAGCACCGCACAGGCTTCGGCCCGAGACTTTCCTCCATTATTGCCGTCATGGCCGGCACTCAAGCCGACTCTCGACGCGCCATCCAGGATTTTTTCTTCTCGGTGCTGGGTCTGCATGTCAGCCAAGGAGCTATTCAGAAGATCCTCGACCGAGTCTCCCGCGCCATCGACCCCCATTACCAAGCCATCGGCGCGCTTGTTCGAAGGTCTCCCGTCAACCACGTGGACGAAACCGCTTGGTATTGCAGGGGGATGCTGCAATGGCTGTGGGTCATGGGAAATAGCTTGGCAGCGTATTTCATGATTCACCGACATCGGTCGAAGAAGGCTTTCCAGGCATTGATCCAGGATTGGCAAGGCATTCTGGTCAGCGATGGCTATGGCGTTTACGCGAAATGGGTGGGGCTGCGTCAAACCTGTCTGGCGCATCTGATCCGCCACGCCAAAGGGCTTGCGGAGCGAAAAGACCCCGAGATCGCCAAATGTGGCACCTGGACCCACAAGGAATTGCAGAGGTTGTGCCACATGGCCAAAGCGCCGCCCACCGTCGGCGAATGGAACATGTTCTATGCGCGTTTCATTCGCCTAGTGTCCAAGTACAGCGCCCGGACAGACGACGCCGGCAAACTGACCCGTCGCCTCATCGACGAAATGGATCATCTGTGGCTGTTTCTCAAGGAAGCCGGTGTTGCCCCGACGAACAATCACGCCGAACGCCTCCTGCGCTTTGCCGTGCTGTGGCGAAAAGCCAGCTTTGGCACCGTCAGCGAGAAGGGCGGACGTTTTGCGGAACGAATCCTCTCCCTGCGCCAGACCTGCCGACTGCGGGGGAAGAGAATATTTCCAGTTCTCGTCGACGCCATGACTGCCTTCTTCGCTGGTACCAGTCCCGAAACCGCCTGGATTCAAGAGGTCAAAAACTGACCCTGTGAGCGGTTACAAAAATTCTCGAGCTAATGGATAGCCCTTCAAAATATGTCCTCAAATTGCAGCTTCGCTCCCACTGGGCCAGCAACAGAAGTGCGTTCCGAAAAGGCGGCGTATTGGTCGGAGCATGTTGCAGCTTGGCAGCGTAGCGGTCTGAGCCAGGGAGCATACTGTCGGCAGCATGGCCTTTCCCAGAATTCCCTGAGCTATTGGCGCAAGCGTTTAGGCGCAACGAATGACAGGGATGCCGCGTCTTTCGTCACCATCGTCCCTGTGCCGCTGTCCCCGTCGACTCAACCAGACATTACAACCGCACCGGTACTTGAGAAACTTGTTCGCACGCTGATGCGGCTGTGATGTTGCCTGCAAACGGCGTCCGGGTCTACTTGGCCCTGGGAGCCACGGACATGCGCAAATCCATCGACGGCCTAGATCCCCTGACTGTGAAGGGACACACCAACCTGGAATATTCAACGGTTTTTTGACCAGTATTTATTTGATTAAATTGAAAATATTGGTATATTGTTTGGGCTGTGGACATCAACTCCCTCCCCGACGACCCCGCCGTCCTCAAAAGCGTCATCGCCGATCATCAGGCGCAGATTGCCCAGTTGGAGCAGCGCCTTCGTCTCCTGAACCTGATCATCTACGGCCCGAAGTCCGAGAAAAAGCCCCGCACCGGCCAGGAACAGCAGCTTTCCCTGTTCGATGAGGCCGAGCAGGCTGCGGAGGAGCACAAGCCGCAGACCTTCGAGGAGGCTTGCGCCCCGATCCGTACCCGTGGCAAACGCGGCCGTCGCCCTATTCCCGCGCCGATCTGCCCCGGGTGGAGATCGTCCACGATCTGCCGGAATCGGAGAAGACCTGCCCCTGCGGTGCGGTCCTGGTCCGCATCGGCGAGGAAGTCAGCGAGAAGCTCGACATCGTGCCGGCCAAAATCCAGGTTATTCGCCACATCCGCCCCAAGTATGCCTGCCGGGCCTGCGAAGGCGTGGAAGACTTGGGTCTTTTCGTCGCGTCCTCACTCGCTGGGAATACTACGCAGACAACTTCAGGGGGGTTGTTCATCTCGCCTGCGCCATTATCCTGTTGCGACGGTATTTATGAGATGACTTCTACCTAACCTGAGCGATTCACGCCCCTGCCGATACAGTAATTCTTTTTCAATTGGCCGAAATATATTACAAATTGCTTCATCGTCATGGCGCGATTGTCGTCACCCAACTGGTGGAGCTGTCCATGTCCCAGTCCAAGTTCAAGAGTTCCCGTCGCATCGATGCTGTTGAAGTCACGTCCGACTGCCTGACTGGGCGGGCCGGGCTCCATCTTTTTGCCCGATACCTGCGTGGGATCGAGCTTTACCCGCATCTGGACCGGCTCTTTGGCTCCATGCGCAAGCATTCCAAGGGGCATCCGATCGTTGACCTCTTCACCCAGGTACTCTCCTTCTTCTTCGACGGAACCAGCAGGCACTTGACCCATTTCGACAGATTGGCAAAGGACGTAGGGTACGCTGCCACTATCGAATTCGCACCACAGGAGATGGTGTCATCCCATTCTGTTAAGCGGTTTTTTCAAGCGTTTTATTGGCCCCGCATATTTCTGTTCCGCCGCCTACTTCTTCAGCTTTTTCTCTGGCGACTCAAGGTGAGCAAGCCGCCTGTCGTCATTTTGGGTCTCGATACCATGGTCATGGACAACGATGACGCGCCCAAACGCCACGGCGTCAAGCCAACCTACAAAAAAGTTCTCGGTTTCCAGCCGCTACAGATGACCTGGGGCAGGTACATCATCGACGCCGTTTTCCGGGGTGGAGACAAGCACTCCAACCACGAGGATACGGCGGCCAAAATGATCCAGCATGCCGTGCACCTCATCAGGACTCGTTACGCCACGGACGTACCGATCATCATCCGGATGGATTCAGGCTTCTGCGACCAAAAACTCATGAAATCCATTGACGCTCTCGGCGTTGGCTACGTCTGTGGCGGGCGCTTTCTTGCCGAAATCAAAGGGCTTCTTGAAGCCATGCCGCCAGAAAATTTTCAGCGCCACTTTGGCCGCACCGACGAGGACATCTGGGAATTCTTTGAGTTCGGCGATCGGCGGGGAGCCTGGAACCGCTTCCGACGGGCGATCTTCTGGCGACCGTTCCTTGAAGAAAAACAGTTTCTTCTCCCGGGAAGCCGGCCAGGTACACTCGCGTACACCAACCTCGGCATGGGCTTTGCCGTGGACGAACAGCTCGAAAAGGCTGGACTCTCCAGCTTGGTTCAGGCGGAAAGCGTTATCGCCACCTACCATGGCCGGGGCGCGGATGAACTCGTCCACCGCTCCCTGAAGAACTTTGGGTTCGAGGAGTTGCCTTTTTTGCGATTTGCTCCGAACGCGGCCTTCTATTACTGCATGCTCGTCGCCTTTTTCATCTTCGAAGCTTTCAAAGAGGACGTCACGACTCCAGTCGTCCCGGTAACGGCCATGCCAGTCACCCTGCGCAGAAAGCTCGTCGACGTCGCCGCCAAGATCGTCACACACGCTGGCAGGACCATCCTCAAGCTCACAGACGTGGCCATGGAGAGCCTTCATTTCAAAGAACTGTGGGAACGTTGTCTCAGCGTCCCGAAATTTGCCTGGGCCTGATCGCTGAACGGACTCCAGGCGAGAGCTGACGGGTGAGTTGCGTCCAACGCCATCGCCAAGCAGAATATTTCCATCCAAACGGCATCCTTGGACTCACATCCGACCCTCAAAATGTCGTTTTACCCCTCGCCCGCGCCGATAGGCTTCAAAAAATCCGTCAGGATGCACGAACATTGCCTTTGCAGAGCCTCAATCGATCAATTTAGGTATAATTGTTCTTTTTCGTTCACAGCCCAATTTTTACGAATCAATGTATCAACAAGAAATTAAAACCGGACAGAGCTTTAGCTTTGAGAGATTTTTGGATGTTGTTCCGTGGAAGAATTTTGATTGGAATAAAATTTTGAGCCAGTCGTACGAGAAGGTTTTTGGAGCGGAGCGGATTAAAGCCTTGCCATTTGAGTTGTTCTTTACGGAATATAATCCGATAGCCGCTCTATCCGATTTTATGGAGGTCCCTTACTTTGATCAAATTTACAAGAATATGCCCAAGCGAAACAACTCCATTTCGCGCCTTGGCTTAGAACTTTTTAGAGATATCAACGCAAAGGTCACTGATCCAAAAATCATTCGGAAATTCCGAAAGCTTTTTGAAGCCGATTTTCCTAAAACACGGCAGTGCCCGTCTCTTCTTTCACAACAGTTGCGACAGGAAATGCATGATTATTTTTTGGAAACCAATACGGTCTTGTTGCAAAAAATGGGGTTTGGGGAGCAGGGCAACAGAAAACAGACAGCGATCGTCCCCAAAATCTGGGCGGGTGTGTAACAGGGCGCGACGCCTTCAGGAAGGCGGCCCGGGGTGAGGTCGCCCCGGGCGTTTAAACAGCACATTCCGTTTCTGTAAACGCCTCCGCCTTGCCGGCCAAGAGGCGCGCCACGCGCCAGGCGCCACGTCCATCAATCCGAGCCAGCCCGGCGCGACGCACCCGTTCCCGCAAGGCGGCGTCGGCAAGGAAGGACAGAACGCGCGTCGAAGCCTCCAAAACGTCCATGCGGCGCAAATCGCCCCCGGCAACCACGAGCCCCTGTTGCGCCAAGGCGTCCACGGCTTTTGTCTGATTGTCCGCCGTGACAAAAACGAGAGAAGGAACGCCGAGGAAGGCGGCTTCATAACAGGTCCCGCCGCCCGCGCCGATGACGAGGTCCCTTGTTGCCAAGAGCCTGGGCATGTCCTGGGTGGAGGCAAGGACGGAAAGCGCGGGAAAAGCCGCCGCCCGTTCCTGCAGCTGTTTCAGGCGGGGATTCATGGGCCCGCTCAAAACGGCGAGCTGCAAACCCGTTGGCAGGCACGGACCAAGGGCGGTCATCAGTTGCAGGGAGAACCCCGGCCGGTCCTCGCCGCCCATGGTCAACAGCCCTTGGGAAAGACCACGGGGGCGGTCCCGCGCGGGCCTGACCGCGTCGGACAAAAATTCCGAGCGCAGCAGGACGAAATCCAGGCCCACCAAAAGGCGGCACTCCGGTGACGAAGCACTCCCTTGGGCCAGGGGCGCAAGCTGGAAGTGGCACGCACAGGCGTCCGGCGGCAACGCGTCGTCGACCTTGAGCGTTCTGACGGACGCGCGGCGTAAGGCTTGTTGGTAGTCGAGGCCGAAATGGTAACCGTCCAGGACCAGGGCCGTGGCGGCCTGCTCCCTGACCAGGCGCAGGAGAAAGGCAAGATCGCGAGGGTCGGGGTGGATGGCTGGCGGTTGGCAGACAACGAAACCCTCGACGCACAGCCTCTTGCGCAAGGCGCGCGCCGCACATGCGCTGACGAAGACGACCCGCCCCCCCAGCCCCCGCCAGGCTTGGCCCAAGGCGATCATGCGCATGACATGTCCGCTGCCCAAACCCCGGATACCGTCGGCGCGGATGATTAAGGTCGGTTGCCCGCCACACTGCGAACGCCGTGTCACAGCAGAGTTCTCCTGGCCGAAGCGTGGAATTCAGGCGGTCGCCGCCGGCCACAGGGACGGGTTGAGCACGGCTTCGGGAACATCGTGAAAGAGCTTTTTCCCCAGAGCGACCAGAGGGGCCGGGGAGGGGCCGGCAAGAATCCGCGTGTTGTGCGACACCTGGTCGGCCCGTTCGGCTCCGAAAAGAATATGACTGCCCGGATAGGCCTCCCGAACAAAAAGAAGCGCGGCGGAAGCGGGAGCAAGATCGAGATCCCGGCACAAGCGCCGCAAGCGCTCAAGGTAGGGCGCAGCCTGGGCCATACGGGACGGCAGGGCCGCCAGGGGCATCACTAACAAACCTTGCAAAAAAACACTTCGCAAATAAAGCGCAACACCCTTTCGCCGCGCCAGCTCGAAAACCCCTTCCCGTTCGAAACGTCGGTCCAGGATGTTGGCCGGCAACTCTATCGCACCCACCAGCGGTGACGCGAGCGCCTCCAGGCACCGGGCCGGACTGTAGACCGAGACGCCCAGCCGTCCGACAAGGCCTTGCCGGAGAAAATCCGCAAATACCGGCGCAAGCGCTCCAGAAAAGGCGGGCAAATCGCCTTCACGGTGCAAAAGCAGGGCTTCCAGGCGGGGCACCCCAAGGCGCGTCAAGGTTGCTTCCAAGTCGCGCCGCAGCCTGTCCGCAGCGTTGGCGGGCGATCCGTCCAGGTTTTGCAGCGAGAACTTCGTAATGAGACGAACGGTGTCCGGGCGGTAGATCCGGGGGAGAAGCCGCCCCAGCAAGGTTTCGCTGTCCCCATACCCCCAGGCCGTATCAAAGGTGCGCAGGCCTGCCGCTGCGGCGCTTTGCAGAAGCGTCAGCGCCTGCTCCTCGGAGGGACGGCCGGTGGTGTTGGCTATGCCGTAAGACATGCCGAGCTGGGCTGTGCCGAGGACGATCGTGTCGTGCCAGGATTCGGTCATGCGAGACAGTCCAGCAAGCCTCGAATGACGGCGTCCACGTCGTCGTCGGTGAGGCTGGGATGGAGCGGCAAGGTGAGGATGGAAGGGAAAACCCGCTCCGCCATGGGGCAGGAACCGGAAAGATCGCCGAAGCGCCGCCGGTAATAGGAATGGCGATACACCGGAAGATAGTGGACCTGAACCCCGAAGCCGCGCCGGCGCATGGCCTTGAAAACGCGGTCCCGCCCGGCAATGCGCACGACATAGAGATGGCGCGCATGGACAAGGCCGGCGCGTACCGCCAGGGGCTGAACCGGGGTACCGGAAAAGGCCGCGTCGTAGCGCGCCGCGATTTCTTCGCGTCGAGCCAGAAAGGCGTCGAGTTTGCCGAGCTGGCTGAGTCCAAGCGCGCACTGGATGTCGCTGAGACGATAATTGAAGCCCAGCGTTTCCATATCGTAGCGCCACAGGCCGTCATGTTCGCGTTCGCGGACCGTGGTGGTTATGCCATGGTTGCGGAAACGGCGCGCGAGGTCGGCGAGACGCGGCTGATCCGTGAGCACCATGCCGCCCTCGCCCGTGGTGATGGATTTGACGGGATGAAAGCTGAAGATATTGACGTCGGCGAACGTTCCGGCCCTGGTTTGGCCCAGGGCCGCGCCCAAGGCATGGCAGCTGTCGGCCAGGGTGGACAAGCCGTTGGTCTCGGCCAAGGCGCGCAGCGCCGGCCAATCGCAAGGCTGGCCGGCATAGTCCACGCCGGCCAGGACCCGGGTGCGTGGCGTAAGGGCGGCTCGGGCGCTGTCCGGGTCGAGAAGCAGGGTGTCCGGATCGACGTCCGCGAAGACCGGAACGCCCCCGCAGTACAGCACGGCGTTGGCCGTGGCCGCAAAGGTGATGGCGGGGACGATCACTTCGTCGCCCGGCCCGACGCCCAAGGCCTGGAAGGCGGCGTGCAGGGCCGCGGTGCCGTTCGACACGGCGACGGCGTGGGCGGCGCCGCATTTTTCGGCCAGGGCGTGTTCGAAACGCTCCACCATGGGGCCACAGGTCAGCCAGTCCGAGGTCAAAACCGAGAGGACGGCGGCGATGTCCTCTTGGTCGATCTTCTGGCGTCCGTACGAGATCACTGCAACGAACTGATTTCTTTGAGTTGTTCTATGGAAAGCCAGTCCTTGTTGTCCAAGGAATTGTATTCAAAGTCATCAGGCACGGGCTTTCCTGAAAGATAATTATCCTTGACGTCTTTAATAAAGTCGAATGACGGCAGAATGACGTAGTAGGAACCCATGTCGTACGTATTGCGTGACTCGCCTTGCGGTATCATCGTCTCGTGCAGCTTTTCTCCCGGACGAATGCCCACGATATCCAATTCACACTCCGGGGCCAAGGCTCTGGCAAGATCGATGATTTTCATGGACGGGATTTTGGGCACGAAAATTTCGCCGCCGCGCATGTTCATGATGCAAGACAGCACAAAGGCAACGCCCTGATCCAGTGTGATCCAAAATCGGGTCATCCGCGGGTCGGTGATGGGCAAACGCCCTTCGGCCCGCTTGCGCAGAAACAAGGGAATGACGCTCCCTCGGCTGCCGATAACGTTCCCGTAGCGCACAACCGAAAACTTGGTGGGTTTGTTTCCGGCATAGACGTTGGCATTGACAAAGAGTTTGTCGGAACACAACTTGGTTGCGCCGTAGAGATTCAGAGGATTGACCGCCTTATCCGTAGAAAGCGCCAGCACTTTATCCACGTTATTGTTGAGTGCCGCGTTAATAACGTTTTGCGAACCCAGAATGTTGGTTTTGATGCACTCGAAAGGGTTATATTCAGCCGCGGGCACCTGCTTCAAGGCGGCGGCGTGGATGACGAGATTCACATCGCGGAAAGCAAGATTTAGACGCTCAAGATCCCGAATGTCGCCGAGAAAGTAGCGCACGCACTTGTATTTTTCGCCGGTGAGTCTTTGGGACATCTCGTATTGCTTCAACTCATCGCGGCTAAAAACGACAAGCCGTTTGGGCTCATAGCGTTCGACGATCGTGCGTACGGCCTGGGAGCCAAAGGAACCAGTCCCTCCGGTAATCAAAATATTGCTATAAAAGGGTTGGGACATGCCCGCCTCCTCAAGGGAGATTTTGTCATTTTTTTTAAGGGAGTAGTTTGTTTTCAAAGGGTTGTCCACTTCGTGCGGCCTTGCCAGGTCCAGGCCGCGCAACCGCGGACGGCATTATTTTTTGAGGAAAAGGCCGGTCAGCCGCCGTTCATGCAAGGTGTTTTTTCGAAATAATTTCCCGAGGGTAGCCTGCTCCAAGCCTGGGAAAAGGGTCTCGCACCCCTGGGAGAGAAGCCCCAAGGCATAAAGGCCCAATTGTTTCGGAAGGAAGGCGTTCTGGGCCTGAATGGCCTTCCAGCCGATGAGACGTCCCATGCGGCGAACGGCCCGCTTGTACTCGGGTGAAAATCGGAAAAAGTAATCCCGCGCCACGTAGGTGTCGTCATACAGGTTGCGCTGAAAATACGAACTGACCGCATAGGGATTCTGGACGTTCTGGTAAATGACCATGCCGGCCTGTTGGTATTTCTCCTGCAACCACCATTGCGTGAAACCGAATTGCTCGTGGTAGTCTTCGTAGATCGGGGTATCGGGATAGGGAATGACGGCCCCGTAGAGTTGGAAGCAGTTCACCCAGCGATCCACCGTCTTGATGAAACGGATGTCGTCGTTCACATGTTCCGGGGTTTCCCAGGGGAATCCGGTCATCAGGTTGATGTACATGCGGATGCCCAGCCGGCCGGTTGTCTCCACGGTGTCGTAGGCCTGCTTTGCGCAGTATCCTTTGTTGATTTTACGCAACGTCTCTTCGGCCGCGCTCTCCACCCCATAGGTGATCTGCAACATGCCGCTGTCGCGCATGGCCACGAGCATTTCCTCGTCGACGCAGTCCACCCGAGTCCCCGCCATCCACGTGAACGGGAGACGCTCCTTGCGCAAGCGATCGCAAAAATAGAGCAAGCGATCCTTGTGAACGGTAAAAGTTTCATCGGACATCCAGAAATTGGTAATGCCATAGCGCTCGTGCTTGCGCACCATTTCCTCGATGACCGCGTCCATATCCCGCCGGCCCAACGCATACCAGTGGCTGTGGGAACAGTAGCCGCACCGAAACGGACAGCCGCGACCGGCGGATATGACGTTGAATCCCTTGATGTTCCCATCGGCCGTTCGGAACGGATCAAGGTCGAAACTCGCGGTGTCCATATCGCCCAGCTCGGTGGTGTTCATGATGCGCCGAGCCTTGGGGTTGTGGTGCACGCGGCCCTCCCCGTCCACATAGGACAAGGAACGGACGCCGGCCAAATCCTCGGGACGTTCGCCTTGGAAAAAGAAGCGGCAAAAATCGTCGATAGCCAGCTCCCCTTCGCCCCGAATGACATACTGCGCGCCGTGGCCGAGCGCCTCCTCGGGCAGGATGGTGGGGTGCGGCCCCCCCGCCAGAACGGGATACCCGGCTTGGCGGCAGGCCTGCTGCAGCCGATAGACTTCCGGGATGTTGAAGGTTCCGTAGGAAACCCCCACAACGGCCGGCGCAAAGGGGATCACGATCTCGTCCAGGATCGCCTGGTGGTCCCGGTAGTGGCCAAAGGAGTTGACGTAGGTTTTGACGTCAAAACCATTGGCCGCGAACCGCTTGGCCACATACGTGAGCCCGGTGGGGATGGTGGCGATGGGGGTCGGGAAAACGAGCAGGCATTTGGGACGAGATGGCGTCTCAACCATGGGATGCCCCGCTTTGGGATGCGCAACTCAGGACGATCTGGCGGCCGATGCCGATTTCGGCGAGCTTGGCGTACAGTTGGTGCAACGCTCCCGGGGCATGCCGGCGCATATTGCGTTCGAAGTTGACGCGCTTTTCGTGGCACGCGGCGCCCAAGGCTGGATTCCCGACATACACATCATTCATGAGCAAAAACAGCTCGAGAGGAAACGTCGTTTCGCACTCGCGCACCTCGAAACCGCAGGCCGCGACGAGGGCGGCCAGCGTCTGGGGCGAGAAATAGTTGAGGTGGTGCGGCGGGACGAACCACCACGGCTCCAACTGATGCGCCTTGACGGCCGCGTCCTGGAGAGGGTTGGCGTCATTGGGCACGTCGATGATAAGCAGGCCATCCGCGGCGAGAAGATGGTCCCGTATGATTGCCAATGTTTCGGCGGGCCGGGGAAGATGTTCCAGCACATCCACGAGCAGGACCACGTCATAGCGGCGCTCGTGGCCGCACAGGTCGTTGACGCCGCCCTGGATGACGTTCAGGCCGCGCGATCGGGCATAATCCACGGCCGACTGGGCGTATTCGATGCCGGCCACCTCGCAACCCCGGTCGGCCAGGTATTCCAGCGCCTGACAAAAGCCGCAGCCGATTTCGAAAACGTGAAGCTTGCGCTCCGGATCGTGGGCGAAGTGGCGCTTGGCCATGTCGAGCATGTCGCCCCAGCGCCAGTCGTGGAATTCCTTTTGCCGGGTTTGGGTTTCAAGGCTGGAGTCGTTGAAGGCCTTGTAGCGCTCGTAGAATTCTTCCTCGTAATATCGCCGAAGCGCCTCGTCCGAAGGGATGGGATCGGCGCGCAGATAGCCGTAAACCGCATCGGTGATCAAACTGTACGTGGGCTGTTGCGTAGGCATGGCGTTTTCCTGCGGCTGACGAAGGAAGGAGGCTCCCGTCAGTCTTTTGTCAAGGCTTGGCCAGCGTCGTGGAACGCGGCAAAAAGAGTCTCCGCCCTGTCCCAGTCCTCCTCTTCATCAATGTCCACGGCGAAAGCGCTGGGAACCTCAATGGAACCGGTACGGTCGGTCACCGCTGGATCATGCGTGAGAAAATGCTCCGTGCGGTACCAATACATCCAACCGAGATCAAAAACAGCCGTCGGCATGTCCTGGGAACGCGCGTTGGCCAGGGACGGTTCAAAAAAAGGATCCAGCGCCCCTTCGGGCGTGCGCCGCAACATTTGGTACACGGGAAAACCCAGGCGGGTGACGGTCAACAGGTTGTCGAAGCGTCCCTGCCGCATGGCCTCGTAGCCGCGGCGCAACAAGGCCGCGTCGAGAAAGGGGGTGCAGGGATAGAGATGACAAAAAAAGGGATCCTGATCGCCCAGCATGTCGCGGGCAAGCGTCAAGGCGTGCCGGGCCGCCACATGGGCATGGGTGTAATCGTCGGCCAAGGCGGCGGGGCGGAGAAATGGCGTGGAGGCTCCGGCCTGCCGGGCCGTTTCCGCGATGGCCGCATCCTCGGTGGAGACCAGGACGGTGGAAAACAGGCCCGAAGCCAGCGCGGCGGCAATGGGCCAAGCGATCATGGGCCGGCCGTGGAACAGACGGATATTCTTGCGGGGGATGCGTTTGGAGCCTCCCCGGGCCGTTATGATGCAAAGCGTCATGCTCAGGCCAGCCTTTGAAAGCCCACGGCCGAGGGGGCTCCGCGAAGACGACGGTCCAGGTCTCCCCGGTCCAGGGCGTCGGCCAGCAACCCGAACACGTCGTCGCAGGCGGCCAGATACGCCGCCACATGGTCGTCGGTGTGCGCCGCCGTCAGGTAGCAGAGATTCGAGGCAAGCATCCCCCGGTCGATCATGCCTTGGACGAAATACGCCTTCAGCTCGGGGAACCGTTCGTGTTCGATGGAAAAATGAGGCGCCGGGTCCATGCCGTCGGCGCGAACGGTCAACTTGTGGCGCGCTCCGGCCTCGACCCAGCCCTGTTTTATGCGGACGCCCATGGCGGCCAACCGGTCGTAACAATCCAGCGCTTCATGCCTCGCGATGGTGGCCAGGGCGGCCGTCGGCCCGATGCGTTCGGTCCAATTGGTGGAGGAGATGAAGGTCTTCTGGGCGTTTTCCATGACCTCGCCACGGCCGATCACGGCGGAGATGGCGTAACCGTTGCCCATCGCCTTGGCGAAAACGGCCATATCCGGCATGACGGGAAAATAGCGCAAGTGCGCTCCACCCGTGCAGAAACGAAATCCCGCCGACACCTCGTCCACCACGAAAACCGCCCCGCAGGAGTCGGCGAGACGCCGCACTTCCTCGATGAAACCCGGCGCCGGCAATGCCGAGCGCAACGGTTCCATGATCACGGCGGCGAGCTCGGGGCCATGGCGCTTGACGATGGCGGCCAGTTCCTCGGGCCGGTTGTAGCGAAAGGGGAGGGCCGTTCCGGCCAGGGCCTTGGGAACCCCCGCGGGATCAAGGCCCGGCAGGAGATGCTCGTTCAGGCCGTGCGCGCCTTCCAGATTGGTCGCCAGATACCAGTCGCACCAGCCGTGGTAGCCGCAAAAGGCCACCCGGTCCCGGCCGGTCGCCGCGCGGGCAATGCGCACGGCAATGGACATGGCCTCCCCGCCTCCCCGCGCGAAACGGACCATGGACGCCCAGGGATGCAGTTGGCAGAGCTTTTCCGCCAAGGCGACTTCCTCGGGACAGTTGAGCGAGGAAACGACTCCCGAACGCACGGCGCCCACCACGGCGTCATCCACGGCGTCATCGGCGTAGCCGAGAACCGCCGCGCCGATGGCGGCATTGGACATGTCCAGGTATTGCGTTCCGTCAATATCCCAAACGTACACGCCTTTGGCCTTTTCGTAATAACCGGGCCATACGCCCAGGCTGTAGAGGTCGGGACGCTTGGACAAGAGTTGGGTAAGGCCTGGGATCAGGCGTGTTCCCTTTCGTTGCAGATCGAATGCACGGCAAGTCACAAGGGTAGCCTCCAGAAGAATTATTAGTTATTAGCAAAAATCGCGCCTGCGGTCCAGATTGAGGCGGAAAAACCGGTCCTCGATCGCGAGGTTTGAAATTTGCATGGATACGCTGCACGCGCCATGCCCGCGACGGAGACCCCGATGGAATTCATAGATATCGCGATGCTCTCGGCAAAGCCGCCCCTGGTCCGGGACGTTCCTTCTTTTGAGCTGCTCAAAGCGTTGCCGCGCGTGCGCATCAGTCTTGCCTACGCCCTGGCCGACGATCCGGAAAATTTAGCCGCCCTGGAGGCCACCGCCCGGATCAGCCCGGTCGCCAATGTGGTCAAAACGGCCCCGCCGACCGGCGCGGTCCGCGAAGATGTTTTCCCTCGGCGACTTATTCTCGAAATGACGAGCGTTTGCAATGTGCTGTGCCGCATGTGCCCCCGGAACGATCTCCGCCGACCGCGCATGCACATGGACGCCGCGGATTGCCTGCGCATCCTGCGTGAAGCCTCGGAACACGGCGTCGAGGGCGTTTGGACCTATCATCTTGGCGAATCCCTGCTGCATCCGCAATTTCGCGATGTTGTTCGCCACATGGAAACCTTGGACGGACTGGGGCACGTCTGGATGAGCACCAACGGGCACCTTATGACCGAGGACACCATTCGCTTTATCCTGGATTCGCGCATCGACTCCATTAACTACAGTTTGCATGGCGTCACTGCGGAAGCTTATGCCCAGATCGTTCCGGGGGGCGATTTCGCCCTGGTCTCCGCCAACCTGGAGCGCCTGATCGCCCTCAAAGGTGCCGGCCGGCCCAAGCGCCCCTTCATCCATCTGCAAATGATCGACCAGCAGGCCACACACGGCGAAGTCGAAGCGTTCATTTCCAAACACCGCGGTTCCGTGGAGACGGTCAGCGTCAACATGCTCGAATACGTCAACATGCCGAGCAACGCCTATGGCTATGCACAACGCGTCCGGCCGCCGCGCGGACACTGCCGCCGCGTGGCGAAAGGCGATTGTTTCGTCTGCTCCAACGGAGCGGTGACGTTATGCGACGCCGCGTACAACTGCGACGAACGTCTGGTCGGCGAACTCTATCTGGGCAGTATCCACGAGCAGTCCCTTTCCGCCATCTGGACCGGAGAGCGCCGCCGCCGGCTGCTCGATCTGGAACGCGCCGGGGCCATGGAGTCCATCCCCCTTTGCCGCACCTGCACAGACTATGACTTCTAACCGCATTCAGGACGAGGACAGGGCGCCCCTGCCGCGCGCGGACGACCGCGCCACGGAGCACGCGCGGGAAGGGGATCGCTGCACGGCCGGGTTGATTCCCCTGGCTGACGACCGCGACCAGGTGCGGCTCTTTCCCTTTTCCGCCCGCCACCTCCCCGCCACCCGGGAGTGGATGCACGATCCCCGCGTCGCCCAGCCCTTTTTGTTCGACCGCCGCCCCGATCCGCAGGCCCATCAAGCCTGGTTCGACGCCTTGCGCACCGATACGGACCAACGGGTCCTGGCCATCGAGGCCGCAGGCCTCGGCCATGTGGGCAACCTCGGCTTTCGCGCCATCGACCGGCGCCATCGCCGGGCTGAAATCTGGATCTATCTGGGCGATCCGAAGGGGCTGGGACAAGGCATCGCCACAAGGGCCCTGCGGCTGGCGATCGAATTCGCCTGCGAACGCCTCGGGTTGCGCAAGTTGTCCCTTCTGGTGGCGCCGGAAAACGTCCGGGCCGTGCATCTGTACGAGCGGTGCGGCTTCACGGCCGAAGGCGTCGCCCGCGGGGAATTCGAATGGGGGGGACGGCGCCTGGACATGATGCGCATGGGCCTGACCGACGCCGATCGTCCGGGACGACCGTTGCGCGTGGCGCTCATGCAACCGGCCTGTCTTCCCTGGCTGGGATATTTCGAGCTCATGGACGCGGTGGATCTCTTCATCCTTCTCGACGATTACCAATTTTCCCGTCAAAGCTGGTCCCATCGCAACCGCATCTTTGTGGCCAAGGAACAAGTGGGATACGTCACGATTCCGGTGCACCATCCAAACAACCTGAACGCCGCCTTCCGGGATATCCGGCCGATCCTGGACGCCCGCTTTCAAGCCCGGCTGCTGCGCCAGGTGGCCCAATCCTACGCGCGGGCGCCCTTCGTGGAAGAAATCCTGCACGTGCTCACCCGATGGCTTGACGCCGGCCACGACACGCTGGCGGCCCTGCTCGCGGATTTCATTGCGCGCATGGCCGCGTATATCGGCATTGCCACGCCTCTGCGGTGCAGCTCCCAGCTCGGCGTTCCGTCGAACCTGCCCCGATCCCGCCGCCTTTGCGCGCTGCTGGCCGCCGTGGGAGCGGGACGTTACTACAGCCCGGCCGGCAGCTTCGCCTACCTGCGGGAGGATGGCGTCTTTCCCCTGCCCGACCTGCCCGTGTTCTTCCAGGACCACCAGCCGCGCCCCTACCCCCAGGTCCAAACGACAACGTTCGTGCCGCGCTTAAGCACGCTTGACGCGGCCTGCAACCTGTCGCCCAGCTCCCTGCGCGAAACCATGCGGGCCACGCGGCAATGGCTCTCCTGGGACGAAGCCCTGGAGAGCCGCCCCCTGCCCGAGGAGACCGCGCCATGAAACCCTTTTTACTCGGCTCCCGTCCGGTCGGCCCCGGCCAGCCGTGTCTGCTTGTGGCCGAGCTGTCGGCCAACCATAATGGCGATTTCGAGCGGGCCTGCCGGATCGTCCAGGCCGCGGCCGAGGCCGGGGCCGATGCGATCAAGGTCCAGACCTACACGGCCGAAACCATCACCCTTGACGGCGAGGACGCCGCCTTCGCCATCCAGGGCACCCTTTGGGACGGCTTGCGCCTGGCCGACCTGTACCGCAAGGCGGCCCTGCCCTGGGCGTGGCACGAACCCTTGCGCGACCTGGCCCGAACGCTCGGCCTCGAGTGGTTTTCCACGCCCTTTGACGAAAGCGCCGTGGATTTTTTGGAAAAACTCGAACCCCCATGCTACAAGACCGCCTCCCTGGAAATCGTGGATATTCCCCTGCTGCGCCATATCGCCGCCACAGGCCGGCCCGTGATCGTTTCCACCGGCGGCGCGACGCGAGAAGAAATCATGCGGGCTCGAGCCGTGTTCGCGCAAACCCCTGGCGTCCTGCTGCATTGCGTGGCCGCCTATCCCGCTGCGTTCGAGGAAATGCGGCTTCGCACCCTTGCCGATATGCCCGGCGCGTTCGGCTGGCCGGCGGGACTCTCCGACCACAGCCCGGGATACGTGGCGCCGGTCGCCGCCGTCAGTCTCGGGGCCTGCGTCGTCGAGAAGCATTTCACGCTACGCCGGGCCGACGGCGGTCCGGACGCCGCCTTTTCCCTGGAACCCGAGGAGTTCGCCGCCCTGGTCCGGGCCGTGCGCCAGACGGAAGCGGCTTTGGGGCATTCGGGCTACGGCCCAACGCCAAGCGAACAAAAAAGCCTTGCCTTCAGACCGTCCATTTGGGTTACCCGCGATATGGAACCCGGCGAGCGCTTTACGTTGGACAACATCGGCACCTACAGGCCCAACCAAGGGTTGCCGCCTGTGGAGATGGATGTCGTGTTGGGCCGCCGGGCCGCCAGACGGCTGTTTCGAAACAAGCCCTTGCGGCGTGAAGACGTGGCCTAAGCCTGCGGTTTCCGCTCCGGCGGCGACAGGGCTTCCTTCCTGAAGCACCCCCTGGGAAAGGGACGCCAGGGCGGACGCCTGTCATACGGGGAGCGGCACGCCCCAAACAGCGCCGGATCGTCGCCTGGCGGCTGTAACCCGGTGGCACCGTCGTCAATTTTATGACAGGACAAAGGCGCCCCGCGCCCTGAAAGAACTTCTTTCAGGCCCGGATCGGCCTGGTCGATCCCCGGTAAGCAGGTGCAGTTATTGCATGAACAGTCCCGGATGAGACCGAGGCCACGAAAGGCAGCGCAAAGGCAACCCTGCCGGGGGCTTTGTTCACACCATCGCGGGCTTCAGGGAAGAAAATAAAGACGTGCACACGCCAGTCCGCGTCATGGATACGGCGCGCAGGAGTCGGTATGGCATCAAACGAGAAACTCCGCCAAGCGACCGAAGCGGATGGATTGCGGCAGCGGATTCAATCCATCGTACAACGCTTGCCTTCCATTGAATACCATCCCCGAGCCTGCGGAGAAATCGATTACTACGGGGCGAGATTTTGCATCGCCAAACTGCTTGGCCTTGCCAAACCGTTGTTTGGCCGGGCCACATGGACGCACGGCTGGCAATGGTACGATATTATAACGCCGGATATGTTGGTTGATGCGGAATATAAAAATCTGAACAACCTCGTCATCTCCAAACGGCATGAACAATACTTGCGCGAGCGTGGCTATAAAACAGCGGTCGCCGTGGGCGCTCCCCTCCTCTATGCCGAGCACGTTGCCGTGCCCCGGATTCCAGGCAGCCTTCTTGTCTTCCCCGTACATACCTCGCAGTGCACGAAGTTCACGATTCACGAAAAAATAAATACGTACGTCGAGTATGTAAAGCAACTACAAGACCGCTTCTCCCTTGTCGTCGCTTCCATTGGCTATGAGGACGTCCGTCGCGGCAACTGGATTCCAGCCTTTGAACACGCCGGCATTCCGTGGATTGCCGGCGCATGGAGCCACGACAAGCAGGCCCTGACGCGCATCGGGACGCTCATGCGTCATTTTGAATTCGCGACAAGCAACTGCCCGGGCTCCCATTTCGCGTATGCAGCCTATTGCGGCTGTAAAATGTCCTTCAACGGTCCGGAATGCACCCTCCTGCGGGCGGAACTGGACTCCCATCCGCAGTACAAGCGCTATCCGGAAATCGCGCGCGCGATGCGGGAAAACGATTTACTCGCGGACTTTAAAAATAAGTTTCCTTTTTTCTTCGTGGAGCCCGATCAGGCGTCCGCCCGGGTCGACTGGGCCAGACAAGAGCTTGGCGAGGACAATAAAAAGGCGCCGGAGGACATCGCCGCCCTGTTCGGATGGAAGCTTCGCCAACGCCCGACAGGCCGTTGGGCGCCCATCGACGTCAACGACGTCCTGACCAACGAGGAGCTGTTCGCCAAGGCGATGGCGAAGTCCCTGGTCGGCCGCAACGAAGACGCCTTCCGGTTCGCCACTACGCTCAAAAACCGCCAGGTGCGCTTCAAGGACCTGGAACTCATCCGCGCCCGGTATTTCCTGAGCCGCAACGACGCGCCGGCCGCCCTGGAAACGCTCAAGGAAGAGCTGCGTCACTTTCCGGACAATGCCCTTGCCCGCAAACTGTTCGAGGAACTCGGCGGCGAGCCCCTGACGCCACGCGTCCCTCCCCGCGATGCGCCCTTCCTCTCTCCACAGCTTTCGCCCGAATTTGCCGATCGGTATCTTGTGCGCAAGGCCATTCTCGAACGGCTCAACCAGGCCATACCCTCTTTTTCCGGCACCCTGCTTGACGTCGGGTGCGGCCAGATGCCCTATCGGGACCATATTCTTGCCCAAAACCCAAGCATCAAACGGTATATCGGCCTCGATTTCGCCACGGGCAAGTACGCCGAACGCATGCAGCCGGACCTGACCTGGGACGGCAGCGCCATCCCCCTGCCCGATGGCGCCGTGGACTGCGCCATGGCCACGGAAGTGCTCGAACACTGTCCCGAACCGTTGCCGGTACTTGCGGAAATCCGCCGCGTGCTCGCCCCCGGCGGCTTCCTTTTCTTCACCACCCCGTTTCTGTGGCCCATCCATGATGCGCCCCACGACCACTACCGCTATACGCCCTATGCCTTGCAACGACTGCTGACCGAAGCGGGGTTCGAGGACGTACGCATCGAGGCCCTGGGCGGCTGGAACGCGTCCCTGGCCCAGATGATCGGCCTGTGGCTGCGCCGGGCGCCCATGTCCGGCGAAACCCGCGAGCGCCTCAACCGGGACCTGTATCCTTTTTTTACGGAACTGCTCCGCACGGACACCCTGCCGGAGGATTTTTCCAAAAACCCGATGATCACCGGTTTGGCCGGAACAGCCCGGACCGCCAAGCCCCGCGCCGTGATTCCCACGAATACGGACGGGCCACGCGTGATCGTCGTCACCGACCAGTTTCCGGTCCTGTCGCAAACGTTCATCCTGGACCAGATGACGGGGCTCATCGATCGCGGCGTGGCCGTGGAGCATTGGTCCATGCAGCGGATGGACGAGCCCGTGCCGCACCAAAACATCGGCGCGTACGGTTTGGTCGAGGCCACGAACTACGTAACGCTGCCCCCGGACGCCTTGCGCAAGGACCCCTGGCTCTGGACGGAGCGTTTCCTGCGCGACAACAACATCGCCCCCTTGGACAACGTCGTCGCCGTCCAGATTCATTTCGGGCCGAATTTCAACAAGATCGCCCCCTTGTTCGCGGCCTATCCCAACCTGTTCGTCGTGTCGTCGTTTTACGGCTATGATGGTTCGGCGACGTTCAAGATCAAGGGAGCGGACATATACGCGGAGCTTTTCCGGCGGGCCGACGTGATCACCACGCCCTGCCGGTTCATGAAGGAGACGCTGGCGCAATACGGCTGCCCGCCGGACAAGATCCTGGTGCATCATTGCGGCACGGATACGGACGCCTTTGCTCCGCGACCGCGAAACGCCTCCCGCGCCAGAATCCGGCTGCTCAGCGTGGCCCGGTTCGTGGAGAAGAAGGGGCTGGAATACGCCTTGGCCGCCTTCGCCAAGGCCCAAGCCGGCCTTGACGTGGAATACCGCCTCGTGGGGTATGGGCCGCTTGAGGAAAACCTCAGGAACCTGACGAACGCCCTGGGAATAGCCGACAAGGTGACGTTCCTCGGGAAACTCTCCAACGAGGCCGTCGGACGCGAAATGGGCGAGGCCGACATTTTCGTCCTCACAAGCGTCACCGCGCAAAACGGCGACCAGGAAGGCGTGCCCGTCAGCCTCGTTTCGGCCCAGGCCATGGGCCTGCCCGTGGTGAGCTCCAGGCACTCCGGCATTCCCGAGCTGATCGTCCACCAGGAAACCGGATTCCTCGCCGGGGAACGCGATGTGGACGAAATCGCCGGGTATATGCGGGCGCTCATCAAGAATCCGGAGCTTCGCAAGGCGTTCTCCGTCAACGCCCGGGCCCGGATCCTGCGCGAATTCGATGCGGCGAAGCTGAACGACGCCCTGGCCGCCCTCCTGCTTCGCCCAAAGGCGGAGGGCGCTCGCCCCGCGGCCGCTGACGCCACCGAGGCGCGGACGTCCCTGCCGAACAGGGTTTATTGTCCCATCTGCCGCGGCCGGTTCGAACAGTTCCTGCCCTTTGGCAAGCCCGCCCGTCAAAACGCCCAGTGTCCGGCCTGCGGCTCTCTGGAGCGGCACCGGGCCTTGTGGGCCTTTCTGGAACGCCACACCGACTTTTTCGCTTCCCCGAGCCTGCGCCTGCTGCATTTCGCGCCGGAAGCCTGTCTGGAAAGCCGCTTCCGGGAACTGTTCAAGGCGCGCTACGTCACGGCCGATCTGCTGGACCGGCGCGCCGACGTGCAGGCCGACATCACGGATTTGCGTTTCCCCGACGCCTCCTTCGACGTCGTCTACTGCTCCCATGTGCTGGAGCACGTGCCCGAGGACCAAAAGGCCATGCGGGAACTGTATCGCGTGCTGGACAAGGACGGCATCGCCATCGTCATGGTGCCGCTCCGGGGCCAGGTCACGGACGAGGACCTTTCCGTCACCAGCCCCGAGGAGCGGACCCGTCGCTATGGCCAGTGGGATCACGTGCGCTATTACGGCCTGGATATCGTGGGCCGGCTTGAGGAGGCGGGGTTTGCCGTGCAAGCCGTGGAAACGGCCAAGGCGTTCACTCCGGACGAGATGGCGCTGCTGCGGCTGAGTTCCGAGTGGATTTTTTTGTGTCGCAAACGGGGCGGCGCCAAAACAGGCGCGGGGCCGCGCCCGTCGGGACGCGATGCCTCCGCCAAGGCCCAGACCCTGCGCGCCGCAGCCGACCATTGGTCCACGACCCAAACGCAGGCGCGCACGCGGTGGTGGCTGCACCCGACCATTTTGCGCCATGTCAACGCCCTGGTCGGCGGCCAACCCGAGGAGGGCCCCTGGGCCGGCCTTGAACGACGCATGCGCGGTCTGTCCGAGGGGCGCGGCTTTCCGCGCGGCGTGTCCGTGGCCTGCGGCAGCGCCTCCAAGGAACGGAGCCTGCTCCAAAAAGGCCTTGTCGGGACGTTCGATCTTTTTGAAATCAGCGGGGAACGCCTGGCCGCTGGAAAGGCCGCGGCCGCGCGGCAAGGCCTGGCCGATCGCGCGCTATTCCATGCCCTGGACGCCTTCGCCCAGGACCTGGACGACCGCTATGACCTCGTCTACTGGAACAACGCCCTGCATCACATGCTTGACGCGCGCGAGGCGCTCCTTTGGAGCCGGGACCGCTTGCGCCCGGGCGGTTGGCTGGTGCTGGACGATTATGTCGGGGCGACGCGGTTTCAATGGCCGGACGCCCAGTTGGAAATCGCCAGCCGGATACGCCGTGCCTTGCCGGAACGGCTGCTGCGCGATCCGGCGCGGCCGCAGACGTCGTGCCCTGTCGCGGTGACGCGGCCACGCCTGGCCGATATGCTCGCGACCGACCCCACGGAGGCCGCCGACAGCGACAACATCCTTCCCTCCCTGCACGACATCTTCCCCGGCGCCCGGACGCTTTTCACCGGCGGGGTGGTGTACAGCCTGGCGCTTAAGGACATCATCGCCAATTTCGACGACGCCACGGACGCGGCGCGGCTCCAGGAGCTGCTCGCATACGACGCCGCGCTGGCGGCCGACGGACAAACCCTTTACGCCTGCGCCTTCGCCCGCAAACAGGGCGCCCCGGGCGCCCAAGGCTGATCGGAAACGCGCCATGCAGCCGCAGACTCCGACCTTCAAGCTGGCCTTCGCCGTCACCGAGGCCGGCCCCGATGTGGCGGCGGGAGACTATTTCACCGCCTTGGAACTGGGGGCGGCCCTGCACAAGCTTCTGCGCTGGGAAGTGGTCTGGCTGCCCCGGGACCAGTGGTACGCGGTCGGGGACGCCAACGCCCTCGTCGCCATGACGGATCACTACGATCCGACCCGGCTCGGCGCCAAGGCGGCGAACCTGATCAAGATCTGCTGGATGCGCAACTGGTTCGACCGCTGGGCCGGCAAGCCGCACTTCGGCCTGTGGGACATCCGGCTGTGCTCCTCCCAAAAGGCGGCCGACCATATCGAACGCACCTTCGGATTCGCGTGCCAGGTCCTTCGCATCGCCACCAATCACGTCCGTTTTCGTCCCCGGCCCGAGGAAAAAATCTACGACTACGTTTTTACCGGCAGCTATTGGGAAGCGCCGCGGGACATCGAGCGGATCGACCCGGAAGCCATTGGCCTGCGGTTCGCCCTGTTCGGCAAGAACTGGGAGAAGCATCCCCAGTTCAGAAAGTATTACAAGGGGTTCGCCCCTTACCGCGCCATGCCCCGGATCTACAATCAAGCCCGCATGCTGGTGGACGACGCCAACGGCGTGACCAAACAGTGGGGCTCGGTCAACAGCCGGGTGTTCGACGCCCTGGCCTCGGGAACCCTCGTGGTCACCAACAGCGCCTCCGGCTCGGCCGAGGCGTTCGAGGGCCGGCTGCCGGTCTACGATTCCCCCGACGACCTGCGCGAAAAGCTCAGGCGGTACCTGGGCGACCCCCGCCTTTATGCGCAAACCCTGGCCCCCCTGCGCGACCGGGTCCTGGAGCGCCATACCTACGCCATCCGGGCCCAGGAGCTGGCCAAGATCATCCTTGGGCGGTTGCAGGCCGGACAAACCCCGCCCGAACCCGAAACCGTCCCAGCCCCCACGCTTTTCCGGGACGAACCGGCACAACGGCGCGACCGGCTCGTGTCCATCATCATCCCGGTCTTCAACCAGGCGCGCCTCACGGGGCAATGCCTGGAGGCCCTGTTTCGCAACACGCCCGACGTCTGCGAAGTCATCGTGGTGGACAATGGCTCGACGGACGACACGGCGTTGCTGCTGCAACGCTACCAGGGGCGCGTCCGGGTCATTCACCATGCGAAAAACCAAGGCTTCGCCCGGGCCTGCAACAGCGGCGCGGCGGCCGCGTGCGCGCCCTATCTGCTGTTTCTCAACAACGACACCGAGGTACAGCCCGGCTGGCTGCCACCGCTTCTGGCCATGGCGGCCCGGCCGTTCGTCGGCGCCGTGGGGAGCCGTCTGCTCTTTCCCGACGGCTCCATCCAACACGCCGGCGTGGTCATTGTGGAACGCCGGGGGATCGTCTCCCTGCTGCCCCGGCACGCCTTTTTGGGCGAAGCCCCGGAAACGGCCGTTCCCCACCGGGCCCTGCGCATGCAGGCCGTCACCGCCGCCTGCATGCTGGTCAACGCGGCCTGCTTTCGGGATGCGGGCGGATTCGATACGGCCTATTGGAACGGATGCGAGGATGTGGATTTTTGCTTCAAGCTGGCCCAGCTCAACCGGATGGTCGTGTATGAGCCCGCGAGCGTGGTGGTCCACCACGAGGGCAAAAGCGGCCGGGAACGCACCGTGGCCATCCACGCCAACAACGCCCGGCTGCGCAGCCGCTGGGAAGGGCTGATCGCGCCGGACCTGATCGACGTGGACGGCCAGGTCACGCCGGCCGAAGGGCTGGTCCGCCGGATACGGGAGGGGGGGGAGCTGGCCCCGGACGCCGCCTATGGCGAGGCCATCGGGGCCTGGTGGACGCGTTACCGGGAACGGCTTTATCCCGCCGCAAACGGCCGGACCGGCCTGCCCCAAGGCGCGCGCATCGCCATCCGCATCTGCACGCCCTCCCGGAAAAGCCCCTTCTGGGGCGATACGGCCTTTGGCGGCGAGCTGGCCGGAGCGTTCGCCCGGCTCGGCCACCAGGCCGACGTGCTGTTCAAGGACGAATGGGCGTGCGGCGGACATGACGTGGCCCTCCACATCCGGGGCGCCTACCGCCATTATCCGCAGCCCGGAGTCAGGAACATCCTGTGGATCATCAGCCATCCCGAGCTGATCACCAAGGAGGAGCTGGACGGGTACGACCTCGTCCTGTGTGCCTCGGCGCTGTTCATGCGGCAGATCGAGCCGATCACCGTCACCCCGTGCCGCTACCTGCCCCAGGCGGCGTCTTCCGCCTTTGCCGGCGGGGGCGCGGCACGGACGCCTGCGCGCCTGGACCTGCTTTTCGTGGGCAACAACTATGCGCGCAAGGACAACCGGCGGCGGCAGATCGTGCAGGACGCGCTGGACGCCGGCTACGGGGAATCCCTTCGGGTTATCGGCAACGACTGGGCGGGCTATCTGCCCGAGTCGGCGGTGCTTGAGGAGCGCATCCCCCCGGAGGCGCTGCCGCGTTTCTACGGCATGGCCCGCATCAACCTGAACGATCACCATCCGGCCATGGTGCGGGACGGCTTCATCAACAACCGGACCTTCGATCTCGGCGCGCTCGGGCTTTTCCAGATCAGCAACGCGGTTCCCGGCATCGAAGCCCTCGGCGTCGTCACCTATGCCAGCCCGACGGATTTGCGGCACAAGATCGACTATTACCTGGGCAACGACGCCGCGCGCCAGGAAATCGCCGCGTATTCCTTCGCGCGCTGCGCAGGCGAAACCTTCGACGCCAGGGCCAGGACCATCCTGGAGCTGGCGGCGGGGTGAACACAAAAAAGTCCACGGCTGCGCGACACGCCACCTGGGGAACACCATGACCAACGCCGAATCCGTCTGCATGTCGGTCGTGCTGCCGGTTTACAATGTGGAGCGCTATCTTGGGCGCTGCCTCGACAGCATCCTGTCGCAGGGATTGCAACGGATCGAAGCGATCTGCGTCAACGACGCGTCGACGGACGGGAGCCGTGACGTCCTCGACGGGTATGCCAAACGCGACGCCCGGGTAAAGGTCATCCATTTCCCTGAAAATCTGGGGGTCGGCGCCGCCCGAAACGCGGGCATCCGCGCGGCCCAGGGTGAAACCATTTGTTTCGTTGATCCGGACGATTATCTCCCGGAAGGCAGCCTTGAGACGCGCGCGGCCGCCTATGCGAAATACAAGACGACGCTCAAGGGCATGCGGGTCGATATGACGCCGCAAGGCGTGGTCACCCGCTACGATGCCTATAGCGAGGAGCGGACCAGGGCGCCGTTTTGCCCCAAAGAGGATCTCCTTTCCATTGATCTGCTCGATCACCATCAGGCCTGGTTGTTTCCGACGGATCTGCTGCGCCGCAACGGCATCACATACAAGGAAGGGATGCGAAACGGCCAGGACCTGTATTTCCTGGCGAAATTATATTATTTTATCGACGCGATGCTCTGCATCAATGCGCCGACGTATTGTCTGGTGCACCGGCAGGGATCGGCCACAAATAGACAACTTAATATAGATAATTATATAAATATCTTGCGCTGTGCCGAGATCTTTTACGAAGAAAGCGTTCTGCGCAACAAGCTGCTCTTTGGCGATTACTATTTCAACAAGAGAATCGTCCATGCCCTGACGCGGATAACGGAAAATTCAATAAATGATGTGGACGTGAATGCAGAATTCGATCGCTTCATCGAATATGGACTCTATCTTTTCCAAAAATTCGGCGTGATCAAAAGATATAAAAAGCCAGGCTACATCGATGCTTTTCCAGGCATCAAGCTGCTTGCCGCTCTCGTCCATGAACCCCGGGGTGGCATCGCGTACAGGATTCGCAAGGCGAACCAAAAAATGGCGACCGCACCCGCCAAACCGGGTGAACTCCCTGCCTGAGGAGAAAGCCGCATGAGCGCTGTATCCGTTGTCGTCCCGGTCTACAATGCCAAGAACTGGCTCTCCCGGTTCTTTGCCTGCTTGCAGAGTCAGACCTTGGCTGACTTTGAGGTGCTGCTCGTGGACGACGCGTCGACCGATGAGAGCGCAACCTTGATCCAAGAGATCGCCGCCACCGATCCGCGCTTCAAGCTGGTGTCCCAGGAAACACAGCAAGGCAGCGGCGCGGCCCGCAACCGCGGCATCAAAATGGCCGCGAGCGAGACCCTTTGCTTTGCCGATCCGGATGACCTCTTGCCGCACAATTCGCTGGAAGTTCGGTATGCCGCCTACAAAACGCATCATGCCATCGTGCGGGCCTGCCATAATGAAGTTCTGAGCGACGGCACGGTGCACCATCGTGAAACCAGGCCGCAGGGGTTGCAGGAACTCTGCGATCCCATACGGGACAGCGCGCGCATCGGCGTCAATCCGTTCCTCTGTGCGCACTGGACATGGCTTTTTCCAACCAACCTGTTGCGCCGGTATGACATCTTCAACGGCGAGGGCATGCGGACGGCAGAGGACATCATTTTGCTGGTGCTCCTTTTTTTTCATATGAAACGCGTGGTTTGGATACCGGATACGGTGTACTACTGGATGAAGCGGTCTGACTCCCTCTCCACCACGGTCTACACGCCCGAGCATTACGCCGACTATTTCCAGTGCTGCGAATTGTTTTACGAACAGGCCGAAGCAAACGGACAGCTGCGGCTTGCCGACACCTTTTTCAACAGCTACCTGACCATCTATTGCAACCACCTGGCCTGGCAGGTGCTCACCGGCAAAAGTAACGAGGAGGATGTGCGCAAGACGGTCTCTTCAATGCTGTCCGTCTGTAAGAAAAACCGCGTGTTTGACCGCTGCCTTGTGGAAATGCAGAAAAGACCGCAACGCCATGCGGGGCTGTGGCGTCTGTGGCACATGCTCGAAGAGACGAATCCGTCCTGGATGCTGCGGTTGCTCGCGGCGCAACAGGCCGTGGACCGGAACGCACGGGTGGCGGAGTTTGCCGCTCTTCGCCAAAAAGGATGGAGCCGGGAGATCACCTTCGACCGCTTCGACACCCATCGGAATCTGCTGCGCGCACGCTATCTTTTTTGCGGAACCCATCCCGAAGAAAACTACGACCGGGGCGGCGTCAGCTGCGAACCGGCGTTTTCAAAGAACCGGCTGGTGTTCCACGGGGAGGACGCTCCCATCTTCGAACGCATTCTCTGGCTTGGCGTGCCGCCGGAACAGGACGTGGTGTGCCGACTGCAGGTCGGCGGCCTGGCCAGTAGCCTGCACCACACACCGGCCCAGGTGCGCGAAGCCTTCCTGCCCAGACCGCTCAAGGATCAGGGGTTCCCGGCGGAGGTCAGGGCGTTGCGGCATTTGGCCCGATCGGCTGCGATTCGGGAAAAGTTTCTGGATGCCTGGCTTTTTCTGGATCGGGACAATGAAGCGGACGACAACGCGGAGCACTTGTACCGCTGGGTCGCGGCACAGCACCCGGAAGTGAATGCCTGGTTTGTGCTCCGGAAGGATTCGCACGATTGGGAGCGTCTCCGGGAAGAGGGTTTTCGCCTGGTCCCCCACGGCAGCATGGAACACTTCGCCCTCTTCCTGAACTGTACCCACCTGATCTCCAGCCACATGGACCGTTATATTTACGCCCCGCTCGAGGAGCGGTTTTTTACGGATTTTCCACGACCGCAATACACCTGCCTGCAACACGGGGTGACAAAGGATGATATTTCAAATTGGTTGAACGGCATTGCTTTCGATTTTTTCATCACCGTTACCCATGATGAAGACGCATCCTTCGTCAACGACGGAACAGGCTACGAACTGACGCGCAAGGAAGTGATCCTGACTGGATTTCCGCGCCATGACAAACTGTTGGAGCCGGCGCCGCGTGAAAACATTCTTTTTGTCATGCCCACTTGGAGAACGCATCTCGTCGGCGCCTGGGATGGCAAGGGACAAAGACGGGAGATCAACCCCCATTTTTACGAATCCCAATTTGTCGCTTCGTGGCGTGCGGTCTTTCAGGACCCGAGGATGCAGGCCTTGCTCGATAACTACGCGTATCGCATGGTCTATTTTGCCCATCCCTGCCTTGATGCATACATCGACAACATGCCGTTCCCCGCATACGTCGAAAGGCTGTCCAAGAAGAACTGTTCCATCATGGACTTCATGCGGAAATCCAAGATCCTTATTACGGATTTCTCGTCCGTAGCCTTTGATATGGCCGCCAACAACAGCGCGATTCTCTATTATCAGACGGAAGAGAAGAACGACTACGCCACGGCGCAAAAATGGGAGAAGGGATTTTTCAACTACGAAGCAATGGGCTTTGGCCCTGTCTGCCGGGACCTGGAGGCACTGTTCCTGAACCTCGAAAAAGCCATGGCGGCGGATGGGGTCATGTCCCCTCTCTATGCCGTACGGGTGGATAAGACGTTTGCCTTTCGCGACAGGAATTGCTGCCAGAGAATCTACGCTGCGATCAGTCAGGGCGGTTAGGGGGCTCAAAAAACGAAAAAAAATACCTTCAAAGGAAGAGACGTGATACACTGGGGATGGCCCTTCGGGTGCCACGTCTTTTCCCTCATGTTCACATAATACTCCTTCCGGGTCATCTCAAATCCTGCCTTTTCAAGCCCTTATCCTGCCCAGCTCGATCGAGGCGTCCCGGGACGCCCTTCCGCGTGCGTCAGCCGCATACGAAAAGACGGATTCGTATGCGGGTTGCGCACGGCATAACCCTTTCGCCGCGTTTCGCGGAATCCAGTACCGTGGAGTATCTGTAGCGTGAGACCGCTGTCCAAGAGGTGGGGGGGAAGCCTCCGGCGGCCAAAGGACTCGCACCCTTTGGAATCCCCTCATGATTCTAGCCTGTTGCAATTTTCGTTGGCGGTGCCCAAACACGCCGCCAGGCAATTACGCAGCAGTCTCAGCGTACGAATCCGCTTGCCGAAAAAACAAAGCCCAAAACGGCTGTATTTTCGATTTTTTCAGTTTTTAATGTCATTGGCTGTTTTGGGCGGAAAAAACGCTCTGAGGGCATTCTGGGGCCAAATGGAGGGGGCTGGAGGCTTTCCTCCCAAGAGCCGGAGGGCGTCGGGTCTTTTGCGGATTGCCGATTCCTCACCGCGTTGCTGTGCCTATACATCCTATCAGGAAAGTCTTTTTTACGAGCGGATCGTGCCCTTAAGGCGCTTTTGTTTTGATTTGGTTTTAAGTTGGCTAGGATGGGGGCATTTCGCGGAATGGAAAAAAGAGTACGTGCAGCAGGGTTGGCGGAAGACCTGTTGCAATGGAGGGAAGTGCCTTTCCTCGTGATACGGGGCGTCACGGGGGTGAGAATTTGGACGACGCCTCGCGCGCGAAGATTATTTCTTTCTTTTGATTATTCTTAAAGATTATCCTCTTCCCGCCAAACATAGGCAACTTCCTTTCGGGCTTGGTTTTTTCGCTTGGTATCGGGCCGAAAAAAGGGGTGAGCGGCAACGGTATTTCACGTGTTGGAAGGGGTGAGAAACAACGGTATTCATGGTTCTTTTGGGGGGTGAGCGATAACGGTATCCCCCCAAAAAGGGGTGAGAAACAACGGTAGTAAAAAGGGGTGAGAAACAACGGTACTCGTTAAAAAAGTTCTTTTATCTCAATACGTTTCGAGTTTGATCCCAAAAAGGGGTGAGAAACAACGGCGGTAAAAAGGGGTGAGAAACAACGGTACTCGTTAAAAAAGTTCTTTTGTTTCAAGGTGTTTCGAGTTTGATCCCACAAAGGGGTGAGAAACAACGGTGTTGTCCCTGGAAAAATACGGACTCACATCAAGATAACATGCTGAAAAAATGTCATTTTTTAGCGGATGGGGTGAGAGATAACGGTATGCCCAGGCGGTCCGGCAGACACGATTCTTTATCCAAAAGGGGTGTAGCGGTCTAGGGTTTCTTGGACAGTTTGGGCGCGAAAGTCAGGCGGCCTTGGTGACCTCGGCCTTCTGCTGTTCCCTGACCTGAGCCGGAGACCGATAGCCATGCCGGCCGATGCGCCACTGTTGGTTGTAGATTTCCTTGAAGGCCAGGAGCGCCAACCGAAGCTCCTCGACCGTGTCGCAGCTGCGAACCCAGAGAAGGTTTTCCTTGAGGATGCGGACAAAGCGTTCGGCGATGCCGTTGCCTTGCGGCTCCCGAACGTAAGACGCTGAATCCGTTATGCCCAGGAATTTGATTTCATTCTGAAAATCGTCTGAGATGAACTGGCTGCCGTGATCATGCCGCAAGGTCAGGCCCTTGGCCACGTCCTTGCCGAAAGCGCCGAAACTGTGGCGGACGCCCTGGCGGATCGGTTCCAAAGCCTCGAAACGCGTGCCACGCTTGGCGGCGTGGATGCCGACCACCTCCAGAGAGCAGTGATCGATAGCGAAAAATATCGCTGCATTGCCTTCCTTGGCCGTGAGTGTTGTGGTCATGTCCGTGCCCCACATCTCGTCCACACGGGAGGTCTTGATCGTCCCGTCATGGGCCTTTGGACCGTGCGGGTGGCCGATGCGCGTGGGAGCGAGCCAATTGTTTTCGCGCATCAGGCGTAACGTCCGGGTCGGGGACGTCCGGATGCCCTTGTTGCGCAAGCCCGCCCAGATCTTTCGGTAGCCTTCACCGGGAAACGGGCGGGACGCTATCTCGGCTTTGATCTGTACAGCCAGTGCGGCATCACTGTGAAATCCTTGAGGCCCACGGCGTCGCCCTGGTCCTTTCGGCTGCTGCCGTTGCCAGTACACAGTGGAACGCGCCACCCCCCAGATGCGACAGACGCGCGCCACACCGTAAGCTTTTCCGGTGGAGATCGAGATGGACTGGCTCACTTCCTCGACCTCCGGAATGCCAAAGGGCGGTTTTGCTCTATGCGGGCGATCTTCTCCCGAAGCAGCTCATTTTCCATGGCCTGTTCGCCGATTTTCTCCCGCAGACGGCCAACCTCCACGGATTCCTTGACCGGATGCGGTTTCAGGCCGGCTTCCCCTGCCTCAAGAAAGGTGTCGCGCCACAGCGTCAACGTAGCTGCCGTCACCCCGAGCTCCCGGCTCACCAGATCAATGTCTTCTCCGCGAAGAAGCCGCAACACCGCTTGAACCTTGTGCTTCGCCCAAAATCGCTTGGGGGTACCTCCATCAAGACTCATCGGACACCTCCTCGACGACCTCGATAGTCGCCTAAGTTGGTGTCCAAGAAAACCCTATGCCGATCCAGCTTGACGGGCTTGATTACCAATCTTGCCCGATCGAGAGTTGTAGCCGGAGCGGTGTCAGATAGTGCCGCCCCAATTACTTCCGAAAACTATTGGCTTGAGCTTGCTGACGCGAAGGAAGTGTAAAAAATTATTCTTCTCCTTTCTTTATTCTTCCCATAGCGTCAACAATAATGGCCTTTTGCCTAGCTGTTTTTGCTCCTTGTAAGGCAGATGAAACAGCATTGTCTTGTTGCTTTGTAAGAAATTTTTGAAAATTTTGCTGAATATATTTTGGGTCCCGAGCGATGGCCATAGCATCTTTTTCGTCAAGCGGTTCCTTATTCAAAACCTTCGCCATAGCTGTGCGCACTTCCAAAATTTCACCAGCACGTCGTGACTCTTCTGTCTGTTGGGCAGCACGCAATTTTTCACGGATGCCGTAATCGCTGACTTTGAGAAATCTACCAAGGAAGTCATTGACTACAGGGAGGTTGAGGGCGGCCTGAAGCTCTGTCTTGATTCCATCAACTTCGTGGTTGTCGAAACGGTAGACGATGCCACCACCGGAAGTGTTCCATATCCACTTCAGCATCTGTTTATGCGAAGGCCACCCACCGGCCTTGAACGTCGTGTCATCAAGGACCTCCCTCCCATGGAAAGCATCATAGGGATTGTGCCCGGACAAGTAGGAGGTCACGCCCCCCAGGACGGTGAACCAAGGGGCGACGTTAGGGGCTTGGCCAGCCATGAAATCGAAAATATCGGTGCCCTTGGTTGGGGCCTGACCATCCACGAGGTTAAGGCCTTTCCAGAGCAAAGAGGAGGTCATGCGACCCATCTCATCCACCGGTAGGCGGATGTAGACGCTCTTGCCGTTGGCATCGAGACCCAGGGGGATCACGTCGTAATTGGAGAGGTCATAATCGGAGATTCCATCCATGATGGTTTTGACGCCGGCCCCGAAGGCGCCGTAAAGGGCCAGCCGCATGATCATCTTGGGGGCCATGGTTCCGATGGCCCACTTTGACCACCATGTCTTTGGATCGGCCTTCATCGCCCCATAATCACCGCGCATGCCCTGGACGATCGCATTGGAGAAGAGGAAGAGATTGTTCGTCACCGAGGACAAGGAGCCCTTGTAGAGGAACGCCGGGCTTCCGGCTTTCGTACGGATGAACTCCCCGATCTTATCCTGGGACCATTCCGGAAAGTTTTCTTTGAGATAGCGATATGCCGCGACCTTAGGGATGCGCTCCAGGAAGCCACCCAACTTGAGAGCCTGCGCATAGAGATTCATGAACGGTGTCCAAACCGTGTTCTTGTATTTTCCTGGCTCAAGATCGTACATCTTCATGAGCCGATCATGCTCGGATTCTATTTTGGAAAGCCCCATGGGATCGGCCACGGAAATGAGCATATTGTCGCGCTGCATCTCCTTGACGATTTCCGGTGTCATGCCAAATTCTGCCGACCAAGCCTCGGGGAGAGCCTGCAAGTAGGCCTTGAGCGCCTTGCCCGGACCGATGTCACCCGGAAGATTTCGGTACATGGCTCGCAAGTCACGGATGGCGTTGAAGGCTTGGAACCCCGGACGAATCGTAGTGAAAACGATGCGCGACGGGGTGGCCATTTTCGACAGGATGCGCCCCAAGGCCTGCAAATCTTCTGGCCGTTCTCGGTTGAAGGCTTCGGCAACCAGCCGATCCACGTAATAGCCTTCGACCTTGCCGTCCTTCATGAAATAAATCGTGCCGATCTTGTCAGTAGTCCGATCGACTGGAGCCATGGTCTTTCCGTTAAACCGCATTTCGGCCGGAACAATCTGATCGGGCTTGTGGGTCAGCAGATCGTCCACTACGGCCAGCTTGGCATTATTCCAATTGATCGAGGACAGCATGGACAGGTCTTTCGAGAGGGTGGCCGTGTAAGGATTGCCGATGGCTTCCGTGGTGCCGATTTGTCTATGGATTTTTGCGCCAATGCCCGGTCCAAACGCTTCGTCGATGTATTTGACAACATCGAACGTTGCGTAATCCGTTGCCTCCTGGATATGCTGCATGAGCTCTGGAGCGAACATTTTGGACTGCGCCATTTTATCGGTCACGAGATCATCACGGATGGCGCGGAAATCCTTCTCGGCTCCCTCCAGGGCAGCAAGCTGATTTGGCGCATACGTGTTGGTCCGCATCTCCTCCAACCTTTCCCTTGACGCCTTGGGGTTGAACCCGTGGGGGTTGGCCATCTGGTTGCGTTCGTTGATGACACGCTGATGGAACAGATATTCCCCAAGGTCCTCGGGGGTCAGGCCGGCATCCTCCAGGCGCTTTGTCACGCGGTCATGCATTTCAGAAACGTAGAGTTCCTTCTCGCTCCCGGAGTAAATGGCTCGGTTTATTTTGTAACCGGCTTCATCCCCAGTCAGGACAGCGCGCACCGGGGCGTACTGATCGACGAAAGCGCGTTTGGCCCACCGGCCTGTCTCCTGCAACCCTTCCTTAAACGTCTTGTCGTCTCCGTACAAAGCCCCCCGTTTTTCGTCGGCCGCTCGGAAGCCATCCCGAAGCGCTTTGACACGATCCGCGTAAATTTGCCCCGAGTGGATGGCGTCCTGGATGCCCTGATATGCGGCCTTCACTTCGGGCTTTTCGGTAAGCCAATTCTGGAACGCATCATAGAAAAATGGGGCCCTGGTCTTCAACTCGCCGGGCTCATTGAGTAGAACGGAAAACGCATCTGCGTATAGCTCAGGAGAACTGTAGCGGTATTTGGTGTACTCGGGATCGGCCTTGTCGTTGAATGGTTTCCACCACTGGCTTACGGCCTTGAGCTCGTCCATGACCTCATCCCGACCGACCAGGCCGCGGCGTCGCATCTCTTCCGTCAGTGCTGCCTTATACCGCTTGTCGATTTCTTCCTTGATGGCCCCGGAAAGCTCCGGATCGCCCTCGAAATCGGCCCGGTTCATGGAGATGTCGTCGAGGTAGGATTCCCTGATCTGCTTGCGCAAGGACTCCCGTTCGGCTTGGCTTATGAGCTCTTCGCCAGACTCCGGCATCCCTTCCAGCATCGTCTTCATGTATCCCTTGAGGCTGGCCAGTCTGCCCAGGATGTTCCCCCGGGCCATGGTTTTGTCGGGAAGGAAATCCACGAGGTGCCCGATCTCATGGGCCAGGACGTTCCCGGCATGGTCGGGATCTGGTTTGTAGGCCCGCATGATCGTCCAGCCATCCTTCCCGCGTTGCGTTTTGAGTTGGATGTCGGAGGGTTCAAGCCCTGTGCGATCCGCGATCATACCAATGAAGATGGGTTCAGCCTCACGGGGATTCTTGGTGCGGACCTCGCCAAGCTTGGGCCCGATGAAAATGTCGGCGCGAAGTTCCAGATTGGGGTTGAGGGGATTCGGCCGGAAGAGCCCAGAGGCCGCGGCCTTGGACAGTCGCTCCTTGACCATGGGATTTTTCCCAAGCAGGTCGCGTGTCATCCTGACCATCTCGGGGAGCTCTACCCGAATCGGTGTGAGTTCCGGCGGCGCCAACCTCGGCCCTTCAACGCCAGAGGGGCTAGGCTGCGGCGACGTCAAAGGCCCCTGCGGTTCTCGGCGGGGAAAATTACCAGGAGGAACCGTTCCCTCCGGTGAAACACCGACTTCTGCCGGCGAGACATTGGCCGGGGCGCCCCCGGGCCGCCACCTTCATCGGGCATGTCCAGCAGATCGGTAGCTTTGCCTTCCCGAAGAGCATCCTTCCACAGACGTTCGTTGAACGCCTTCAATTCGGCATCGCTTATGCTCATGTCGTGGAGCCAATGGATATCAAACCGCGTTCCGACCTCGCGCAACATGGAGATGAGGGCGGCCTTGTACCGCTCATAAAGCGTCGGCTCGGTGATCCTGGTCTCGGCCAACCATTCGGAGGCCCCGACCAACATGTGCAGGGGGTTTTGGGAGTCGAAATCTGGCCCGTGGAGTTCACGCATGTACTCCACGATGTCCGATCCCTTCGACCGGATGACCTGCCGCAGATATTGCGCCATGCGCTGTTCCGCCGGACCCTTGTGCGGTTCCTGGGCAGCTTCACGCCGGAAAAACGCCGTGGTAATCTGGTGTTGTACCTCGTGCTTGACCGTCAGCCTGGTTTCATTCCGGTCTGCGAGGTTCCAAGCGAAAAGGTAACTATGCCCGTCAATGGTATCGCCTGTTGCATCACGCCAATTAGGGTCGATGGAATCCAGGCGCCGTTGATGCTCGACGGGGATTTCCTCCGGCCTGTCTACCACGGAAAGGTTGACATTTTCGGCCAACCGCTCCCGGACCGGCGCTAACCATTTTTCGACAGCAGCTTTCCCGGCACCCTGGCTGGAGGCCTGCATTCCCGCTCCCTGGGAGGATTCGGCAGGAGAAAAGTCGGCGAGGCTCCCTTGGCCGCCACCGCCAGAGGAAGCGGGCAGTGGTTCGAACAGGGGTTTACCGTCTGCCCCGATTGGGCCGGTCAAGAGCTGGGTAGGCTCGACTGCCGCTTGATCCGGGCCCTTGCCTTGACCTGGATCTGGCGTTATATTTTCTAAGCTCGCTGGTTCAGTCTGACTTCCGGAAAGGCCCTCCGGTTTGCCCACCTCGGCTTCGGCCGTGTCGTGAGGAACATGAGGATCTGGTCGTCCTCCAGACTGAAGAAGGCGAGCTTTTTCTTCCCTAAATTTCGCGAGATACTTCTCCGCGTTATGCGGATTCATCTTCCAGTAGTTCCAGACAGTATTTTCTTTGTCGCCAGGAGTGACTTCCACGATAGCGACAAAATCTTTACCATTACGCCTGACCATCAACACGCTTCTATCTCTATACAATTTTCCTTCGATGCCGATATTGGGGAGTATTTCTGTTGGTTCTTCAATAGTCTTTTTTAGGTATGCGATATCTTCTGGAGAAAGTTGATCACCATGTCTAGCGTTGATATAGTCAACACTTTTTGATGAGATGACTGCGTCACTTTCCCCGGTGGCAAAACCCATTTTATTTATTTCATTAGCCGACTCATGTCCAAGATGCGCGATTATACGAGAACCGTCCTCTCTAGAGGGGAAAGCACTCCAAGGCGACATCGGTTCCGCTGCCACCGATTCTTCCGGAGTGATATTGGCGAAATTGCTTTGCTTCTCTTTTGTTGGCTCGGGTGTCGACTTGGTAATCTCCTGATATTGCTTAATGGCGTCCAGAAACTCCGGTGTAGCCGGGATGTCATATTCCCGGGCAAAATCTGCCGGAGTCTGTGGTTGATTCGAGCGTGAATAGAAAGCTCCTTCCGTACGAGGAGTCCCATCGCTGTTGACCGGGACGAACTCATTTTCTTCTGGATGCGGCCCTTGTGGAGGCGTTGGCTCCATGTCGCGCTGCCATACGTCATTGGCACCGTTGATACGGTCGCGTTGGGCTTGTTCCTTGTTGGTGACATTCGCCTGTAGGACATCCAACAGATCGACATCAGGTGCAATAATCCCCTGCGACTTTGCCTCCTGCTCCAGTTTGTCCCAGCCCGTGCCTCCGTTATTGCGCGACTTAAAAATATCGCGCGGGGCGAGGCTCCGCAGGTTTTCTAGGACGGCCGATCCATAGTGATCAGAAATAGATTTGGCATCCACACGCCCTCGGAGAAAATTCCAGAGCTGCGACAAGCTCTTTCCGTACTCGGCGTCGGCACCACGTTGCCGTTGCTCCTGATATTCACGGACAAGCTGTCCTTCGGTTTTGTCTTTGCCGGCATAAAAATCGCGCATATCCTGAACAGTGGGAGGCTCCACATCTGGAACGGCCTGGCTTTCCTGGGACAAGCGCTCCATGGTCTGGGCTTCGTCCCGAGTGTAGGGTTTCGGGCCGCCTACGAGCTCAAACCCCTGGCCCTGAGGCAGTGCCGGCGTCTGGTTTAGGACCGCAAGCTTCTCCTCTTGCATGGCCCGGCCAGCCTGCACATCCTGTCGTTGCCCATATGGAACAAGCTCAAAATCCTGCGTCCCAATAGGCAACGCCGGCACTTCCCGGATCGCCTTCGTCGCGTCCTCGAACCGCTTGATGGCTTCAATGCGCGCGGCCTCATCCTGGGCCGCCAAAATGTCTTTGCGCGCCTGTTCGGCCTGGGCCGCGATATCCGCTTGCCGCTGTATTTCGGCCTGCCGGTCGCTTTCCGCCTTGTCTATGGCGTCAATGAGGTCCACCGACTCCATCCGGTGGGGATCTTTGATGCCGTAGGCGTCTGCAATCTCCATGAGACGGTCCTGGCTGTTGAGGTCGCCAGTGGCCAAGCCGGCCAGTTCGGCGCGGGAATAAGGACGCTGTTCGGTCGGCTGTTCGGCCTGGGCTGCATCCATGGCCTCGGCCTGACTCGGCTCGGGCTGATACCCGGCCCGGCGCTTTTGTTCCTGGTCGATTTCGAGAAGCCCATTCAGGAACGTCTTGTTGTCCGGGTCGATTTCAGACAGCTGGGACACGACATCCCGGAATTGCTGCAAACTCTCATCTTGGAGCATGCCCAACTGGTCATTTTTCAGAAGACCCGAGAGCTGCCCCTCGAACTCTTTGCGCAGTTCCGGCGTGAACTCCCGGTTCACCTCCATCCGGCCCGGGGCTCCGACGAAGGGCAGGGCCATGGCGGCGTTCGTTCCGGCGCCTACGGCCAGTTCCGTTCCCGTGGGCAGACGCCCCTCGTGTTCCAGCGTGTCGGCCGTCGTCATGGCCGCGCCAAGGCCGCCCTGGGCACCGACCTGTGTGACCGCCCGGGGCAACACCGCCATGTCCTTGCCGAGTTCACCGACACTGTGCATGGCCAGACCTTCGGCGACACCACGCGGCAGACCGGCTATGCTCTCCTCTTCACCGGTCTTTCTGATGCCCATGCCTAAAGCGAAATCGGGTATGGCCCGGAAAAGTTCGGGGATCGATGAGGCAACCTTGGGGGCGGCTTCGACGGCCTGGGCCCCGAGCGTTCCGGCTTTGGAAATCGCCCCCAGGGCGATATCCAACGGCAGCGTGGCGAGATTTCCCGCCCCTCTGGCCGCTCCCCGTGCAATTTGTTCCCCCGTGCCTGCCCCGGCCGTGTCTTTGGCCTCTTGAGCCTGAATGGCCTGAACACGCGTTTCGAGCGGATCGATGAACATCCGCTTTGTCGGTTCAAAGGCCTGAAGGCCCAAGAGTTTGTTGACGCCGAGAGCGTATTTGGGGAGCGACTCAGAAAGACCTGTCTCGAAAGAATTCCCTATTCCGGAAATCGCGTTCTTGGCTCTTTCCCATAATCCTGGGGCTTCCGGCAGGGGCTGCCCTGAATTCGAGCCAACCGGGGTGGGTTGCGTGCTGGCTTGTGGCAAAGCCCCTGAATTCGCAATCCGGCTTGCAGCCCATGGGGGGATGTCACCACCAGCTGCAACAGGAGCAGAAGAGAGGCTGCCCTGTGTGTCTGAGCTACCCTGACGCGCAAGCTGTCGACGGGCAATTTCGGCATTGATATCGTCGAGCGTATAGTTCGGCTGGGGGCTCATTGACATCCTCCGAGGGGTAAGGGCATGAAGAGACAACAGGGGGATGAACCCATGACGCTGCTCTTCGACGATTCGAAAAAGTTGGAAAAGGCTGTCGGCCCAGAGGCAGCCGAAGTTATTGCCAAACTGTTCGAGGCTCAGGATGAGGCGATACGAAAAGATCTCGCCACCAAGGCCGACTTAGAATTGAAGCTGGCCGAGACCAAGGCGGACCTCATCAAGTGGGTGGCCGGGATGCTGGTCGCTCAATCTGCCATCATCGCCGCGCTGGTGAAACTCCTGACGAAATAGTTCCCATCTCCGCCGAGTCAGGGGCACAAGTCAACATAGTGCCCCCGTTACGAAATCGGCCCTTGCCCTGCCAACCGTTTTTTCATTGCATCCAGTGCTTCATCTGACATCCCGTCGAGGCCGGAACTGGAAGAATTCCTTTTCCATAAAGATTCGAGAGGAGAAGGCTCCGTGATTGTGGCCCCCGGACTTTTGACGTAGGGTTGCTGAGTGAAACCACCTTTCCCGTCAGGAGTAAGGACAGGCGGCCCCATGGTGGGCAACGCGGCCGTAGCCCGGTCAATCAGGCTTTTGCTGTAGGAATTGGCTGTATCAAGCTTAAGCGTCTGGCCGAACTGCTGCCCTTGCTGGTTCAGGCGGTCCCGGCCGAGCTGATTTTCCATGCCGGCAATGGTGGTTTGGGTGTTTGCCCCAAGCTGTGCCCGTGCCATGGCTCCAGACTGCTCCTGACCAGCGATACCGGTTTGTGTCTGGGCGGCCAGAGAGGCGCGGTCCATCATGGCGTCGTTGTTCATGTTGGCAGCTTGCGTTTGTGCACTCGCCGCAAGCCTCGCGCGATCCATGGCTGCATCATTGTTCTGCTGCTGCAACGCCTGTTGCTGACCTACTTCCTGCGCCTTGGCATTGGCAGTCGTCGTACCGGAGTCAGCCTGTTGTTGCAAAATCTGGTATTTCTTTTGTAATAAATCGTCGAAGCCAGGGGTCATTCCCATGTTATACTCCTATACGCTTGCGGATTGGCTGCTAGAGTAATTATACGAAGTGTTGAAGCTATTGGAATTGCTGTTGCTGCCGCTGAACCCGACGCTGGCCGAGGCGTGCCGAGAACCAAGAGCCGAAGCGGCAAGCTGTGAAGCGGTCTGCGCGGCAGCGATCTGTGCTTTCTGGGCCAAGTCGGCCATGGTCTGCGCATATTGCAACGAGAGTCGGGCCTGCTCGACCAAGGAGTTCAGGTTGGTTGCCCACTCCTGGACCTGGAGCGCGGACAATCCCCGCTTGGCCTCGTTCTCGGCCGCCACACCCCGGGTCTGGGCGTCATAGAGCTGTATCTGCGTGGTGGCGGTCTTGATGGCCGCATCGACCTCGGCGGTCATGCGCGCGAGTTGCGTCTTGGCTCCGTCAAGCTGGGCCTGATACAGGGCGATGTTGCCCTTGTTGCGGGCATCCACGATATTGGCCTTGGTCGCGCCGATATCGGCCACAACCTTTTGCGCCGACACCTGGGTGGCGAACGCGCCGGCCTGGGCCTGATACAGATCGACCCGAGTCTTGTTGGCCGCAATCTCCTGGCCCCAGACATTGTACCGGGAGACCATGGCGTTGAGCTTGGCCACATAGACGTCGACCGTGGCCCGGAAGGCGGTGATCTTTTCGTTTTGCGCCGTAATCTTCGCCAGGGTGGCCTGGATGCGCGTTTTGAAGACCTCAACCGTGACGTTAAGGGCCTGACACCGAGCCACGTACTCGTCGATGGCCTGCTTGCGTAACTCGGCCGCCAATTGTGCTCGCTGAAGGTACAGCCGCTGCTCCTCCAGCACTTCCGAGGCCGCCCGTGACTTGGCCTCGAACAGGGCCACATCGGCCTGGTAGCGGGCGAGCTGGAGATTGTAGACGCCGATCTGCATCTCCACGCACTTGTAGCCGAATTCGGCCGTGGCCCGGGCGCTGTCCAGGGCGCGCTGCTGCACCTTGTGGTAGGTATCGAGGCGCATCCCAACGGCGGAAATGCCGTTGGTGATCAAGAACTCGAAGTGCTGGAGCGTTAGCTCGCATTGTTTGCCACTGACCTGGGCCACGCGCTCGTTGATCGTATCGGCGTAGCGCCACCGGGCTTGCTGCTCTTTGTCCAGGTCGGCGCCGGTAGGGCCATCCAGCCCCCGGGCTGCCCAACCGTCCCGAATGGCGGCCTGCTCGACCCGCAGCGTCCTGGCCGCTTCGGAGCGCACCTGCTCGATGTACGCGGCCATGCCAGCGATGGCCTTGATATCCCCGCCAGCCAGGAGTCCGTCGTAAATCTGCTGCTCGATCGCATCCTGGAGATCGGAAGAGAACTCGCCCTCCTGGTAGAGATAAAGCCGCCCCGGAGCCTCGAACATCGGTGCGGCCGGCCGGTCGCCCTCGAAAGAGGTACGAATGAAGATATCGAAATTGGGGATGTCCACCGGATCAAGCGTCGGCACCGTGGGCAATATAATGTCCGGCTCGCCCGGCAGGCTGATATCCTCCCAAGACGGCGTCGTGCCCGGCGCTTCTGGCTCGTCCAGTTCCGGCTTGTCAGAAATCGAAATAGTGGGTGCCGTAGCCGTAAAATCAGGAATCACGACATCAGGTAAATCCAGCGAATCCAACACGGGGGCTTCGTCGATGCTGATCGTGCCGAGGTGAGGCGTATTAATGGTCGGCGCTTCCGGCTGATTCGTCAGCTCCGGCGTAGCCGGTGCAGTTGGGGCGGTGATGCTCGGCGCGTCGATGTCCGGCAGGGCAGCCAACTGGTTGATGAGCGTCATCGACGATGAAAAAGCCGATGACGCTTTATTGGTGGCATCCGCAAACGCCGAACTGACATAACCCGATGCGGCATCGGTATCGAGAAATCCACTACTCATTCTCTAACCTCTTCGCTGCAGGCCAAGATTAAGGGCCTGGATGGTCACGCCTGTGATCTCGACCGGACCGGTTCCAGAAACTCGGAATTGCATTTCCCTCCCGGCACAATCCCGGCCAATCATGTATCGATTGCCGCCCTGCTGGATGGTATCCCGCCAATCGCCCTCGGGCATCTGCTCGGTACGCACCTGCACGGCCAAGTCCTCGCCACCCGGGCCAAGCACGGTGATGGCGCGCATGCGTTTGTAGACATCGGAATTGGCATCGACCTGGGGGCCGATTTCGTCCCAGACGATGGGCTCGCCGGCATCATCCGAACCGCCGAGGAGGAAGGCACTGTTGGCGGCCAGGCCGAAAAATTGGTCCCCGAGCTGGAAGAAGTCCGTGAAAGGCCACCCCTGGTATTGGCTGACCCCGCCGGAATCATACGGGTAGGAGAGACCGAGTGTGCTATCCATTACGCCAACCTCGTGGGATCATATTGCAGGAGAGAAGTTGTCCAGGCCGGGATGCCGTGGGCCTGGCCGAAAATCACCGGCAGCGGTGCGAACAGGTCGGCCGTGCCCAAGGAGACGATGGCAGCCGTGGCCGCCATCCGAGGGACAGGCGCGCGCACGACGCCATGGGCAGTCGGGCGGGGCAGATCGGTGGCATGGACCACGGGGAGCGGCGCCACACACTCGCCCATGACCACCGCGCCGACGAGTGCGTGCCCTGAGGCTCTCGGACGCGGCGCAATTAGGGTCGCATCGACAAACGCACGCGCCTTGGCCGAAGTATCGGTCGTCAGCGGGTGGAGCCAGACAGAGCCGCTTGCCCCGGTCGCCCCGACCGCCTGTAACTTCGGGAACGCACCGTCTCCGTGCGCGCCGGTTCTTCCCGTGGTGATAGGTGCGGGGAGCGTACAAGCCCCTGCCGAGCGGGAAATCTGTCTGGCCGTGGCTGTAGCTGTCAGTTTGGGGAGCGCCAGGCTTGGGCGCAAGCCAGCCCTGGCGGTTGCCGTGACCGCCGGGATGGTCGCCGCGCCTTTGCAAGAGATGTTTGTTTGGCCGGTGGAGATCCCCCCGGGCATGGTCACTGCCGCCGTTGAACGTAACGTGGTGATGCGGAGCAACCAGTTGGCCGTGGTTGTGGCGGTAAACGCTGTGGAAGTCAGGATGTACGCAACTGCCGTATAGACCGCTGTGCGGTCCACCATGCGCTTGATGTCGTTGACGGACGACAATGTCTGAAAAGCGGCGTCCGTCCACTCCAGAGGGACCCACTCATTGTCCGATTCCCGCCGGTAGATCGTCCAGGCGTGCCCGACGCTCGTCTCGTCGCTGAGGACGGTGCCAAAACAGGTCATGATCCGGTTTGGATCGACTCCGGCCGCCAGCAAGAGCGACTGAATCAGGATCGCTCCGTCTTCGCAGTCGCCGTAGCCGCGCCGATAGGTTGCCAGGGCGCATGTCCACGTGTCGCCGTAGCCGTCCCCATCGGAGACATAGGAGAGATTTGAGGCCACATAGCGGACGATGGTGGCCGCAATAGCATCGCTCGTCGTCAGGCCGTTCGTCAGCGCGACAGTCGCATCAGCAATTGGTATGTTGCCCCGTTGGAGCAGAGCGACGACAGAGGAAGATGACGCCGAGTTGTCGATCGGCTTATAGATGCCACAAGATATCCCTTCCGCTGTCAAAGCGGATAGGGAGCCGGCCCCTGAAGCAGTACAATTGAACGAGTCATCCAGTGCATAGCAAGTCAACGGTCGAATGGATACTTCGGCCGTTGTGCCAGTTTGCCCCGCGGCAAACAGCGGCGGGAGCAGCCCAACCGATTCGATGAGAACGTGCGCCGTGCCATCGCTGCTTATCGCCGATAACTCGGGGTCGCCCCAGGCAGGGTGATAACCGGTATCCGTGCCCGTCGAATCCAGTGCCGGTAATGTGCAGACGCTTAACGGTGCCCAGTCCGCCGTGCCGTCTCCGGTCAGCGCCGGCATCGTGGCAAGGCCGACACAGCCGCAAGTTCCGGAACCGTCACCGGTGCAGAGCGGGAAGACACAAATCCCGGCCCCCGAGCTATCCAAGGAAATGCCGTCGATGCTGTAGATATAGTCGAATATGGAGGTCATTATGCAGCCGCCAGCATGTTGATTCCCTGGGATTTGGCCTTATTTTCGTTGACGAGAGGTGCCCGTGCCATGGTAAATATGGCCATACCCACGGAGAGAAGACGATGAAGATCACCATCGAATTTGAGCAGGAAAAGGACGGCCGTTGGATCGCCGAAGTCCCCGAACTTCCAGGGGTCATGGCCTACGGGGCGACCAAGGACGAGGCATGTGATAAAGTCACCGCTCTTGGCATGCGGGTTCTGGCCGAACAGATTGAGTCCGGGGTTCTTCGTGGCGCGGATGTCCGAGGAATTTGTTTTGCATGAACTGGCCGGCCACCAAAGGGCGACGAGTTTTCCGGGCACTTCTTGCGATTGGTTGGATTGTAAAATCAAACCACGGCGGTTCGCACAAGACGCTCGCACGGGTAGGTTTTCCAAACTACACATGGTCATTTGGCGATGACGACGAAATTGGTCCACGAATGCTGGCCAGGATCGCAAAGCACACAGGTCTAAAGCCAGAAGACCTTTAAGACGACCCGAAGCCCCTGCCCGTGCGGGGGCTTTTTTGTCATCAACTCTTCTATTTTCTTCGCCCCCTCGGTAATGTCCGGCTGCGACTCCAAACCCAAACCGAGAAGGGGGAAAAAGATGGCAAAGTTTGAATATTTGGTGATTGATGTCCTTGAGAACAGCAAGGGCCTTTTTGTTTTTGGAGGTGGATTTAAAGATAAACAAGCCACAACTTTCGCAGAAGCAATGAACCTCTTTGGAGAACATGGGTGGGAGCTTGTCCAACACGAAAGGCTGGCAGAACTTGATACCCAGGGGCGTATGACGGGGGGAACTGTTCATTACTTTTACTACAAAAGGGTGATTGTTTAAGAGGTTTTCACACAAAGCGCCGCCTTTAAGAGTTCTTTTATTTCTTTCAATTCTTCCAGTATCTTTTTTAATAACGCTTCCATGTTAACTCCTTTGGCCGCTCTTCGGGGCGGCCTTTTGCTGGATGGGTTTATATATAGTCAAAGATGATAGCCATTTCACCTAACCACCAAAGTGTTACCAACAAACGTGAAGGTGTTTGTGCCGCCGGTTGCCGATGTAATCGTAATGCTTTGCCCATCGGCCAGATGATATTCTTGCCCATTCAACCAGAATGCCCCCGATCCTGTTGTCGTAACTGTATCTGAATATTGCACAATTGAGCCGTCGTAGCTGAAAAGCGCCGTCGTATCAGCGTCAGCAGGGATGAGCGTTTCGCAATCGAACGTGTCACCAAAAATCTTTTCTCCTGCTAAAGGCGTTTCGATGGCGATGGCCTTGAAGACCTGAAAGCGGAGGTACTGATCGTCGCTAGTAATCTTGTAGAATGTCCCATACCCAATGAATGACATCTTGAAATTGAAGTCATCATCGCTTCCTGTGTCGCTGTAGATCATGCGGCATTCCGGGAGAGCAGAACCGACAACGTAGTCTCCTTGCGCCACGCCGCACTTCGGAGTGCGATAAAGCAGCAGCTTCGATCCCAGCGAAGCGCCAGGGATCAACGCACTCGCCAAGTTTCCCAGGCGAACGTCAAGGACTGCCGGGAAGTCGCTGAAGGTGCAGGGGATGGATTGGGGATATAGTAATTCCATCAGATTCCCTTTATGGAAACTGAATCAAGCATAGAGCTTGAAACTCCATCGTGGCTATAACCAAAGTACAAGTTCCCTGTTGTATTGAGTGCTATATTTTCCAGAAAATCAGAACCAACATTTCCTGAGGTTAACGAAGTCCCATCGATATAAAAGTTAATATCCCCATCAGGATCAATCTTTGCATCCCAAATATGCCAATTGCCATCTACGCAATATGAAGGCGTATTTGGATAAGGCATTGATAAATAATTAAAGTTTCCAGATGCACACTGAATAAATGGATATTCACCAAGTGATATATATATAGTCAGTGAATATTGGTAGTTGTTTGAATTGGCTAGATCAATTGTTATTGACTCAGACGTATTTGGGTTGATTCCTATAAAATCAGAGTCAATAGATTTGTATATAGCTCTTACAAGAAGTTCACGACCTGGGTCTATTGCAATATTGTCTAAAGAAACACTTATGTTTGATCCGCCAGTGTTACATAAAAGCTGCAAACATTTTCTTTTATCCCTACCAGAAACATATAATTCATCCCCAAGAATGCCATAATCTGGTGTATCCCCGCTTGGAAGATTCCCAAAATCGAGCAAATAATTTCCAAATATGCTTTGGTAACGGGCACCGCCTCTTTCATCTGAAGCGACAAACATCTCGTTAAACCTATGGCGACACATATAGTCACGATAGAACTCTCTAGACTCTAGGTCGGGCACTCTATTGACAATTTGGCCTGCAGCGTTGTAGTAGTTAGTCAAAATATCCATATTACACCAAAATTGGCTGAAAACCTTTTGAAATCAATTGTTCTGTCTCAAAATCGTCTGCAACAAACTGGCCGTTGAAAAGCTCTTGTGTCAGAAGCTGGACTTCCTTCTGAGAAAGCGCCCTCTTATAAAATCGAGGCAATCCGATCTCCATGTTTGCTGAAAATAACCAGGATGAAGCCCAATCCGATGCTAGGCTATCATTCCCAGGTGTAAATGCAAAAGCGCTCCCACCTGAAACATAAGGTAAAAATTGATCAAACCCTGAATAGTTATAAAAAGATGCTGTGGTCTGCGCTTCCTGCAAAAGGTCGCTACCACCACCAAACTCTTTTAGATAAAGTGCCGTATTTCCGCTGTCATCAAAAGTCATGCAAACATGATAGTATGATCCTATGTTCAATTCGCTAGACATTATTTTATTGTATACATACTCATTTTCAAAATCGCATAGTTTCCCAGCAAGAATCTTGTTTCCGTTTACAAAAAATAAACCTATGTAATTTAACCCGATCATGTATCCTTGCTTGTGGCATACAGGAAAAGGCCTGCTCCCAAATGACAATGTCGGTGTGGTGCTATTTATATAGAGTTTGTATTGATAATCCTTAATGGTGAGTGTTGTATTTTTTATTGACCCATCTTCATTATATTCGCACGTAAATGTGTCAATTGTGGCATAGCGCGTATCTCCACTACCCGTTAGGCCCGCAACGCGTGTTCCAATAGGCATCCGATGGTCACCATCTACTTTAAATTTGCAAAATGACGCATAGGGTGCCGCATTGTTTATCTCCGTATTTTCTTCCCAAAAATCAACAAATTCCCCTTCAAGCGTTTCTATTGATCCAATTTCAACTTTATCCCAATACGGAGAGTCCCTTGAATATTCTGTTAAAAGGAGCGGCTCATCTTCGCAAACACTTCCTATTTCTCGATATCCAATTTGTTTTTTTTGGTTACTAACAAAATTTTCATTTGTAGATGGCCATGGATTTGTCATTTTCACATAGTGATTTGAAAATCGAGAAGGATTAAGTATCCCTATGATTGGTGCTATGCTACCTGGGCATTCCGTGAACCACGTTTCCCCAGCTGTAGATGATAAAACTCTCGGCTTAATTGGGTTATAAACAACAAAACCATTATTGATTTCCTCTGTTTTTTCTGTAAACGAATAATCGTATTTAATTTTTTCATTAAGCCTTATAAGACATGAAACGGTAAACGGGCCTGATAAAGGGACTACTTCGTCAGAATATTGGAGACCTGACGCGAATTGTGAAAGTTTCGTTTCTGTAGAATCCCCTGGCAACACCATGATCCTATATTCTCTTGTAATCAGGCCCCCAGGTGACGATCCACATCTTGGCAAACCTGCTTCATCGATTGTCTTTGACGTCTGGCTTGATGCAACTTCATCTGACCCAGTTGCCGTCAACACCTTTGAGTCTGCTATTTCACTATTAATAATACAGTTTCTATCACTCCTTGACAAATCATACCGAGCCATACACCCAGGCACCCAATAAAACGCACCTTCCTGCAATTTTCTCGCTATCGGGACAATAACTTCGGCTGTGTATTTATTGAAACACCGCTCTACATAAACCACCGTCCCATCATCAAAATACACGGTATGGTTGTAAATTTGCAGATCGAGCACGTTGATGTCACGCATCGTTTGCAGTGCGTTTCGGACATGGCCAAGATGCGAAAGGCCGGCCTCTACAGAGCCCGCGAAACCGGCGAAGTAATCGCCCTGCTTGAATCCATAAAGGCCGGCCAGGATATCCATACTTTCTCTTGGATTAGGACGCCGGCATGGCCACGGTGAAGCTGTCGATGGTGGTGGTCGCGCCGGCAGTGATGGCGGTGGAGCTCATGTTGAGCTGGGCGCCGGAGGTGGAGACCGAGCCGTCGAAGTGGGCGGCCGTGGTGGTGGCGCCGGTGGTCAGATCATTGGCGTAGAAGCGGAACCAGCCGGCCGTACCGGTGGTGGTGGCGACGCCGGACCAGACCTCGGAGGTGGACTTGGCGATGACGCCGCTCGCGGGCGTACCGAAGTTCAGGCCGTTGGTGGTGGAGCCGGCCGTGAAGGTCCCGGAGGACACGGTGATTTCGAGCAGCACCGTGGAGGCTTCGGCATCGTCGGCCGAGGAGGGCTGGACGCCGGAGAACACGCGGATGACGCCGGCGGCCATGATGTCCTTGAAGCTTTGGGTTCCGAGCAGCTTGTTGCGCAGGCCGGTTGAGAGGCGAAGAGCCATATCGTCCTCCTACGGATGATAGATGGCCACGACTCGGCGCGGCAGCAGCAGTATTGCACCACCGCTCGCCGTGGCGTTCATGGCCACTTTGTCGAAGGTGAGTTTGAGGATGTTGCCTTCGGGGAGAGCCAGCTCCAGCCCTCTGGCCGTGGCCCAGAGGTACGCCCGAATGGGGTTGAGCTTGGACATCACGTCGCTGGCCAGCACCGGCACGCACATGCGCGGGATGACCGGATCGTGGGAGACAACGGTTTGCTGCATGGAGCCCGGATCGAAGCCGGCCAGGAAGGTCACGCGGTCGTCGGTCCCGACGTACATGCCGTCATCGACCGGGGCGATCATGCGCACGGCAGAGGACTGCGGGAGCCGGCAGGAACCGACGCGCACGTGATGCGGATAGCCCGGGACCGTGTAGACCACGTCATTGCCGACACCGATCCAGATGCGCCCGGCTGCGGCCGCCAGCACGTTCCCGGCGGGCACGGTGGCGTATTCGGCGTTCTCCCGGTCATCCGAGGAGAATGCGATGCCCCCCCAACTCTTGGCCTGTCCGTCCGTGATGCGGCCTTGCTGCGCAGCGTTGGACCAGTAGAGCGACTGTCCCAACCGACACCAGCCCAGGCGCAACCCCGGGGTCAGGTCGGTCAGGAAGGCGGTCTTTACCATTCCGGCCACGCGGTAGAGCGTATCGCCGGCGGCCACGTACCAGATGTCACCGTCCACCTGGGGCGAGTGCGGGGGCGCTGGAAACTGGAGCGCGACCGAATAGCCGGGGCGATTGCGCCAGCGTCGGCCACCGTCGAGCACATCCAGGTTGAGGAGGCGGGCCGCTTCCCAGGAACTCGTTTGAGGGTCATAGGCAAGCGAGCTCGGATCGGATCTGGTATTGAGCCCCAGGCAAGCGCGGAAGGGGACGGTGATCACTGGCACCACCCCATTTCGTCGGTGATGGGCGTGGCCTCCTCCGGCCATGGGCCGATGTCCACGGCCAGCGTCTCCAGGGCTTCCAGGTAGCGGTTCTGATGGTAAGCGGTGTTCACCTTGCTGTCGTTCTGCTCCTGCTCGTCCAGAGCAAACCCGGCGGCGCAGGCGAAATCGATCAGCATAGACGCGGCCACCTCGGCAGGCAACTCCAGGGGCTTGTCCGTGCCTCCCATAAGGGGCGTCGGCAACCGGTGATACTGAAGCATAATACGGCGCGGCTCGGATGGAACACGCCAATACCGAAGCTGCTGGGCGTAGACGGCCACGCCAACGATTTGCCCATGCTGCAGCGCTCCCGGGCCGCGCACTCGCTGCAGGGCCGACCAGGGCCGAACCTTGATGGCCCGGCCCGTGGTGACGTCCCACGCGCCATGGAGATTGGCCTGCCAGTCAGCCGGGAGGGCTACGGCCTCGGCGGTGGTCACGGTCTCCACCTCGCCCGACGTGGCCAGGGACGGCAGATACACGCGCCGGCGCGCCAACTTGGCGATGATGTCCCCCAGGCAGCGATTGAACCACCGAACGACTTTGGGCTCATCGGTCGAGGGGCACTTGATTGTATCCAAGACCTCCTCGGCGAGCTGATGCAAGGTCTCGACGTGAGCGTCTTTTACGCCCTCAGCCATTGCCTGGGGGATGGTGATCGTTCCGTCGGACATCGGCTACGCTCCCCGGACTTCCCACCAGCCCGAGGCGTTGGCCGCGGTCACGATGGTCAGGACACCGTTGGAGAATGCAGCCGAAGTGCATGGGGTGACACTGACGAAGTTGGCACTTTTAAGCGCTACGGGGATGCTGCCACCCGTAGAACCGCTGCCGTTGGCAAACGTGCCTGTCTCGATCCGATTGGTGCTGGTCACATCATGGCCGGTTTTCTTGTAGGAGAACGCCATGGAAACCCCCTAGTCGATAGTCAGACGAACGCTGCCGTATTCGGCGTCATCGCCAACAACGCCGACCTTGAAACCAACGAGCGGCGCACTCGGGATGATGGTGCTCGACGCCGTTGGATCAATGGTGAAATCGGTGACCGAGCCGGCCACGGCGCCGCCGATCAGCCACGATCCCACCGGGGGCGTGCCGTTGATGAGCACATTCGACTCGCCGCCGGTCTGGGCCCAATAGAAGTAGCCGGCCGGGACATCGCAGGGGGCGATACCGGCCGGAATTTTTCCGGCGGCCGTGGCCGATTCGGTCACGCCGAACCAGGGATTGTGCACCAGGCAGAGCTTCGAGGTCGCGTCCAGGGCCGCACGGATCGGAGAGGTCAGGGACAGCAGAAGCGTCCCGGAAGCGGCACAGGCGAGATGGTCCATGATGCGGTACTGCAGGCCACCTCCGGTCCCGGAGCTGATCTGCAGCATGCCGTCCTTGTATTCGTTGGCGGCCACGGCCGTGGCACCGACGGTCACCGAAAGGGCCGTGGTGCCGACGGGGTAGACCGCGCCGGTGAGGTCCACATGGTTGGCGATACCGGCCACGCCGATACCGAGCTTGCCGGCCGAAAGCGCCGCGGCGCCGGCCTTGGCGTAGCGGAACCGTCGGCCGTCGGCGGTGACACGCAGGGTGCCCAATTCGGATTTCTGGGTGGAACTGGTCTCCAGGATATCCTGGGGGAAGACAATCAACAGCGGATTGGACATGGTGATTCCCTTCTGGGTTTAGTTGACGCTCACGTTGGTGTGGGAGACATGGGCCTTGCGATTGGAGCAGACGAGGTTGCCGCTCCAAAGGATCTTCATGGACCGTCCGGCCGGTCCGGACAGATCAACCCATGGCTGGCGCGCGAAAAAGCCCTTCTGGTGAATGGCAAAACCGATGAAGGCCGTGTTGAGGGTATAAAGCTGACCGGCCGGGCAAAAATCATCGGCGGCCAAAATCATGTCCTCGAAAACCAGGTGCGTGAATCCGGCTGTGGCGGTGTCCTTGTCGGAGACAAAACGCTGCTGGATCGTCAGGATGCTGTTGATCTTGTCATAAATGTTCTGGGGCATTGTGGCGACGTTCGGACGCCCGTTCGCGCCATCGCGGACTTTCCCCTTGGCGCGCATCGTCCGCAGCGTGTCGAGCGAGATGAGCTCGGCGTCATTGATATTGATGGCCGTCCAGGGCTTGGTCCCATCGGCGGCGACGAGATCATCCTCGGCGATACCGCCATACTCCACGTCCGTGGCGCCCATGGTCAGGGACTGCAGCCCCGTCAGCGCTTTTCCCTTGTCCCCGCCGGCGGCATAGATGGACCTGGCCAGCTTGTCGGAACAGGTCTGCTGGGCAGTCTCGATTTTTTCGGTGACCAGGCTAACTTCGGCTTCCTCGCCGGAGTTTTTCATTTCGTCCTGCAGATAGATCGTGGCGTTGCCGTAGGCGTACTTCCACAAGAAAAAGGCGGCATTGATGCTCTCGCGATCATCGCTCGACAGCGCGTCGGCACGATCGAAGAAACCGCCTTCGGCGCCCGAGTACTTGAGCGGGATACGGATTTTTTCGCCGCCGGCGGGGCGTTCAAAAATCCCTTTCTGCTGGTTCATCAGGTAGTCCAACAAAAAGGACGTCCTGAAGTAGATGTCCACGGCCCGGCCATCCTCCGCGAAGAAATAATCGTTCGTGATGGCTTCGATTTCCGACAGGCTCAGCGCCATGGCGAAACCCTCCTGGATTGATGGTTGTTACGAACCAGAGCGCATGGCCCTGAGTTTTTCCGCCAACACGCGGGTGGTGCCGCCGAATTTGCCGGCATTCTTGAGCTTGCCTTTGTAGGCCTCCTCGGCGTCTTTCGGCGCACCTCCGCCCTGGGCGCCCACAACGGACGCCGCCCCCTTGGCTTTGAAGTTTTTGACCATCTCCGCTTCCTTGGCGGCGACGGCGTCCTTGACGGCTTGGTCCTTGGCGGCTTCGGCCTGTTGCCACTTGTGGGCGAAAAACGCCGAGAACGGGTCATGCATTCCGTTCTCACGCTTCAACGCGGTGAATTCAGGAGTTTTCTCGAAGTCCACGGCGTCGGGGTACTTTTGATAGAAAGCATCCAGGCGCTGTTTCGCCTCGGACTGTCCAAGGAGGCTCTTGACCTCCTCAAGGGTACCCTTGGCGCCGGCGGCACCCTCAATCGCAGCTTCGGCCTTGGCTTGTTCGCGCATGATCGCGAAAGCCTTGGCCATATAATCAGGCTGGCTGATCTTTTCGGCCTGGAATTGCTGGCCCAAGGCCTCAAGCTCGGCGCCGAAATCACGGGATGGTGTGGACGCCGGAGCAGATGCCGGCGCTTGCCGCATATCCATCAACTTCCCGAGCAGCCCTTCCATCATGGAGAGCTTGCTTTCCAGGAGGCCCAACGCCGGATCACGCACAGGCGTGGACGGCTTCGCGGCGGTCGTATCGGGGGCAACAGTCGTTTTGTCCCCCTGGAGCTCTCCGCTTGTGGGGGTGACCGTGTCGGGGCCTTGAGACGGCTGTGTTTTGTCGCCTTCCGCCGGTGTACCTTGCGAGCCGCTTTCCTGCGGGGTGGTCGCACCCGGGCCCTCAGGCGTGGCCGGGCCGCCCCCCTGGTTGGGCATCGTTTCGATCAAATCGGGCATTGTTCTCCTCCTTGGTTAATCCCGGCCGTTTCGGGCTCGGTATCGTTCGATGCATTCCCGGCGGATCGGCTCCATGTTCACCGGTCCCGGTCGCAACCGCTGTTCCCCGTGGTCTTGATGGCGAAGCCCCATGGCCTGGAGCGCCCGGCCGAGAGCCGCCCGGTCCCCCGGGTTGGCCAAATAGGCGCGAACGTCAGGATTTTGATTGTCCCGCGAGAACGGAGTGGTGCAGTCGCCAATCCACGGCGCATCCGCCCGGTAGCCCGACTGCACCGGGAGTAAGGGGAACGGCGAGCGGTTTGCGGTACCCTTACATTGCGGGCACATGACCGTATCTTCCTGAATGCTTGCCAAGTCCTCGAATACCTGCCCGCACTGCGAACAGGTGAAATCGTACATCGGCACGGGCTGCTCCTTATTCGGTCGGAGGAGTGATGGGATATGGTTGGGGAGACGCGGGAATTGTGGGAGACGTGGCTTGCACAGGCATAGGCGGCGCGTGTTGCTGCTGGGCAGCGTCATTGACCCCCTTAACGCGATCCTGGATCATCTTTTGGCGGTCCATCTCCAAGTCGTGCCGATGCTGCTCCGCGCTCCGGTGGATTTCGCCTACGGCTTGAAGCGTCTCCCGTTGCTCACGTTGCCCGGCGACCTGCGCATCAGCGGCAGTTTTCATGGCCTCGGCCTTATGCGCCTCGGCTCGGGCAAGAATTTCTTCGCACTCGGCAGCGATCTTGCGAATCTCGGCCTGGAGCTTCTGGAGGGTCAGGGCTTGCTCCTGCTGCTCCATCTGTGCTTGAGGATCAGGCTCGTGTGGTTGCTGTCCCTCCGGAGGCAAGGGTTTTATCTCGCCAGCCTGGATCGCTTTGGCCACATCCTTCGGGTCCATGGTCCCGATCTTCATGGCTTGGTCCGCGGCGCCCGGGGGCAGAATCCCGGCTGTCTTCAGGTTCTGGATAGCTTGCCCCACAGGGCCGGCATTCATGCGCTCCAGGACCTCGCGGGGATTGTCCCAATCCAGGCGCTTGAGGAGCTCTTCCCGATCGATGGCATTTTCTCGGAACAGGGCCAAGGCTTCCTCGCGCTGTTGGATCTTGGACACGGGCATGGTGCTGCCATTGACCACAGTCAGCGTGGCGGGGATACGCATGGCCGTGCCATTGATCGACACGAGCTGTGTTTGACCACTGGAATCGGAAAAGGTGATCCAGCGTTTTTCAGTATACCAGTTCTGAACGTGGCTGATGAACATGCGGCCGCGTTCGGTCAACATCAGCCCGTAGTTGCGGAGTTTACCCGCTGACATGATGTTGGTCTGCTCGATCAGTGCGGCAATAGCCTTGGCAGCAATGACGTCTCGACCGGGCGTATCGGCCCGTTCCAGGTCAAACACCCCACCGACCTGCAGGAAGAAATCCTTGTGCATTTGAAGTACAAGTTGCACGTCCTGCGTATTGAGCGGGAAATCCAAATAGCGAATGCCCTGGCCCGTGGCCATGGACGTGGGCTTGATGATGCCCTGGCGGTTTGTGAAAGCCGAATCAGGGACGCCCGAGTCCCGTGGGTTGATGATCTTGGACCTGGCCGCCTGATCCTTCATGTAAGTGATTTGCGACAGGCATTTGTTGATTTCCGTTTGCAGGGGAATCAAATGGTTGAAATCACAGTCACCCCATATGCTCGCGGTGTCGGTGATGGAGTTGGCGACAGAAAAAGGGAATTTGTCTGCCAGGTAGGTTTTAATGGCCTCATCCCGCGACATCGCGGGGTTTATGGACGGGTTCGACCTGTCATCCAGCACGAGGGACCCAGCGTTGCATACCGTAACACAGCGGATATTCCCCGTGTAGAGTGGACCGTCGTCTCCCATGCTGTAATTTTTAGCCCAGCACTCGATGACCATGCACTTGTCGTTGTCTACGTCCTGTCCGCGAGAGGCCAGATTGATCAACGGCGTGATGACGTTGGCGAACCTGGCAAGAAATCCAGAAGTCTGGCCCGAGGCGACTTCCTGGCGCGTGTCGTTGACTTGGGAGAGAATCGTGTTGTCGGGCTTGATTTGTTTGGCCAGTGCCTTCCACCGGCGCCGAGCTTCACGGATATCCATGGCAACCACGTGTACAACGGCCTGGGCAGCCTGGATGTCTTTGGTGTCAACGGGGTAAACGCCAAAATAGTAAGGGTCGACGACGATGGTTTGGACCTCGCCGAGTCCGTATTCCAGGTCCGGGTCGAACACGACCTTCTCGATGGCCACGCCGTAGGTCTCGCCGTTTATGACCGAGCGCTCGAAAATGGATTGTTGCTTCTGCTCGCACCACCAGTAGGCCGCTAAGCGCTCCAGAACAGAAAAAGTTTCGTCGTCACCTTCCGGGCCGGACCGATGCACGTTGAATGTCGGGTTGTTCCCGGTCAGGGTGTTCACCGTGCGTTGCCGGTGCAGATGCAATAAGTCCGCCGTGGAAAGCGGCACATTGCCGACCTGGGACGGCTTGCGCTGCCAGTGCTTCCCCTTGCCGAATCGGTAGTTGCGATTCCAGAGGGCAGGGAGCCCAAGCCGTTCTTTCTCGGCTTGGCAATCGAGAAAAATTTGCGCGACCCGCCGCCCTACGTCTTTCGGCTGCTCACGCGGGGGCAGGACATTGAAACTATAGTCGGCCATGGGCTACCGCCGTCTCTTTTGCATGCCGCGCTGATGCGTTGGGAGGTGGGAAGGAATAGGCGTCGGCTCGGGACCGGCCTCGTCGCGCTGATGTGCCCTGGCCGCCGCACGCGCGGCCTCGGCCGCCTCCCACTCCTTGGCCAGGTCCTCCGAGTTGTGGACGTAGGGAGGCGCCGGTGGATGCTCCAGACCCTGGCCGACGACGAAATATCCCTCAGGCGTCAGGAGCCGATTTGGCCGCACCATGTCATGAGAATCGAGGTCCCACCCCATGGCGCGCAGACGGCAGATCGGGCACAGGAGGTCGAGCCACCCGGCTTCAGCCGGGAAGGGGGGGATGTACCCGGGGCCCAGCGGCGCGAACATGGCACCCTGGAGGGGCAACGCCAGGGTCTCAGGGTCGAATGTCCCGATGTTGGTCAGGCACATCTCACAGCGGAGGATCATCGGTCGGTCTCCTTGTCAGAGGGGAGCGTTGCGGCCAGATCCCACGGGCTTTCGGCTGGGAGCACATCCGCCTGCTCGGGCTTGGTTGTGGCGATCCAGACCGGCTTACCCTGGCTCTCGCGGCCGAGCCGCCAGCCGAGCTTGAGCACACCAAACAGCAGGGCCACCAGCGCGCCGGCCATGGCCAGCAGTTGCCACAAGGGCAGCGAGATCATGGTCATAAGACCTCCGCATCGAATCGAGAAAGAGTAGGAATCAGGGACTCCGGATCAGGCAGGGCCTCTTGCCCTAGGGCTTCGTCCCAGGGGTCGATCCTGGCCGGAACGGTGACGACTCCACGGGGAGGGGTGACGATCGCCAGCCCCTCCAGGGCACAGCCTAGAGCGACCAGCCGCGGCAATTTTTCGGACTCCGGGGTAACGCGGCCATCCCACAACGTGCGCAGTGTGCCGATGTCGGTGCGCAAACTGTCGCTGTCATCCAGGTACAGGCGTTTGTCCTGGCCGTTGAGCGCGTCGAGGATAGCGTTGCAATGGGCCAACCAGCGTGGAGGCTGTTTGTAGGCGAGATCTACCAGGAGCAGTTCGCGCCCCTGACTTTGAACGATACCGACGGCCGGCTCGTACATTTCGTGTTCGATGGAACCGATCCACCGGATGTCGTCATCATCGAGCAGCCCCCACGCCTCGGACAACTCGAAATAGCGCTCCAGGAGCTTGTAGAGGTTGTCGTTGACCACCTCGGCCAGGACATGGGCCACCGGGCGCAGGCCATCCCACTCCAGGCCCAGGACCACAAGCGCGCCTTCGTGCGGATGGCACGGCCAGGCCAGGCCGCCTACGATGGCGCCGTACTCCCGGCCGGTCGCCAGCTCGCGCCAAACCGTCGAGGAGGGGACGGCCAGGGTGGTGGTCCCCTCCATGCGATCGATATGCCGATTCGCCGGACCGACATCGCGGCCAGGGATGGTGAGGCGTTTGACGCGCATCATGCGAGATTCAACCCGGCCGTCAGGCCATCGGTTTTTGGTGCCCGCAACATGCAGATGTGGCACGCCTCATCGTAAATGTGGTCCTCGCCCGTGGTATCGATGTCCTCCACGTTGAGGCGGTCCGTCTGCAGGAGTGGAATTGTCCGGATGAACTGCTCGCAGGTGTCGTAGACCTGGAGCATGGGGCGCATGCCTTCCTCCGGGACGTCCAATCTTTCCCGAAAACGCCTGATTTTCGTGGCCCGGGTTGGATCGCCAGGAACTAAGACGACCCCTTTCCCGGCAAAGACCTCGGCCGTACTCGGGCCCTGACCGCCACCGCGGTAGTCGGGCTTTTTCGAAAAACAGTCCGGGCCGGCCAGGCGGGTGATGGGCCGGCCCTTGATGCCCATGCGCTCCTCGCGCTCAAGGATGCCGGCCGCGATTTCCGGGTCCGTCAAGCGCAGGCCCTGTCCAGGCGTTCCGTTGAATCCGTACCATTCCGCGCAACGGATCAAGCGGCCGTCAGCATCCTCCCACCACCATCCCAGAGAAAAGGGAGCACCGTAGCCCCAGTCGAAGGTCATGTAGAGCGGCACACCGACAGGGATAGGCATGGCCGGGATGACGTGCTTGTCCCGGTGAAATTCGAAGGCTTGGCCCAGGAAAATGTTCCAGTCGCCGTCTCGATAGGCGGAACGATACGGCTCGGGCAGCGCGTCCAGGCGCTTGGCATAGTTTGGGTCCCGAAGCATGAGGAGCGGGTTATCCTCGAGCAAACCCGGGATGTAGACGCGCACCATGCCACCCTGGTCATTTGGGGCGCGCTTGAGCGTCATTGGTGGCGCGAAATCCACCCAACGAGACTTGACGAAGGCATGCCCGACACCACCCGGGTTGGTAGCGGCCACGATGCCCGGGATCTTGTGGCGGTAGGCGGGGGGGATATCCAAGGCGCAACGGAGACGCCCACGAAGATAATCGTACTGGAACTCCGTGAACGTCGTCAGCTCATCAAGCAGGAGCAAATGGATTTCTGCTCCCTGGTACTGAAAAACGTCATTTTCGTACTGGCACGAGGCGAAGAACAATCGGCTTCCGTTGTTGAAATCCCACCGCTTGGCCTGCTGCTTGTAGACGCCAACGCTCTTTGGGAATTGCGCTTGCGATACCAGGATGTGGTTCTTCTCAAGCTCCGGAAACGTGCGCCGAAACAAGTAGGCCTGCAGGCCAGGTATGCGCATGCACCAATGCAGGGCCTCCATACGCAAAAAGTGAGACTTCCCCGGACCGGCCGCGCCTCCATAAAGCAGTTCGTTGGCCGGGCTGCGATGGGCCATCATCTGCTTGGGAAGAGGCCGATAATCGGCGGTTGGGGGAAGAGACACTAAATGCCCTCCGGAAGCGGGTCTGGTTCCGGAACGGCGGAAACGAACGTGATACCGCCGACGGTGAGCTTGTCGTCAAAGATTCCATGATGCCGGCCGAGCAGTTCCAGGGTGCCCTTCTTGTCCACGAGCTCGATCACCAGGGATTCTCCCTGGGCATTCTTGGTGAACTTGATCTTCTGGACGGCCGCAGCTTGGTCTTTGGTCAAGGCAGAGGATGCCTTCGCTTTGGGGCGACCGTCTTCACCCCATTCGACGAAATCCCGGATGTCGGTGAACGCCATACGGTTGAGCTCGCGGACCACATCATCGGCCGACTTCTCTGTCCGCTTCGCACGATTCTCCATGGCCTTGGCGATGGCCGCCTGAATCCGGGGCTTGGCCAGCATCTTCGACGCCGTAACTTCGGCGGGTTTGGGGCTGTACCCTGCGCGGATTGCGGCAGCCTTGCCGCACAAGTCGACAAGGTATTCACGGACGAAAGAGGCCTCTCGAACATTGAGTCTCTCTGCCCGTGGTATGCTGCGCTGATTCTTCTGAGGCATTAATGCACCAATTCGCTCACAACTGGCCAGTAACAGACCATGCTGATGATTTCATTTTCGGTGAGGCCTGGGTTCAATTCCTTGAGCAACTCAAGGTCAAAATCATAGATGAGGTATCCGTTCATACAATTCTCCCACTACGGCTTTGGAGCGTTGACCCATCCCATCCGCATGACGAACCACCCGACGAGGGCAATGGCGCCCCACTCCAAGATTTTGACCACCACGATGGAGCGCATTTTAAGCGCCCCCTTCATCGCCCGGTGCTGCTCGGCGTGCTCTTCCGGGGTGATGGGACATTTTGCGCAACACGCCGCTTGGCCGCATTTCCCCTCACTGATCTTGGCCGCTATGGCTTCGGCGAGACGTGTAATTTCCACATCGTTCATGCCGCCTCCTGCGGCTTGAACGGCCCGATAAGCTCCACCACCTTGCCAGCCCACCACCGGGGGATGTCGGGTGGTTGTGGCGCCAGGCCCTGGGGAGCGTCGGGGAGCCGCGGCAGGCCGGCGGCCTCAGCGGCCATGCCCCATGCCTCGGAACAAAAAAGGAGCGCGTCGTCCTCCTGGGCATGCCCGGCAACCTGGCTGGCGAGAGAGCCGTAATCGTACCCGGTCTGGCTGAACATCTTGTCGAGCATCCACGCGCGAAATTTGGTCTGAATCTCCAGCGTGAGGGCCCAGGGCGTGAACAAGAACAGCCGGCCGTCGAAGTCGTCGCCGAAGTAGTGGCTGAGGTAGGTCGGCGTCAGGCCATGTTCCAGGGCCTCGATGAGCGTCACGCGCTCGGAGCCAACCATGTCGACCGGGAACCGGACCACGGGCGCCGCATGGCTGCACCAAGCGGCGTCGCCCTCGAAAAAACGGATGGCCCGACCAAGCCAGTCCGAAGACGCAGTGAGCAGGCAGGCGCCGGTGACGCACAGCTCCCGCCCGCCGTAGAGGTAGGGCCTGACGGGGATATCGGGCATCACCATGGCTACATGCCCTCCGCAATCTTGGTCACGCGAGCCCGGGCCCGAGCGTAGAGGTCGAGAGCGGCCAGCAAGTCGCCCCGGCTGGCCACGGACTCCAGGTCCACGATGTCCACGCGCAGGTCATCGAGCCCAGGGAGCGATCCAGCGGTCTTGAGCCGCGTGTAGCTCGCCCAAAGCCAAGCAATGCCGCACCGGATGCGCTCCGGGAGTGTGGAGGGGCTGGACGTGGCCGTGTTCGATGCCGAAGGCCTGTCCGGCCCGAGGGTGGGGGAGGCGCCGCCCTCGGTGGACAGGTTGGCACAAGCCGGAAGGAAGGCCAGGAACAGGAGAAGCACGATCACGGCGGGGATTGTGGGTTTACGCACGGCGGCCTCCCTGCGTAAAAAATGACTCGAAAAACGGCTTGGCGATATCAAACCCGCCTTGAACTCCGATGTACCAGGTAAGAAGATCGCCGAGTTTCTGGATTTGTAAATCGTTCAGTCCGACGTTGAAAAAACGCAGGATTACGGAATTTCCCACAATGACGAGCGCACCCAAGGCGGTCACACACAACTTTTTGCTGAGACGAATGCCACTGATGGTCAGAACCCCAGGCGCTTGTACAGGGCTTCCCACCGTCTGGACCACCGCAGGGCTCTCGGCTGGCTCATCCCGCAGTCCATCAGTCGGCAGTACAGGTGTACTGGGTTGATCTTGTGTCGCATCCCCTCCAGGAACTGGCTGGCCAAGGACAGAAGCCTCTTGCCCATGGGGAATCTCCTGCAAATACTTGATGAGGCTATTGGTGCGATTCATCCACCCGTCGATGAATTTGGAGAACTTTGGAGTCTCCGACACCAGACGCTTGTAGAACGCCTGCCGCTCTTGAATGACCCGCAACGCAAGGAGCTCGTCATTGAGGCCGGAATCAGCAATGCGGGACCGTGTCTTTGGCCCAAGCCGGCCGTCCTCGTCGATTTTTGGACCGTCGAAGGCGTTGCAGGCCGCCTGCAAGCATCGCACGGCACGGCCGCGGCCGCAGTTGACCGAAGCATCATAGTGGGCAATGGCGAGCAGCGGGGGGAAGGAATCCAGATCCTGGCAGGTCCAAAATTCCTGGCGCAGGATCAGGGCCGCACCCGCGGGGGTGAGGCATCGGATATCGTCGGCATCGATGTCGCCATCGCCGTCCACGTCGTGTCCGAGCGACCGCAAAAAACGCAATGAGACGCCGTAGTTCGTGATGCCACCCGGATCGGCCGCATCGTCGGAGAGACCACCTTCCCAGCGCATCCGGAACTTGTCGGCCTGCTCGAAACTCATGACTTCCACCTCGTCAGCGATAAAATTATTTTCGCCAGGTCTTACCCGGCCTTAGCCGTAGTGAAACCATATGGCGGCTCGGGAAACCCTGCCGAACGTCGAGATTTTTCGGCCTGTTTAGCCTCTTCCAGGGCAAGGGCGTCCCGCGCCGTTTGCTTGGTCAAAGCGTCCCAAAAACGTCGAAGAGGCTCGGGGAGGTTGAGGTCGTCAGCGGAGGAATACTGGAGCGGGATGAACTCCCGGCAGTGGCAGAATGGGCATTCCCAAGGCTTGTCAGCCGGGACGTTGAATCGACTGGTGGTGGCGCAGGCGCGACAAAGACGAATCGAGGTTGGATTCGAAAAAATCAGGGTGCCGTCTTCGAGGATGGGTTTTGGTTCGCGCTCCATGTCTCCAGCATGGAGGAATTTTTGGTCAAAGACTTGTGGGGTTATGTCCTGTGTGCGAAATTAGTTGCCAATGATGCGCTGTACATGCCTCACGGAGAGACCGAATCGTTTGGCGATGGATTCATGGTCGATTCCATCTGAAGTAAGTCTGCGAATTTCTTGGTTTCTATTTATGATGGCCGTTTTGCTCCCATTGGGGATCATTTGTGATCCTCCCCCCCAATTGGCAATGATGGCGTCAACAGCTGCTGTAGCCAGTTCTGGTCCGATACGCTCAGCTATTGCTGCGTGCAGGTCATGTTGCCGCATTTTATCCTTCCCTGCCCGGTCCAGCGTCGGCCGGGCCTCTTAAAGTTCTTCTGGGGATTATTCAGCTTTTTTCCGCCTCTCCCACAGCCGCATTTCCTTCATCTTCTTGCGCCGTTCGCGTTGCAGGCCCTTGGCGCACAGGGGCGCGCCCTTCTTGTAGCCGTATTTCTCGCGGTACTCGTCGGGCGTGAGGCCGTGCGCCGTGAGATGCTTCTTGGTGAGCACCTTAAAAGTCTTTCCGCACTCGAGGCAGGTGATGGAGCGATCCTTGATTGCCTTGGCCGGGTCGACAGCGGGGGAATCGCTTCCGCCCTCGCTGTAGCTAACCTGGGAGGCATCTGCGGCCACTTGGATGCCGGCCGCCACATTTTTGAGCATCGAAATGACTTCCTCGTCGGTCATATTGCGGACCGAGGCTTGGGCCTTCACGATTTCCAAGGCTGCTTTCAGAGAGTCTTCCATGGAGTCCTCCATGTTTTTAAAATTATTGAAGTGGTTGTATTTCTACAGAAACGTAACCGCCTTTGACGATGTCGCCCCAGTACACGTGTTTGGCTCGTATCTGCGAATCGTCTCCCCACACACCTGCATGGGTCAAGGCGTCGAACAGAGCCTTGCCCGCGAAGTTGTCTTCATCCCTCCGGCGTTTGTCCGGAGGATACAGCGTGACGCTGACCTCCAGCTGTCCATGGAGAGGGATAGAAGAGAGCTTTGCCCCAAGCACAAGAGAACGAACAGCTAGACGATACGTCGTCGATTTGTTGGACAAGTGCATGTGACTTCGTGACCGACGCCACGTTTTATTCGTGCTTGGCGGCCAGGGGAGGTTCAGGCGGATCATTCGTCTTCCCACCCGGGATATGGCTTGGGTTCACCGAGGGTTTCCCATTCTCGCCACGCCAAAAGGAACGCATGCGCAGCGTCCAAGATATTTTTGTGCCACTGGCTCTCGGGACGGTTGCAGCAATACCATTGGAAAAATTTTTCGGCCTGGCCGGTCTGTCCGATTTCGTGCACGACCTGCCAATTCCAGCCACGGGCAAACGAGCACCGAAACCCGACGGCCATGGAGAGCAAGTCGAGAATTTTTTCTGCCTGGTCCTCAGCCTGCTTGGGATATGCGTTTTTGTATTTCAATTTCATACCTCAAAAGTTCGCTTTTCTTTTCCCATTCCCAAAAATCACCCCCGCCTGGCCCCCCCCTAAAGAGCATAAGAATGCTCTTATAGGGGGGCCATCGCCCGGTAACCGCTAGCCCGCATAAAACCTGGATTTTGGCGACCGTTCCCGGCGTTCCCAAAATGCAAGTCGGTGCCGCTGGGAACGCTTTTCGTGCTACGATTCAGATACATTTTCAAACTCCCCGAGCTCAAGGATGCCGACACCAAGGGCAAATGGACCACCGGGCACGTCGAGCCACTGCTCAACCGATCCACCCTTGGCCGGGCGGTATTTGTCGATTCGCTTCGCGTCGAGCAAACGTCTCCCGAGGCGGTCGAGGGCGTTCTTCCCGAGTTCGCGGAGGCTCTTGGGTAGCCGTTCACGTTTTTCAAAGAGGCCCTGCTTCCCGGTATGTTGGAACGGATGGCCTTGAGCGGCGGCGCTGGCAATGGCTTCCGCCAGAAGATCCATGAGGCGCTCTTCTTCGAGGCGCTTGATGCGTTGGGCTTCACCGTCCATTCCCACGAGAAGTCCGACATTATTTTTGATGAAGACTTTTTCTTCTGCGTCACAGGGGAAGTTAGCCTTGGGCAAACCACCACGAACAACACATCCCCGGGAATACTCTATCCCCATGTGTTTGCAGAGTGTTTTAGATTTTTGTTCATCTTCGGGCCAGAGGACATAGGCTCCGCGGCCGTGATCGACGAATCCGGCGCTGCCCGCGATGGCGTTTCTGGCATCGTCGAGATTCTTGATCTTGTCGCGAAGCTTGTTCATGTGATGAACGCCGAGCACCAGAGCCCCGCATTGCTTTGCAAGGCAAGTAAAGGTGCCCATGACGAAAGCACCCACGTTGCGGTCATTGAGATCAGCCAGGACAAAGCAAGAGATGGGGTCGATAACGACGAAGACGGGCCTGATTGCCTTTATCTGCTCGGCTATCTCCTCCCAAAATGCAGTTGTTCGGAGAGACCCTCTTTCGGACGTAAAGAGTGCCGCCGGTTTATCGAGATCCGGTAAGCAGATCACGTACAAGTTCTCCGGGAATTCTCCGCCAAGGCTTTCCATTCGGCGATGGACTTCGTCCTTGTCGTCCTCGGCCACCAGCATGACCACTGGACCGTGGGCCATGAGTTGATGACCGAAGAAGAGCGATGAGGGATTGAAGTCGATACCCGGTTGCGGCCCACGAGCTACATGCATAGCCAGGTTGAGGGTCAGTATCCCTTTGCCCGTGCCGCCTGGAGCGGCGAGGATCATGGCCGATTCCAGCGGAAGGACGTCTTGGACGAGCCATTGCCGGACCGGGGCTTTTTGCCCCGACAGTCTGGCCATGCTCCAGTCACGGATTCTGACGCCATACCCCTTGGCCTGTGTCCGGACCGCATCCGGCCCTTCCAGGGCGTATAAGTCGTTAAAATCCTTTGGGTGACTGGAGAGATCATGGAATTCCGGCCAGACCACGGACGCACCGACGGTGCTGGCGGCTTTCCGCGCTGCTTCTATCCCGACGTTTTTGGGGACACCATTGACCTGTGTCCATCGGTCGTTGTCGGCGGCGAAGATGATTTTCGCTGCGGGGAACACCTCCTTTGCGACCATACCGGCCGGCTCGAGATTTTTGGCGTTGAAGGCGATAACGACGGTTTCGCCGGTTGCCATGTGGAGGCTGGCCCCGGTCGCGTAGCCCTCGCACACGTACACCGTCCTGGACGCATCAGGCGACGATGACGTGATGACGTGGATAAGACCCGGGTTGGCCTGGCCAGACAGGAACCGCTTCTCACCGTCAGGCATGATACGCTGCACCCCGCGCACTTCGCCGCGGCTATTGTACATGGGGATGAGCAGCTCACCGCGTTGATCGACACGGACACCGAAGGCCGCGACCCCTTTCCTCGCAAGGTAGGGGTGTTCCGTGGCCTCGGCGGCCGCCTCGAAAATTTTTGCCGCCCGGGTCGCCGCTGAATTGGCCAAGCGCTTCCGCTCGGCCTCGGCCTCTTCCCGGGCCCGGCGATAGAAATCGTTGACGGCCGCGATCTCTTCGCGGCTCATCTCGTAGTTGGCCTTGGAACACCACCTCTCGGATATCTCGTGCTTCCAAGAACCAAATGCTCCGGCTGGGGTCCCGTCCGGGTGGAACTTGTACCAGCCGGATTTCTTTCCCCGCGCTTCATCGGGAAGATCAAACCGGTGCAGGGCCCCGTCAGGCACGATCTCCGGCCGTCCCAGCCCGGTGGCGGCCATGGCATCCCGGAACGCCTCGACAGCGGCACTCACGGGCTGCGGGCGCGCCTGCTGTGGCAACGGATCGTCCTGACGCGCGTACTGGTTCAGGTCGATGACGCGCCGGCGTGGTTGGCCCATCCGGGATGTCTCCGTGTCGTCGGTCATTCGGCAACCCCAAAATGAGCGGCCATGATGGCGCAGCCGATCTCGTAGGCTACATAGGGCACCACCGCATCGCCGAATCCGCTTATTTGAGCCACCCGTTCGGGAACCCCATGAGCCAGCAAACGAACTCCGGGCTTAACCCGGCGGGCTTTGCCGTCCGCTCCGGTGAGCCACTCGGCGTCGCCCCATGCGCCACCTGGTTGACGAGTTGTTGCCCCCTGGCTCTGTCCGTATTTCGTCTCTCCTGGCTCTCCTGGCTGTTTGGGTAGCGGTAGTCCCTGGCGGTTGGGGTCGCCCACAGTGCCGCTGATTGATATGGCGGACGACGAAGGTCCGTCCCCGCAAACATCGCTTGAACCATGTCTCCCTCGGTCATCATTGATGCAGTCGGTGTGGGCCAGAATGAACACACGGTCTCGGCGGTGCGGGGCATCGACGGCGCAAGCCGGAATAATGACCGGCCAGACGGCGTAGCCGAGGCCTTCCAGGCCAGAAAGCACTCCGTCGAGCCCCAACGTGACGAACCCAACAGGGTTCTCAAACAATCCCCAAGTGGGCCTGAGGGCAGCCATGAGCCGCACAGCTTCCGGCCAGAGCCAGCGGTCATCCTCCGGGCCTTTTCGCTTCCCGGAGAGACTGGCCGGTTGGCAGGGGATGCCGCCGCAAACAAGGTCAACTGGGTTGAGGCTGGCATAGCCTTCGGCATCAAGCCGGCGCATGTCGTCATACTGCCTGGCCTCCGGGAAATTGTGGCGAGCCCAGGCGCGCCGTTTGGAGTTTCTTTCAATGAGCCAAACCGTGGCCATACCGGCCCAGGCTAAGCCCAGGTCCAGCCCGCCAATACCGAAACAGGCGGAGCCTACTCGCAGAGGCGGAAAGTTGCTCATGCCCAACACCTCTCCGCCCAATCGCAGTATTTGCACTCGAATCGGGACGGATCGGCCAGCCCGCGCGGCAGCATCTCGCCCATATCGCAGGCGTTGAGGATGCGCTGCGCCCGGTCCTGCAACGCCTGATGCGCCTGGGCCTCGTAGGCCACGAGCTCGTGATGGAGCTCCATGGTGTCGGCGTTCAAGGCAGTGAATAGGCCCTGGGGCAACCGCATCTCGCCCATGTAAAGCTGCATCTGGCCGAAATAACGGGGATGGGCGACGCGGAGCTTGTCGCGCTTGCACTTGGACCAGGACTTGTTGTTGAGGCACTTGCATTCCCAGGCCGCCGGCAGCGGGATGAGCGCCGGCCCCTCGCCGCGCCACATGACCAGCACGCCATCGGCGTGCCCCTTCACCCGGCCGTCCATGGTCTCGAACGCCCATTGCTCCCCCGTGTCCGGATCGTGCTCGAGCAAGACGAAACCGGAACGCTTGAGGAGCGCGATCGCGTAGTCCTCGGCCCACCGACCTCGGTCGAAGCAGCGCAGCACGCGCGGCGGGAAGCCTTTGCCTAGGTCCGGCGCCACCTGCAGGTGCCGGTACTGGATGGCCCGCTCGCAGGCGTCACCGAGGATGGAGGCCCCGAGGTAGTCCCGGGGTGTCTCGGCGTCCCGGGCCGCCGCCATGACGGCATCGATGCGGTCGTTGATGCGGTCGCCCAGGGCGGAGGTGGAGTTGAGGTCGATCATGCCCCCGCCTCCATGGTCTCCACCGCCAGCGCTGCGACCACCGGAGCCATCCACACGGGCGTGGAGCTCATCGAAAACGTCTCCCGATCCATGCCAGCGAGGTCCACGAGGCAGTCCGCCCGACCGCCCAAAATGGAGGGGCTTGTCAACCGGTCCGATCCGAAATACAGACTTTTGGATAACCTTTTTGCAAGGTGGCGTTTATGAGCCGGTTGGAAGTTATTCTTATTGTTGCAATTATCGTTATAATCGCGGGATTTAGTGGAAGATTTTTCTGGAAAAGACATGCAGAAAGACAACGAGTGGAATCTATTCGTATTCTTACCAAGCTCAAAGATGCATCCATAAGGACCAACAATGTAATTGATGCATGCAATAAAATCATGAATGAACTTCGTGAAGCACCAGAGAGGCTGCGTGAATTGAATAAAAATATGATGACGGGAAAAATGGATCAGCAAATTTATGAAATTAAAAAAATAGGTAACGATCATGATTATCTCATGAAAGAATCTAAGCGTGTTTGTGTCGCAGACGTAATGGCCAATAAGCCCGTTGCCGAACAGGCCCTGAAGCTCGTGCAAGAAGGCAGGCTTGAGGATGCCGAACACCTCATCGACAGCATGGTTGTCCATATGCCCGAAGGATTTTGACACCACCATTCCCCGCCTAGGCCCTTCCAGACTGATTCTGTCATTCAAAATGGGGTAGAGCATCTACGCAGCTCCCTGCAAAAGTTGCCCGTCGGGGAAGGTTTGATCCAACCAATCTTGGAAACGTGTCTGGTAACCAGGACTCATCTCCAGTTCGTGCATCGTTCGAAATCCAGAAATCACGCGGAACTGACGCCACTGTTCGTTGATCCAAAGGATAAAACGCCAGGGCTCGCGGTTTGACCACAAATGGGGCGCGGCGTCATCGAGTCCCATGGAGCGCAACCAGGCTCGCCAATACGGTTGATACGGCGGCGTCATGTAAGAATTGTCTGTCACGCTGCAACCTCTCCGTTTCTTACCCTCATCACGCGTTCAATTCCTCCCCCATCCCGCGCGACTACGAATCCCGCCTTCCTGATGATGTTGACACGACGTCCCGGCGAGAGAGCTGGTGCGCCGATACGCTGCATGACCTTGTAAAACTGATACGTTGAACAGGGGAGGCCCACCTTCGTTGCTGCCTGTCGGGCGCATTCGATGGCGGCCAAGGCTGCCTTCTCCGGTGGCGTCCATGGGCAGGAGATGCGTGCCCTGAGCCGAGCCGCGATATGCCGATTGAAGTTGTCGCGGCTGTTGCCGGCGATCAACGCTACGGGCACCGGGCAGCGCAGGCACACGAGATACGGCAGCAGGCAGGAGATTCGGTCCAGGCATTGGTTCCGGTTGGTTTCGCCGCGTCCGTGGGGGCAGGTGATGCTTTGGTTCACAATCAATCCCTATAAGCGCTTGATTTTTCGTTCTTTGATAGTCAGAAATTGTATTTGATTATTCAGGGTCCTTATCGAACATAGATATCAATTCAGGATGGTCTTCAAAGTGTTGCAGTGCGTAATTGAGTGCTGCCCTGACTATCTTTGATCGACTTTCGCCAGTGACGTTGCTGAGCTTGATGACTCTGTCGATGACAAAAGGGAGTAGGGCAAAGCTGACAGATACATATTTTACAACGCCCCGTGTTTTTTTACGAAATGCAACAAGCATATGCTCATTAAGAGCGTTGTAGTCACTGTCTGACAATTCATCGATATTAAAATTTGAGAATTGATTTTTATTTTTTGTGCCGAATAGATTTTTTAACCAACCCATGACAGCCTCCTGAGGTAAATATGGACGAGATTCACATCGTACAATTTGATGAACTGATTGCCGACAACGGACGCGAAGTATTTTTACAGGCCAAAACTCCAAAAGGCTTTGTTAGCCTGCGTTTCTCCGTATCGGCGATACCATCACTGAAAAATGTGCTCGTCAATCTTCGCCGCGTCGAAACGCAGCAGGAGGCGTCTTCATGACGCGAGGGATCGTCGTTTCGGAATTTTTGGAGCCCGTATTTGATGAAAATCAAGGGCTGGTGCTGTTGCGATATGTCACCGAAACGGGAGAGAGGTCCTGCCTCGGGGTAGAGGCCACATCGTTGCCCTCGCTGCAGCAGGCCATTCGGGCGTTGCCTTGGTCGCAATGCGAGGTCCCCGCCACCTATGGCAATGCCTGACCACGTGCTGCATATGCATGCCGTCGTGCGACGACGCGCAAGGTGTAGGGCCGGGGCCAGACGATCCAAGCGACGGGACCGGGCGGGAAGAGGGGGCAGGGGGAGCGCCCACATCACACAGCGGATATTGGCCTGATCGTTATTTGTATTCCATGATACAATCATTATATCGAGTCCTTTATTTTTATCATCCCTCTCGGTATTGAATCGGCGCGACCCAAACCCAAACTGAGAGGAGAGACGAAATGGATTTGCCAAGCTGGATTACGGCGTTTTCCACTGTTGTCATTGCCATTTTTGCCTACACGACATGGAGGCAAACCAAACAGATGCAGATTGAAAGCGAAAAATGGCAAGCCGAAGTAAAAGAGGTCATGATACGCATGACATCTGCCATTATCGTTTTGGCGGGGAAGTGTGATGTTGGGATTGGCATGCATTGCCTCAAGGATGCTCGAAGACAGTACGAAGACATGGAACGAGATCAGTCTTTGCCAGGGCATCGAGGACCAAAAGAATAACAAGCGCGAGGCACATGCATCCCATGCCAAACATAACGAAACCCATGGCAATGCCTTCGATGTCGAAACGTTTTTTCGGTGCGCGCTTGGGCAAAACAACGGTGTCTGGGTGCTTATTTTCGGCCGCGAGCCTTGCCGCTTTCCGCTCGGCATTGCGCCGCTTCTGCAAGCCGTAAAAGGTATCCCTGGTGCGCGGGCAGACGATCCCGTGTTGCCAGCGCCAGCGGGCGGCCGGGACACGGGCGTACCAGGGGAGGCGCCGAGGAGGGCGATACCGTGACATTCGGTTACTCCTTGGAATGCATGCCAACATAGAAACCGGCGTAAAAAATAATCGCGCCCATGATTGACCCGATGAAAAAAGATAATGATTCCATTACAGCACTCCTTGGGGAAACAGCATCACGCGGCCTCGTCGGGGTGGGGCTGGGTGGGCGCTGACGGGAGGGGGTGGCCGGATTCGTCATCGCCAAGTAGGCATTTCTCGATCTTGTCCCACGTGGACATCCGGCAATCCGCACCGTTCTTTATTTTGGACAGAGTGACAAAATGCACGCCAGAGCGCGCTTGAAGCTGCTGAAGAGTCTCTCCGGTGACGTCCAAGTGGTGGCGCAATCGTTCGTTCCTGTTCATGAGGTCATGTTTAGCCTTTTCTCTAAATCTTGGCAATAAATTTAAACTAAACAGGGAGTGACTTTGCTTAGCGGGAGAGCTAAATGGTCACGATGAAGTACCCGGAAGCATTGAAGGCGCTGAAATCCCTCTACGGGGTAGGGAAAACGTATAAATCAGCCAATCAACTGGCTGATTCACTGAAGTTGACAGCCAGTGAAAAAACTAAATTTTATAGTACGCTAGGTGAAAAAAGCGTCCCAAAAACGGATACATTTTTAGCTTGGCTTCATGGCGTGGGGGCAAAAATAATTTTCCCGGGCGGGAAGGATGATCTTTTAGAATATGCCTTTATTCCCCGCGCCCTGGCCAAGCCGGCGGCCGGTGGCGGCAGCCTGGAGACGAGCGGTGAGACCGAGGGGTGCCTTGCCTTCCGCCGGGAATGGATCAGGCATAAGACCTCCACAAGCCCTGAACGGTTGCGGGTGATGACCGTGGCCGGGGATTCCATGAGTCCCACCATTGAGGACGGGGATATTGTTCTGGTGGATGAGGGCTGCCAAGGGGAAGAGTTACAGGACGGACGCGTTTATGTCATCCGAAAGGGTGAGGAAATATATGTAAAACGCTACCGTAAAGGGGTTGGTTGCCTACTGTTCCGGGGTGACAATCGTGATAGAGCGTATCTTGATGTTGAAGTAAAGGAAGGCGATGAAGATGGGTTTAAGGTGATAGGTCGTGTATTATGGGCTGGGAAAGAGCTTTAATCTTTTTTCGGTGCGTGTAATTTTTTGGGCACGGCTGACAAATATTGTTGAATAAAATTGAAAATTTTACAGCATATTGCTGGTTAGGTGCATATTCATATGCCAGAGCATCCTTGTAAGTGTTGTGAATGTAAATCTGCTGATCTTCGGAAAAAACTGAAGATATCTAACTATGAAACATATCATGATATTATACTTATTTATTGTACTGCTGCTGTCGATTTCGCTAAGATAGCAATAAATTCAATTCTCATTTTGAACGGAGCGGCTGGGGTAGCTGTTTTGTATAACTTAAAAAGTTTTGGAGAAAATGGTTTTGAACTGTTACGATCCTATGCTTTAGGTGCCTTGTTGGCGATTGTGTGCGCTGGGATGTCGTTTGTAACACAAATTATTGAAGCTACTGTTTATATGCAAAATCCAGCTGTGTTAGATGGTCATTTAAAAAACATTGATTTTGTAAGCAGGCATATTTTTTCATTGCGGTATTTGAAGCGTGTAATGAAAAAAAAGAGTAGCAAAAAAAAGAGATCATTTAAATTAGGAATTGTTTTGATGAGTATTGTTTGTATAATATGGGTATGGTCTGTCGTATGTTTTTATTCGGCCACTTATTCTACTTTTGCCTTTCTTGAAAAACAGGGAAATGGCCAGAGTATGAAAAGTCAATCGCCCACAGGAAAACCTATGGTTTGCCCATGATTATTTACATTTTGTTGGATAACGGGCTGCTGTGACTGTATATGGAGAAATGACTCCGAGAGCGCATGGTTATATCCAAAGAAACAAAGGAGTTATTCATGAAAGAAGACCAAAAGGGCGCACCCCAGCAGATCCAACTTGGCTTATTTCATGTCGAAAAACAAGTCGAATATGACGGTGTGGAAATGGGGGTGCTTGAGAATGGAATCCCATATCTCACAGAAAGCGGGCTGGCGAGGATGTGTGGAATCCATAGAAAAATGCTATACCAAATAGCGTTAAATTGGGAAGATGAGAAGTTAAGGCCAAGAGAAGCTCAGATAGCGGAACTTCTAAAAGATTCTGTGTACACAGAAAAAAGTTTATTTTTAAGATCTGAATTGAATGGTTCTGAAATAAAAGCTTATACAGAGCCAGTTTGTCTTGCAATATTAGAATACTATGCCTTCTTGGCTCCAGACAAGCGGCCGGAAGCTATCAATGCTTTTCGTGCTCTAGCCAGAGTAACATTTAGGAGTTTTATTTATAGGGCCGTTGGATACAGCCCTGAACAGAGAGCTTTAGATAGCTGGAAACATTTTCATGATAGAATCGATTTATTACATTCTTCTGTTCCAGTGGGATATTTCGGGGTGTTTAATGAAGCTGCAATAATTATTGTGCCTATGATAAGAGCAAATATTTTTATTAGTGACAAAGTCGTGCCAGATATATCTATAGGCAGGGCATGGAGTGACTACTGGGAATCTATTGACGGCGATTCTAACTATGGGAAAAGAATACGGTATGATCATGAATACCCGGATTATTATCCGCAAGCAAAAAGCAACCCACAACATCCATTTGCTTACCCAAGTGCCGCCCTTGGAATATTTAGAGATTGGCTAATGCAGCATTATGTAATAAATAATTTTCCAAAGTATTTATTGAGTCAAGCCAAGCAGGGAAAACTCCCCCGTTTGGTGGCACAGCAAGCAATTGAAACTTTTGCAGTTAAAGCTATCGACGGGATTAATTCAGCTCAACAGGCCAAACGCGCCATGCCTATCGAAAAATAAAAAACATAATCTTCCTCCCGCCCCCCCGGCGGGGCTTTTGTTTCCCCACCCTGCTTGGCTTTTGCCTGGCGGGGCTTTTTTTTGGTCTTTTATTTAGTGTAAACAGAAATCTTGTTGACCATATTTATTGTTTACGCTAAATTCTCCTCAACAACGCCACCCACGAACCCAACCGCACCGCGGCCAGATGGCCCGGGGCCAAGGATGAAGGGGAAGAATGGCGGGCCGGAACCAAACCGGACGCGACCAGACGGACCAATCAGCAAGGCGTTTCGGGCCGTAGGCCGACTGAACGTCACGCGATGGGCGGACCAGGAAACGAACGGGGCGGGGAAGGCTGGAATCAACAGTTCTTTGAATGTCGAGCTTGGAGAGGATGGCTGCGGCGTGGATGGACACGCGGCCCGAACACAGCAGGCGACAAGCCCCGGTGGATACCCTGACAAGCCGTCAGGTCCTGCAAGACCGGAGCCGGTATCAAGCCCGGCCAGCCATCCTCTCCAAGCTCGAAACTCGGGCTCTCGCCCCAGGCCCTGCCAGCCTGGCGCGCCCTCCATAACGGTTCCGGGTAGGGGCGGGGACTGACCCATCCCGCCCCGCCTGGGGAGAGGGCCCGAGAGGTGTCCATATGATTTCGGGGCGTGGCGCAGCCTGGTAGCGCGCCGGCTTTGGGAGCCGGATGCCGGAGGTTCAAGTCCTCCCGCCCCGACCAATCTCCTGACGTGTCTCCCACGTCCAACCTCAACCGGGCTGCCGTCATTCCCCATGGCTGGCAGACCGCAGAACCCACCGAGCGCATTGTGCGCCGTGATCCATAAACGCCCGGGTAAGCCCATTTTCTAGGGTGTAGGGCAGCCCGGACAAACTCCAGGAGGGCAGTTGCTCATCCTGATTGTGAACTGGCTCCCGGCAGTCATCGGGAGGGTCAGGACAACCCCTGGCCGACATCGCGGGAGGTGGATCGACTGCATCCCCGCACAAGTCCAGATCGCACAAAGGCGGTCACAGACAACCCCGGCCTAGCCGGGCAGGCGAAAGTGGGGTCGGTAGAGAGCCGGCCCCATCGCCGAAGGAGATGATCATGGACTTCGAAGCTGCGATGGCCCGCATCCACACGATCACCGGGACCCGGACTCAAGTCGAACTGGCCAAGGTCTTGGGCATTCGCCAGTCCAGCATTTCCGACGCCAAGCGCCGGCAAAGCATTCCCGATTCCTGGCTCCAGACCATCATCTGGAAATTCGACGGAAACCCGCGCTGGGTGCTGGGCGAATCCGAGCGCCCCTACATCTGCGAGGATACCAGCCGCGATCTGGCCAACCCGGCACCCATGGTCACGGCGCCTCCGATCGAACCGGAGCCTACTCTTTCCGACATTCTGGCCGTGGCCCGGGAGAAGGCGGGGCCTGGGTACGAGTTCGTGATGGTGCCTTGCGGAACCGGCATCAGCATGGATCTGCCTCAATCCGTCAACGCCCTGGATGACATCGAGTCTGCGCAGCCTCCGGTTCTGGCCCTGCCCGACCGGGAAGCTGCGTAGGGGGCCGCCATGGCAGCAACAGGCATCATGCGCAAACGCGCCCGGCGCCGGGCCAACCGACAGCGCCGCCGGCGCGCCAAGCGGCGGGGGTGAGACCATGGATCAGACCATCAACCGGCTCACCAAATGGGGGTTGCTCGCAGGATTGGTTCTCGTTGCTTGGATGCTGATCGAGGCCATCCAGCGGCCGGGACCGGAGCCGCGGCAAACGGAAGTCGTCGTCGAAACCTGTGACCATGGGATTTGCGAGGTGAAGCCATGAATACGAATTCACGCCTGCAAGCGGCCATGGACGCGATCGTTGGCCCCGTGGCCAACACGGGACTCCCGGGCATTAATCGCAACATGGTGTTCCTGGGGGATATCCGGCGGTCCTTGAACGAGCCGGTGACGACGCCGTTGGGGGCTTTGCCGGAGATCGCACGGGTCAAGCAACAAGCCCTGGCCAAAATTTACGAGATCGCAACCGATCCGCGCGTCCTCGATCTGGCCCTGGCGGGCCTGTACGGGTGCCTGCCCAAGGAGGCGGCATGAGCGTCTCCGGCCTCATGAGTCCTTATCACTTGGCTTTCAACACCCTGGATGATGTCACCCAACGTCGCCTGTTTGCCGAGCTGGGCGAGCGCGGGGATCACGCCACCATCCGCCAACTCAACCAGGCGGCCCTGGTGGAGATTCGTGCCCGCATGCTGCTGCGGCAGATCAAGAAACAAGCCCAATAACCTCAACCAACGGAGAAATATCATGACGGCCCAAGCAAGAGTTCTTCAGATGCAAGAACCGGAAGCCGTTGCCCTCATTCGCGAAGGTGCGGCCCTCAAAGCCGAGATCGACGAGAAGTCGGAGCGCCTTCGGGAAATCCATGTCCGTCTGCTCGGAATCGCCAAGTTCGCCCCGGGCAAGAAGACGGCCACCGTCGAAGGCGCCGGCCTCAAGGCCAAGATCCAGAAGAAGGAATACGTGAAGTTCGACCAGGAAAAGCTGGCCCTCGCCCGGCTTGAGATGGGCGATCCATCGTTCACCAAGGTCTTCGGGTGGGCCTTCAAGCCGCGCACGGCCAAGGATCTGGACGCCTTCCTGGCTTACGGCGAGACCGATCATGTCCGCCTGGTCCGCGCCGCCATGACCATCACCTCGGGCGCGCCGCAAGTCACGTACGAGCCGGTGGAGGGGTAGCCATGTCCTTCGACCTCTCCAATGTCATTTCGGCCGCGTCCGAGTTCAAGCCCCAACGCTCCCTTGTCTACGGGGTTCCTGGAATCGGGAAAACCGTCTTTGGATGCACCTTCGAGAAGCCTATCCTGCTGCGCGTCGAGGATGGAGCCGCAGCCATTGATGTGGCCACCTTCCCCAAGCTCATCGAGAATTATGCCGAGCTAATGGAAGCCCTGTCCGCGCTGCATGGCCAGGAGCATGACTTCAAGACGCTGGTCCTGGACTCCCTGGACTGGCTTGAGCCAATCGTCTGGGCCCAAACCGTGACTCGGCTCAACGCGGATCGGGACCGCCCCCTCGAATCCATCGAAGGCGTTGGCTACGGCAAGGGCTACGTTGAAGCGGAGCAGGAGTGGCGCAACGTCCTGGGCTGGCTGGACGCGCTGCGCCTCAACCGCGGGATGGCCATCGTCCTCATCGCTCACGCCGAGATCAAGCGTCATGAGCCCCCGGACGGGGATCCTTTCGACCGCTACCAGATCAAGCTGCACAAGCGCGCCTGGGCCCTTTGGCAGGAATGGGCCGACATGGTGCTGTTCGCCAACTATCGCAAGCGGACCATCAAGACCAAGGACGGCGGCAAGTCCGGGCAAGACAAGTTCCGGGCCGAGGGCGCCGGGGAACGCTGTCTCTACACGGATGAGCGTCCGGCCTACGTCGCCAAGAACCACTGGAGCCTGCCTCACGAAATTTTCGTCGGTCAGGACAAGACGTGGCGGCCCTTTCATGAGGCCCTGAACCAGGCCACTGGCGGCAAGTATGCCCTGCCGTCCACCCTCAACAGCAAGGAGGCCGCATAATGGCCATTGATTTCAACCAATCCGAGGAACAGCGCGAATCCCTGGGCGCGATCCCGGCCGGTTCCATGGTCAAGGTGCGCATGACGATCCGCCAGCCCGAGGCCGGGTTCGTCGGGTCCGATCCGATGCTCAAGCTCTCCAAAAAAGCCGACTGCGAAATGCTCGACTGCGAGTTCGAGGTCATTGCCGGCCAGTTCGCCACGCGGAAGATCTGGAACAACTACATCGTGGGCGGGGCTTCGGCCGGACACGCCAAGGCCGCGGCGATCTCCATGCGCACCATGCGCGCCATCGTCGAGGCCATGCGCGGCATCAGCCCCAAGGACGCGAGTCCGGCCGCGACGCAGGCCCGTGTCATCACCCAATGGGGCGACCTGCAGGGCGCGGAATTCGGCGTCGTCGTCGGTATCGATCAGCCCAAGCCCGGCGACCGCTACGTCAACAACACCATCAAGCGGATCGTCACAGCCGACGACGAACAATATGGGCACATCATGGCCGGCGGCGAGATCCTCACCGACGCGCCGATCCCCGAGATTCCCCTGACGACGCAAAGCGCGGCGCCACGATGGGCTGCGCCCAAGGCTGAGCCGGCCGCCCCTGCGCAGGGAACGCTGCCCACGGCTTCCGCTGCGCCGAAGCAGGCCTGGCAGGCTCCGAAGACCGCCGCTCCGACGGCTCCAACCGGCGCACCGGCCACTGCCGCCGGCACGCCGCCCCCGACCAACGGCGGGATGCCGAAATGGGGTGCGCCGACCGGCGGACAGATGCCGCCTCCGACGTTTCCGTCCCAGGCTTCCGGCATGGACGATGTCCCCTTCTAAGCCATGATCCCGAGACATATTTGTTTCCGGGCACTCTCCGGCCGGGCACGACGTGGCAAGGCAATGCATTCAGTTGCAATCCAAGGCGTCGAAACAGGGCTTCGGCCCTGTCCCGAAGAGTGACCACCTTCGGCTGATGAGACAGGTCAAAATGGTTCAATGGCCGCTCCCATGCGGTGTACGGCGGAGCAAAGCTGTGCCGAGCTGTCCCTAGACTGGCCAAGCATAGCAATGCATCGCACAGCATTGTCAGCCGGAGCACTGCACCGCAAGGCGAACCTTTAAGGAGAAATTGATATGATGATTTGTGTAACGATTCAAGGAACAACGCCGTTGCTTTGCAACAAGTTCACCGATGAAGCGGCCATGGCTGCTTCCAATGGAACCCGCGTGGCCACCATCGGCGACAAGGGGACTCCCCGCGAGCAGGCCGAAAAGAAACTCTACCTGGACGCCGATGACAACCCGATGATCCCGCAGCCGAACCTTTTTCGGTGCCTCATCGACGCGGGGACCTTCTTCAAGGCCGGGAAGTCCAAAGTCACCACACAGAAGTCCAGCCTCATCCCGGCCTGCGTCGAAATTGAAGGTGTCGAGATTCCTCTTTCCAGCCGCGAGGGCTGGGACGTGGACACCCGGGCCGTTCGCATCCCCTCGACCGGCGGCCGCATCCTCGCGCACCGGCCGTCTTTCAACGACTGGGAGCTTTCCTTTTCCGTCGAACTCGACACCACCATCATGTCCCCGAAGCTTTTTCGCGAGCTCGTGGACGCCGCCGGCAAGCGCATCGGCCTGGGAGACTTTCGGCCCGCCTGCAAGGGGCCTTTCGGGAAATTCGTCGTGACGCGTTGGGAAGAGGTTGAGGCCAGGAAGGCTGCGTAGCTCCGCCAACTCAGGCCTACCTGGGTAAAGCACAGCGAGGCGTGGCATCCAACGGCATGGCCGGGCGAAGCCTGGCTTACAAAAGCAATGCAAGGTTCTCTATGATACTCAGACCATATCAATCGCGAGTTGTTGACCGTGCCATAAAGGCTCTTAAGGAGCATAGGAATACACTTGTTGTTGGGGCGACTGGCATGGGGAAGACTATTGTTCTGAGCGAAATAGGGAAAAGAATTGGCGGTCGCCAATTGGTTCTGCAACATCGCCAAGAACTGGTTGCCCAGAATCTTGCCAAATATCGCAAGGTCAATCCTGACTCCAGGCCGAGTCTCTACACAGCAGACACCAAATCCATGCGTGGAGACGTCGTGTTCGCCATGGCTCAAACTTTGGGCAAGAACCTGGATAGAATTCCGGCTTTGGATCTACTGCTTCTCGACGAAGCCCACCACGCTGCAGCACCTACCTGGCGCGCAATCATCGAAGCGGCCCGAAAGAAAAATCCGGAGGTGATGATAGGCGGCCTAACTGCAACTCCTGAGCGGGGAGATAAAAAGTCTCTCCGTTCTGTTTTCGACAACGTAGCGGATTCGGTGTCTATCCGCGAGCTCGTGCAGCTTGGATTCCTGGTCCCGCCCAAGGCCTTCGTGGTCGATGTCGGCGGCACCCAGGAGGCCCTGCGCGAAATCGGCCAGGTCTCGGACTATTTCGATCAGGCTGCCGTTGAGGCCATCCTCAATACCGTGGCCGTCAACGATGAGGTGGTCCGACACTGGCGCGAAAAGGCCGGCGACCGCCAGACCATAGTCTTCGCGTCGACCGTCCAGCACGCCCAGGATGTGGCTGCGGCTTTCCTGGCGGCCGGCGTCCGCGCGGCCTGTGTCCATGGTGCCATGGCCGACGGCGAGCGCCGGGCCATCCTGGCCAGGTTCGACAAGGGGCAAATCCAGGTTCTGACCAACGTCATGGTGCTCACCGAGGGCTTTGACTCCCAGCCAGTCGCCTGCGTTGTCCTGCTACGGAAATGCTCGGAGAAGGGCCCCTTGGTCCAGATGGTGGGCCGGGGCCTGCGTACCGTCGATCCGCAAATTTTCCCGGGTGTCACCAAGCGTGACTGCGTAGTCCTGGACTTTGGGACGTCGCTGCTCACCCACGGCGACCTGAATATGGTGGCGGCGCTCAAGGAAGAGGTCGAGCGCGAGCCGGAAGAGGCCGCCACCAAGATTTGCCCCATGGAGGCGAGTGACACCTACCGCTGGCCCGACGTCGCCGGCCGGATCGGCTGCGGCGCCGAGCTTCCCGTTCAGACGCGCACGTGCCCTTTGTGCGGGTTCCAGTTCGAGCGCCTGGGCGCTGACGAGGGCTCCACGGTGACGAGCGTCGAGCTCACCGAAATGGACATCCTCGACGCCAGCCCCTTCCGGTACGTGGATCTCTACGGTTCCGGTCGGGCCATGATGGCGGCCGGTTTCACGGCTTGGGCCGGGGTGTTCTCGCCAGACGCCGAAACCTGGACCGCTCTGGGCCGCGTCAATGGCAACGGCGGCGTGCACAAGCTCTCCACCGGCGAGCGTCTGCCGTGCTTGGCGGCCGCTGACGATTTTCTCCGGCTTCACGAGACGGACGGTGCGACAAAAAAGACCAAGCGGTGGCTCTCCGAGCCGGCCACGGCCAAGCAAATCGAGTACCTCAACACTTTTGGCTACGAGCTCTCCATGGACGTCCTCGGCAACTCCGGCCTGACAAAGTACGGCGCTAGTTGCCATCTTGATTTCCAATGGAGCCGGACCAGTATCGAACGAGTCCTAGGGGTATAAATTCATCCTGGGCAAAGCTCGACATAGCTGGGCCATGCGTCGCGCACTGCGGCTATCCAGTGCAAAGCAAGGGTAATTACGATGCAAGCTGAATTCGACCTCCCCGCCATCGCACAGCGCATGTTGGACCTGGGCATCATGGACAAGCCATTCCGCGAGCTTTCGCGTGAAGAGGCCCTGGAACTCTGCCTGGCCATCCACGCAGCGACCAAGCGGAGGTCCCTTCAACCCGTCCAGGCTGGCAACCAAGGTGCGAGCCCGGGCCAAGGCGTATGAGGCCGGGCGTGATTTCCTGCGGCCGATCCTCCCTGAGCTGTTGGCCGCCGGCTGGACGCGTCGGGAGCTCTTCGGGGTTAAGGCCGGGCCTGGACTATGGGGGTTGGCCTGGAGATGGCGGAAGACGTGGGGGCGCTTCCCGATCGAACCCGTGTTCGATCCCGTGACGGGCGCCATCGAGTGGTACGTCCACGAGCCGAGCGGGACAGCGAAAATGGAAAGTTTTCCCGGGGCGAAAATGACCACGCCCCAACAAGAGCAGCAAAAGGAGCAGGCCCATGAACGGAGCAACTGAGACGCGGCGAGGCCCGGGAGGGCGATTCACGCCGCATGTGGTGAAACCCACCGCCCCGGCCGAGAAGGCCCACAAGTCCAAGGCCAAAGCCAAAGAGGCCAAGACATGGCCGCCGTTCCCCTTCCCCAGCGGCATGATCCCGGCCAAGGCGCTTGCTGGCATCCTGGCGCAGCCGATCCCTTATGTTCTGGAGGTCCTGGCCTGGGATGCGGTCTACGCCCGGGACGCCGAGATCGCCAAGATGGATGCCGAGATCAAGGACCAGGCCGAAACCCTGGAACGCCTGCGGCGGCTCCTGGGTGGCCGGCTCCCCACGGACGGCACCTACGACGTTTCGTTCATCGCCGGCGGCGACCTGGTGCAGCAGATCAACGAGGGGCTCCAGGCCATGGCCAGCGACGTCCACCGCCGGGCCGGAATCGAGGAGGCGCGCAAGCTCGCCGTCACCGTGAAAGGCGAGCCGAGCGAGAACAGCGCCGCGGTCAAATGGTCCTACGAGGTCAAGGTCTCCCTGGCCAAGGCCGAAGGCGGCGGCGTGGCCTACATCGACAAGGACGGACGGCTTTGCCCGCCGGAGAGCGTGACGGCGGATCAAATCATGTTGCCCCTGGATCAGACAGGGAAGAAGGCGGCGTAGCGTCCTGTCTTTGACCGGCCCTGTCTCGCGAGGGGCCGGGAATAAGGCAGAAAAGGAGAAGACCATTTTGCCAGGAGTATATGGCGCAAGGGGAGGTTCCCCAGGAGGTTCGCAAATGATCCCATGTACAATTCACCAACTCAATCCCCACAAAAAGACCTTCTCCTCCTGGCTCCAAGGTCAGGGCGCCGTCATCTATGAGCCGACAAACCCTTACGAGGTCCTGCGCTTCGATGCCATTGGCGGTATCGCCCTCATCTACCGAAAGCAGAATGGCGCCCTGACCTGGACCGATAATGCCATGGCAGCTTGGCAAGCATTCCAAGCAGGCAAAGACATGTGGAGGCCATCGGAAAGGGTGCCCCGCGCGACCAAGGGGGCACGTCGGCGTGCCGCGGCCATTCGTTGTCTAGCCAAGAGGGACGGTCTGACCTGCATCTACTGTGGATGCCCGCTCACCGAGGAGACAGCTACCATCGAACATATCGTTCCGCTGTCCCTGGGAGGCATTGACCGGATGGTCAACATGGCCTTGGCCTGCACGGATTGCAATCATGGCTTAGGCAATCTGCCGGCGGCGAAGAAGATTGCCTACGCGTGGACCAAAAGGGAGGTGGCGACATGCTGACCTGCTCCGTCCCCTACACCTGCCACTCCATTATCCATGGCCCTTGGCGCTACCGCCTGACACGCTCCTGGGGTGGCAAATCATGTGATCTTGTCTGGATCATGCTGAATCCGTCTGTCGCCGACATGAACCAAGACGATCCGACCATCCGGCGAGTCCGCGGCTTCTCCGAACTCTGGGGCTTTGGCGGCTTCACGGTGGTCAACCTGTTCGCGGAAATCCAGACAAACCCGGCCATGATGGGCTTCACCTGTGACCCCGTTGGCCCGGAGAATGACGACTACATCGCGCGTGCGGCCGAGGGCGCGGAGCGCATCGTCTGCGCCTGGGGAGCGGGATGCCCGTGGCAATACAGGCCCAAAGCGGTCCTGGGGATGCTCCTTGGCGCCCCGTTGTTCTGTCTCGGGGTGACGAAAGATGGTCACCCCCGGCATCCGCTGTACGTGCGCGGGGATAAGGAATTGGAGCCGTTCAGTTTGGCCGGTCGAGGAGAGGAGTAGGGGATGCATCCAGAAACGTGCTGCCTGGCCTATGAGGAGCTTTGCCAATATCTCCATACCAACCCGGAAACCTTTCGGCGTGTCTGGAAAGACCTCCCCCATTTTTTCGCGCCCGGCACCGAAGGCAGCAACTTGAAGGCTGCCCGCTTTGACCTTATCGAGGTTGTAAACCATTTGAAGGAGGTCGGCCGTGTCGGTCACAAAGTACAAGACCAAATCGGGAACACGGTATCGGGCGGAGTTCGAGTTTCAGGGGGTGCGCGTTCCAAAAGCCGGGTTCGAGAAAAAAATGGAAGCGCAAACATGGATAGCGACGGAAAGAATCCGAATGGAGGAGGAGTCAAAAAAAAGTGGCGTGTCGAGAGAGTTGCTATGGGGGAAGGTGTCTAGCGCGTATCTCGATTATTGCGAGGGGAGGTTGCGTCCAACAACGACAGCGCAAAAGGACTTTGTATTGTCCAATCTAGCTCTCTTTATGGGCGGGAACCCTCCCATGAAAGACGTTACGGACGCCAAGATAACCGATTATCTTAAGACAAGTCGTAAGCGCGCCGTCGATCGTGAAAATGATCCGAACAAAACGGCAAATCGAGACCTGCGAGAAATCAACGCACTGTTCAATTGGGCGCTTCACCAAAAGCAATTCGCTGGCCAGATAGCCGGCAATCCTTGTCGCTACGTTCAGGCATTCCCAGAAGAAGAAGCTGTGCGATACGTTCCACCGGCCGAGGATATACAAAAAGTCCTCCTGGCGGCCACGCCGTGGGAAATGGATATCATCACCGTGTTGCTGCATACCGGAGCCAGAATCGGCGAGGTACGCAACCTATTGTGGGACGATCTCAGCATGGAGCGCAAGGAACTTCGGTTGTGGACGCGCAAACGGAAGGGTGGAGCGAGACAATACCGGACGTTAACGATGGGTCCCACATTGGAGTCCCTATTTTTGAGGGTTTGGAGAGAACGGGATAAAAAATCGCCCTACGTTTTCACAAACCCCGAGACGGGGACCGGTTGGTCAAAGCACTCCTGGCCTATGAAGTTTTTCATGTCCAGGATATGCAAAAGGGCTGGCGTCAGAAAAATAGAGTTCCACTCCCTGCGGCATTATGTCGCCCGGTTGGCCCGAGACAGCAAGAAGGCCACGTCCTTTGAGCTCCAGAAATTCCTGGGGCACCAGCGTCTGGGAACGACTGAAATCTACCTCCGCGACTTGGGGTCATCCACGGCCGGCGTGAGTCAGATTTTGGAGGATTTGGTACAAAACCCCACACCAGGGTCCCACATCAAGGCCCTGGAAAAGTAAAAACCCGGGCACCTTTCGATGCCCGGGAATGCAGTCTGCTGGCGGAGAGGGAGGGATTTGAACCCTCGAACAGGGTTTAAGCCCCGTTACCCGCTTAGCAGGCGAGCGCCTTCGGCCAGCTCGGCCACCTCTCCGCAAAAAAGCTTCATAAACTCAGAGGACCGGGCGGTCAAGAAAAAAAACGATGCACACCCACCGCTTTTGCCTCCCCGCCCTTTACAGAGCCCCGGCCCCCCGGATATGCTCGTCCCTCGGCATTATCAAGCCCCCCTCAAAAGGAGTCCTGGGCATGAAAAAGTTCGCGCGTATGGAGCGTCTCCCCCCATACGTCTTCGCCAC